>Ga0209048_10000374_pt1 | contig 47940 bp, 37 predicted proteins | sample FrelakmetCRP12CR_FD_187146 | JGI IMG/M metagenome (GOLD analysis project Ga0209048, IMG submission 187146) | Freshwater lake sediment microbial communities from the University of Notre Dame, USA, for methane emissions studies - CRP12 CR (SPAdes)... | ecosystem: Environmental > Aquatic >...
TGAACTGCTGGCCGAGCGGACGGATATTGATGCCGTGCTGATTGCCACCGGGGACCGCTGGCATGCGCCGGCTTCCATTCTGGCCATGCAAGCCGGCAAAGACGTGTATTGCGAAAAGCCCGGTGCGCTCACGATTGCGCAAGGGCAGGCGCTGGTGGCAGCGGCCAAACGCTATGGACGTATTTTCCAGACCGGCGCCCAACGTGCGAGTGAATCGAATTTCATTGTGGCCGGGGAATTGGTGCGACAGGGGTATCTTGGCAAAATCCATACCGTCTATGCACACCTGGGTTATCTGCCCGATTGGCCGCGGGTCAATGCGGTTTTACCGGCTGAACCTGAGCCTCCCAAGGAAGAATTGGATTGGGATCTGTGGCTGGGGCCGAGCCCATGGCGGCCCTACAACGGGGCGTTTCTGGGCCAATACCCGTCGCCGGGCTGGTATACGCAATACGATTTTGCCGGGGGGATTCCGCAGTGGGGGTCCCACACGATCCTGCAGTGCCAGCTGGACCTGGGACTGGCCGACACTTCTGCAGTCGCCTACGAGTATCCTACGGATTTGAAAGGCGCCGGGATGATCGTGCATTTTGCCAATGGCATCAAGCTGGTGGCCCGGTGCGACGGCTGGCAGGGTTCCTGCGGCGTCAAGTATGAAGGCACGGCGGGCTGGGTTGCGACCGCGGATGGCTATGGGCGGCCGGATGTTTCGTCACCGCTGCTGTTGCGCGACTACCAGAAGTTGGTGCAGGATTACACCGCGCGCACCCAGCGCCCGCTGAATCACGTGCGTGACTTCCTGGACTGCGTCCGGACGCGGCGGAGCACCGTGACCGGCGCCGCGGTGGCCCACCGCACCATGACGACAAACCTGATCATGGATATCTGCCTGGATCTGAAACGCGATCTCAAATGGGATCCGGTCCGGGAGGAGTTTGTCGGCGACGCCGAGGCCAACCGGCTGCGCTCCCGTGCGATGCGGGCGCCGTGGCAGGTGTGATGAAAAAAGAATGCACGCAAGCCAACGAATCAACAACAGGGAAAGAGGAAAGCTGATGAAACAGATACATGCGGTATGGATGATGGCGCTCTGTGCCGGCTTGGCCGTGGCGCAGGAGCAAAACATCTTCAACGGCAAGGACTTGCGCGGGTGGGAAGGCGATATGCGCCTGTGGTCGGTGAAGGATGGCTGCATCACCGGCCAGACGACCGCGGAGAACCCTGCCAAGGGTAATACGTTTCTCATCTGGAAAGGCGCGGCCACGGATTTTGAGTTGACCTGCAAAATCAAGTTCACGACCACCCCGGATAACAACTTCGGCAATTCCGGCATTCAATTCCGTAGCGTGGTGATGGATCCGGCCAAATGGGTGGTAGGGGGGCTGCAAGCGGATCTGGCGACTCAACCTAGCATTTACGGGACCTTGTATGATGAGCGTGGCATCGGACGCTGCGCCCAGTTGGGACAGAAAGTCGTCATGAAGGACGCCGGTGCCGCCGTCAAAGTGGAATCAGCCGGCAGTATCGGCACGAAAGAGGCGATCTTTGCTGCGATCAAGCCAACCGAGTGGAGTGATTTCCGGCTGGTGGCCAAGGGCCTGCTGATCCAAATCTGGGTCAATGGCGTCCAGACGGTGGATGTGACGAACGAGAGCACCAGGGGCCCAAACGGAACCACCCTGGCCCTCCAGCTCCACGCCGGATCGCCGATGATGATCCAGTTCAAGGAGCTGGTGCTAAAGCCGTTGAAATGATTTGATCGCCGTGCTGAAAAATGAAAACATGATTCAAGAAAGGATGCACTATGAATAACTTCCCGAAACTTCACAACGCGATGTGGCCAGGACTGGTCGGCAAAGGCAGCCCCGGAGCCGAACCGTGTATTGACCTGGATACGATGCTCGACCTCACGGCCAAGGCGGAGGTCAACGGCGTCAAGTTCGACGGCGTGGATCTGTTCCTATTCGAGCCGCACGTCTCGATCGACATCAGCGACGACGGCCTCCAGGCGCTCGCCGATAAAATCCACGCCAAGGGTTTTGTCGTGGGTTCCTTGGTTGCCCCGGTGTGGCCGCCCACGGGTGGCGGCTCCGCGATGGGCGGCGCGGAAGACCGCGCGAAATTCGTCGGTCAGGTCCGCAAGGCCTGCCGGATCGCCCAGACGCTGCGCAAAATCGGCATCCGCCCGTCCGGCGTGGTCCGCATCGACTCCGCCTGCGGCATTGCTGACTGGGCGCAGGACCCAAAGGGCAATACGAAGAAGATCGCGGCCACGTTCAAGGAAGCCGCCAAGATCGCCCAGGACCATGGCGAGCGGCTCGCCGCGGAGGGCGAGATCTGCTGGGGTGGCATGCACAGTTGGAAATACATGCTGCAACTGCTCGAGGAGGTCGGCCGCCCCCGGGTCGTGGGCTTCCAGGCCGACATGGCGCACACCTTGCTCTTCATGCTCGGCTACAACGCGCCCGAGCACCGGCTCGTGCCGACGAAGTTCAACTGGGAGCCGGATAAATTCCACGCCGCGATGAAAAAGCTGACCAAGGCGCTGCGTCCGTGGACGATCGATTTCCACGTCGCGCAGAACGACGGTACCGTCAAGGGCAGCGGCACGCACGACAAAACGGGGCGTCATTGCCTGGCCACCGATCCGAACGGCAAACTCAACATCGCGCGCGACGCCGGCTACTGGCTGCGGGACGAGGCCGGCAAGGTGACGAAGAAGATCAAACACATCTGCTGGGACGGCTGCATGTTCCCCAACGAGGTGATGCTGCGGCCGGACACCTGGAATAACATTCTCGCCGCCATGATCCAGGTGCGCGAGAACCATGGATGGCGGGCCTAAATCCGAATGTCGAAATCCGAATTCGGATTTGTTTCGGATTTCGAGTTTAACAAAGGAGAAATGCTATGTCGAAAAAACTCAACGTCGGTCTCATCGGTTGCGGCTTCATGGGCCGCACGCACTCCAACGCCCACCGCAAGGTGAACAACTTCTTCGACCTCGAGTACCAGCCCGTGCTCAAGGCGATTTGCGACTGCAACGGGGGGAAAGCCGCCGCCTTCGCCAAGACGTGGGGCTTCGAGTCCGTCGAGACGGACTGGAAGGCGCTCCTCGCCCGCAAAGACATCGACCTTGTTGACATTTGTCTGCCGAACAACCTCCACAAGGAAGTCGCCATCGCCGCGGCGAAAGCCGGCAAGATGATCATCTGCGAGAAACCGCTCGCGCGCGACGGTCAGGAAGGCGCGGCGATGGTCAAGGCCATCGAGAAAGCTGGCGTGCCGAACCTCGTTTCCTACAACTACCGGCGCATCCCCGCCGTCACGTTGGCGAAGCAACTCATTGACGAAGGCAAGCTCGGCCGGATTTTCCATTACCGGGCGAAATTTCTCCAAGACTGGACGATCTCTAAAGACCTGCCGCAAGGCGGCGACGGACTCTGGCGGCTCGACGTCAAAGTCGCCGGCAGCGGAGTGACCGGGGACCTGCTCGCGCACTGCATCGACACTGCCCTCTGGCTGAACGGCAGCATGACGACCGTCAACGCGATGACCGAGACCTTCATCAAGGAACGCAAACACCAGTTGACGGGCAAGGTGGAGAAGGTCGGCATTGACGACGCGTGTGCGTTCCTCGCCCGGTTCCAAAACGGTTCGCTGGCGACGTTCGAGTCCACGCGCTACGCTCGCGGCCACAAGGCGCTCTACACCTTCGAGATCAACGGCGAGCACGCCTCAATTGCCTGGGACTTGCACGACCTGCACCGGCTCCAGTACTTCGAGCACCGCGACGAAGGCCGCCTGCGCGGCTGGCGTTCCATACACGTCACCGATGGCGATCATCCGTACATGGACAAGTGGTGGGTGCCAGGACTCGCGATCGGTTACGAACACAGCTTCGTGCACCAGCTCGCCGACTTTATCCAAGGCCTCCAGACCAACAAGCCAGCCGGCCCGACGTTCCGCGACGCGCTGGAAACGCAGTACGTCTGCGACGCCGTGTTGAAGTCCGCCAAGACCGGCCGGTGGGAAAAAGTCAGACACTGCGGGCCCAAGCCGTAGTTAGAGGTCAGGGTTCGGGGTTCAGGTTTCAAATATCAGGTCTCCGGTCTCAGGTTTCAGGTTAGGTTTCAATTATCGCGGAGGTTAATGATTATGAAGAAAAGCAAAACATCCAAGACCACTGTCAGCAAAGCCACCATGCACGACGCTCTGGATCAGGGGCAGGGCATCCTGCGCCTGACACCCAACTGGGTGCCGCGCTCCTTCTGCGTGCCGGGCCGGAGAATCAAACTGCACCCCGACGACTATTACGCGCTGGGCGGCGAGCGGGGCGGTATTGACGAGCGCTGGTTTGCCTCGACGACCCCGGCCCAGAACGGTCCGCTGACCGGAAAAAACGAAGGCTTGAGCGCGGCCGTGTTCAAGGATGGTCCGGCGGAGCGCACGGTCCTGCTGCGGGACGCGGTGCAGGAACTCAAAGGCGCCCTGATTGGCGACCGCCTCTGGAAGGACTACGGCGCCTGGCCGATGTATTCCAAGTTCTTCGACAACCAGGGCGCGTTGCCGCACCATATCCACCACCGGGACCAACATGCGCGCTTGACCGGCCAGAAAGGCAAACCGGAGGCTTACTACTTTCCGCCCCAGGCGAACAATCATGGGGGCGATTTCCCTTACACGTTCTTCGGCTTCGCCCCGGGCGTCACCCGCGCACAGGTCCGGGAGTGTCTGGTGAATTTCACGAAGGGCGACAACAAGCTTACCAACATCTCCCAAGCCTATCGCCTGGAACCGGGCACCGGCTGGGACATCCCGCCGGGGATTCTCCATGCGCCGGGCAGCCTCTGCACCTACGAGCCGCAGCGGGCGTCCGATGTCTTTGCCATGTATCAATCGCTGGCTGGCACCGCCATCGTGCCGAACGAGTTGCTCTGGAAGGACACGCCGCCGGACCGCAAGGGGGATGTTGACTACCTCATGGAGGTGATCGATTGGGATCTCAATGTGGACCCGAACTTCCGGGCGAAGCACTTCATGCGGCCCAAGCCGGTCCGGCCCCTGCCGGAGATGCAGGCGGCGGGCTACATGGATCATTGGATCTGTTACCAGGCCAGGGCCTACAGCGCCAAGGAGCTGACCGTCCTGCCCGGCGCCACCGTGACCATCAAGGATGCCGCCGCCTACGGCCTGATCATGATGCAGGGCCATGGCCGGATGGGCGTGTGGGACGTTGAGACGCCCGCGCTGATCCGTTTCGGGCAGTTGACCAACGACGAATTCTTCGTCAGCGAACAGGCGGCCCGGGGGGGCGTGAAGATTACCAATCCGTCCCCGAGCGATCCGCTGGTCATGCTGAAACATTTCGGCCCCGAAAATCCGGACCTGAAGCTCGAAGCGTGAGCGGCCGCACGACCGGATGAAAGCACTGCCAAGAAAAACCATCTTCGGCCAGCCCTCCTGGACGCTGGCGACCGATCGCGTCACCGCGGCCGTCACGCAGACGGGCGGGCATCTGGCGCCGGTCCATTTCCGCCTCGGCCGCCGGACGGTCCAGCCGTTTGCCATCGCGCCGTGGTGGAACGAAAAGCTGGCGGCCGGTACGCCGCCCATCCTGCGGGTGTTGCGCGGCGATTTCTTCGGCCTCCCTTTCGGCGGCAACGCCACGCCCTACCGCGGCCGGCGTCATCCCGTCCATGGCGATACCGCCAACGGGCGTTGGCGGCTGGCCGGTGTCGAAGCGCAGCACGGCACGGTGACCCTGCGGTTGCACATGGACCTGCAAACATTTCCCGGTCAGGTCGAGAAACGGATCACGCTCGTGCCCGGCCATACCGCGGTTTACCAGGAGCACATCGTGACCGGCGTGGACGCGCCCACCAGCCTGGGACATCATGCCACGCTGCAATTCCCCGACCAACCGGGCGCGGGGTATTTCTCCACCTCCCGGTGTATCCATGCGCAGGTGTTCGTGGAACCGGCGGAGAATCCGGAGGCTGGCGGTTATTCGCTCCTGCAGCCCGGCGCGGTCATCAAAGACATCACGCGGGTGCCGACCATCACCGGCGGCTGGGCGGACTTGAGCCGCTACCCGGCCCGGCGCGGCTACACCGATGTCGCGATTTTCTGCGCCGACCCGGCGTTGCCGGTGGCGTGGTCCGCGGTGGCGTTGCCGGGGGAGGGCTATGCCTGGTTCAGCCTGCGCGATCCGCAGGTTCTGGCCTCAACCCTGTGCTGGATGTCGAACAATGGCCGCCACTATCCGCCGTGGAGCAGCCGTCACCAGAATGTCATGGGCGTCGAGGACATCACGGGCTTCTTCCACTGCGGCGCGGCCGAATCGGCCCGGCCGAATGGCTTGTCCCGTCGCGGCGTGCAGACCAGTCTGACGCCGACGACACGCCAGCCCCTGCACGTCCGCTACATCATGGGCGTGGTCGCCATCCCGAAGGCGTTCGGCCGGGTGCGCGACATCGCCGTCGCAGCGGACCAGGTGACGCTGGTCGGCGCCGCCGGCGCGCGCGTCGCCAGCGCCGTGGATACTGGATTCATTCAAGGTTCATAAAGGTTCAATCATCCGATCCATGCCGTCGGTTTTTCCCAGCGGTTAAAACTACTGTTCCACGGGCTGGCGCTCAAGCCGGCGGTCTGTCCAGCGGGTGGCGGTTGCGCCATGCGCGCGGAGACAGCTTGGTGTGCTGGCGGAAGCGGCGCGCGAAATAGCCCGGATCGTCGTAACCCACCTGGCGGGCGACCTCGCTGACGTTCAGCGTCACCTGCTCCAGCAGCACTTGCGCGCGGGCCATGCGTTGCGCCGTGAGGTAGTCGGTAAACGGCTGCCCCGTGTGCTGATGAAAAAGCGTTGTAAAGTGATTCGGCGTGACGCGGGCGGCGGCCGCCAGCTCCTTGACGGTCAGCGGGAGCCCCGGCCGCTGTCGAGCCAGTTCGCAGACCACGCGGACGAGCAGGGGCGCGCCGGCCGCGGCGGTCTTGCGCGGGACGTCATGGAGACGATCCTTGTTCATTCCTTCAGCGAACTTCTGCAGGTCCAGCGGCGGGTGGCGCGCGGCGGGTTCTTTCCGGCCTTGCGCCTCCAGCCGGCTGTTCTGCCGGAGCAGTTCGATGGCCAGGCACATCGCCTGCATCGCGGATCGGAGCCAAGCCTGCTGCGGCGGGTGTTGTTTCGGCAATGCAAAAAATGCCTGGCGCAGCTTTTTGATGTCCAACCCCAGCTTGTGGCCGCGCGCGCGTACGCCCGCCCAGGCCTGCGGATCGGCGAAGATGCAGGAGCTGATCACGGCAATGCATTCGGACGCCGCCGGTGAGACCGGGCAAACCAGCACGGAGGCCCCGGCGTGACAGCGCTGCTCGGCCGGGCTGCCTTTGCAGGCCGCCACCGCCATCAGGATGTGGCACAGGCGGCAATGCTTTGCCCCCTCCGCCGTGCTCTGAATGAGCATGCAGAACGCGGGTTTCAGATTCGTGCGGCTGTCGCTGTGCGCCTGACTCCAGCCCGCGGCCGACGGATGCATAATCAGGAGCCGGGTGCCCGACACCTCCGCGGCCATCTCGCCCAACTGCCGGATCAGCGGATGCTGGAATAGTTGTTCATCCACGTGGCCATTGGGTTTGCAAGCCATACTAGCCTTTCCAGCCGGCCTCGCCGCCGACGCCCCCTGCGGGCGCCCGCGAAGTACCCGTTGTCATAGATTTGTCCTAGTATAGCACATCTTCTAGGGTAGGCAAAATCCAGCGTGTCGAAAGTCCAGGTGCCGCGGGCGGCAGCAACATCGTGTCATGGCCGACAGCCGGGCCTACCGGATCAAGGCGCGCCGCCGGCGCTGGGTGCCGTAACCCCGCCCGCCTGACCGTACCCTTCCGGCTTGCGACACCGGCCGGCACGGCTGGCCAAAATGGCGAATGACGAGCCCTGACCCCTTGTGTGCGCTGGTGTGTGCTTGATTCTGGTCCCGCTTCCGTGTCATGCTGACAGTGTGAAATATGCCGGCTTCATGCTGACGGTCTGTCTAGCCGCGCGCGTCGCTTTGGCGGATGGCTGTTACATTCCGGCCCAAGCGGTCAGGAAAGTGCCCGCGATTCCCGCGCAACGCGCGGTGGTAGTTTGGAAGGATGGGGTGGAGACGCTGGTGGTTGCTTCGGCACTCGACTCCGAAGCGCAGCAGCTCGGCTGGATCATTCCGCTGCCCGGCGTGCCGGAGGAGATGGCTCGGGAAACGCCCGGCGCGCTCAAGACGCTCAGTTTCTGCCTGCAGCCGCGGATCACCCACGAACTTTCACCGGGCCTTGGGTTGGCCATCTTCGCCGTGTTCATCGGCAATCTTGTGCTGGGCGTTATTCTGTTCAAACGCCATGCGTTTCTCGGCCTGCTGTGCTGGCTCGCGTCGCTCGCTGTGGCCGCGGCAATAATCATGCCGGCCCTGAGGACGGCAGGTAGTTCATCGGCGACGGGGAGCAACGCCGCACTGGTTGAAAAAACTGCCAAGGTGGGCGCCTACGACATCAAAGTCTTAAGGGCGAAAGCCGCCAAGGATCTGGACGAATGGCTGGCTGCCAACGGCCTGGCTGTGCTGCCCGCGGCGGGGCGTCAGCCGGTGGCCGATTACATTGGCAACGGCTGGGTGTTTGCCGCCATCCGTCTGACGCGCGCGAATGCCGGCGAGAACACCCCCCATCCGGTCCGGCTGATGTTCAAGACCCCGGCGCCCGTCTATCCGATGAAACTCACCGCCGCGGGCGGGGGTCGCACGCGGGTCGAACTGTTCGTCATAGCGAACCAGCGGGCGTCCGCTGAACTGTTGCGCGAGGAATTCTGCGATCGGTTCATATAAACGAACGAACCGGCACGGGGTGACCATTACGAAACCGGTGACGTGTGCAAGGGACAAGGGACGGAGCTGGCGATCAAGCATCCGTCGCTCTGCCGGTGGATGTGGGATGGCTGCATGCTCACCAAGCTTTCGGGAACGATCAGCGCGGCCAGGATGGTGGACGACATTCATTTCCAGTGGCAGCCGTTCCGGCCCCACCGGGAACATCTCTATACACTGAGAGGCGCAAGGGAATCGGCCCTGACGCTGTTCGTCTGGATGATGGGCAGTCTGCTTTTCGTTTCCATGCTGGTCTGCAAACACCGTTTGCAGCAGCCGGGCGGCGTCGCGTGGTATTTCCGCCGTGTTTTTGCACCGACGCTGGCGTTGGCCATGCTCGCCGGAATAACGTTTTTTGCTGTTGTCCCCAAGCTGCGCTGGTCCGAGACGCATGTGACGGATGCTTTCCTCCAGTGGGGATTCCCCCATATGCTCCTTAATCAAGCGGCGGTGCTTGTCGCCGAGCACCCCGAGTGGCGGCAGGGGACGGCCGGCAGCGTGGCGGAGCATCTGTTGGAAAATATCAGGACCGAGGTCGGACGGGAGGTTCGGGAGGCCACTCCGCGAAGCAGAGCGAGGAACGAAATAACAGGAGCGGATCTGGAAGTCGAGGACAGCCCCGGCAACTTCACCGTCGAGGTGCAGCCCGCCAAGGTCATCATCCGGGCATATGACCGTGAGGGCCGGCCTATGATTTTTGAGTTTTCAAACAAACTGGTTGACGAAAAAAGTGGCGCGGCGCGAAGATGATGACGACATGAATTGGCTCGTGATCCCAACGCTGGCCCTGGCCTTTGCCCTCTGCGGGGTGGGGGGCTGGCTATCGCGGCAGACACACGGGAAAGTTGCCCAGGCGCTTGTTTTTGTTCTCGCCCTGTTGCTCGCCATGCCGGGTGTGCTTTTCGTCACCGATTATCTGCACCTCTTTGACAACGCGGCCTGGTTTTATCATCGCGGAAACCGCCACGGCGTATGTGATAGGCGATCCGCTGGTGGGCCGGCAGGAGTGGCCGAAGGACAAAGTCCGGCGGCACTTGGACTTCACCGGGTTCTTCATGGAGGTTCGGAAGGCACCGCCACGCTGAAGTTTAACAGCCAGCGGGCAATAATTTGGAATTCAGGAAATCAGGAACGGACATCCGATGCAAGGGTTCCTGACAGAAGATTCGGGTGCCCGACAAACGCAGATAGGGTACACTTCGCGCTCAGCGACGGCGCGGCTTGCACACAGCACAAGTAGGTCAGCCATTCTTGGCTGACTTGCAAGAATGTCAGGCAGGAATGCCTGACCTACCGGGGAACTCCGGAATCCAGCGCATACTCCGAAAGGATGATTGAGGTGGCATCCAACTGCCGGTAAGATATTCTGCGCGCTCAGCGTCGGTGGGGGACGGGGTCGTAGCGTTCGCAAGGGAGCGGTGGGACGTGCAGAACATTGTCGTTGATCAGCCGTATGCCTTCGTGCCGCCCTGTCGCGGGACCGGCTGGCCGACCGTGCTGAAGCCCATCCTGCCCGCCTACCTGCGTCGAGCACATGGGGTCGAGGCGGTCGAACTGGCGGGCACGGAGCGGCTGCGGCAATCGGTCGCGGCCGGGCACGGCATCATGCTCACGCCGAACCATTGCCGACCATCGGACCCGATGGTGGTGGCGCATCTCGGTTACGCCGTCGGACGCCCGATCCACGTCATGGCCAGTTGGCATCTGTTCAAGCAGTCGGCGTTCCAGACTTGGTTGTTGCGCCGGGTGGGCGCTTTCAGCGTCTATCGCGAGGGTATGGACCGCGAGGCACTCAAGTGCGCCGTGCAGATCCTCGTCGCGGCGCGACGGCCACTGGTCCTGTTCCCCGAGGGCGTCATTTCGCGGACCAACGACCAGGTCAACCACCTGATGGACGGGACGACGTTCATCGCCCGTAATGCCGCCAAGCAGCGGGCGGCGAACGGCGGGTCCGGAAAGGTTGTCATTCACCCCGTGGCCATCCGGTACTTCTTCGAGGGCAACCTGGCGGCGGTCCTGACCCGTGCCCTGGAGCAGATCGAGCGCCGGCTGGCCTGGCGCCCGCAGGCGCACCTCGGCCTGACGGAGCGGATCGTCAAGGTGGGTGAAGCCTTGTTGACGCTGAAGGAAATCGAGTATTTCGGGCGGCCGAAGCCAGGGACGTTGCCGCAACGGCTGACGGCGTTGATTGATCACCTGCTGGGCCCGTTGGAAGTCGAATGGCTGAAGGGGAAACAGGACGATAACGTCGTGACGCGGGTCAAGAATCTCCGGACCGCGCTGTTGCCCGAGATGGTGTCGGGAGAGATCGACGAGGCCGAGCGTGCCCGGCGGTGGCGTCAACTCGCGGACATCTACCTGGCGCAACAATTGTTTTTCTACCCACCCGGTTACTTCACACCGCAACCGACCCCGGAACGCTTGCTGGAGACCGTGGAGCGGTTCGAGGAGGATCTGACCGACCAGACGCCCGTGCATCGGCCCCTGCGGGCGGTGCTCGAGGTGGGCGATGCGATCGAGGTCGCGCCGACCCGCGAGCGCGGAGCGGAGATGGATCCCGTCATGGCGCGGATCCGGACGGAACTGGAAACCATGCTGGCCAGGCTGGCTGCGCGGCGTCGTCCAAGCCAAGAGGCGCACGCGCATGAGTAAAACAGCCCGGCGCAGCCGCAACCAAAGAAAATGAAATTGGACCTCAGAAAAAATGATTCTGTTGTCAATGATTCTGTCGTTAAGTTATCAAAGATAAGGGCTGAGCGCGAAGCGCGCCAGAGGCGGAGTTCTTCCACAGATTGACACAGATATTAGAAAGAATTTCGCTGACATAAAATCTGTGTAAATCCCATAAATCTGTGGATAAAACTTCCGGATTTCTTAAACTATCAGTTATAGCCGCAACCGAACGAAACACTTACGGAATTATCTATGCCGAAATTTGTTAATTTTCAGGGTAGTAACGCAGGTCCAGCGGACAAGCCGCGGCGGGGTTGGAAATGGATCGCGGCAGCGTTGTTGCTGGGGCTGATGGTCGGGCTCCTGGCGGCCATCGCCCAGGCCAAATCGGCACCCGCCGGATCCTGGCTGGCCTCGCCGGCCGGCGGACTGACGCTGAAGGGATTCCTGGTCGTGGTGAGCCTGGCCGCCTGGTTTTGGACCCAGGCGCTGATCGCGAGTCGCGGCTTGAAGGACGGTCACATCGGCGACCTGCTGCACGACCTCACCGCGTCGTGGAATACGTGGTTGCACACCCGGCCGCGGGTCGCCTCCGGCATCCTCATCGTGAGTTCCGCGGGTATAGACCTGTTCGGGTTGTTCCTGATCGGGGCGGGCGTTTTCGGTCCCACGCTGCGCCCGTTTATCGCGCTGCTGCTCCTCTTTGCTTTCCGGCAGTTGTGCCAGGCGGTCTGCGCGCTGCCGGCGCCGCCCAAGATGATCTGGCGTCACCCCGGCTTCCCCTCCCTGCTGGTGACGTACAGCACCGACAACGATTTCTTCATCTCGGGGCATACGGCTATCGCCGTGCTGGGGGCGATCGAGGCCGGACACCTCCTGCCGTGCGGGCTCTGGTTCGCGGTGGCCGTGGCGGCGGCGCTCGAAGGGGCGGTGGTGATCGTATTGCGGGCGCATTACACCATGGACGTCCTGGGGGCGGTCGTGGCCGCCTTTTGTGCGGCCGGCCTCGCCGGACAGCTTTGCCTGGCCGTTGGACTGTAGAGACATCGAAAAGGAGCACGATGAACCGTCAGAACCATGCGAAGCGTTGGCCGGTAATGTTCGCGCTTGCGACTGCACTTATGTGCTCGTGCGGCCTGCCGCGATGTGCCGTTGGCGAGGAGTCGCCCAAGGGAACCGCGGCGCCCAAACCGTCGAAGGAACTCCCGCTGGCCGGCGAAGTCTTCAGCGTGCAGAACCACACCGCGTTTCTCATCCGGCCGGGACCGGGCGCCGTGAGCCATGAGACACCCTGGGTCTGGTATGCCCCGACACTGCCGGGGCTGCCGGGCCCGGAGGAGCGGTGGATGTTTGAGCAGTTCACCAAGACCGGCCTGGCCGTAGCCGGGATCGACGTGGGCGAGTCGTATGGCAGTCCCAAGGGACGGGCGCTCTATACCGCCTTCTACAAGGAACTGGTCGTGAAGCGCGGCCTCTCGAAGACGCCCTGCCTGCTGGTGCGCAGCCGCGGCGGGTTGATGCTTTACAACTGGGCGGTCGAGCATGCCGCCTCCGTGGCCTGCGTGGCGGGGATCTATCCGGTGTGCAATCTCAGCAGTTACCCCGGTATCCAAAACGCCTGCGGTGCATACGGCCTGACCGCCGAGCAACTGCAGGCGAAATTGGCCGAGCATAATCCGATTGATCGCCTGGCGCCCCTGGCCAAGGCGCAGGTCCCCCTCTATCACATCCATGGGGATAGCGACACCGTGGTGCCGCTCGAAAAGAACTCCGGCGAAGTGGCGCTGCGGTATCGGCAGTTGGGCGGCGTGATGACGTTGAACGTCATCAAGGGGCAGGGTCACAATATGTGGCCGGGCTGGTTCCAATGCCAGGAACTGGTTGATTTCGTGATCGCGCAAGCGCACAAAGGCCCGCCGGGCAAGGCGGCGGCGGACAGCGGCAAATAGCCTGGATCAAAAAGCCACCGTCGCCGCGCCGGTCCGGCCCGCCGGAGCCGCGCATTGGCCGCGATTTTCAGCGAATCCGTGTCTGCGCGCGTGACGGAGCGCCGGCGCGCGGCGGCTACGCTTCTTCAACCACCTTCCAGCCGGCCGCCTCGGCCAGCGCATAGATCGGCGCCTTGAGGTCGCCGTAGAAGGTGACGCGGTGCCAGCCCCAGTGGTCCCAAGCGGTAAAGAGTTTCTCAAGGTCGCCCACGGGCTCGGCGCAGAGCTTGGTGCGGCAGGCGCGGTCGTCGGGATCATTGGCCACGGCCTTGGCGCGGTGGAAGAGAATCTCCTTCCGGCTTTGATCGAATTCCAGTGTCGTGGTCAGGTAGCCCGTGGGCAGGAGCGAGCGCACCGAGGCGCCCTGGCGGTCCTCGGAGTGCGTGAGAATTTCGAACGGGTTGGCCGCGCCTTGCGGGCCGAACGCCTTGTTGGCCGCGACGCAGTGGGCATAGATGATCTGCCGCTTGGCGGTGTCGATCACCGGATCGGAGATGTAGCCGGGCCGGCCCCGGGTGAGCGTGGTGCCGATGAGCATCGTCGCCGCGGAACGGACGTCGCACTCGCAGCCGCCCACCAGCGCTTCGTTGTTCAACTGGTGGAAGCCGAGACACGGGTAGGCGTGGATGTGCCCGCCGTAAAAACCGCCCAGGCAATTGATCGTGATGCCGCGGGCCCCGTGCTGCTGCAGGAGGCGCTTCATGCCCAGGTACATCGCCGCCGAAGAATCGAGCGTCGCACGCTCAACGCCGGTAACTTTCTTCGCGGTCTTGGCCCAACGGTCCGCCACCGCGCGGGCTTCGTCCCGGTCGGCGTTCTGCCACGCCTGATTGACGTCCGCAAACGGCACCTGCACGACCTGGATGCCCAGGACCTCGCCGGCCGGGCCGGACTGCTGGTCGCGCACAGCGAGAATTTTCGATCCCTTCAACTGGCGGAGGCAATCGTCCGCCGGCAGGCACTGGAGGTCGTCCGGCTTGCAGGCGAGCCGGCTGGTCCTGGGCGTGCGGTTCACGCGCAGCCGGGCGATGGCCGTCACGAAGTCGGACGCCGTGCCGCCTTGCTTCACCACGGCAAAACACTTGACCGCTGCGACCAGGTCCTTGATGTCCGAAGAAGCGACAAAACCCACGTTGGGCGTCTGGCTGCGCAGGAAACCGGCGGTATAGACCAGGAAACCGCCGCTGCCGCCGAACTGAAAATCGGCATACAGCACCGGCTTGCCCGACGCCGCGATCGGCTGCACCACCTGGTTCCAGCAATTCATCTGGTAAACCAGGTAGCCGTCCATGCCGCCGCCGGCGGTATCGGCGTCGAGGATCTTCCGGGCCTGCTCCGGCCCGTTGGCGAGCGACGTGGCGAACTCGTAACCCTGGCAGCGCTTGGTCAGTTCGGCCTCAATCCGCTTCATCACCGGAACGAAATCGAAGCCCTTGTTCGGCCAATCGGGACCGGTCTGCTGCGCGCCGTGCAGCGCATACACGATCCGGATGCGCGTCCGGCCCGCGGGCTCCGCGGCACGGAGCCCGCCGGGCGCGGCAAGCAGTCCCAGCGCACCGGCAGCAACGACGCCGCTCCGGGCCAGAAACGTACGCCGGTTCATGGGACAACCGGCACAGCCGGAGAGGACGGATGGATTGTTCATAATGATCCTATCTGACATGACAACGCTGTTCAGGCGGTACGGGCACCCGCCCATAGCGACCGACCTGAAGAAACGCTGGCATGGCGGAGACGATGCCATGACAGGGCCGGCAAGGCAAACCTGGAGTTGACCGGCAGCGCCGTCCGCACCCGCCGGCGGACCAACGCCTCCGATCGGAAACGGGCGCAGCAACAAAATAACGGCGGGCGATTTGTAATCGCTCGCTGGGAGTGGTAAGATGGCCCGGCCTTTAACGGTCCGACCGCGGGTGCCGGCTTGAGCGCGATGGCCGGCGCTGCTGCGGACGACCTTCGGATGCTGACCTATGAGTGAGCCAGAGCAGGAAAAGCCCGGCAGCGACCGGCGTGAGCCGGAGGCGCGGCCGTTCAACGCGGTCGAGATGCTGTCGTCCATGCGTTTCGCCATCGGCCTGGTCATTGCCATTGCCGTGGCTTGCGTGGTGGCCACGGTGCTGCCGCAGGGCCCGGAAGTGGCGGAGCGTCTGCAACGGAACCCCGAGGCCGGCCGCTGGCTGAAGCGGCTGACCGCCGCCGGCCTGACGTCCGTGTTCACCTCGTGGTGGTTCATCGGCCTGCTGACCGCGCTCGGGGCGAGCCTGGCGGCGTGCGTGACGCGCCGGGCGAAGGGGTTGGCGGCGGGGCAGGTGGCGCCCGGGCCGGCGCGCGTGCGCCGGGTGGGGACGCTGCTGGTGCACAGCGGCCTGCTGCTGACGCTCCTGGGCGGGGTCGTCCGCCTGATCTGGAGCGAGCGCGGTTCCATCCAGTTCCGCGAAGGGGAACAGGTGCAGGAGTTCGTCACCGACGACAACCGGCGCGAGCCGCTGCCTTTCACCCTGCAATTGATGAAGTTTGAATTGGAACACTATCCCGCCCCGGTCGCGTCCCAGGCGCCAGCGGCGCCGGCCGAGACCCTGGCGATCCAGTGGCCGGGGACGGAAGCCGGTGCAGAGCTGCCGGTGGAAATCGGGGTTGAACGGGACGTGCCGCCCCCGGCGGCCGCGTCGGCCACCAACGCGGCTGTGCGCGTGACGGTGCTCCGCCGCGTGTCCGATTTTGCCCTTGACACCGCCACGCGGACTGTGACGAGTCGTTCCAACCAGATGCTGAACCCGGCGATCCTCGTCCGGGTGACCGGCCTCGGCGCGCCGCTCGAGCGTTGGCTGTTCGCCCGCTATCCGGATTTCGGCATGGACGCCGGCGGCGGTCATGAGAGCCAGCCCGTCCCGCTCAAGATGGTTTACCGGGTGCTGGTGCCGGCGGCGGACAAGCCGCACATCAAATCGTTCAAGAGCACGCTCCGCGTCCTCCAGGGCGCCGTCGTGCTGCGCGAGCAGACCATCGAAGTGAACGCGCCGCTGTTGTACGGCGGTTATGGGTTTTATCAGGCCAGCTATAGGGAGGAGGATCCCTCCTGGACGGCGTTGCTGGTGGTGCGCGATCCCGGCGTGCCCGTGGTCTACGCGGGCTTCATCCTGCTGATCGCCGGCGTGTTCGTCACGGCGTGCTGGCGGCCCGAGGGCGCGCGGCGCGCGGAGCAGGTCAGGGAGAACAAACTATGTTGACCACACTGTTTAATGTGGCGCTGGTGGCCTATGGGCTGGCGCTGGTGCTGGCCATCGCGAACCTGGTGGCGCCGCGCCGCCTGCTGGACGCGCTGGCGACGGCGGGCTTGGCGCTGGGTGTGCTGGCGGTGACGATCTATCTGGGAGGGCGGTGGGTGGCGGCGGGGCGGGCGCCGTTCAGCAACATGTTCGAATCGCTGGTGCTGTTTGCCTGGACGATCCCGCTGGTGCATCTCGTGTTGCGCCTGCGCGGCAAAGTTCCGGCCGCGCTGGTCCCCGCGACGGCCCTGCTGGCCGTTCTGCTGCTGGTTTATGCCAGCCCCCCGTTCCATTCCTCCGAAATCCAGCCCCTCATGCCGGCGCTGAAAAGCAACTGGCTCACCTTTCACGTGTTGTCCTGCCTGCTCGGCTATGGCGCGTTCGCCGTGTCGCTCCTCGCCGCCGCCGGCCATCTCGTCGCCGACCGGTCGCAACGCCCGGCCGGCCCCGCCAACCGGGAGCTGTTCGGCGCCATCATGGTGCGGACCGTGTCGTTCGGCTTTCTGTTTCTCACCATCGGCATTGTCACGGGCGCAGTCTGGGCCAATGTCGCCTGGGGCACCTACTGGTCCTGGGACCCGAAGGAAACGTGGTCGCTGATCACCTGGCTGATTTACGCCGTCTTTCTGCACGGCCGCTACATTCGCGGCTGGACGAACCGGCGCCTGGCGTGGCTGCCCATCCTCGGATTCCTCTCGGTGCTGGTCACCTACGTCGGCGTCAATTACCTGATGAAGGGCCTGCACAGCTACGCGACCTGAGCCCGCTCCGCCCCCTCCCATCCGATTAATCGTAGTTTTGTCCCGTTGCAACATGGCCCCGCGCACGTATATTGACGCGCAACGGCAACGCGGGCGGCAACGGCGTAGAAAAATGCAACGCGGTGATTTGACAAACGCTGGATCAGGAATACTTTTACGGCAAGATTTCGCGGGGTAACCCGGTGGCGGGCCGCGGCGGGCAAAGCGCAGAAAATAAATAACAGAACAAGGAACACAACCATGCGTACGACAAAGCAAGTGATGGCGATCGTACTCGGCTTGTTGCTGCTGGGGACGCTGGCGGCGCGGGCCAGTACGAACACGGTGGCCAACGGCACGCCCGGCATCAAGGGCTCATATCATGATTTTTCGTATGATACCTGGAACGCAACCCTGACCCCATCTTACAAGGCTCACACCTTATGCACTGTGTGTCATGAAATGCACAATTCGGATCCGAGCAAGCTGATACCGCTATGGGGTCACCAAACCAGCATCAGTGCCGGTAGTTTTCAACTGTACCAGAGTCCCACGATAGGGTACACACCGAGCCAGCCATCCGGCGCGACCCTGGCCTGTTTGAGCTGCCACGACGGTGTGACCGCCATCAATTCATACGGTGGAACCACCAATGGCGCAGCCGTGTTCATGACTAATTCGTTGACGATATTGGGCACGGATTTAAGCCTCAATCATCCGGTCTCTTTCAGCTACACCACGGCCCAGGCCAATGACGCTTACCTCCGTTCCCCCTCGGATACCGCGGACTCGACTAACCGAACAGGAGTAGCCGCGTTTTCCGGCGTGAGTCTCAACAAGGCCATGCTGGGTAATAACGGGCGGATGGAGTGTTCGTCCTGCCATGACATCCACCGGCAGCGTGGACGATCCATGTATAGCGGCGTCTATGTGGTGAATAGTGCTGCCTATGGCGACCTGTGCCTGATGTGTCACATCAAATGACAGTTGCGCGGTGGGGTTCGATCTCTTGAGCCGTATGATCATCATGCTGACCGGCGTCAGCGGTTAGATTGATGGTCGGACGCAGTGGTGAAAGCATCCTCCGGTGTCGCCGGGGGATGTTTTCTTATTTATTTCCGAGCCAGCCGCTTGTGCTTGACAAGGGGCGGCGCCTAAAGCAAGGATAAATCAATGCAATTGCGCATGCAATGGCTGGGACCATGGGCGTACCGGTGGGCGGCTTTGATGCTCATCGGCCTCGCCGCCGGCTGCGTCACGCATGCGTCGCGCAAGGGGGCGGCGCCGGTCTTCTATCCCCCGGCGCCTGATCAGCCCCGGATCCAGTATCTGGCGAGCTACTCGACGTCGGATGACTTGGGCGACCGCAACTGGCTGCTGGATTTTCTCATCGGCCGGCAACCGCCGCGCAGCATCGGGAAACCCTATGGCGTCGCCGCGACCCGCGGCCGGCTGTACGTGGCCGACACCAGCCCGGCCGTGCTGGAGATTCTCGATCTGTCGAAGCACAAGCTGCGCTATTGGGCGCCGCGGGGCGAAGGCCGGTTAGGCATGCCAACCAATCTGGCCTTGGATAACGACGGTACCCTCTATGTTGCGGATGTGGGGCGGGGCCAGGTGCTGATTTTCGGCCCCGACGAGCGCTTCGCGGGTGCGATCGGCGTGCGCCAGGCCGCGCCACGGACGGTGCACGGGCCAGGGTCATCCGCGGACGGGGGCAGCGCACCGCCGGCCCAGGCGCTAGCCGGCGCCGAGCAGCCGATTACCATCGCGACGCCCATGAAACCGGCGGATGTGGCGCTCGCCGGCCACCGGCTGTATGTCGCCGATGTGTTGACGCACAGCGTGCGGGTCTTCGACAAGCAGACCCGGCAGCAACTGCTGGTCATACCCGCGGACCGGAAGGATGAGAACGCCACGCTGTATACGCCCACCAACCTGGACGTGGATCAGGCCGGGCGGATTTATGTGTCGGATACGGGCGGGTTTCGCATACAGCAATATGATGCCGAGGGCAAGTACCTGCGGACCTTTGGGCGGCAGGGCGACTCGCCGGGCGAACATGTCCGGCCCAAGGGCGTCGCCGTGGATCGCGCCGGCCGCGTGTACGTGGTGGATGCCGCCGCCCAGGTCGTGCAAATATTCGACGCCGAAGGCCGCATCTTGATGTATTTCGGCGAGCCCAACGAAGACGCTCGCTCGCTGGTGCTGCCGGCCGGCATTGCGATTGATTATGAGAATGTGGACTGGTTCCAGTCGAAGGCCGCGCCCGGTTTTCGGATTGAATACCTTGTGATCGTGGTCAGTCAATACGGGACTGGCAAGATCAACATCTACGGCTTCCTGCAACCACGCTAGGCCTGCTGTGCGGACGACAGGGACGGCCAGTTTGACGATCCGCTGGTGTCGCGAGCGAGAGTGTCAACGATGAGGCCTGATCATGGAGCCGCACGGATGGGCGCGTACCGCCGCCAGACTTGGCAGCCGCGCATACTCCGCGCGGCGTTGCTCGCCGGCATCCTGGCTGGCGCGGGCTGTGCGAGCATGACCAAGCGCGACTGGCTCAGTCTTTTCTTCGATGGCGTGCCGCCCCCCCCGGGTTCCGCACCGGCGTCCCCGCAGGCGCAGCGGGTGGATGATGAGGGCTATCCGGTGTTTCTGCGGCCGACCCTGCCGCCGCCTCCGGCGCCGGTGATGCATCGGCATGCGCCCTATGCCGACAACACCTGCACCGCCTGTCACGAATCGAAGTTCTCCCAGGGTATGAAGAAAAAGCCCAAGGAATTGTGCTTCTCGTGCCACGACAATTTTCTGGCCACGGCCAAGGTCAAGCACGCGCCGGCGGAGGGCGGCGAATGCCTGGCGTGCCACAACCCGCATCAGTCGGAGCAGAAGCATTTGCTGCTCCGGAAAGGAAAGGCGTTGTGCGGTGAATGTCACGATGACGTGGCCAAGGGCAAGGTCAAGCACGCCCCTGCCGAGGAGGGCGCCTGCCTGGACTGCCATCAAGCGCACGCCGGCAGCGAACCCGCGCTGCTGAAGAAGCCGGGCGCGGCCCTGTGTTACGATTGTCATGATCAGAAGGAGGTAACCAAGCTGGCGGCACACAACCAAATCGGCGGGGCGTCCTGCACCTCGTGTCACAACCCCCACAGCGCCGGTTTCAAGGCGCTGCTCAAGACCGCGCCGCCGGACAGCAACCCCGGGAAAGGCGTGACGGTGCCGCCGGCATGAAGACCGGCCGCCGTCAACTGCGCTGGTTCGTGGGGCCGGGCGGGGCGCTCCTGTTGCTCGGCTCGACCACCTGCTTGGGCGCCCAGCCTCTGGCGCCGGTCTTGGAACCCCAGTTGTTGCGATTGCAGCTGCTGAGCGCCAACCTCGTCGTGGAGGCTGAACAGCGGACCCAGAAGGACACGACCGCCGCTACCGGGAACACGACGGACTATAAGAACAAGTCCCTGGCACCCTCCGCCGAGCTCACCCTGGATGGCTCGCTGTACCATCCCAACCTGCTGGCCTTTACCCTGAAGGGTCAGTTGGGTTACGAGTGGGAAAAGATCCAGGATGCGAGCCAGAGCAACCTCAACGCCAGCGTTGCCCTGCAGTATTACGATGCGCGGCTGCGCCTCCTGGGCGAGAAGCCGTATGCCGCCACGCTGACCGCCGGCCGCAGCACCTACGTCCGGGAATATGACTTTTTCAATACCGTCCGCGGCACGGAACAGCGGTATGGCGCCAGCGCCGGTTATTCCGCCGGGCCCGTGCCGTTCACGGTGGATGCCCAGCACTCGGACTTGACGGACGATAGCGCCACGCAGTCCACCACGAGCACCTATGACACCCTGTCGCTGCAAGCCCAGAACCGGCGTCAGGACATTAATTATACGAAGCTGGCTTACAGCTACACCCGTTACCGCCGGGAAACCACGGACCTGAATACTGACCAAGGCGCCGATCACATCCTGCAGTTAAACGATTTCGAGCGATTCGGCGCCGATCGGCCGGCCACGCTCGAATCGCGGCTGACCTATCACCATAACGACTCGGAGGACCTGTTGTTCGAGGACCTGCTCAACAACGGCGGCAGCGGCACCCGTACGTCCTCGGATAGCTTCAACCTGCAGGAGCACTTCGAGAAAGCGCATACGCCAATGTTCCGGAGTTTGTACGATTATAGCTACGATTATTTCAACGAGGGGCCCTACCATAACGACTACCACCGGGCCCAGGTCGGCGTGGAGCACCAGCTCTACCAGAGCCTGACCTCGCACCTGGATGTGCATGGCGGGCTGAGCCGCACCACGGATCAGGCCGCCGATCTGCAGCAGACCACGTATGGCGTGGGCCTCGGTGAGAGCTATACGAAGCGGCTCGGTGCGTGGGGACAACTGAGCCTCGGCTATCAAGGCGTCCTCGATCGCCTGGACAACCGGGCGCCCAGCGGGAACTCGACCATTTCCGTCTTCCACGAGCGGCAGACCCTGAACGACGGCACCGTCGCGTTCCTGAACCTGCCCCAGGTGGATCCGGTCTCCATCCGGGTGACCGATGCCGCGGGCCAAATCGTGTATCATGAACTGCTGGACTATGAGCTGGTCCCGCATGGCGCGCAGATGGAAATCCGCCGTGTGGCCGGCGGCACCATTCCGAACGGGGCCGCCGTGCTGGTGGATTACCGGGCCGCGAGCCAGCCCGTCACGAGCGGCGAGGTTTTGACCGATACGTGGTCCGCCCGCCTGGACCTGTTCGAAAGGCTGATCGGACTGTACGCCCGCCGCATCGCCAGCCGAAGCTACGGTGAACAGTGGCAGGCGGTCAATGATTTCACCGATCAGACCATCGGCGCAGATCTGCGCTGGAAAGGATTCGGCGCCAGCGCCGAATACGAGACTTACGACTCGAATTTGACGGCCTATCGCAACAAGCGTCTGAGCCAGTCCTACTCGCAGCCGCTGGGCCTGGGCAGCAGCCTGGGGCTCAGCGCCAGCGAAGTCTGGATCGATTTCCCGGATTCCGATCAACAGCGGGCGAACTACCAGTTCATCGCGCGGTTCGGCATGCAGGTAACCTCGATGCTGGCGTTCGATGTCGAGGGCGGCAAGCGGTTTGAGCGCGGCGACCAGGACGCACGGGATTTGACGACCGCGCGGGCCGAGGTTAATTTTCAGGTGGGCGATTTGTCCCTCTGGCTGACGTATGAGCTCGAGGGACAAAGAACCCCGGAAGAAACCCGGGAGCAAAACCGTATTTTCTTGCGCGTCAAACGGACGTTTTAATATGAACCGGCACAGGATTGGCTTTGGAACCATGATGGTCGCGGTGCTGCTGGGCGCCGCGTCGTGCACGGTGACGCGTCCGCCACCTCCAGCGGCGGCCAGCGGCCCGATCGTCTGGCCGTCCCCCCCGGCGGAGCCGCGGATCGCTTACGCCCGGAGCTTTACCGGCCCCGCGGATTTCGGGGTGGCGGTTTCGCGCTGGCGGCGGCTGGTGCATTGGGTGACGGGCCTGGGCGGGAAAAGTGAAAATTTCATCAAGCCGTTTGGCGTGGCGTTCGACGAGGATGACAACATCTGCCTGACTGACACCGGCGCAGGCGTGGTTGTTTTTATTGATCGGCGGGCGCGGAGCTGCCAGCGCTGGGCGGGAGTGGGGCGCCTGCGCTTCGTGCTGCCCGTGGCCGTGGCGCGGGCGCGCGGCGTATTTTATGTGGCGGATGCGAGCTTGAAGACGGTGGTGGCTTTTGACAGCCGCGGCCGATTGCTGGCGGACATCCGGCAGGGCCTTGAGCGGCCCGCGGGCCTGGCCTTGGGCGGGGACCGGCTCTATGTGGCGGATGCGGTGGCGCACAACATCGCCGTATTCGATCACGCCGGGAAATTTCTGTTCCGGTTCGGCCGGCGCGGCACGGCCCCCGGGGAGTTCAATTGCCCCACGCATGTCGCCACGGATGCCCAAGGTCGGGTGTTGGTCACCGACGCGATGAATGGACGCCTGCAACTGTTCACGGCGGATGGCATGCTGCTGGGTGTGATAAGCAGTGCCGGGGACCGTCCGGGCCAATTCGGACGCCCGAAGGGGCTGGCCGCGGATCGTTTCGGGCACATCTACGCGGCGGATGCGCTCTTCGATCACATCCAGGTATTCGATGACGCCGGCCGCTTGCTCCTGACCTGGGGGGCGACCGGCGCGGCGCCCGGGGAGTTCTGGCTGCCGGAGGGCGTCGCCATCAGCCGCGCCAACGAGATTCTCGTCGCGGATTCCTACAATCAACGAGTCCAGATGTTCAACTACATTGGAGCGCCGTGAAAGCTAATGGCCTGTACACGATGTTATCCGGCGGTCCCGTGGGCCGCCGTCGGCGGCCGGCCGCGGGCCTGGCCTTGCTGCTGATCGTGGTGGCATTCGGTGCAGTCCGGGCGGAAAGCGTGGTGGGTTCCCGGCACGATCTCTCGGCCGGCCCCAAGCGCGAGCCGCTGGTCGGCGTCAAGCGCGACCAGACGACCAGCAAGCCGCTACCGGTCGTGGCTGCTACGGAAACAGACGTGTGCATTTTCTGTCATACGCCGCACCACGCGTCCCCCACGGCCGGTCCGCTGTGGAACCGCTATGATTCCACCGTCAGTTACACCCCTTACAGCAGCACCACCGCCAAGGCCCATCCGGGCCAGCCCACGGGGGCGTCCAAGCTGTGCCTGAGTTGCCACGACGGCACGGTGGCGCTGGGCATGGTGCGCAGCCGCGCCAGGGAGATTACCTTCGCCAGCGGTATTCACAAGATGCGGCCCGGCCGGGCCAACCTGGGCACCGACCTCTCCGACGACCATCCGGTGTCCTTCATCTATGACAAGGCCTTGGCAGATGCCAATGGCCAGTTGCGCGATCCGGCCGTGCTCAAGGGCCGGCCGGCACATCTGGACCGGAATGGCGAACTGCAGTGCACCGCCTGCCATGATCCGCACAACAACCGCTTTGGCAAATTCCTGGTGATGGATAACACGGCTTCCAAGCTGTGTATCGAATGTCATCGGAAGAACTACTGGGACTTGTCCGTACACCAGACGTCCGCCAAGACCTGGGATGGCGTCGGCCAGGATCCGTGGCCCCGCACCCCGGGTTCGACCGTGGCGGCCAACGGCTGTGAGAATTGCCACACGCCGCATGCTGCCGGCACGCGTCAGCGCCTGCTTAACTGGCCGAACGAGGAGGACAACTGTTACTCCTGCCACAACGGACACGTGGCGTCCAAGGACATCCAGCGCGAGTTCGCCAAGGTCAGCGTCCATCCGGTGGCCCTGACCCGCGACGTGCACGATCCTTATCAGGAATATCAGGTGGATCCGGTAAACTCGCCGCGCCACGTCGAGTGCGCGGACTGTCATAATCCGCATGCCGCGAAAGCCGCGCCGGCCCGGGCGCCCATGGCCGCGGGCGCCCTGGCCGGCGTCACCGGGATCAATGACGCCGGGAACGCGGTGACGCCGCTGGCCAAGGAATACGAGCTCTGCTTCCGGTGTCACGCGGACAGCCGGACGCGCGGGTCCGCCCGCGTGAGCCGGCAATTCGAGCAGACCAACACGCGGCTGGAATTCGCCGGCCGCTTTGCCTCCTATCATCCGGTCGCCTTGGCGGGCCGGAATCTCAGCGTGCCCAGCCTTCTCGCGCCCCTGAGGGCCGGCAGCCTGATGTACTGCACGGACTGCCACAACAACGACCAGGGCCCTGGGGCGGGGGGCAGCGGACCCGCCGGCCCGCACGGCTCGCTGTACACGCCGCTGCTCGAACGCGAACTGGTGCTGACCGATTACGCGCCGGAAGGGCCGGCGGCGTACGCGCTCTGTTACAAGTGCCACAGCCGCCAGAGCATCCTCAACGACGAGAGCTTCAAGTACCACCGGAAGCACGTGGTGGATAACCAAACGGCCTGCACCACCTGTCATGATTCGCACGGCGTCGAAAGAGCGACCCATCTCATCAACTTCAACACGCGCTACGTGGCGCCATCGCCGACCAACGCGAAGCTCGAGTATGTGGATCAGGGCCGGCTCAACGGCAGTTGCTCGCTGCTCTGCCACGGGAAGGATCATGTGGATCTGTCCGCATCCACGAATGCGCTCACCGCGACGCCGCTGAGCCGGGGAGCTCCGCTGGCCCCCGCCGCGCAGCCGCGGAGGCGCTGAGCGGCCTGTTTGCTTTCGGGTAAAATCATCGTAAAATAACTCACTTTATCGAGTTGGACGGGAACTTGTTCCTGTGATCGGCATATCCAAATTGTATTGTGGCACGGTGGAGGCGTCCGACCCGCTCCGGTACGGGCGCCGCTCGCGGGATCTGCCGTCGCACCTGCTGCAGTATTCCAGCGACAAGAAGCCGGTGGTGGTCTGGAACGTGGGCCGGCGCTGCAATTTGCGCTGTGTGCACTGCTATTCCCAGTCCCACAACCGGGAGTATAGCGGCGAACTCACCCCGGCGGAGGGGCTGCAGTTGATCGACGACCTGGCCGCTTTCGGGGTGCCGGTGCTCCTGTTCTCCGGCGGCGAGCCGCTGCTGCGGCCCGGGATCTTCGAGTTGATCGAGCACGCCGTGCAGCGGAAGATGCGGGCCGTCGTGTCCACGAACGGCACGCTGATCACCCCCGACGTGGCGGCGCGGCTGCGGGATATCGGCCTGTCGTACGTCGGCATCAGCCTGGACGGCCTGGAGGCAGCCAATGACCGGTTCCGCGGTATGCCGGGCGCGTTCAACCGGGCGCTGGACGGCATCCGGAACTGCCTGCAGCACAAGGTAAAGGTGGGCCTCCGCTTCACCATCACCCGCCGCAACGTGCAGGACATCGGCGGAGTTTTCGACCTCATCCGCACCGAGGGGATCCCCCGGGTGTGCTTCTACCACCTGGTCTATGCGGGGCGGGGGAATGCGCTGATCCAGGAGGCGCTGCCGCACGCGCAGACGCGCGCGGCGGTGGATCTGATCATGAACACCGCGCGGGCCCTCCACGCGGAAGGGCGCCCCGTGGAAGTGCTGACCGTGGACAACCACACCGATGGGCCCTACCTGTACCTGCGCCTCCTGGCCGAGAATCCCGCGCGCGCGGCGGACGTCTTGGAATTGCTCAAGATGAACGGCGGCAACAACAGCGGCGTCGGCATCGGCTGCGTCAGTTGGGATGGCGCCGTGCATCCCGACCAGTTCTGGCGCCACGCCACCGTGGGCAACGTGCGGGCGCGGCCGTTCAGCCAGTTGTGGACGGATCCGTCCATCGCGCTGCTCGCGCAACTGCGCGATCGCAAGCGCCTCCTCCACGGCCGGTGCGCCGCATGCCGCTGGCTGGAGATCTGCAACGGCAATCTCCGGGTCCGGGCCGAGGCGGTCACGGGCGACCTCTGGGCGCCGGAGCCGGACTGCTATCTGTCGGACCAGGAGATCGGGCTGTGAACCACGAACTGCGCCTGGTGTTCTGGGAGCTGACGGCGCGTTGTAACTTGGCGTGCGTGCATTGCCGCGCCGAGGCCAAGGCCAGCGCCGTCGCGGGCGAACTCTCCACGGCGGAGGTGCTGGACGTGGCGCGGGACATCCGCGCCGCCGGCGACCCGATTCTGATACTGACCGGCGGAGAGCCGCTGGTGCGCGAAAACTTCTTCGATATCGCCCGCGCCTGCACCGGCCTTTTCACCCGCGTGGCGTTGGCCACCAACGGCACGCTGGTGGACGACGCGTGCGCGCGGGAGATCCAGACGTGCGGCATCCAGCGGGTCAGCGTCAGTCTCGACGGCGCGACGGCCGCCACGCACGACGCCTTCCGCCAGTTCCCCGGCTGTTTCCGGGACACCCTGGGCGGGATGGCGGCGCTGCGGCGCGCCGGGTTGTCGGTGCAGATCAACGTGACGGTCGCGAAAAACAACCTGGCGGAACTGCCGGACATTCTGAACCTGGCGCTGGCGCAGGGCGCCGACGCCTTCCACGTGTTCGTGCTGGTTCCGGTGGGATGCGGCGCGGAGATCGGCGACGACCAGCGCCTGTCGGGGCCGCAGATGGAGGACACCCTCCGCTGGCTGTTCGAGCAGTCGCTGGCGCTGACCAGCCGCCTGCACATCAAGGCGACCTGCGCGCCCCAGTATTACCGGATCATGCGGCAGGTCGCGCGCGAGCGCCACCTGGAGCTGCCCAGCGCGGGCCACGGCATGCAGGCGATGACGCGCGGCTGCCTGGCCGGATCGGCGGTGTGCTTCATCTCCCGCACCGGCGACGTCCAGCCCTGCGGCTACCTGCCGCTGCGTGTGGGGAACGTGCGGCAGCGCAAGTTCAAGGAGATCTGGGAGCAGGCCGATGAGTTTCGCGCGCTGCGCGATCCGGACCGGCTCAAGGGCAAGTGCCACGCCTGCGGCTACCGGAAGATATGCGAGGGCTGCCGGGCCCGCGCGTTTGCCGAGAACGCGGATTACCTCGCCGAGGATCCGGACTGCTCCTATGTGCCATGAAAACGGATTCCGCTACCTACCGCCGTGAGGCGCGGACCTGGCGCGCGCTGCTCGGCATCTATTGCCGCGACACGCACCGGCCGGCCGGTGCGTTGTGTCCCGCGTGCGCCGCGCTGGAGCGCTACGCGCTGGAGCGGCTGGAACACTGTCCTTTCGGCGCGCAGAAGCCGCGGTGCGCGGACTGCTCCGTGCATTGCTATGCGCCGGCGCAGCGGGCGCAGACGCGGCAGGTCATGCGTCATGCGGGGCCGCGGATGCTCCAGCGCCATCCCCTGCTGGCCTTGGCGCACATGGCCCGGCGGTTGCGGCGTCCGCCCGCGCGGGTGCGGAGGGTGGCCGTCGTATGACCGACCGTTTCGAACCCGCCGCGGCCGGTTTGCTGCTGGCGCTGCAGCGCGGTCTGCCGCTGGAGCCGCGACCCTTCGCGGCCCTGGCTGCGCAACTGGACCTGACCGAGGACGAGGTGCTGGAGCAGGCCGCGGCCTTTGTGCGGGCCGGCCTGGTCCGCCGGTTCGGGGCGGTTTTTGACGCGCGCGGTCTCGGCTACGACAGTACCCTGTGTGCCGTGGACGTGCCGGAGGCCGACGTGGAGCGCGTCGCGGCGCTGCTGCAGCCGCATACGGGCATCACGCATTGCTATCAGCGCGCCGGCGCGCCGGCGCTGTGGTTCACGCTCACCGCGCCCGCCGACGCGCTCGCCGGCGATATTGCCGCCGCCGCCCGCCGGGTAGCGCCGTGGGCGTTGTTGAATCTTCCCACCCGCCGCACCTTCAAGATCGGCGTGGTGCTGGACGTACGGCGGCAGCCCGAACCCGCGCCGACGCCCGCGGCTGGGCCGTCCCGGCCCGCGGACAGCCGCGGTGCGCCGCGGATCTTCAGCGAACGCGAGCGCGAACTGGTGCGGCGGCTGCAGGCCGACATTCCCCTGACCGCGGAACCGTGGACTGCGCTCGCTGGGGAGTTGCACTTCAAGACCGACGCGCTGCTGACGCTGCTCAATGCCTGGCAGCAGGCCGGTATCCTGCGCCGGGTGGGCCTGGTTCCGTATCACCGGGAACTGGGCTTTGCCGTGAACGGCATGTGCGTTTGGCGGGCGGATCCTCAGGGCCTGGAAGCAGCCGGCCGGGTCCTCGCGGCCGCGCCGGAAGTCACGCACTGTTATGAGCGGGTCATGAATCCCGGGTTTCCCTTCAACCTGTTTGCCATGCTGCATGCGGCGACGTTGCCAGCAGCGGAGGCCGCGCTGGCTCACCTGACGGCCGCGGCCGGGTTGTCCGGCGGACGAATGCTGGTCTCCGTCCGGGAATTCAAGAAGACCAGCCCGCGCTTTTTTACGGAAGAGTCTCTGAAACCTGATTCTCCTGCGGAGAACGCTTCGCGGACTTGAAACCTGAGACCTAAATCCTGAACCCCGAACCCTGAACTCTGAACCCTATCTTAACGTTTCCCGGCGGAGCAGCATGTTGTGGATATGAAAACAGGAATTCTGCTGGTGGCACAGGGGGGCGGAGAGCCGGATGCCCCGTCGGTCCTGGGGCGGCTGGAAGCGCGTGTCCGGCGGCGTTTTCCGGGCATGGAAATCCGCTGGGCTTATGCGTCCGAGCGGGTCCGACGCAAGCTCGCCGCGCAGGAACGACGGGCAGCTTCACCCACCGAAGCGCTGGCTGCCTTGCGCCGGGCGGGATGCACGCACGTGGCCGTGGCGCCGCTGCACGTCGCCGCGGGCCAGGAATACGACCGGCTCCGGGACGAGGTGGCGGCGGTGCGTCACGGACGCCGGGCCTGGGAGTACATCGTGGTAGGCCCGCCCCTGCTCGGTTCGGCGGCCGATCTGCTGCGCGTGGCCCGTGCCCTGCTGGCAGCCGTGCCGGCCGCGCGGAAAAGAAACGAGGCGGTGATTTTCATGGGGCATGGGAATGCGGACCACTCGGGGGCCCTGGCGTACCTGGCGGCGGCGGCGCTCTTCCAGCGCCTCAACCGGCTGGCTTTTTTGGCCACGCTCGAAGGCGCGCCGCGTTTGCGCGAAGTCCTCCCGCTGTGCCGGGCGGCCGGCGTGCGGAAGGCGTACCTCCTGCCGTTCATGGCGTTGGCGGGCTATCACGTGCGCACGGACATGGCCGGGGAACGGAAAAATTCCTGGACCCGGCTGCTGGCCGGGGCGGGCATCGAACCGGTGGCGGTTTGCCGCGGGTTGTTCGAATACCCGGCCGTGGTCACCCTCTGGCTGCAGCATGTGGCCGCTACCCTCCGGCGGCTCCGGGCGGCGGAGCCACGGACATTAATGACGCGTTCCGCCAGCCGGCGTCCCAGAAAGAAGCATGGGGGGTAGATCTGCGCGATCTGTCCTCGGAGCGGAACGTGTTTACCACGGCAGAGCGTCCTCGCGAAGCCTGGTAAACGTTCCGGTAGAGCCCGGAACCGTTACCCGGCTTCGCAGGAGCTACACCGGGGCAAACCGGTTCCGCTCCAGAAGAAGCCATGATGCGAATTTCCGCCGGCGGCCGGGGCGGGTTTGACCAGCCGGACAGGGAGCGGTATGCTATACTCGCTAGCCGGATGAGTGGCGCGGCAGAAAGTTGTTATGCAAGCTAATACGCGGTTTCGAACAGTGTTTCCGGTGGGCCTCCTGCTGGACAAGAAACCCTGCCTGATCGTGGGCGGCGGGAAGGTGGCCCAGCACAAGCTGCGGCTCCTGCTGGACGCCAAAGCCGATGTCACGGTGATCAGCCCGACGGCGGAGGAGGAGGTCCTCCGGCTGGCGGCGGCCCAGACCATTCGCCATATCCCCCGCGAATTCACGGAGGCCGATCTGGAGGGCGCCTACCTGGTCATGGCGGCTACCAATGACGAGCAGGTGAACCGCCAGATCCTGCAGAGCTGCCAGGTGAGGCACATCCTCTGCTGCGCGGCGGATCGCAACTGGAACGCCGGCGCTTTCGTCACGCCGGCGATTTTTCGCCATGACGCGCTGACGATATCAGTGTCGTCCGGCGGGGTCTCCTGCCGGCGTTCCCGGCTGGTCAAGGATAATCTGGCCCGGCACCTGGAGATGGTGGATACAGCCGACCTGGTTGTCATTGGGACCAGTCATCACCAACTGCCCATTCAGCGCCGCGAGCCCTTCCATCTCCTCGGCCAGCGCTTGGATGATACCGGCCTGATGCTGATGCATGTGTGGGGTGTCCACGAGTTCCTCCTCCTGAACACCTGTAACCGCATCGAATTTGTCGGCATCGTTTCCAAGGATGTCAGCATCGAGGGTCTGCTGAAACGCATCATGGCCTTCTTCCATCTGAAGGAGGAGGAATACTACGTCAAACGCGGCTTCGAGGCCTTCGATCACCTGGCCATCGTTTGCGCCGGCCTGCTCTCCCAGTCGCCCGGCGAGAATCACATTGTCGCGCAGGTCAAAGAGGCGCTGGACTATGCCACGCAGCACGGCTGGGCCGGCGGCATGATGCAGGGCTGGATCGGCTCCGCGCTGCATGTGTCCAAGGATATCCGGCAGGTCACCGGGCCGCTGCTGCAGAACCGTGAAATCGAGGATCTGTGCGTGGATTATTTGCAGGCGGAATGCCAGGGTCTCGCTGGAAAACGCATCATGGTGCTGGGTACCGGCATGGTCGGCAGCGGGCTGTTACAGCGCTTCTACGCGCTGGGCCATGAATGCGAATGGTGCTACCACCTCAACAAGCCGGACCTGCCGGCGGCCTGGCAGCCGCGCGTCACGCTCTCCACGTTCAATGTGCTGCCCGCCCACCTGCCGAAGGTGGATATCGTGATCTGCACGGCCGCCAGCCCCGGCTACATCCTGCACAAAGGCCACGCGCCGTTCTTCGATCAGGAGAAGGAGATCCTGATCATGGACCTGGCCATGCCGCGCAACGTGGAGCCGGCCCTCGACCAGTTGACGCCCGAGCTCAAGGTCGTGGATCTGGACGGCCTGAAGCGCTGGTATCACCGGGAAGTGCTGGACATGGCCAGAGTTTTCGAGTTAAGCAAGCAGCTCGTCGGCGAACACCGCGATCACTATGATAAAATCATCAAAAGTTTTCAGGGTGGGAACGCGGGCGAGTAGGCTGGCGTTGCTCCAGACCCGGAGCGTGCTGGGCCGCCTCCGGGAAATGTTTCCGGGAATCCGTTTTGAGGAGGTCCCCTGTTCCTCGCCCGGCGATCGCGACCGGGTCACGGAACTGCCGTCCAGTCCGCCGGATTTTTTCACGCGCGACCTGGATGAGGCGGTCATCCGGGGCGACCTGGATGGCGCGATTCACAGCGCCAAGGATCTGCCCGATCCGCTGCCGGAGGCCCTGGATGGCTGCTGGCTGCCCTGGCGCGAGGACCCGCGCGATGCGCTGGTGCTCCCGCCAGGCCGCAGCCTGGCCGCGCTGCCCCCGGAGCCCCGCGTCGGCGTCAGCAGCGCGCGGCGTTCCGCCTATGCCCGCCAGCGCTTCCCCGCCGCGCAGTTGCTGTCCATCCGCGGGAACATCGAGGAGCGCCTGGCCCAGTTGGAGGCGGGCGCGTTCGATCTGCTGATCATGGCGGGCGCGGCCTTGAACCGGCTGGGCTTGGATCAGCGGATCGCGGAATGGATTTCGCTGGACGACTTGCCGGCGCCGGAAGGCCAGGGCGTGCTGGGGCTGACCTTCAAGGCCGGTGATCCGCGGTGGCTGCGCCTGCGCAGCCTGTTCGTGAAAGCGGTGACGTTCGTCGGCGCGGGCGCCGGGGACGCCGGCGCCTGCACGGTGGCGGGCGTGGACGCGCTGCGCCGCGCCGAGGTGTGCCTCTACGACTCCCTGATGGACCCGGCGTTGCTGGAGGCGCTGCCGGCGGGCGCCCAGCGCGTGGACGTGGGCAAGCGCTGCGGACAGCACCGCATGAGCCAGCCAGAGATCAATGCCCTGCTGCCCAACCTAGCGCGCAAGGGATACCGGGTGGTCCGGCTCAAGGGCGGCGACCCGGGCCTGTTTGGCCGGCTGGCCGAGGAGCTGGAGGCGCTGGAACGCTTCCAGTTGCCGTACCGCGTCATCCCCGGCGTGAGCAGCCTCAACGCCGCGACCACCGGCACGGGCATGCTGCTCACGCGGCGCGGGTTGTCGCGCGGGTTTTGCGCCCTGACGCCGCGTCAGCAGGGTGGGGGCTCGGGACCGGTCACGGGCGCCGAGCGCGCCCGGCTGCCGGTAGTGTACTTCATGGCGGCGGGCCTGGCCGGCGAAGTGGCCCGGCAGATGATCGCCGACGGGACGCCGGCGGATTGTCCCGCGGCCATGGTGTTCAACGCCGGCCGCGATGATGAGACCATCGTACGCGTCGAACTCGGCGCGTTGGAGGCGCGCCTGGGCAGTCCCGCCGCGGCACCGGGCGCCGAAACCGATGCCGCGGATGACCGGCCCGGTCTGCTACTCGTGGGCGAAGTGACCCGTTTCGGCTTCCGGCAGGACGCGGGCGCGCTGCAGGGGCGGCGCATTCTGCTGACCTGCAGTCAGGATCTGCAGGCCAAGGCCGCCGACACCGTTCACGACTTCGGCGGCCGGCCCGTCCGCCGCCCGCTGATCCGCCTGACGCCCAACCCCGCCGCACTGGAGTGCGTGCGCCATCTGGCGGACTATGACTGGTGTGTGCTGACCTCGCCCGCTTCCGTGCGCTGCTTTGTCGAAGTGCTGGACCGGGTCGGGACCGATACGCGCCAACTGCCCAAATTCATGACCTGCGGGCCGGGCACGGCCCGGGAACTGCGCAAGTACCGATTTTCTCCCGCCGCGGAACCGCCGGCGGATTTCGGCGCGCACGGGCTCCGGGAGATGGCCGGCCGCCTCATCACGTCCGGCACCCGGGTACTACGTTTGCGCTCCGACAAGGCCGGCGGCGACCTGGCCGACGCCTTGCGCCAGTTGGGCGCTGTAGTGGAGGATTGTATCCTGTACCGGAACGAGCGTTTGACGTATGCTGCGCGGCCGGAGTTCGACGCGGTCTTCTTCGCCAGCGGATCGGCGGTCGAAGCGTTTGTGGATTTGTGGGGCCGGGAGGCACTGCAGGGCAAGGTCATCCTGGCCATCGGGCAGCCCACGGTGGCGATCTTGGAGGCCCAGGGCCTGGCCGCCGACGTGGTCAGCCCGGCCGCAACCGTGGAGGCCAGCGTGGCCGCGCTGGCGGAGCTGTATGTGAACAAGACCTTGGAGGAAATGTCATGAACGCCTATCCCGAAGTGCGACTGCGGCGGTTGCGGCGGACGAAAAGCCTGCGCCGTATGTTCGACGCATCCCTGCCGGGACCCGAGAAATTCATGTGGCCGACGTTCGTCCTGCCCGGGAAGAACATCCGCGAGCCGATCGAGGCCATGCCGGGGCAGAGCCGCCTGAGCGTGGACGTCCTGCCGGCCGAGGTCGAGCGGGTGGTCCGGATGGGCGTGGGCAGCGTGCTGCTCTTCGGGCTGCCGGAGGAAAAGGACAAGGACCAGACCGGCAGCGCCGCGTATCACGAGGACGGCGTGGTGCAGCAGGCCGTGCGCGCCCTCCGGCGCGAGTTTCCGGACCTGGTGATCTTCACCGACGTGTGCCTGTGTGCCTATACGCAGCACGGCCATTGCGGCCCGCTGAACGCCGTCGGGGACGTAGACAACGACCAGGCGAACATCATCCTGGCGAAAGAGGCGGTATCCCATGCCGCTGCAGGGGCCGACGGCGTGGCGCCGAGCGCGATGATGGACGGCCAGGTGCAGGCCATCCGCGCGGCGCTGGATGCCGCGCGCCTGCCGGATACGCTGCTAATGAGCTACTCGTCGAAATTCGCGTCGGCGATGTACGGGCCGTTCCGCGAGGCGGAAAAATCAGCGCCGCAGAAAGGCGACCGGAAAGGCTACCAAGCTTCGTACGGCGATCTGCATCAGGCGCTGCGCGAATCGTTGCTCGACGAGGAGGAAGGGGCCGACCTCCTGATGGTCAAGCCGGCGCTGTTCTATCTGGACATCCTGACGCGCCTCCGCGAGCAAACACTGCTGCCGCTGGCCGCGTACAACGTGAGCGGCGAATATTCCATGCTGATCGCCGCGGCCGACCGGGGGTGGGGCGACCTGCGGGGCATGGTGCGCGAAGCCACGATGGCCATCGCGCGGGCCGGCGCGGATATCATCATCTCCTACTGGGCCAGCCGCTACGACGAGATCTTCGGGGAGCCGTAGCCGTCTGGGTCTCGAAGCCGCGTGGTGAATTTGTTGAATATTTTCTTGTGCCCTAACTAAATGAAAATAAGGACATGTTTGCTCTTTCTGGTGTGTGCTTCCCTGCTTATCTCGGGGTGTCTGCATCTCGCTTACGAGAATCCTTATGAACCTCTCCTTAGGAACTCGATGCACTTACCAGCTTCTGCAGAACGTCGCCTTCTAGCGTCTAATCACGCATATTCCAGGGTGGTGCATATAACTGAACTCTGGTACACACATAGCTCGGGTTACGAAACAATCGGTGTACGGGCATCCATCCGCTCGAAACATGGTGGTATGTATCATTCATCATTCCTGCTTCGAAAGGGGATCAAGGATTCGGACTGGTCGTCTTCCGATGTCTATTTGTTTACAAGCGTAACAATCCCGTTGATCCGACACCTCGTTGGCCTACCTTGGGATGAGGTGTCGAAACATGTCACTCCGGCATCAGTTATTGAGCAAGATAGTCAGCGGGCACTAAAAGCCGTCCGAGAGCTGGAGGAAGGGGAAACCATTAAAGGTCAACAGAGGGGTCAGTCCTGCGAATAGCGAATAAGCCTAAACGGCGAAGAACCGTGAACCCTACTATTAGGTCAATCGACACGGCTGAGGAAAACCACCCCGACAGGGACGAAGGTTTATGCGTATGTCATCCAGAAAGCGAGCGCGCATATCCGAATTGGGGTCAATATCCGAATTGGGGTCAGGCCTAAATATTCAACAAATGGATTGCCAAGCTGGAAGGCGAGGCACCGGGTCCTTGCAGGGGTGCAGAACAGCCCGGGTGCGGTCGGGAAAGGCCGCGTAGAAGGGTGCAGTCTGATGCGCAGGTCATCCAGAAAGAGAACGAACAGGGTACGGGAGGAATACCGCAAGGGGTATGGCTTGCCGCAAACGACGGTACTCGGCAGCAGAGCAGCAGCCATGTCCAACGAACAAGAGGCCCTGCTGCCGAAGCATGGAGGGTACAAGCACACCAAGACCTGGCAGCTGGCGGACCTGATCTACGACGTGACTGTGAGGTTCTGCGACAAGTATGTTGATCGGCGTAGCCGGACGCATGACCAAATGGTACAGGCGGCCCGGAGCGGCGCGCAGAACTTGCAAGAGGGCAGCGTAGATTCAGCGATCTCCAAGAAGATCGAATTGAAGCTCACCGGCATCGCCAAGGGCAGCTTGGAGGAACTCCGTCGTGACTTCCAGAAGTTCTTGAAACATCGCGATTTGCCGGAATGGCCGCCAAGGCATCCGGCACTGATGCGCTTCAAGATGCTGCGTTGCGCCACGCTGGAGCAATTTCGGGCGTGGGTGGCGGACGAAGTACAGCAGGCGGCCAGGGAAAACACGGACGGACACGGACCGGCACGGGCGATCAAAGGAGCTTCAAGTTCCGGCGTCCGTGGTGGTCCGTGTTTGTCCGTGTCCTCGGTCTCCGCGTTTCCGTCCGTGTGTGCCGCGAACGGCGCGCTTTCGCTATTGAACCTCTGCATCCATCTGATCGGGCGGCAAATGCAAGCGCAAGCCGATGCCTTCGAGAAGAAAGGCGGTTTCACAGAGCGGCTCTACCGCATTCGAAGTGTGAGGCGACATTCATGAGCACGACTAATGGACGGGGAACCCATCAGCAGAGGGGTCAGTCCTGCGAATAGCGAATAAGCCTTCGTCCGCTGGGGCACGGCGTCAGGGAAGCGCGTCATGAAGGAAACGTTGACACTTATCAACCAGCTCCGGGCCGACGGTCTCATCGGCGACTACGCCATCGGCGGCGCGGTGGGGGCGACGTTTTATCTGGAACCGGTCGCGACCATGGACATTGATGTTTTCGTTGCGTTCCGGCAGACGTCGGAGATCCCGCTGATCTCGCTGTCGCCACTCTTTGACTATCTCAAAGCCCGTGGCTGCGAGGCCCGCGGCGAGTATATCGTCATCGGCGGCTGGCCGGTGCAGTTCTTGCCGACGGCGGATGCGTTGGGCGAGGAGGCGTTGGCGGCGGCCATCACGACGGAGGTCGAAGATGTCCCCACGCGTGTGATGACTGCGGAGCATCTGGTGGCGATTGCCTTGCAAGTCGGCCGGGCAAAAGATTACGCTCGGATGCTCCAGTTCGTGGAAGCCGGCGTGTTGGATGCCGCCAAGCTCGACGCGATTTTGGCCCGGCATGGCTTGCAGGCTAAGTGGGCCCGTTTTGAGAAGAAATACATCGAGGATCTGCCTTGAACGAGCAACTTAAAGCCATCCTGGAAAGCAAACGGCGGGAACGTTTGCGGCTGGCTGCCTTGCCGTTTTCGGAAAAAGTGCCGCTGCTGGAACGGTTGCGCGACCGCGCCCTGGCGCTGGCTGCCGGCGCGGCTTATGGGCCACCGGGTTCGCGGGATGAACGGGCCTGGATGGTGCGTGAGCGGCGGGATGGGCGGCAGCCATGAGGCCTGCCGGGGGAAAATGATATGACATCTTCGAGTGAATGGTTCGAGCGCGCCTGCCGGGTGATTCCGGGCGGGGTGAACAGCCCGGTGCGGGCGTTCAAGGCGGTGGGCGGCGAGCCGCTGTACGTCGTCAAGGGGAACGGGGCGCGCATCACCACGGTGGAGGGGCGGGAGCTGATTGATTTCTGCGGCTCGTGGGGCCCGTTGATTCTCGGCCACGCCCGGCCCGAAGTGGTGGCCGCCATCCAGCAGGCCGTGGCGGAGGGCACCAGCTTCGGCATCAACACGCCGCGAGAGGTCGAGTTGGCCGAACTGCTCTGCGCCCTGGTGCCATACCTGGAGATGGTCCGGCTGGTGAGCTCCGGCACGGAAGCGGTTATGACAGCGCTGCGGCTGGCGCGCGGTTGCACCGGCCGCCAGAAAATCGTCAAATTCGACGGCTGCTATCACGGCCATACGGACTGCATGCTGGTTGCCGCCGGCAGCGGACTCCTGACCGGCGGCATCACCTCGTCGGCGGGCGTTTCGCCGGCCGTGGCGGCGGAGATCTTCGTGGCGCCCTACAATGACCTCGCCGCGGTGGAGGAAATCGTCAGCCGCGCGGGTGACGAACTGGCCGCGATCATTGTCGAGCCGGTGGCGGGCAACATGGGGCTTGTGCCGCCGGCGCCCGGCTTCCTGGCGGGCTTGCGCGCGGCGGCCGACCGGTGCGGCGCGCTGTTGATTTTCGACGAAGTGATCACGGGCTTCCGCTTCGGGCCGACGACCTATGGCGTTCTGTGCGGCGTCACGCCGGATCTGACCTGCCTGGGCAAGATCATCGGCGGCGGCCTGCCGCTGGGCGCGGTGGGCGGGCGGCGGGAGCTCATGTCGCGCCTGGCGCCGCTGGGCCCGGTGTACCAGGCCGGCACCCTGAGCGGCAATCCGGCGGCGGTCGCCGCCGGCCTGGCCACGCTGCGGCTGCTGGAGCAGGAGCAACCTTATCCGGCGCTGGACCGGCTGGGCGCCCGACTGGCCGAGGGGCTGGAGGCGGCGGCCCGCGCCGTCGGGGTGCCGCTGCGCGTCGCGCGCCTGGGCGGCGTCTTCACACCCTTTTTCGGCGGCGGCGCCGGCCGGAACCTGGCGGAAATCAAGACGTGCGACACGCAGCAGTACGCCGCATTCTTCCGCGGCCTGCTGGCGCGCGGCTTCTACCTGCCGCCCTCGCAGTTCGAGGTCGGTTTCATATCCGCCGCCCATACGCCGGCGATGATCGCGGCCTTTATTGACGCGGCGCGGGCGGCGTTCGCCGGCCCGGCGCCACCGCCGGACGATCGTCCGGCGTGAGCGCCCGCGATCGGCGGCGAGCCGGCCACCGTCTCATAAATCATAGAACTGTCCTGCTGGCGGTTGGCGCCGCTTGCGGCATGATCAAAAAACTTTCGCTGCGTTCCGCGGGTAGCGGGCCGCAGGCGGGAAGGGTGTTGGCCCCCGGACCTTGGCCGGCGGATGCTGGCGTGACAGAGTTGAAGCAGTTCATGTGCAAGCAGGTTGATGTATCCGACCGCGTACCGGCACGCGCGCGCTCCGGCGGGCGGTGGCTCCCTTGGGTCAGCAAGGGTCTGTTGCTGGCCGGCCTGCTGGCGGCGCAGCCGGCGGCCGGGGCGGCGGCCACCAACGCCTTGTCCAGCAGCGATTGCCTGACCTGTCATGACGACAAGCAGCTGACCAAAACCGGCCCGGCGGGATCCAAGGTGTCGTTGTATGTGGATTTCGTCAAGTACAGTGCTTCCGTCCATGGCAGCAACGCCTGCAGGACCTGCCATGCCGACATCACCGAAGCGCCGCATCCGGACAAGTTCGCGGCCAAGCCGCCGGTCTGCACGTCCTGCCATGCCGCCGCCGTGATCTCGTACGAGGCCAGCACCCATGGCGCGGCGCGCGGGGCCGGGAAGACGAATGCCGCCACCTGCGCCGATTGCCATGGCCGGCATGAGATCGTCCGGCGCGGTGCGCCGGCCTCGCCGATCCATCACTTGAACTTGGGCGCCACGTGCGGTCGGTGCCACGCGCAAATCCGGGAGACCGTGCAGCACAGCGTGCACGGCCAGGCCATGGCGCGGGGCGTGCGCGAGGCGCCCGATTGCACGGACTGCCACGCCGACCACCGGATCGAAGGACTGCGGAAGGCGACGCCGCTGAAAATCGCCGAACAGGTTTGCAGCCGCTGCCACGCCTCCCTGCGCCTGAACACCAAGTACAAGCTGCCGGCAGACCGCGTCACGACCTTCTTCGCCAGCTACCACGGGATGGCGGCGCGGATGGGTTCAACCACGGTGGCAAACTGCGCGAGTTGCCACGGATTCCATAACATCCTGCCGGCGTCGGACCCGCGGTCGTCGGTCAACCGGGCCAACATGGTCAAGACCTGCCGGCAATGCCATCCGGGCGCCAACGAAAACTTCGCGTTCGGCAAGGTGCATCTGGACGAAACGGCCAGGACCGGCATCGGCGACCGGATCAACTGGTGGGTCCGGCGGGTGTACCTGCTGCTGATCGTGGGGGTAATCGGGTCCATGCTGGTGCATAACGCGCTGGTCATGATCCGGAAGATCCTGCTCGCCCGCCGCAACCGGGAACTCACGGTGGTCCGGCTGACGCTCTCGCAGCGCATCCAGCACCTGCTGCTGTCGCTCAGCTTCATCGCCTTGGCGTTGACCGGTTTCGCCCTGAAATATCCCGACGGCTGGATCGCGTACCTGCTGGGCTCCAGCGAAGAGGTCCGCCGCCTGGGACACCGGGCCGCGGCGGTCGTGATGTTAGCGCTGGCGGTGTACCACACCGCCTACCTGTTCCTGACGCGGGAGGGCCGCAAGTTGCTTCGGGAGCTGAGTCCCCGCCTGAAGGATGTCCGCGACGTCTTTGCCAATCTGCGTTACCTGCTGTCTCCGCGGGCGCCCCGGCCGGCGTTTGCGCGCTTCGGCTACGCCGAGAAAGCCGAATACTGGGCGGTGGTCTGGGGCACGGTCATCATGGGCTTGACCGGTCTGGTGATCTGGTTCAAGATGACGATCACCCAGTGGGTGCCCCGCTGGGTGATCGAGGTGGCCATCACCATCCATTATTACGAAGCCCTCCTGGCGGTCCTGGCCATCGTCGTCTGGCATTTTTACCATGTCTTTTTCGATCCCGATGTGTATCCCTACAACTCGGCATGGTGGGATGGGCGCGTGCCGGCGGACTTGTACCGCGAGGAGCACCCACTCGATCGCGAGACTCTGGATGCGGCCGGGCTGGCGCCGCACGCCCTGCCGGTCAAACCGGAAGACGGACCGAAACCGCCCGCCGCCGGCGCGTCCGGCTGACGGGCACGTGGAACCTGAGAAGAGCAGATAAACTACGAAACACGCTAAATACGCGAAAATTGAATCGCTGTAGCAGCGGAGAAATGCCGATATATGACAACCGACCGCAAGCAACGCCTGCCCCGTCTTTCCATTTTCCGGAACTGGACCAGCCTGTCCGGGCTCGTCGTCGTGGTCGGCGGCGTGTTCGCTTTTCTGCTGTTCCTGTTGCTGGACACGGTGGTGTTCGGCGGGAATCCCTACATGGGCTTATGGGCCTATCTGGTCGTACCCTTGCTGGTGACATTCGGCTTCGTCTTGATCGCCATCGGCCTGGTCATCGAACGCCGGCGCGTGGTGCGCAGCGGCGACGGGCAGTTGCCGCCGCTGCTGATCATGGATTTTTCCCGGCCGCAGACCCGGCGCAACCTAGTGGTGTTCATCGGCGGGAGCACGACGTTTATGCTGCTGGCCGCGGTGGCCACGTACCGCAGCTACCACTTCAGCGAATCCGCTTTGTTCTGCGGCCGGGTGTGCCACGCCGTGATGAAACCCGAGTACACGACCTACCTGCATTCCCCGCACGCCCGCATTTCCTGCGCCGAGTGCCACATCGGCTCGGGCGCCGCCTGGTACGTCAAGGCCAAGCTCAGCGGGCTGTACCAGGTGTATTCCACGACGTTCAACAAATACTCGCGTCCGATTCCGACCCCGGTCCACAACCTGCGGCCGGCCCAGGAGACCTGCGAGCAGTGCCACTGGCCGGAGAAGTTCGCCGGCAACCTCGACCGCGTGTACGCCCATTTCCTTTCGGACCCCACCAACACGCCGTACACGGTCCGGCTGTCGCTGAAGGTCGGCGGCAGCGATCCGACGCACGGCCCGGTGGGCGGCATCCACTGGCACATGAACGTGGCCAACCGGGTGGAATATATTGCCAGCGACGAGCGGCGGCAGGTCATCCCCTGGGTGCGCATGACGAACCGCGCGGGGGTGGTGACGGAGTACAACACGCCGAAATTCAAGCCGCAGCCGGGCAAGGATGTCATCCGGCGGATGGATTGCATGGACTGCCACAACCGGCCGGCCCATGTCTTCCAGAGCCCCAACTTCGCCGTGGACCTGGCCATGGAACTCGGCCAACTCGAGGCTGGCCTGCCTGCCATCAAGAAAACGGCCGTCCGGCTGCTCACCCAGCCGTACGCCAACGAGGCGGAGGCGCTGCAGAAAATCGCCACCGGCCTGCGTGAGAAATATCCCCAGGGACCCCGCGTCGCCCAGACCATCGCCCAAGTCCAGGCGGTCTATCGCGACAACTTTTTCCCCGAGATGAAGACGAATTGGAAGGTGCATCCCAACAACCTCGGCCACAAGTGCTGGCCGGGCTGCTTCCGGTGCCATGACGGGGAACACAAGACAGCGGACGGGAAGCAAGGGATCAAGGCCAACGACTGCAATGCATGCCACGTGATTCTGGCCCAGGGCCGCGGCGAGCAGCTTCAGAAGCTGACCCCCCGGGGGCAGGCGTTCGATCATCCCGGCGGCGACATGGGCGAGATGAAATGCCCGGAATGCCATACCGGCGGCGCGGACTAATCTCGGCGTAAAATATCACATGGCGCATGCCGAGCTGGGCTGAAAGTCCTCCGGTAGGAGGGCTGAAAGTCCTCCGGTAGGAGGGCTGAAAGTCCTCCGCAAGGAGGACCGAAATTCTGGCTCCTGCCGGGTAAACCGGCAGGGAGCCAACGCTCCGGATCGTCACTCCACCACGAGGATCGCGTGGAGCTCCACGCGCGGCAGCGTGAAGTGTGCGGCGCCCGCGCGATAATCGAAGGCGAGCGCCCGGCCTTCCGGTTCCAGCGTGATCCGGGCCGGACGCGTGGCGCAGCGGATCGTCACGGCCAGCGGCCCGACGGGCGGGATGGCATCCAGGATCGGCACGGTGCGATGGTCGCCGGCGGTGTTCACCAGGTTCACCGCCAGCTTGCCCTGCTGCCGGTTGACCACGACATCCACGTCCGGCGAACCGTGTACCTCGACCAGCGGCGCGGGGAACAGTTCCCGTACCAGGGCGTCAAGGAATTGCCGCGCGAGCGGGTCGCGGCGGCGGCCATAGTTTTCGCCGAAACTGAAATAGACCGCTGCGATTTTTCCCCGTCCCAGCGGCTGGACGGATGCGGCGGGCTGGGCGGCGGACGGGTCAGTGTTGGTTTCCTGGAGGCTGCCGAATGGGCGCGCGGCGGGGCCGAGTTTCACCGGCTGCATCGGCCCTCTAAGTTCGATTTCTCCGCCGCCGTAGGCCAATCGGAATGGCGCCGCGGGCTGCGGCGTTCCTACCAGCGCAATACCGAGCTCGTCTGGAAACAGCGCCGCGGTCTGGGGGCCAATGAGCAGCAGGCTGCCGCCGCCCTGCGCATAGGCGGCCAGCTCGTTGCGAAAACCGGGCTCCAGGTATTCCCACTCCGGCACCACAATGAGCGGATAGTCCGCCATATGACCCGTGAGATGATGCTCGCTCAGGATCTCCACGGAGTGCTGGCTTTCGAGCAAGGCCTGCAGCGCGCCTTTGAGCGCGTCTATGTCGCGGCCCCAGGGCGCGAAGAGCTGAGTGCTTTGCCGGTAGTGCGCCGCGGTGGAATAGAGCAGCGCCACCTGGGGCACTTGCGTCGCGTGATGGCAGACCGCCTGCCGGGCGCGGCAGAATTTGGCGACCTCCGCCATGACGGGCATGTGCTCGTCGTAGATGGAGCCGTCGCGTTTCTGTTTGTAGTAAGCCTGGAATCCGCCGCCCAGGGCCAGCACAGTCGCCGCCTCGCGCTGCAGTTGCACGGCGGTCTTTTGGTCGCGTCCGTCCTGCGCCTTGTTGCGGGTGAAGCTCCAGGCCATCAGATCCCATGGCCGACCCTGACGCGCAAGGCAGCGGGCCGAGAAGCGGGCGGAGTTCACGCTGTCCTCCGGCGCATAGTCGCCCGACAGAAAATCCACCGGCGCGCTGACCGGCTCCGGCATGTGCTCGCTGAACGCCCAGTTGCTGCACAGTTGCATGTTGGGATGGGTCTTCTTCACCGCGGCAAGGTAATGGCGCAAGTAGCTGCGGAAGGCCTCGCGCTGGAAGGAGATGAACTCGAACCAATGCGGCTCGCTGGATTTGCGGGGCGCGGCTTCGAGCCCGGTGGCCGCGCGGAAGGCCTGCAAGGCGCGTGCGCTGTAATCCGCCACCGCGGCCCAGCATTCGCCGTCAACCCAGGCCCCGTCCACGCCGTAGTCGCCCGCAAGTTCGCGGAGCTGCGGGATCAGGAGTTCGTCGGCATACGGTCCGAAGAACGACGTCGCGTTCGCGTTGGTCCGCCCGTCGCTGCCGATCACCGCCCAAGCGGGGTGGCAGAGGATCGCCTCCGAGTCCCACACGCCGGAGTAATGCATGTACAGGGCGACCCCGCGCCGCGCCGTCACCGCGCGCCAGACGCGCAGCGGGTCGCCGACGAACCCTGGGGCCGGGTGCCCCGCTTTCGTGGGATAGCTGGACAAACCGCGATGGCCCTTGCAATCTATCTGGAGATAGTCGGGGTGGACGAGATCAATGATGTTCTCGATCATCGCCGGCGTGGTATGGCGGCCGATTTCCTTGCAGTCGGGGCCGGCGTGAAAGTCGAAGTGGATGCCAAGAAACGAGTCTGCCCGCCGCAGCCGCGGGGGCGGCGGGGAGTCCTCCGCGCCGCTGGCGGCTGGGCCGGGGTAAGGGCAGAGGCAAAAGAGGCCGAGCAGGGCCAGGCAGTTCAATAGCGGTTTGCAACACCCGGTGGTCATGGGTTGGCTCCTTTGTCGGACGGGTCAGACCTGTCCGACTTTCTCCGCTGACTCCGCGCGCCATACAGCTTCTCGGTGAAGCCGCCGCTCTGCACAAACGTGCGGCCCTGGCTCTCAAGCTGGCGCATGAGCAGGTAGGCGGCTTGGTTCACAGCGCAGAGCATCTTGCGCGAGGTGGCGGCGGCGCCGCTGCCTTCGCTGATGTTGCGGACTCCGCTGCGCGCCGCCTGCACCATCTGGTCGTGGGTGCGCGAGCGCTTGGCGATAAAACGGTCGCAGAAGACGACCGTGGCGTCATAGACCGCCTCGGCCACCTTGTAGCTGCGCAGCTTTTCGTAGCCCCCATGCGGGAGCAACACCCCATCGGAATCGCTCATGGCTCAACCTCCAGCGAGGGTTCGTCAGCCCCGTCCGACTCGTCCGATACCCCCGCCTTCGCTTCCGGCAACACGAAAAAGAATAAAGCTTATGCTGCTCAGTGGCAAGGCTGGCCAGCGCCAGCTTCCTCCTTGCCTTTGCTCTGAATGGTGCGATACGCGTCCAGTGTTGCAGCGAACAATCGGTGTTTACAGGGGGACTGGATGAACCGGGCGGGCGCCACAAAGCTGGGTATCGGAAACAACCGCATCTTTACGGCCCCGGCAGGCACGGTTGGTCAAAATGGCGAATGACGAGCCCTGACCCTTGGATCGACTCACCTCTCATTAAAAGGCTGAAAAAGGTTTAACTCGCCGTGTGAATGTGCGATGGTGCGTAGAGGAGCGTCTTGAAACCACGGCTGCGAAGGCAGCGACGGGGACACTCGGGCCAGCCAGAACGAAAAAGGGAGGGCTATGAAAAACAAGCGCGTGATGGCCATGGCCTTATGAAACGAACTATGTTGCATTTCGCCCTGGCTGCAATGTGTTTCCTGTGTGCCGGATGTGCGCCGCGTCCGCAGCGCATCGAATTAAGGCAGTTTTATAACGCCGCCTTGGACAAGCAATGGCATCCGGGGGCAGAAGGCAACGACCTGGCTGAGCTTCCCACAGGTGAGCAAACCTTCGCCGGAGTCAAATTTCATGTGCAAGGTTTAATTCAGCTCAGCGGGAGATTCCTGATTGAATGGAGCGACAAATATCCGAAAGAAGTCTTGGGCTTGCCCCTCAAAGTGCAATGTAAACGATTGTATTTCCTCCACGGCACAGGATGGCGGGAGAAAGATGGCACACGGATAGGCCGATACGTCGTGCACTATGCCGGCGGCGAACAAAGAGAGATTCCCATTGTTTACGGTGAGGATGTTCGCGACTGGTGGGTTTGGTCAAATGACACTCAAAAAACTTCGCGCTCGGTTATAGCGTGGATCGGCGCGAATGGTGCGAGCCGCAAGATGGGCAAGTCGCTTCGAATCTACAAAAGCACTTGGGACAACCCCACCCCTTCGATAGAAATTCAAAGCATCGATTTCATTTCGGAGATGTCCGATTCTGCGCCTTTTCTGATCGCCATTAGCGCGGAACCTTAATCAAACCATGGTCCACTGACCCGATCCCACACGGGGCCGTGGAGTGGCCGGATAGCGGGCTTGCCCAGGGCCATCCGTAAGATCATAATCGCCCCATGAATACTTGCAGCACCCAAGCGGCACGGCAAACGGCGCTCTCCCGGCGGGCGCGCCCAGTCGATTTCTTATTTGTATTTTTTCCGCTTCGTCGCGCGGCGGCGACGGGCTATTGTGTCGGGCAGTCATGAGGACGCACATCGCATGAAACGAATCGCCGCCGCCTTGGTTCTGCTTTCCGCCATGTGTATTTCATCCATCGCGGAAGGAGTCGAAGCCGTCTGGGTGCCACATCAGGACATTCAGAATTGGCGGGCCGTTGCTTCGTCAGCGGATGGCAGTAAACTCGTCGCGGCTGATCGAGGGAAAAGCGGCGGACACATTTACACTTCGATGGATTCAGGCGGCACATGGTCGCAGCGCGAGGTTGTTGGACGCTGGCGGGCTGTCGCATCATCGGCGGATGGGAGCAAACTCGTCGCTGCGGAACCTCGAGGCCAGATTTACACTTCCTCGGATTCAGGAGCGACGTGGACGGCGCGAGAAAACAGCCGGAATTGGTGGGCACTCGCTTCGTCGTCAGACGGGAGCAAGCTTGTCGCGCTGGACAGCGGTGGTCTGATTTATACCTCTGTTGATTCCGGCGAAACGTGGACGCCTCGTGAAAGCAGGCGCGGCTGGAAATCCGTCGCCTCTTCGGCGGATGGAACCAAGCTGGTCGCGGTGGCTTTCATGGGCCGGATCTACACCTCATCGGATTCGGGTGCGACCTGGACGCCGCATGAAACCGCCCGGATGTGGTATTCGGTCGCCTCATCGGCGGATGGAGCCAAACTTGCCGCGCTTGACTTTGGTTGGGGCAAACCCGGCGGTCGCATCTATACCTCCACAGATTCGGGCGAGACTTGGACGCCGCATGAGAGCAGCCGGCATTGGCAGTCGGTCGCGTCGTCGGCAGATGGGAACAGACTCATCGCGGTGGAAGAAGCGGTTGATGAAAATGACGGCAAACTTTATATCTCCTTGGACTCGGGTACGTCATGGGTGGCGCAGGCCGAAAGCCGCGCGTGGTCTTCAGTCGCATCATCTGCGGACGGGCAAAAACTCGTCGCGGTGGTTTATGGCGGTCGCATCTATACTTCCTGGAATTGCCAGACCGCTTTTTCATCATCGGGCACCAACGCCGCGGTGCGGGCCTCGGCCGGCTATGCGCAGCAGATCGTGTGGGAGAAGCTTAACAAGGAGGTTATGTCACTCTACGGGCAAGGTCGCTATGACCGCGCTGTAGTGGTCGCAAAAGAGGCGTTGCAACTTGCCGAGCAAGAGTTCGGCCCGGATCATCCCAACGTGGCCGCGAGCCTCAACAACCTCGCGGGGCTGTACCAAGCCCAAGGTCAGTTTGCGCAGGCCGAGCCGCTCTTCAAGCGCGCGCTGGCGATCAAGGAGAAGGCGCTCGGCCCGGATCATCCCGATGTGGCCTTGAGCCTTAACAACCTCGCGTTGCTGTTGTTCCAAGCCCAGAGCCAGTACGCGCAGGCCGAGCCGCTCTACAAGCGCGCGCTGGCGATCCGGGAGAAGGCGCTCGGCCCGGATCATTCCGATGTGGCCTT
>Ga0209048_10000375_pt1 | contig 47914 bp, 50 predicted proteins | sample FrelakmetCRP12CR_FD_187146 | JGI IMG/M metagenome (GOLD analysis project Ga0209048, IMG submission 187146) | Freshwater lake sediment microbial communities from the University of Notre Dame, USA, for methane emissions studies - CRP12 CR (SPAdes)... | ecosystem: Environmental > Aquatic >...
ATTATGCAGCGCCCAGCCAGCCGGAAAACGCCCACCCTACCGCTGGGTGACAAAGGCCAGGAACAGCCGGCAGGGCGCGGTATTGTCAGGCTGACGGGGCCAGCAATTCCGGGACAATGACCCGCAGCTTGACGGTTAGGGCTTCTAGCGTGTCGGCTTCCGTAGTGAGTCCCGGAACACTTTCACTTGTGGCAATCCATTCGCTCGCCTCTGCATCCCACTCGGCGACAACGGCACGGCTGCATATCCACAACGTCATGCTACGGCAGCGGCGAGTTTAACTCGGCCATGAGCGCATCCGCTGTGGCAAACGACTTCAGGCCGTTGCTTCGTACCCAAGCGGAAGTAGAACGCTTGCTACTCGCCCGCAAAGTATTTTTTCATTTTAGTGCTTCTATGAAGAACAATGCCATACTCGATAAGGACTTTTTCGATTGCAGTGCCGAGTTCTAGCAGAGAGTTGAATGGTACTGGTTGAGCCGGTGCAATTTCATGGGCATCGTTCCTTTCGATTCGAACGACACCAGCAGACCAAGCATGCTTTGGAATAACCTTCCCTTTCTCAGCCGCAATGCCATCGGTCCAGAAGCGTACCTTGATTTCGACCATCTTCTGGCCATGCTTTGCATCTTTTTCTTCGAGTTTGCTTTTGATAGGCATGTGTGTCTCTCCGGGCCTGTTAGCTCTACCGCCCAGTCTATCCGAATTACATACCCGCAGCCATCCCCGCATCGAACCGCTCCCTGAATTCCGCCAACGTCGCATCGTCCGACCTCGCGTAGTTAATCAGGTCTTCTAGCACCTCATCAAAGGGCGATTCCTGCACCAGCGCAACAATCTGAGTAAGGGACTGAGCGACGCGGATGTTGGCAATTAGGATATGGAATTGCTGGTCGATGTTCATCGCTGCCCTTTGACCTCTGTTCCGGTCTTCATGTCGAAGTGATCGCATTCCTTGAGATACCGCCGCGCTTCGTCTTGGCTCCAGTCTGTGCGGGCTTCAAAGGCTTGGCACCATTCGACTCGCTCCGTTTTGCGGATGTGCTGACCGACGGTCGGCAGGAAGATGATAGCGAGAACGATGCCGACAACGAAGGTAAGGAACCAGCGGCTCAAGCGACTGCCCCTTCTGTGGATACCAGCTTCGGCGACACCAGCGCGGCGATGTGGCTTGACCACAGATTGAGGGCTTCGCGGGCTTCCTTGTCAAAGCTATGGTGCGCATAGCTGGCATCTGTCACGCTGTCCTCGTCCTTGTGGTTAAGAACACGCTTGATGACCTTTTCCCGGATGCCGAGTTCCTCGAAGCGGCTGGCGACGGTGCGGCGGGTGTCATGAATAATCCATGGCGATGCAACGCCGAGCTGCTTGTTCATGAGGGCGACCAGCTTCGCTTTTGCCGTATCGAATCCATTGATTGCTGTCCGCCCATTGACTGAGAACACAAAGGGGCAATCCTTGATTCGCGGGATTGCCTTAAGCTCGATGTCCATCAGCGGCGATAGAGGGATCATGTGCTCGCGGCCCATCTTGGTTCTGGATTCAGGAATCACAATGCAGTCGGCTTTGACTTCGTCCCAGCGCAGTTCTGCCATTTCAGACTTGCGACAACCTGTCAAAAGCAGCATGCGAAAGCATCCCGCAAACATCGGGGAGACTTTGTACGACTGCATCCAGAAAGCAGTGATTTCGGCATCATCGAAATAATTCTTGCGCTGCTTTAGCTTGATCTTCAGCCCGGTAATCTTCTTGACTGGATTATCGTCGATGATGGCTTTTTGGATGCAGTAGGAAAAGAAGCCACTCAGATAGCTGCGAAGGTGCTTGGCCTGTCCGGGTTTCTTCAAGCGCATGGCGGCTAGAACCTCGAATACATGGTTGTGCTGGATGTCAGGAATCTTCTTGTCGTCCCATTGCAGGCTACCCAGCAACGACTTGATGTCGGCAAGGTAGCTTTCTGACACGCCGTCGCCTTTCTTGTGGGCTAGATACTCGCTGACAACCGGGCCGAAGATGTGGGACTTAGCTTTGCGCTTGTTTTCCACAGGATTCTCGCCGCGCTGAATCATGCCTCTCGCCTCACCAGCACGCTCCCGGGCTAGTGCCAAACCGACGCCCGGGAAGCCACCCAAGCCCAACCGATGTGCTTTGCCGTCTTTCTTAAAGGCGAGGTTCCAGGACTTCGCGCCGGACGCAGAAATGCGCAGAATCAATCCCGGCGTCATGTCATCTCCAATATCCCGGCATCCTGATGACGGCGGCTTAAGACTAGCTATGGTGGTGGCACTGAGTTTCATGGTGTCAAACCTTGAGGGTGAGTTTGAGGGGGACTTTATCGCAATATCAAACGATTCTACTTGCAACAGAATGATATAGCCCCATGACTAAAAAGCCACTACTTTCAGTCATTTATCTAAGGATGCTGACACCATTTGATATTGCATAAATACCATGGTGAACTGATTCGGGATCAGGGCTTGGCGAATCATGGCTGAAGCGGTAAATCGCACCGAACATTCAGTGGAACCGATTTTCCGGCCAGCGGCAGTTTTAGTCAAACGGTTCAAGCCGGGCCAAGCTACGGTAGCATTGCGAAAACTCGCGGATTTTGAAGATGGCCCTGCCTGTACTCACCCAGCACATTGCTCAGACCAAGCTCAACGCCTATTGCCAGCGGAAAATCCCGGCCGCAGTCCGCGACCAGGTGCGACTCGAACTCGAGTTCGAAGGCAATCAGGTCACGCTGGTCGAAGCCCGTCCGTACTTTCGCGATCCGACCCAATGGACCCGCCTGCCTGTAGCCCGCTTTCGTTTCAACGCGGCATCCGGCACGTGGTCGCTCGACTGCCCGAATCTCCGCGGAAAAGGCGGATGGCGGTCCTATCCGGTCCAGCCCGGCCGTGATCTGGACAAATTGATTGCCGTGCTCGACCTGGATGCAAGCGGGGTATTCTGGGGATAGTTTGCTCCTGCAATCTGGTGCCATGCGCTTGATCTACCCACGCCTGAGGACTATAGTTGAATCAGAAAACGCTAATTAACCTGCATCGCACGATGCGTCGATACCCGATGTTCGCTCTCGATGCTGGAAACATCACAGGCGCTGGCTTGGTCTTGAATGGCCGGGGCCCAAAATGACCCCTGACGGGGCCGGGGAAAAAGATGGAAGATCATCTCAAACGCCTTCTCGAGGCCGAGTCCCGTGCGCAGGGCATCATCGATGCCGCAAGCGCCGAGCGGCAACGTATCCTTGACGAAACCTTGGCTATTGTGCGGGATGCCGACGAGCGTTTCGAGGCAGGGCGCGCGGAATTACGTGCCCCCTTCTTGAAGGAAGCCCACGGTCGTGCCGAGCACATCGTGGCGGAACTGGCCCGCAAATACGAGGAGCGTCAGCGCAACCTGCGCGAAATGGCCGCACGTCATGAACAGGAGGCGGTCGACGCCGCATTGATCCTCCTGCTTGATCCCAGACGTTGAGCCTTGAGTCGAGCGATCGCCTGACCGGATGACATCTTGTCCACCTATCTGAATACTCGAGTCAGCCTCTTCTCCAGCCGCCTCTGGCAGGAAGAAGATTTCAGCGCATTGCTCGAGACCGGGCATGCCGAAATAGCCGGGGTGCTGGCCGAGCGCGGCCTGCCACAACTGGCTGCCGGATTCGACAGCCTTGATAATCGCTCTCTGGAACAGCGCATCATTTCCCAGCTCCTGGATGAAACGACAGTGCTGATCCGCCCGCTGGCCGGCAGCGAACGCAACTTCCTGCTTTACTGGACCGAACGCTTTGAAATCGGCAACCTTAAGACCCTTCTGCGCGGGAAGATGACCGGCGAGCGCCCGGCGGTTCTCCTGACCCGACTGACGCCGATGGGCGCATTTGGACGACTGGACATACAGGATCTGGCGCATGCCGAGGATGTCGGTGAACTGTTGCGCCGCCTGGAAACCAGCCCCTATGCCGAAGTCGTGCGACCGGCCCGGCGCGCCTTCGAGGAAAGCCACGACCCCTTCATTCTCGACGCCGCGCTCGACCGCAGCTACTACGAAGGTCTGGAACATCGCGCGCAACCGCTGGAACACGCTGCCGGAACATCGTTCCGGAACCTGATGGGTTCGTTGATCGATCGAATAAACCTGGTCTGGCTGCTGCGTTACCGCTTCAACTACAATCTGCCGCCTGCTCAGGTGTATTTCCTTCTGGTGGCATCGCGTTACAGTCTGCCCTCCTCGCAATTGCGCAAACTGGCGGCGCTGGGCAGCCAGAGAGAGGTACTTTCTGCGTTGCCTGAATCACTGCGCGGACTGCTGGATGGCGTGAATGAGATTCCGGAAGTGTTCGCAAGAATGGAGCACAGCACAGTCGACAGCGCCCGCAAGGTATTGCACGCCGGCGCGCCCGCAATCTCGCGCGCCTTCGCCTACCTGATCCTGCGCGAACACGATCTGCGAGCGATACGGGCCGTGTTGCGCGGTCGCCTTCTGGGGCTGCCCGCAGCCGACATCCACATGGCCATGTTTCACTCCGGCGCCGGGCTTACCTGATGTTTCGCGCCGAACCCCTGGTCAAGATCCGCCTGCACATGCTCGCTTCCGAGGCGGCGGATGCAGCGCTCGAGCTGGCGCGTTTCGGCATTTACAGCCCGGCTCAACATGCGTCGGAGCAACTCTCCGAAAACCCCGCCGCTGCTTACCGCGAAACATGGATGGAAGCCGAATCGCGGACTTCCAAGCTGGTCGAGCGCTGTGGCGGTCTGTCTCGTCTTACCGTACCCGAGGGCGCCGAAGCGCCGACCCTTGTCGACCTGGAAGAACTAAACGTCTGGCTGAAGGAGGTATGGAACACCTGTCTGGCCGCCTATGAGGGCGAGGTCCGGATCGAGGAAGAGATTCGCCATCTGGATGCCCTGCAGGACACTCTGGGCAGGCTGGAGCACCTCAACGTGGACCTGGCGCATCTGTTGCGGCCCGACGGTCTGTTGGCGGTCAATATCGGCAGCCTGCCTGCCGCCAGCGTCAAACGCATGGGAGAAGCGCTGTCGATGACCGGCTACGTCATCTACAACTTCGACACGATTTCCGATCAGGTTTATGCCGTCATCGCCGGCCCGCGCGACCGCCACGACGAAGTTCGCGGTCTGTTGTCCCAGGCCGGTTGGCGGGAACTGCCGGTGCCCCCGGAATTACGGACCCATCCACGAACCGCGCGCGCCTGGCTGACCGAGGAACGTAAGCGTGTTGAGGAAAAGAACATCGCCGAATGCGCCATTCTGGACAGCCTGCGCGGCAAGTACCGCGCGGGCCTGGACGAAGCCCGCCTGCGTGTCGAACTCGGTCGCCCGCTAGCCGAGGCAGCGGTACTCGGGGTCCGCGGACGTGGTGCCCTGGCCAGCCTGGCCGGCTGGATTCCCCGGCGCCATGCAGATGAATTGAAGGAAAAGCTGGAACATCGATTCCATGGCCATTACTGGCTGGATGTCGAAGAAGCGAACAAGCATGAAGCGGCAACGATTCCCTCACTGGTGCATTATCCGGCCTGGCTGACGCCGTTCGTACCGCTGGTCAGGAGCTATGGCGTGCCGCGCTATGGCGAATTCGACCCGACGCTGCCCTTTGCCTTTACCTACCTGTTGTTGTTCGGCGCCATGTTCGGCGACGTCGGCCACGGCGCTGTCATTGCCTTCCTCGCCATCCTGTTCTCCGGGCGCCTTGGCCGGGTTGCCTGGCTGGGGATCGCCGCCGGCGCGGTATCGATGCTGTTCGGCATGTTCTACGGGAGCGTTTTCGGCTTCGAGGACGTGATCCAGCCGGTCTGGATATCCCCCATGCACGACCCGATCCGGATGCTGAGCGTCGCAATGGTATTCGGCGTCGGCTTCATCGTCCTCACCCTGCTGGTGAACGCGGGCAACCGCCTGGCGTCCGGCCGTGTCACCGAAGCGCTGTTTGACTCGGGCGGACTTGCCGGGCTGGCGTTCTACATCGGCGCCACAGGAGGCGTCGCCAGCCTGGCAGGTGCCAGCACGCTCGCCCTGCCGTTCTGGCCGCTGGCGCTTGCCGGCATCGTCACGGTAGCGATCTACAAATGGGTGGAAACCGACGCCGGATTCGGTGAGCGAGCGCTGGTCACGACCATCGAGACCATGGAAACCGGCATCAACCTGTTCGCCAACACCTTGTCCTTCGTGCGCGTGGCGGCATTCAGCCTTAACCACGTGGCACTGGCCCTTGCGGTCTTCACGATAGCCAATGGACTTGATGCGACCGGCCACTGGCTCACCATTTTGCTGGGCAATGTCGTTATCATCGTACTCGAAGGGGGCATCGTCGCGATCCAGGCCTTGCGCCTGATGTACTACGAAGGCTTCTCCCGTTTCTTCAGCGGTGACGGGAGCGAGTTTGTTCCTCTGAAACTGATGGATGCCAAGTAGCACCATAAAAGCAGAGGCTGGCACTAGTTTTCTGATCAATCTGAAACTTTAGGAGAAAAAAATGAACTGGCTGATCACCTTGGTGGGTTTGTCCGTCGCAGCCATGATAACTGCCGGCGTCTGGCTCGAACTCAAGCCGCGCAACCGACCTTCGCCGCGTTTCCTGAAAGGGGGGGTACTGGCGAATTTTCTGGTCGTTGGACTAGGCCTTGCCGGCATCCTGATGTTGGGTGCCCAGGAAGTTCTGGCGGCTGAACCGATCGCCGGCGGCGCGCTGGAAATCTCGTTGGGCAAGGGTCTCGCGCTGATCGGGATTGGCCTCCCGACCGCTTTTGCGGCGATCGCCGCCGGGATCGCCCTGGGTCCGGTCGGCTCGGCGTCCCTGGCCGTGATCGCCGAAAAGCCCGAGATGTTCGGCCGCACGCTGATCTACATGGGACTGGCCGAAGGCATCGCCATCTACGGCTTGGTCATGTCGATCCTGATGCTCGGCAAGATCTGAGTGACACGAGGCCAGAGATGCCACGTGAGGCTGACATTTTTGCTGCAGGGGCGCGACTGGTCGTGCTCGGCAGTGCTGGCTTGACCGAAGGCTTCAGCCTGATCGGGGCAGAAGTCTATCCGGATGCTGATCCGACCCGGGTCGAGGAAGTCCTGGCACAACTGGCCAAGGATGGCAGCGCGGCGCTGGTTTTACTGGAGTCTGGCTTGTCGCACGCCGGCGGCCCCTGGCTCGATCGTCTGCGCAACGAAGGTGGACGCATCGTGGTGACCGAGCTGCCACCTCTGTCGGCCCCCCATGATTATTCACCGGCGGTCGACGATGTAGTGCATGCGGTATTGGGGCCCGAGGCGCTGAATTGATGGCCGACACCGGCTTCAAAAGCCATATTGAAGTGCTTGACCCGCTGCCGGCCGGAAGCCGCCATTGGAGAGAATCATGGAAGCAGATGCACAGGTAAGCCAACTGGAAGCGGCGCTGATACGGCAGGCCGAGACCCTTGCTCGTGAGCAGCGGCAGAACACCGAGTCCGCCAAAGCCCGCATTCTCAAGGATGCCTCCGAGCGCCTCGAACTGGCCGAGGATCGCGAAGTGCTGTCGGCCAAAGTCGATGCCGAGCGCATTATGCGACGCGAGATTCAGGTTGCCGAAGCGCGAATGGCCGCGGAACTCGACCGGCTGCGCTGGGCGCTTACCGAGGCCACGCTTTCCGGCGTGCAACTGGCGTTCAGGAATCTCGTCGGCGATGAAAAGCGCTATTCAGAGGTACTGGAAGCGTGGCTCGCCAACGCCGCCCAGGCTTTGCCGGCGGGCGATCTGATCGCCGAGGTGCGGCCGGCGGATCAGCCAAACCTGTCACGGAACTGGGCCCGGATTGTCGAGCGTGCCGCACCAGGTCGCAAGGTCGAACTGCACGTCCACAGCAAGCTCAGTGAAGGTGGCATCCGCGTGCTCCTGGCGAACAACCGGGCCCAACTCGACCAGACCTTCGAGGCTCGCCGGTCGAGACTGGCGGACGAACTTGCCCGCGAAGCGATGGAGCGCCTGTTCGCCAGCGCACCGAACCTGGGAACCCTGGTCCATGGCTAGAATGAAAACAAACCACTGGCCCGACATGACGCTGTTTGTCCGGGCTACATCCTAGGATCAACGAAAATTCAAATGGGCAAGATACTCGAAATCAACGGTCCCTTGGTCAGCTTGCTATTGCCGGAAGCGGTCATCGGCGAACAGGTCCGCGTCGGTCGTATCGGCTTGGTGGGCGAAGTGATCGGCCGCAATGGCGACACCGCGCTCGCGCAACTGTACGAAGATACCGGTGGCCTGCGGCCCGGCGAGTTGGCGGAAGGACTGGGCTGGCCCTTGTCGGTTGAACTCGGGCCCGGCCTCCTCAATTCGATCTTCGATGGCGTGCAACGTCCGCTGAATGCAGTCCGGGAAAAGACTGGCGACCGCATCGCGCGCGGTGTCTCGGTTCCTTCCCTAGCCCGCGACCGGCACTGGCACTTCGTTCCCGATCCGCGGCGACAGACCGCCGCGCAGATCAACGGCGGCGATGTGCTGGGCACGGTGCAGGAAACCGAGTCGATCCGCCACCGCATCCTGACGCCGCCCCTGACTCATGGCGAATTGCTCGAACTGGCGCCGGAAGGCGACTACACAGTCGATGAAGTGATCGGCCGGATCAGGCTGGCGGACGGCGCCATCGAAAAGCTGCGCATGTTCCACCGCTGGCCGGTGCGCACGCCGCGTCCGTTCAGGAAGCGCGACCATGCGGTAAAGCCGCTGATTACCGGACAGCGTATTCTGGACACCTTCTACCCGTTGCTGAAAGGCGGCAAGGCGGCCATTCCCGGCCCCTTCGGCGCCGGCAAGACAATGTTGCAGCAGCAGATCGCCCGCTGGTGCAACGCCGAGATCGTCATCTACGTGGGCTGCGGCGAACGCGGCAACGAGCTTACCGACGTGCTTGAGTTCATGCCCAAGCTGGAAGATCCGCATACCGGTCGCCCGCTGATGGAGCGTACCCTGCTGGTCGCCAACACCTCCAACATGCCCGTGGTCGCGCGCGAAGCCTCGATTTATGTGGGCATTACGCTGGCCGAGTACTTCCGCGACCAGGGCTACGATGTGGTGATGGTGGCCGACTCGACCAGCCGCTGGGCCGAGGCCCTGCGCGAAGTCGCCGGCCGTCTCGGACAGATGCCGGTCGAAGAAGGCTATCCGGCCTATCTCGGGTCACGCCTGGCGGCATTCTACGAGCGCGCGGGCCGGGTGGAAACACTGTCCGGAGAACACGGCTCGGTTACCCTGATCGGGGCAGTTTCGCCGCCGGGTGGCGACTTCTCCGAGCCGGTGACCAGCCATACCAAGGAGATCATTCAAACCTTCTGGGCGCTCTCGAAGGAACTGGCCGACGCCCGCCATTACCCTGCGGTGGACTGGCTGGAAAGCTTTTCCGGCTATGTACCTTCCGCTGCCAGATGGTGGGCGGAGAACGTCGACCCGGGTTGGGAAGCGGCACGTAGTGAAGCCCTGGCCCTGCTTTCGGTGTCGGAAGAGTTGCAGCGCATCGTCAATCTGGTGGGTGTCGAAGCATTGTCGAGCGAACAGCGGTGGACACTTGAATCGTCCGTCCTGATCAAGGAAGGCCTGTTGCAGCAATCAGCGACCGATGAAACCGACAGTTTTGCATCGCCCGAAAAACAGTACGCCCTGCTCACCGCCATGATCGAAATTTACCACCAGGGCATGAAGCTGGTGAAACTCGGCGCCCCGGCGCGGCGACTGATTCAGATGCCCCTGCTGGCGCAGGCCCGGCGCTGGAAAAGTCAGTACAAGTCAGACGACCTCGCCGCGCTGAAGGAAAAGACCGACAGGATTCCAGCCGAATTTGAACAGATTGCGCTGGATTACCAGCAGGTAGCAAACCCCGGTTAAGGCTTATCAATCATGAAAAACATCGAATTCCGCACGGCGACCTCGGCTCAGGGCGGTCTCGTTGTAATGGGCGGGGTGCCGGGCGTGGCGGCAGGCTCGCGCGTGCAGTTGCGTGACCATACCGGGCGCCTGCGTTCCGGCCTGGTGATCCGCTCGGCCGAGGACGCCGTGCTGGTGGAGGTATTCGAAGGTACCGACGAACTGGATCTGGAGCGCACCTGGGTGCGCTTCCTGGACGAGCCATTCAAGTTGCCCGTCTCGCGCGACATCCTTGGCCGCATGTTCAACGGCTCCGGGCTACCGCGCGATGGACGGCCGCCGATCATTTCCGGCGACCGCCGCGATGTGAACGGCGAACCACTCAACCCCGCTGCCCGTGCTTACCCGCGCGAGTTCATCCAGACCGGGATTTCCGCCATCGACGGAATGAATTCGCTGACCCGCGGCCAGAAACTGCCGATTTTTTCCGGTGGCGGCTTGCCGCATAACCGGGTAGCGGCGCAGATCGTGCGTCAGGCCAAGCTGCTGGGCGAGGAATCCTCGGAATTCGTCGTCGTGTTCGCAGCCTTCGGCGCCTCCCACGCCGACGCCAGGTTCTTCCAGGAAAGCTTCGAAGCGAGCGGCGTCCTGAACAAGGTGGTCATCTTCCTGAACCTGGCCGACGAGCCGGTCATCGAGCGTCTGCTCACCCCGCGGGCGGCGCTTACCGCCGCTGAATATCTCGCGTTCGACCTCGACTATCACGTGCTGGTGGTGATGACCGACATGACCGCCTATGCCGAAGCACTGCGCGAAGTAGCGGTGCTGCGTGGCGACGTGCCGGCGCGCAAGGGCTACCCGGGCTATCTCTATTCGGACCTGGCGGAAATTTACGAGCGCGCGGGGCGGATCAAGAACCGTTCGGGTTCGATCACGATGATTCCGGTGCTGTCGATGCCTTCCGACGACATCACGCACCCGATTCCTGACCTGACGGGCTACATCACCGAAGGCCAGATCGTGCTCGGGCGCGAACTTTTCAACCAGGGCATCTATCCGCCGGTCACGGTGCTGCCGTCACTGTCACGCCTGATGAAAGATGGCATCGGCAAGAATTTCACGCGCGAGGACCACCCCCACGTCGCCAGCCAATTGTTCGCCAGTTACGCCAAGGCGCTCGAAGTGCGCGGCCTGGCGGCAATCATCGGCGCCGAAGAACTTGGTGACGCCGACCGCCGCTACCTGAAATTCGCTGAAGCCTTCGAGCGCCGCTTCATCGGCCAGGGCGAAGACGAAGACCGCAGCATTTCGGAAACCCTCAACCTGGCCTGGGACCTACTGTCGATGCTACCGGCGACCGCGCTGATCCGGGTCTCCGAAGAGGAACTGGCGAAGTATCACAAGAATTCCGATACTTATTCGCCTGATGCCGATACCTGAACATGAAAAAGCGCCTTTCCGTTCCCCCAACCAAAAGCGCCCTGCTCCAGATCGACCGCGAGGTCCGTTTTCTCGAACAGGGACAACAAATGCTGGAGAAAAAGCGCGACCTGCTGACCCGGCTCGTCTACGAGCGACTGGCGCAGTATCGGGAGCTACGTACCCAGACTACCCAGGAATTGGCGGAGGCCTACCACTGGCTAGGCATTGTCCAGATGCGCATGGGCGGGCAGATGCTGCGCCAGGCCTCGGTGGGCCTGAAGTCTGCCGTGGCATTGAAGATCGTTGCCCGATCCAGCGTCGGCGTCGAATACCCGAGCGTTTCGGCCACGCCGCTACCGCTGCAAGCTGTCGGCCTGATGGGGACCGATGTCAGCTTCGACGAAGCGCGCATGCGCTTGCAAAGCCTGACGATAACCCTGGCCCGCCTCGGTGAGGCGGAAAACGCCCTGTGGCGCCTGTTGGCCGCGAGCCGCAAGACTCAGAAGCGGGTCAATGCCCTCAAATACAACATCATTCCGCGTTACCAGGCGACCGAGCATCACATCCGCGCCGCACTCGAGGAAGACGAGCGCAATACGCTGTTCCAGATCAAGGTTCTGCGCGCGCGTTCCGGCAACTCATCCGCGCCCTGAAACTACCAGGACAACGCTTCGGAATCACCTCGCCATGAACTCGCCTTACGTATCAACTTTCCTGGGAAACCGCTTCTTCCTGACCCGTCCGCGCATCGACGATGTGGCGATCGAGGACATCGCGCACGGCCTTGCCTATCAGTGCCGCTTCAATGGCCAGACGAGCGCCTTCTATTCCGTCGCCCAGCACAGCCTGATGGTCATGTCACTGGTGCCCGAATCGCTGCACTTCCAGGCCCTGCTGCATGATGCGGCGGAAGCTTATCTGGGCGACATGGTGAAGCCGCTGAAACACCTGTTTCCGGAATTCAGCGTGATCGAGGCACGGGTCATGGAAATCATCGGCCAGCGCTTCGCGATCGACCTGAGCCATATCGACCCGGCGATCAAGCGCGCGGACATGGTCGCGCTGGCGACCGAAAAGCGCGATCTCATGCCATTTTCGACAGAATCCTGGTCTTACCTGGAGGGCATCGATGCCTTGCCCGACATCATCGAACCGATGGGTCCGCAAGCGGCAAAGGAGAGGTTTCTAAAAGTGTTCCGCAGCTTGTCGGCGGATTGAAAAGCAGAAAGGCCAGTCCGCAGACTGGCCTGTGCGGTTAATCCGAACGGCGCCTCAGTACAGGACTTCGTGCCAGCGACCACTCTCCTGCATGGCTTCCTTCGCCTGCTCCCATGCGGCGGTGGAGCCAGCGATGTCGGCGAGCGTCTTTTCGACCCGCGCCTGCATCTCATTGACGCCGGCGAAATAGACGTGTGCATCGACGCTTTGCATCATTTCCCACACCTCGGCGGCATTCTGCGCCAGCGCCTTGTCGATATCCACCGGCGCATCGAAGAGCGGACGCGGGCTGATCGCCTGGAAAGCCTTGAAGGTCGGCTGATAGACGTATTGCGCCAGATCCTTGTTTTCGTCGTTCATGTAGAGCATCTCGAGGCCGGTCTTGGCGCCATAGAAGAGGCGCACCTTGCCATCCCAACTGCCGAATTTTTCGTAGATGGTGCGGATCAGCGCGCGGAACGGCGCAATGCCGGTTCCCATGCCGATCATCAGGATGCCTGATTTTCGGCTGGCCGGCACCTCGAACGGGTAGCCGAAGGGGCCGGTGAATTCGACCGCGGCGCCGAGTGGTAGGTCGCACAGGTAGTTGGAAGCGATGCCCTGATAGCGTTCGCCGTTGAAATCGTCGATGTAGCTGTGGCGCTTGACGCAGATGGCGAATTCGACGCCGCCGTCACGCTCGACATCGTTGTCGGCGACCAGATAGAGGCGCGGATGGTACTTGTTGCCATACTGACCAGGTGCCATGACGCGCACGCATTGCCCCGTCTTGCACGAGAAAGACAGGTCATCGCGGCGAAACACGAGGTGGCGGACATCCTCGGTCGAGGTCGGCGGCGTGATGCGCTGGGACCGTACCAAGGTGGCGGCATACTGCTTCCCGGCAGCAAAATTAGCGGGCATGGCGTTCGACATTCCTGTTCTCCAACAATTTCAAATAGTCCATTGCGCGGATGATACCTGAGAGTCAGCGGGCATTCACGAGGATGCCCCGCTTTTCCAATCCTGAATCCCGCCAAGGCCTGTACCGCCTATTGCCAGACCATCATGGCGATGCCGGTCATTGAGGAGTGGAGGCCGCCGAAATCGCACCATATTGAAGCGGCATGCTCGCCACTGGCGCATGCCGGGACAAGCTTCATCACAACACAACCTGTGTCCCGAGTTCCACCACGCGGTTCGACGGGATCTTGAAGAAAGCGGTCGCGCTGCCGGCATTGCGGAACATGGCGACAAAAAGCAGTTCGCGCCAGTAAGCCATTTCCGAACCGAGCTTGGGGATCAATGTTTCCCGACCGAGGAAGAAGGACGTGTCCATCAGTTCGATATCGAGCCCGACACTCGCGCACAAGGCGAGTGCCGCCGGAATGTCGGATTCGTCCTTGAAGCCGTATTGAACGATGACCTGGGAGAAATTGCCGCCAAGGCGATGGACTTCAACCCGGTCAATATCAGGCACGTACGGCACGTCGAAAACGCGGACACTCAGGACCAGCACTCGTTCATGCAAGGCCTTGTAGTGCTTGAGGCTGTGCAACATGGCGTGGGGAACATAATCCGGATCCGTGGTCATGAATACGGCTGTACCGTGAACCCGGCCAACACCGCTGTCCGTGATGTCCTTGATAAACGGCTTGAGCTGCAGCGCATCGGCCGCCAGCCGATCATGCAACAGTTCGCGTCCGCGCTTCCAGGTGGTCATCAGGATGAAGATCGCCAGGCCAAAGACCAGCGGAAACCATCCGCCATCGAGAATCTTGACGGAATTGGCGAGGAAGAAACCGAGGTCGATGCAGATGAATGGCAAGGCCCCCACCACGGCGCGTAGCGGACTCCAGTTCCACAGGCGGACGGCAACGGCAATGGCCAGGAAATTGGTAATCAGCATCGTGCCGGTGACGGCAATACCGTAAGCCGCGGCCAGATTCGACGACGTTCCGAAGCCGATGACCAGCGCGATGATGGAAATCAGCAGGAGCCAGTTCAGCGCTGGCAGATAGATCTGGCCGATTTCCTGATCGGAGGTGTGTTGAATCTCGAGGCGCGGCGTATAGCCCAGTTGAATCGCCTGTTGCGTGATGGAGAAAGCGCCGGAAATCACCGCCTGCGAGGCGATAACTGTCGCCACCGTGGCCAGAACGACGAGTGGATAGAGCGCCCATTCCGGGGCCAGCAAGTAGAAGGGATTCTCGATGGCGGAAGGGTCGGCCAGGATCAGCGCCCCTTGGCCGAAGTAATTGATGAGCAGGGACGGCAGGACGTAGCCCAGCCAGGCGTACTGGATCGGCCGCGCGCCGAAATGGCCCATGTCGGCATAAAGCGCTTCGGCGCCGGTAATACAGAGCACGACCGCCCCCAGCGCGAAAAAGCCAAGCGCCGAATTGCCGGTCAGGAAATTGAGGCCATACAGCGGGTTGACCGCAGCAAGCACGGCCGGATGTTGGACGATGCCGATGGCGCCGAAAACGGCAAGTACCGCGAACCAGAGTAGCATGATCGGACCGAAAAGCGCGCCAACACTGGCGGTTCCTCTTCGCTGGAAGAGGAACAGACCGATCAGGATGCCCAGCGTAATCGGCAGAATGTAAGGCTTGAAGGCCGGCGTAATCAGTTCCAGCCCTTCAACGGCGGAAAGTACGGAAATTGCCGGCGTAATGACCCCGTCGCCGTAAAAGAGCGCGGCGCCGAACAATCCGAGTGCAATCAGAATTTTCTGCTGCCGGGAGGCGGGATCTCCTTTCTGCAAAGCCAGTGTCATCAGGGCGATGATGCCGCCCTCGCCCTTGTTGTTGGCTCGCATCATGAAGGAAACGTATTTCAGGGTCACCACGATGATCAGCGACCAGAGGAAGAGGGAAAGTATGCCCAGCACGTTGTCGGGCGTGATCGGCACCGGGTGATGCGCCCCGCCGAAAACTTCCTTGATCGAGTAAAGCGGGCTGGTGCCAATGTCGCCATAGACGATGCCGAGAGCAGCCAAGGTCAGCGTCGCGAGACGTTTGTTGTTTTGAACTTGCATGGTTTCCTCAGGGCTGGAAACGGTAACCGACACCGGTTTCCGTCAGAAAATACTTGGGCTGAGTTGGGTCGTCCTCCAGCTTCTGGCGTAGATGGCCGACATAGACGCGCAGGTAATGACTGCTTTCGACATAGGACGGGCCCCAGACATCGCGCAGCAAGCTGCGCTGCGTCAGCACCTTGCCGGGGTGGCTGAGCAGAGCTGAGAGCAGGCGGTATTCGATCGGCGTCAGATGCACCGCCTCGCCCGCCCGGGAAACAACACGTCGCGACAGGTCAATGCTGACCGCGCCGAATTCGATGATCGGGCTGGCTGACTCGCCATTGCGGATACGCCGGCGCAACAGCGCACGGACCCGGGCGCGCAGCTCGCCAACGCTGAACGGCTTGGTCAGATAATCATCGGCACCGGCATCCAGCGCATCGATCTTGTCGTTTTCCTGAGAGCGGGCGGAGAGAATCAGGACGGGCACGTCGGACCAGCCGCGCAGATCACGAATCAGGTCGATTCCGTTGCCGTCCGGCAGACCAAGATCGAGAACCAGCAGATCCGGTTTGCACAGCCCGGCCTCGATCAGGCCGCGGGCGACGGTTTCCGCCTCGACTACCTGGCAGCCCTCTTCCTCCACCGCCATGCGGACGAAGCGGCGAATCTGCTTCTCGTCTTCAATCAGGAGAACTTTGGGGTCGTTTGAGCTCATGGCGTTTCTTCCTCCAGCACCGGCGGCACCCCTCTGGGCAGGGTGAAGCGGACGCAGGCGCCACCATCCGGGCGATTCTCGGCGCCGATTTCCCCGCCGTGCGCCTCGACAATGGCACGGCAAATGGCCAGCCCGAGACCGGTTCCCGCGATGCCGGAATCCGTTTGTCCGCGCACGAACATGTTGAACAGATCCTCATTGCAGCGCACCGGAAAACCCTGGCCGTGATCGCAAACACGGACCTCGATGAAATCGCCGGTTTGCTGAGCCGAAATTTCAATGGTGCTTCCCTCTGGTGAATATTTGGCCGCGTTTTCCAGCAGGTTGCAGAAAACGCGTTCGAGCAGCACGGCGTCAAACTCGAGAAGCGGTAGCTCGGCCGGCAGCGCGACACGGACCGGATGAGCATCCAGTGCACCACCCAGGAGCTTGATGCTGGCCCCGATGACCTCTTCGAGTGGCTGCCACTCGCGGCGCAAGGTGACATTGCCGGCATTGAGCCGGGCCATGTCGAGCAGGTTGCCGACCAGACTGGCCAGGCGGGCTGCCTGTTCATGCATGGCCTGAGCGGTTTCCAGGGCCGGCGCAGGCAGCGGCGGCTTGATCAGGGACAGCGAATCAGCCAGCCCGACCAAGGCCGTCAACGGTGTGCGCAAGTCGTGGGAGAGGGCCGAGAGGATCGAGCTGCGCAGGCGCTCGGACACCATGTTGAGCTGCGTCGCGTGCGCCACATCGACGTAATGCAGACGCTCGACCGCAATGGCGATCAGCGAGGCCAGTGCTTCGAGAAGCGCCAGATTCTCGGGCGGCAGTTCGGAGGCGTTGGCCGTGAAAGCCAGCGCCAGAACCCCGCGCACCCGCATCGACGCCTGCAGCGGCAGGTAGTGCGAGGCATAGCCGCTACCAGCGATTTCGCCATTGCGCACCGGTTGCCCACCATTCAGCGCCATTTGGGCCAGGTGCGGCTCGATGCGGCAGGCGTGCGTATCGGCAGCAGTGGTTGCAAGCAGTCCATGATCGTCACGGAGAAGAATCACCGCTTCCGCATCAAGCTGGACCCGGACAAACTGCCTGGCGAACTCGATTACCTGCTCAAGTGCGAGGGTTCCCGCCAGTTGCCGGGCCACCTCGTAAAGGGCTTGCGTTCGCTGCTCGCGAATCCGCGCTTCGTGTGCCTTCTGTTTGAGACCGGCCGCCAGTTGCCCGGTGATCAATGCCGTCGCCAGCATGACGGCAAAGGTGATCAGATACTGGATATTGCTGACAGCCAGCGAAAAACGCGGTGGGACAAAAAAGATGTCGAACAGCAAGACGCTCAGCACTGCCGCCAGCACGGCGGCACCCCGGCCCAGGCTAACGGCGATGAGCAATACCGTGAGCAGGAACAGCATCACGATATTGGCCAGATCAAGGTAGTCGAGCAACGGGGTAGCCAGCAACGTCGTTCCCGTACAAGCCAGCACGGTGAACAACATGCGTTGCCAGAGCCTGAAACGCTCGGAGGATTGAATTACTGGAGTGCCTTCGTATTGCATGATCCGCTTCCGCTGATTCGGTATTCGTAGCCTAAGCCAGCGCATGTAAAAACACTGATGATTCTGGCAAGCCCGACGTAAAAATGTCGTAAAGATTCGGGCGGGAAGGCAGGCCAAATAGGCAAACGCGGAACACGATTGCCGTGCCGAACCGCTCATTACGCACCGGGATTGGGCGTAGCCGTGCTAGAGTGCCGCCCAGGAAAGCCAATCATCCATCGATTCAATGCATTGGCGAAACCCCATCTTTCTGCATGCTTCTTGCTTGTTCTCAATCCCGTTGCCGAAGAACGACAGACAATGAACAACGTGTACAAACTGGAACCTGATACGAAGCTCGACGAACACCCCACGGAAGGAACGCGGCGCATCATCGCCGGTCAGGAACGCGTGCTGTACGACGGTTACTGGATCAAGACCTACCCGGTGCCCGCCGATTCTCTGGATGCAAAAAAGCGTCTGATCGAGGCGCTGACAAGGCGCCTGTTCAATCACACCGAACACGGCCTCAACATTCCCGGAACCCGGCTCGCCGAGGCGCGGGCGACTTACGCGGCGGAAACCGACCTGGCAAAAAAACGGGTCAAGGGCGCCATGCTGGCCGGCGCGATGTTCAACCGGGCAACCGACATTTTCCGCAAGTTGGTCGAATTGCAGGCCGATGGCATCGAAATCCGCAGCGACGATGCGCTGATGCGCGAATGCGGCCTATGTCTGCTCGATGCCATGGAACTCGGCCGCTTCGTACTGCACCGTAGCGGCGAGGAAGGCATCGACGAACTCTGGGGCGAGCCTTTCCGCGCCTTTTCGATCCCGGTCGAGGATTTCTACGAAAGCCGCTACATCAAGATCGGCCAGACCCTGCGCGACATCGACCGGATTGCCGGGGCGATGATCGCCAATTTCAGCCGGATTCCGCTTTTTGAAGGCATCGCCGCCCCAATTCTCGATTTCGCCTGTGCCGCCAGGATCAAAACCGAAACCCTGCGTACCGACCCGGATATTTTCGATGTCTGGTCGCAACTGGTCACCGCCGGCGAACGCCTCGCCAATTTCACGCCACAGCCGCCGGCCAAGCTGGCGGGCAAGCGCTGCCGCCCGGTGCACAGCGTTTCCGACGGTCTTCAGCTGCTGCGCAACGGTCGCGACCTGGTTTTCTACATCACCCGCGCCCGCACCCCGATGCCGAAAAGCACCCGCGAATATATCGAACGTTGCGAAACCTACCTCGCCACCGGCAAGGTGCCGTTCATGCCGACGCCGTTGCCGGCCTGAAGCGCCTTCACGCCAGCACCCGCTGCCATCCTTGAGCTGATTCCGGCAGCAAGACCCACACCAACGGCGGATAGCTTCTGTTCGGACAGCCTGAATTGATCGTCAGGATTTCGGCCGTTCGCCGACGGCGGGTACAACGTGTACACCGCGGCGCCAGTCAAGCAGGTTATTTGTCTGGGCATCGCTATTAAAATAATTGCGAAAACGAAGATATTACCTACCCGACTTTCTTCGCTTCGTAAAATTGAGGAGACACCGTGTCAGAACAAGGCGGATTGGCAAAAGGTGCACTCGGCACCTTCGAGTCTGCAGTTATGGGCATTGCCGGCACTGCGCCAGCGTTCAGCGTAGCCGTCACGACAGCGGCCATCGTGGCTGCGGTCGGGGTGCTGTCGGTGGGCAGCATTCTCTACTGTGGCCTGATCATGTTTGGCATCATGCTGGCGTTTTTCCACCTCAGCAAAATAACCCCGCATGCCGGCGCCGCCTATGCGTGGGTGGGTCATGTCTTTGGTAAAAAATGGGGATTCTTTACCGGCTGGGGACTACTTGTTGCGTCGATATTCTTCATGGTCTCGGCAACCATACCCGCGGCCACCTCGACCCTGGTTCTCATTGCCCCCGATCTGGTCGAGAGTACCGTCTGGGTTACCGGCACTGCGGCTATCTGGCTCACCCTGGTCACCATTGTGGTTACCAAGGGCATCAAACATGCAAGCTATGCCCAGTTGATCCTGACCGGGGTCGAAACCGCAGTGATTTTTGCGCTGATTGCCGGGGCTTTTATACAATATGGCGGCAACCCGGCACATACGCCTTCATTTATCTGGTTTTCCCCATTTTCGTTCACGCCGCAATTATTCGCCACGGGCGCCTTGACCGCCATATTCTTTTACTGGGGCTGGGATGTCACCATGAACCTGAGCGAAGAAACCAGGGCGGGTGATTCGGGCAAGCCGCACCCGGCCAGCCAGGGCGCCTTTTGGGCCATGGTCAATTTGATTCTTTTCTTCATCATCATGATGATCGTGGTTCTAATCGTGTTGAGCGATGACGAAATTGCCGAGGCCAATACCAATGTGCTCTACGCGATCGCCAACAAGTTGTTTCCGCCGCCATGGAGTTATCTGGCGGTACTCTCGACCATCCTGAGCACCATTGGCACGATCGAGACCCAAATCCTGCAATTCAGTCGCAGCATGTACGCCATGGCGCGCGATGACATGCTGCATCCCCGTTACTCCAGGATCCACCCGGAATGGCAAACCCCATGGGTGGCAACATTTGTGATCTGGTTTCTGGGAGTGCTGCTGCTGTTCAGTTCGTCCTACATGCCATCGGTAAAAAGCATTCTGGAAAGCTCTATCCTCGCCATCGGTTTTCAAATCTGTTTTTATATGAGTCTGGCCGGATTTGCCTGCGCCTGGCACTACCGCGACAAATTGCGAAGCGGCGCTTACAACGCCGTTTCCTATGTTCTCTGGCCATTGTTTGCGGCGCTATTCATGGTGTTCATTGCGCTCTACAGCATTCCGACGTTTGGTCCAGTCACCACCATTTTGGGAATTGGCGGAATCCTGGTCGGCTTTGTGCCTTTGTTCCTGGGTAGCTTGCGGCGCGTGAATGGGGCGAAGGCGTAAGCAAATCCCAGCAGGATTAAAGACGGCTTTGAACGGCAGTTTCGCCCGACCAAGCGACAAGCGAGGGGGCGCTCTCTCACCGGCCGAAGCGCGCGGGCCATCCATAGCTGTCGCTGTTATGCAAGAGGGTGCCTTACTCTGCCCCCTGAGCAGCTTCTGGCCGGCACATACGACGAATTTCGTTTTCCCTGATAGCCAGCTCGACCTCCATGAGTACAGCGTCTACATCGGCGAGATGTTCATCGAGCACGACGTGGCCCGTCAAGACATGGTCCGGATGCAGCAAGCCACTTTCATACAAACCCCAGATTTCCTTGCCAAACTGGGTGTCCTTTAAAACCGGGGCGAAGGTACTGAAATAGGTTCGCAAATTGATGACGTCACGCTCAAACATTTCTGCTGCCGTGCTGTTCGCTGCCGCATCGATCGCCTGCGGCAAGTCGATGATTACCGGACCATCTTGGCCAACCAGGATGTTGTACTCCGACAAGTCGCCGTGAACGATGCCGGCACAAAGCATACGCACCACCTGATTGAGTAGCATCTGGTGAAATTCAAGTGCCATTTCTTCATCAAGCCCGACATCGTTGAGACGCGGCGCCGGATTGCCCTCCGCATCAACCACCAGATCCATCAACAAAACACCCTCATGGCAAATGTGCGGCTGAGGAACACTGACCCCGGCTGAAGCCAGACGATACAAGGCGTCGACCTCGGCATTTTGCCAAACCTCTTCCTGCATTTTGCGTCCATAGCGGCTGCCTTTTTCCATGGCGCGCGCCTGGCGGCTATTTTTTACTTTGCGGCCCTCCTGGTAGGAGGCGCTTTTCTTGAAACTGCGCTGATTTGCCTCTTTATATACCTTGGCACACCGTATGACCTCGCCGCAACGAACCACATAGACGGTCGCTTCCTTGCCACTCATCAATTGACCAAGCACCTCGTCAATGAGCCCTTCTTCGAGCAATCCGGTAAGTCTTTTTGGGGTTTTCATGGGGGGGCCGAGTTACGTCCTGGGCGGCGTCCCCGCCGAGGGCGTTGACGTTGATCCTTCGGATGTGCTCACTGTGACATCCTCCTCTAAATTATTGATGACGCTCCCCGCGAGTTTCTGGCGCTGCTTTTCTTCCTTTTTATTTTTCTTTGCGAGATCTCTTTGACGCTTTTCGAACTGGTAGTTTGGTTTGGCCAAGGGGCCTCCTCTTATCGACACAATTGCTGGTGAAACAGTGGGAAAAACAGCCTTCAAGCCATCTCAATTACCGCGCCGGCTTCGTTCGCGTCTTTGTAATCCATCGTTCGCCAAAACATAGAATGCGAACCACCCGATCGACGCTCCATGCGCAAGCGATAACGACCGCTCGCCAGATCAGCTGTGACCGGGTCGGCACCGGGCCACCCATATTGACTGCGCCGGCTCCGGGAGCACCCACGCCAACGGTTTTACAATAGTCCGGCACTCGCCGGCGAAGCGGCGAAGGTCAAGCCCAACACTGCCAGTGCAATCAATCTAGTCATCATTGTCTCCTGCGTCTGGCTGGCGAGCGTTGGAAAACATTCGCCACAAAACTGCTTTTTTGAGTATGTGTGGCGTAATGGCGTTAGTCAAGAAACGATTCAGTGCATTTGCAGCGGACTGAATCGCTTCGGGTTGCTGCGTAGCGCCCAGCGGTTCGGCCCACAGCTTTTCCAGGCCGCAAGCCCGAAGGACAGTTCGAGTAGCGCGCCGACGGTGTGCAGATTCGGGGCAATGTCATTTTTGGGCTTTTCCGGCAGTTGACCGTAGCAACGCTCGAATTGGTCGGCGCTCAGCGGCAACTCGAACCGCGGGGCACCGGGATCATGTCATTGAACATATCGCGGTCATGGTCGTCCATGTCCGGGTCGGTACCCCTTTGGATTCTTCGCGTTCCGACCGACCTCGCTTGTCGATTGGCCGGAAAGCCGGAGAATGTCGACCATCGGTCCGGAGCCCGGGGTCGGAATAAGGGAAAAAACATCATGGATGACGCGACCGCTGGCAAGTTCGCCGCCACCGAGGCTGCAGAGCGACTGATCGACGACGAGCAGTTTGGCGACCTGGTCCGCTGGCGTAGCCGTCCCCTGCTTGCACTCGCCCGCCGCTTGGCCGCCATGAGCGGCGGCGAACTGGCGCTGACGCGACCATTGAGCGGTCGCCTGCTGCTGGAATCGGAAAAGACGGAAGAACTGTTGGACGAGTATGGCGCCAGCCATAATCGCCGCTGGAGCCGGTTCCGTGCCCTGACGGCGACCCTCAGGAACTTCGCCCGCATCGGCCAGGCGCTGGCCCATGTGCAGCGTCGCCTGCCGGCCTACCGGCTGCAGCCGGTCGCGACCGATTTTCCGGCGGCGACCAGCGAGCACTTGCACCTCGTAGGCGGCGTCGTGGCGGAGGTCGCCGCCGGCCTGCTGGAGGAAGCTCAACTGCTGGGCATCGAGGTCAAGGACATCGCCCCGTCGCCTGATGATTTTGCAGAGCATTTGCCGCCTGGGCGCCTCATCCGCAATCGCGACGACCGCATCACCGGCGACACCACCACTACCGTTGCCCACTTGGCCACCGAGTTCCTCAACCTGGCGGCCGAAAGCGATCTGGTGCTGGCCGCGGCCCGAGTTGCGCCGGTTGATTATGCGGCCTGCTTCCCGGACCCGGTCAGTGAGGAACGCCTGCGCCAGCTCGCCTTCCGCTTCCATAACCTGCAGTCCCTCTACGACACTCACGTTGCCGGGACCTTGATTGAGGCCTCGGACCCCGATCTGCCCACCTTGCGCGGCCACGCCAGCGTCATCTATCACCTGCTCGGGATGGCCACCGACCTGGCCCACTACTACGAACGGCACGTGAGTCCTGAGACCGGCGACACCGTGCTGAGCGAGCGGCCGGTGGTTGATACCGAGGCCACCATGGCAACCCTGTTCGGCTACGCCATGGCTTTTTCCAGCGACTATCTGGCCGGAGGCCAGCGCCTCAGCCAGGGCATCCTGCGCCGTTATGCCGAGCCAGGGCGCCTCGAGGTACCGGTGCCGAGTTACCGGGGTTTTCACGTCCGCCCGTCCAACCTGGTGGCGCGCATCGTTGCGCATTACGGCGGCGAGGTGCGGATGGATATGGACGGCAAGCTGTTCGACGCGGCTTCCCCGCTTGATCTGTTCCGTGCCAACGAGACCATTAATGCCCGCAAGCGGCGCTGGCTGGCGGCGGAAATCGCCCGCGTTCATCCCGACCGGGCCGGAACCATCGACGCGGCGGCCATCGAAGCCGCCGTGCTGGCTATCGTTCATCGCCTTGCCGGCGAGGGAAAAATCGTTCTCTACCGCCAGCCGCTCCAGCTTTCGGACCAGATCGGCAGCCGCGAGGGCGGCATCCTCGAAAACACCGTGGCCGAGATCGCCGGCTTGCAGGCCACGGGACAAATCGACATCCGCACCGATCTCACCGTCACCTTCATCGGAGACAAACGCGTGCTGGCCGACGTAGACACCTTGGCCAGGCATGGCTACGGCGAGGATGCCTTCGGCAACAACGTGTTACTGCCGAAAGAACTGTCGTATCTAAGGCGGTAGTGTAGCGTTGCATTCTTGTAGGAACGTATATCATGGCCGCTGCTCTCATACTGCACAACGAAATAGCGTGGAAAACGCAAGTGCGAGTACCCGCCAGCAGAAATGCTGAAGATGGCTACTGCCGACAACGCCCAGCTTCTGGCGCTCTCGGGGCCGCGCAATCCCTATCCGGGCAAGCTCGGCGTGGTCGAGGAAGACGCGCTCGCCGACCTGTTGCTGGTAGACGACGACCCGATCGCGAATATCAAGCTGATCGAGAATCCGGCGAAGTGCTTTGTCGTCATCATGAAGGACGGCAAAGTCATCAAGAAAATCTTTCCATGATGCTAAACGGGTCGCGCCCAGTCCTTCGCTCACTCTGATCCAACGGCGATTCCGGTAGCCAATTTTCATTTGAGTAGGGGCTCAAGCCAATAAATCCATGGAATTTAAGTAGCGGCATAACCGCCCTGCGCGCAGCTACGCAATTCATCGTATTCCCGCCTTCAGGTCTGCCCCGTAATCTGTCGCTGCACTGCACAAATTGCGGACGGACCCTTCATGACCAAAACAATTCTCGTATTTCTGCTCCTGGCCGGCAGCCTGTCGGCGCGGGCGGCGCTTGATCCGGCCCAGGTCAATCAACTGGCGGCCGAAGATTCCAGCGACAAGGTCGCCGCCATTCAGCAACTGACGCAAACCGCCGACCCCGATGCCGTGCGCGTGCTGAAGGCGATGGCCGAGGACAGCCTGTTTCTGGCCGGCGACAAGGCGGTGATCATCGACGGCGACAAGGCCTTCAACGCCGCCACCGGCGCGGCGATCGAGATGCCGGCCAACCCCGAGTCGGTTACGGTCAACAACCGGATTCGCGGCGAATTGGCCAATGCCCTGGCCGCCCTGAAATTGTTCGACCCCGACGGCGCCGTGCGCCTCGCCTCGGCGCAGAAGCTGCAAAGCAGCGTCAGCCCGGCGATGGCGCCGCTGCTGGCGCGCGCGCTGGAAAAGGAAAGCGACGCCAAAATCAAGGCGCTGCTCGGCCTCGCCCACGCCCAGGCCAACCTCGGCAACGACGACCCGGAAGCCCGCATGGCTGCGGTCAAGGCGCTGGCCGAAACCTCGTCGCCGACGATCAAGAGCGTGTTGCTGCCGCTCACCGACAAGGCCGGCGAGCCGGACGACAAGGTGCGTTACGAAGCCATCGCCGCCGTGAAAGCGATCGACAGCCGCCTGGCGATTGCCGAAAACGTCGGTCGCGCCTTCTCCGGCCTCTCGCTCGGCAGCATCCTGCTGCTCGGCGCGCTCGGGCTGGCGATTACTTACGGCGTCATGGGCATCATCAACATGGCGCACGGCGAGTTGCTGATGGTCGGCGCCTACGCCACCTACGGCATGCAGACGCTGTTCCGCGCCTATCTGCCGGACTACCTCGACTGGTATCTGCCGGCGGCGATTCCGGCCGCCTTCTTCGCCGCCGCGCTGGTCGGCGTGGTGATGGAACGCACGGTGATCCGCTGGCTGTACGGTCGCACGCTGGAGACCCTGCTCGCCACCTGGGGGATTTCGCTGGTGCTGATCCAGGCCGCGCGCGTGCTGTTCGGCGCGCAGAACGTCGAGGTCGCCAACCCGAGCTGGATGTCGGGCGGCATCGAGATCATGCCCAACCTGATCCTGCCGTGGAACCGCATCATCATCGTCGGCTTCGCCATGTTCGTGCTCTTCCTGGTCTGGGTGCTGATGAACAAGACGCGGCTCGGCATGTTCGTCCGCGCCGTGACGCAGAACCGCCCGATGGCCGGCTGCGTCGGCGTGCCGACTTCGCGCATCGACACGATGGCCTTCGCGCTCGGCGCCGGCATTGCCGGGCTGGGCGGCGTCGCGCTGTCGCAGATTTCCAACGTCGGGCCGGACATGGGCCAGGGCTACATCGTCGATTCCTTCATGGTCGTCGTCGTCGGCGGCGTCGGGCAACTCGCCGGCGCAGTCTGGGCGGCGCTTGGCCTGGGCATCTTCAGCAAGCTGCTCGAAGGCTGGGCCGGCGCGGTGATCGCCAAGATCGCCATCCTCGTCTGCATCATCATCTTCATCCAGAAGCGTCCGCAGGGCATCTTTGCCCTCAAGGGCCGGTTTGTTGAGTGAGGCTATGGACATGTTATTGATCGTTGGTATCCAACCCCAAACCCCCTCCAGCCCCCCCTTGTCAGGGGGGGAGGAAGCCGTTCGGCTCCTGACCCTGCTCTCCTCCCCTGACAAGAGGAGGCTGGGAGGGGTTGCTTTTCACATCACCCAATCCGCCCGGAGCCTCCATGCGTAAGCCCTTCATCATTCGCCTGCTCTCCGCGCTGGACAGCAAACAATGGCTGGCGCTAGGCATCTTTCTCGCCTTCGCGCTGATCGCCGTACCCATCCTTCACTTGGCTGTGCCGGAAGACAGCGCCTTCCACTTCTCCACCTACATGATCACGCTGATCGGCAAGATCATGTGCTACGCGCTAGTGGCGGTGGCGATGGACTTGATCTGGGGCTACGGCGGCATCCTGTCACTCGGCCACGGCCTGTTCTTCGCGCTCGGCGGCTACGCCTTCGGCATGTACCTGATGCGCCAGATCGGCCGCGACGGCAGCTACCAGAGCGACCTGCCGGATTTCATGGTCTTCCTCGACTGGAAGGAACTGCCCTGGTTCTGGGTCGGCAGCGACCATATCGGCTGGGCGGCTTTCCTAGTCGTCGCCGTGCCGGCGCTCGTCGCCTTCGTCTTCGGCTACTTCGCCTTCCGCTCGCGGATCAAGGGCGTGTATTTCTCGATCATCACCCAGGCGCTCACCTACGCCGCGATGCTGCTCTTCTTCCGCAACGAAACCGGCTTCGGCGGCAACAACGGCTTCACCGATTTCAAGCGCATCCTCGGCTTCCCGATCACCTCGTCCGAAATGCGTCTGGTGCTCTTCGGCCTGACTGCAATCATGCTCGCCGTGACGCTGGTATTTAGCGCCTGGCTGGTCAAATCCAAGTTCGGCCGAGTGTTGACCGCGATCCGCGACGCCGAATCGCGCGTCATGTTCATCGGCTACAACCCGCTCTGGTACAAGCTGACCATCTGGGTCATCTCCGCCGTGCTGTGCGGCATTGCCGGGGCGCTCTACGTGCCGCTGGTCGGCATCATCAACCCCTCCGAAATGAGCCCGGCCAACTCCATCGAAATCGCCATCTGGGTCGCCGTCGGCGGGCGCGGCACGCTGATCGGGCCGATCATCGGCGCCTTCGTCGTCAATCTCGCCAAGAGCTGGTTCACCGTCAGCTTCCCCGAATACTGGCTGTTCTTCCTCGGCCTGCTGTTCATCGTCGTCACGCTGATGCTGCCGCAAGGCCTGGTCGGGTTGTGGAAGAAAGTCATGAAAAAAGAAGGAGCCGCCGCATGAACGCCACCGTTGAAACCCCCCTCGACGACCGCCCGGAAGGGAGCGACGGCATCGACCAGATGGGCCACTTCGTCACCGGCGAACTCGACCTGTCGCACGGCGTCGCGCTCTACCTCGAAGACATCACCGTCAGCTTCGACGGCTTCAAGGCGCTGAACAACCTCAATCTCGAAATCAACGCCGGCGAACTGCGCTGCATCATCGGCCCCAACGGCGCCGGCAAGACGACGATGATGGACGTCATCACCGGCAAGACCCGGCCCGACTCCGGCAAGGCCTTCTTCGGCCAGACCATCGACCTGACGCGCCTGACCGAGCCGGAAATCGCCCACGTCGGCATCGGCCGCAAGTTCCAGAAACCAACCATCTTCGAGCAGCACACGGTGTTCGAAAACCTCGAACTGGCGATGAAGACCGACAAGCGCGTCTGGAAAAGCCTGATGGCCTGGCTCTCCGGCGACGAGCGCGACAGTATTTCCGACACCTTGAAGCTGATCCGCCTGAACGGCGAAGCCGACCGCCCGGCGGGTCTTTTGTCGCACGGGCAAAAACAATGGCTGGAAATCGGCATGCTGCTGATGCAGGAACCGAAGCTGTTGCTGCTCGATGAACCGGTGGCCGGGATGACCGACGACGAGACGATGCGGACGGCGGAGCTGTTTGTTTCGCTGGCAGGGAAGCATTCGCTGGTGGTGGTCGAACACGACATGGCGTTTGTCGAGAAGCTGGGTGGGCTGGTGACCGTGTTGCATGAAGGGTCGGTTCTCGCCGAGGGGGATCTGGCGACTGTGCAGAACGATCAACGAGTGATTGAGGTTTATCTTGGGCGGTGATCGTTTTTCTCAAGCCAAGGTTTCCGCGCTTGAGGCGCGGGCGTACTTTCTTTTTGATGGCAAAAAGAAAGTAGCCAAAGAAAAAGCCACCCCTGGGTCGGCGCCCCTGCGGGGTTCCTTGCGCTACTCGCCGGGCCGGGCGGCTTGCCAGAACTCGCCTGCGGCTCAGACAAGGCAAGCCGACCCCCCCCGGCCCGCCTGCGTTGCTCAGCGCCTCTCAAGGGGCCCGAAAGGCGGCGCGGCTCAAAGAATTCTCGAAAAATTGGCCTGTTGCGGTCGACGGCCAAAAAAGGGCGAAAATCAAAACCACGGAACCCACTCAGCCCCGGATGGTTTACCGAGCCCCTTGGGAGGTGCCGAGCAACGCAGAAATGTCGGGGGCAGTCGGCGAGCACTGTTTGAGGGGCGCAGCCCCGAGTTGCGCAGCCGCCCGGCGTTTCGAGTAGCACAGGGAATCCGGCGCAGCCGGACACCGACCCAAGGGTCGCCTTTTCTTTGGCTACTTTCTTTTGGCGAAGCAAAAGAAAGTACGCCCGCCCGCAAGGCGGAACCCCATGCCAATTCAGCCGCCCCATGCCAATCCAAGCAGAACGCCTGAGCACCAAGGAACCATCCAAATGCTGAAAATCGACAACCTCCACCAAGCCTACGGCGGCAGCCACATCCTCCGTGGCCTAAGCTTCGAGGTCAAAACCGGCGAAGTCACCACCCTCCTTGGCCGCAACGGCGTCGGCAAGACCACCCTACTCAAGTCCCTGATGGGTCTGGTCAAAACCAAGGAAGGCAGCATCACCTTCGACGGCAAGGACATCACCCAACTGCCGCCACACGAGCGCGTCAAGGCCGGCATCGGCTACGTACCGCAGGGCCGCGAAATCTTCCCGCGCCTGACGGTCGAGGAAAACCTGCTGATGGGCCTAGCGACCAAGCCCGGTAGCACGCCGATCCCGCAACGCATCTTCGACATGTTCCCGGTCTTGAAGCAGATGATGCACCGCCGTGGCGGCGACCTCTCCGGCGGCCAGCAGCAACAGCTCGCCATCGGCCGCGCCCTGGCAATGGGGCCGAAGCTCCTGATCCTCGACGAGCCGACCGAAGGCATCCAGCCCTCGATCATCAAGGACATCGAACGCGCCATCCGCATGCTCGCCGAAACCGGCGAAATGGCGATTCTGCTGGTCGAACAATACTACGACTTTGCCGAATCCCTGGCCGACCAGTACCTGCTGATGGAACGCGGTGAATTCATCATGCGCGGGCGCGGCGAAACCATGCCGCAGGACGGGGTGCGGGAGGCGCTGGCCGTATAATTTACCGATGAATCTCGCCGAACTTCCCGTGCAGACCGGCTGGCAGGCTGAACTTAGCCTCGCTTTCGAACGCCGCAGCGAACGTTCGATACTGGCCGGCAATTCGCACCGCGGCCCGTTGCGCGTGCAGAAAGCCCTGTACCCGGAGGGCGACGGTGTTTGCCAGACCATCCTGCTCCACCCCCCGTCGGGCGTCGCGGGTGGTGATCAGTTGCAGATTTCAGCTGATGTCGGCCCCGCCGCACACGCCCAGCTGACCACGCCGGGCGCCGGAAAGTGGTATCGCAGCGCCGGGCCTGAGGCAGCGCAGCGCATCGCCTTCAATGTCGGCGCTGGCGCGACGCTGGAATGGCTGCCGCAGGAAACCATCGTTTTCGACGGTGCCCGGGCACGCATGGAAACCCGCGTTTCGCTGGCGGCCAACAGCCGCTTCATCGGCTGGGACATTCTCTGCCTTGGTCGCGCCGCGGCGGGAGAGCGTTTTACCAACGGCCGTTTTGACCTGTTTTATCGGGTCGACCGCAACAAGCTGCCAATCTGGCTCGAACGAGGCGGGTTTTCCGGCGATGACGCGATGTTGACCAGCCCGGCCGGCTGGGCCGGCAATAATGTGTGCGGCACCTTGCTGTGCAGCTTTCCCGAACTGCCGCAAAAGGCTGCTGCACTGCTCGAAGCTTTGCGTGCTGTTGCTCCGGCCGACCACGCCAACCACGGCCTCACTGCCCTGCCCGGCCTACTTGTCGCCCGCTACCTCGGCGACAGCAGCGAGGTAGCCCGCTTCTGGTTCATCGCGCTGTGGCAAATCCTGCGCCCCGTTTGCTGCGGTCGACCGGCGATTACACCCCGAATCTGGAATACCTGAGGAGTCCGTATGGAACTGACACCCCGCGAAAAGGACAAGCTCCTGATCTTCACCGCCGGCCTGCTCGCCGAACGGCGCAAGGCGAAAGGTCTGAAGCTGAATTACCCGGAAGCCGTGGCGCTGATCACCTGCGCGATCATGGAAGGCGCCCGTGAGGGCAAGACCGTCGCCGAGCTGATGCACTCAGGCACGCAGGTGCTGAGCCGCGCCGACGTGATGGACGGCATTGCCGAGCTGATCCCGGAAATCCAGGTCGAGGCCACCTTCCCGGATGGCACCAAGCTGGTCACCGTGCATAACCCCATCGTTTGAGGTGCTGACATGATCCCCGGAGAACTCCTCGCCGAACCCGGCGAACTCGAACTCAACGCCGGCCGGCCAACCATCACGCTGGTCGTCGCCAACACCGGCGACCGCCCGATTCAGGTCGGCTCGCACTACCATTTCTACGAAACCAACGCCGGCCTGAGCTTCGACCGCGAGGCTGCCCGTGGTTTCCGCCTCGACATCGCCGCCGGCACCGCCGTGCGCTTCGAGCCGGGCCAGACGCGCACCGTGCAACTCGTTGCGCTGGCCGGTGATCGCAAGGTTTATGGCTTCCGCGGTTTGGTACAAGGAGCGCTCTGATGAGCAATAAAATCACCCGTCAGGCCTACGCCGAAATGTTCGGCCCCACCACCGGCGACCGCCTGCGTCTGGCCGATACCGAACTGATCATCGAAGTCGAGAAGGACTTCACGATCTACGGTGAGGAAGTGAAATTCGGCGGCGGCAAAGTCATCCGCGACGGCATGGGCCAGAGCCAGCGCGTTTCGGCCGAAACGGTTGATACGGTTATCACCAACGCGCTGATCGTCGACGCAGTCACCGGCATCATCAAGGCCGATATTGGCCTCAAGGACGGCCGCATCGCCGCCATCGGCAAGGCCGGCAACCCGGACATCCAGCCCGGCGTCACCATCGTCATCGGCCCCGGCACCGAGGTCATCGCCGGCGAAGGCATGATCGTCACCGCCGGCGGCATCGACAGCCACATCCATTTCATCTGCCCGCAGCAGATCGATGAGGCGCTCTACTCCGGCGTGACCACCATGATCGGCGGCGGCACCGGACCGGCCACCGGCACTTTCGCCACGACCTGCACGCCAGGGCCGTGGCACATCCACCGCATGCTCGAAGCGGCCGACGCCTTCCCGATGAATCTCGGTTTTCTCGGCAAGGGCAACGCCAGCCTGCCGGCAGCGCTGCGCGAGCAGGTCGAAGCCGGCGCCATGGGACTCAAGCTGCACGAGGACTGGGGCACGACGCCAGCCGCCATCGACTGCTGCCTGACGGTGGCCAACGAGATGGACGTGCAGGTCGCCATCCACTCCGACACCTTGAACGAATCGGGCTTCGTCGAAGCCACGCTGGGCGCTTTCAAGGGCCGCACCATCCATACCTTCCACACCGAAGGCGCCGGCGGCGGCCATGCGCCGGACATCATCAAGGCAGCCGGCCTGCCCAATGTCCTGCCCAGCTCGACCAACCCAACCATGCCGTACACGGTCAATACCATCGACGAGCATCTCGACATGCTGATGGTTTGCCACCACCTCGACGCTAGCATCGCCGAGGACATCGCCTTCGCCGAATCACGTATCCGCCGCGAAACGATTGCCGCCGAAGACATCCTGCACGACCTCGGCGCCTTCTCGATGATGAGTTCCGACTCGCAGGCCATGGGCCGCGTCGGCGAAGTCATCATCCGCACCTGGCAGGCGGCGCACAAGATGAAGCTGCAGCGCGGCGCTCTACCTGAGGACAGCGCCCGCCACGACAATTTCCGCGTCAAGCGCTACATCGCCAAGTACACCATCAACCCGGCACTGACCCACGGCATCGCGCACACGGTGGGCTCCATCGAAGTCGGCAAGCTGGCCGATCTGGTGCTGTGGAAACCGGCTTTCTTCGGTGTCAAACCGTCGCTGATTCTGAAAGGCGGCATGATCGCCGCCGCCGCGATGGGCGACCCCAACGCCTCGATCCCGACGCCGCAGCCAGTGCATTACCGGCCGATGTTCGGCAGTTTCGGCAAGGCGTTGAAGACCTCAGTGACTTTCGTTTCGCAGGCGGCGCTGAAAAACCCAGCCGTCGCCGCGCTCGGCTTGAGCAAGCCACTGATCGCCGTCTCCGGCACGCGCAAGCTGCAGAAATCCGACATGGTGCACAACGGCGCCACCCCGGAAATCACCGTCGATCCCGAGACCTACGTCGTCAAGGCCGACGGGGTCCATCTGGTCTGCGAACCGGCAACCGAACTGCCGCTGGCCCAACGCTACTTCCTGTTCTGACATGCTGATCCTCAACCAACGCGCCCAAGCTCCCGCCACCGACTCGGTCGCCCTCGCCTACGATGAACGCAAGCGTAGCCGCCTGAAAGTCACGCTCACTTCCGGCACCGAGGCCGGCATCTTCCTCGAACGCGGCGATCACCTGCGCGGCGGTGACAAGCTGGCAGCTGAAGACGGCTCGGCCATCATCGAAATCCTCGCTGCTCCGGAAAATCTCATCGAGGCAGTCGCCAACAGCCCGCTGCTCTTCGCCCGTGCCGCCTACCACCTCGGCAACCGTCACGTGCCAGTGCAGATTCTGCCGACCGAGAACGGCGGCAAGCTGCGCTTTCAGACGGACCATGTGCTGGCCGAGATGGTGCGCGGCCTGGGTTGCTCGGTTTGCGAAACCGAAGCGCCTTTCCAGCCGGAATCGGGCGCCTACGGTTCACATGGCGGGCATCGTCATGATGGCGATGACGAGCCATCGCCCGACCTCCACAACCCCGGTCACGGCCCGCATCGTTCCGTGCCGAAAATCCACGAATTCAAGCCGCGTTGAACGCCAACCTCCAACTCGCCCGCCTGCTGCAACTGGCCAGCCCGGCCCTGCCGGTCGGCGCCTACACCTATTCGCAGGGGCTGGAATGGGCCGTTGAATCCGGCGTGGTTCGTGACGAAGCGGGGGCGGGGCGCTGGATCGCCGACCTGCTGCAGCACGGCATCGGCAGCTACGAGGCGCCGCTGCTTGCTGCGTTGATGGCGGCGTGGTCGGCCGGCGACGTCGCCGAGATCGAATGCCTCAACGCCGAATTCCTGGCCAGTCGGGAATCTGCCGAGCTGCGTGCAGAGACGGCCCAGATGGGCTTTTCGATGCGTCGCTTGCTGCGTGATCTGCGCGATGAAAATCTGGCTCCGGTCGCCACGCTGGTCGAAGCCTTGCCGGAAGTCGCCTTCCCCACGGTCTGGGCCGGCATCGCGGCCTGCTGGCAGATCGACCCGGAAGCTGCGCTCACCGCCTACCTCTGGTCGTGGGCCGAAAATCAGGTGATGGCGGCATTGAAGGCCGTGCCGCTTGGCCAGGCGGCCGGACAACGCTTGCTGGCCGAACTCGGCCGGCAAATCCCCGATGTCACAGTCAACCGGAAAAATTGGCCAAAATCGAAATGGTCCAACTTCACGCCGGCTTTCGCCATCGCCTGCGCCCGGCACGAAACCCAATATTCACGTCTCTTCAGATCGTAAAACCATGAGCAAACAAGCCCTACGCGTCGGTATCGGCGGCCCCGTCGGTTCCGGCAAGACCGCACTGACCCTCGCTCTGTGCCAAGCCCTGCGCGAGCAGATCGACATGGCCGTCGTCACCAACGACATCTATACCGCCGAGGACGCCAAGTTCCTGGTCAATCACTCGGCGCTGGCGCCGGAGCGCATCATCGGCGTCGAAACCGGCGGTTGCCCGCATACCGCGATCCGCGAGGATGCCTCGATCAACCTCGAAGCCATCGACCGCCTGCAACGCGCCTTTCCTGGCGTCGAGCTTATCCTCGTCGAATCCGGCGGCGACAACTTGGCCGCCACCTTTTCGCCCGAGCTCTCCGACCTCACCCTCTACGTGATCGACGTCGCCGCCGGCGAGAAAATCCCGCGCAAGGGCGGTCCCGGCATCACCAAGTCCGACCTGCTGATCATCAACAAGATCGACCTGGCGCCGATGGTCGGCGCTTCGCTGGAAGTCATGGCGCACGATGCCAAGGCCCAGCGCGGCGAGCGACCCTTCGTGTTCACCAACCTGAAAACCGGTGAAGGGCTGGAAACAGTCATCGCTTTCATCCGCGAACGTGGCATGCTCGCCTAGAACTGTCGCGCGATTGTATCGGCGCAACTGTCTGTTACGGTCGACGCCGTAAAATGGTCGAATCTCAATTTCTGAAGGAGTCGGCATGGCGCTTTTCCGCCTCGGTGAGAAACAACCGCAACTCGGCAAGAATGCCTGGGTTGCCCCCAACGCCACGGTGATCGGCGACGTTCGCCTCGGGGCCAATGCCTCGATCTGGTGGAACGCCACGCTGCGTGGCGACAACGACCCGATCCATATCGGCGCCAACACCAATATCCAGGACGGCTCGGTGTTGCACACCGACGAAGGTATTCCGCTGCACATCGGCGCCAATGTCACTGTCGGCCATCTGGTCATGCTGCACGGCTGCACGGTCGGCGACAGCAGCCTGATCGGCATCGGCTCGGTGATCCTCAACCGTGCAGTGATCGGCAAGGGCTGCATCGTCGGCGCCAATACGCTGATTCCCGAAGGCAAGGTATTTCCCGACCATGTGCTGATCGTCGGCTCGCCCGGCAAAGTGGTGCGCGAACTCTCAGCCGATGAAGTCGCCCACCTGGAGAAATCTGCCGAGCATTACGTCGCCAATGCGCAACGCTACATGGATACGCTGACGCCGCTTTGAGGAGGAGACAGGGTGAACCTGCGGCTGCGGCGCATTGTCGGTGGTTGTATTTTCCCGCCGGATTGAGCATCATTCACCCCCTTTTGCTGCACTGCCGCACCCATGCTGCCACCCATCGAACACCGCATCGCCATCGAGCTGGGCGTCCGCCCGGCCCAGGTCAACGCCGCCATCGCCCTGCTCGACGAAGGCGCCACCGTGCCCTTCATCTCGCGCTACCGCAAGGAAGCGACCGATGGCCTGGACGATACCCAGCTGCGCAATCTGGAGGAACGCCTTACCTATTTGCGCGACCTCGAAGAGCGCCGCACCGCGATCCTTTCCAGCATCGACGAACAGGGCAAGCTGACGCCGGAACTGAAGGCCGAGATCAGCGATGCCGAAACCAAGCAACGCCTCGAAGACCTCTACCTGCCGTACAAACAGAAGCGCCGGACCAAGGCGCAGATCGCCCGCGAAGCCGGCATCGAGCCGCTGGCTTTGTCGCTGCTGGAAAACCCGAACCTGACGCCGGAAGACGAAGCCGAGAAATTTCTCAACGCCGAAGCCGGTTTCGCCGACGCCAAGGCCGTACTCGACGGCGCCCGCCAGATCCTCATGGAAAAGTTCGCCGAGGACGCCGAACTGCTTGGCCAGCTCCGTGAGTATCTCAACGAACACGGCCAGCTGCGGTCGACCGTCGTTGAAGGCAAGGAAACCGAAGGCGCCAAGTTCCGCGACTGGTTCGACTTCGCCGAACCGATTGGCACCATGCCCTCGCACCGCGCCCTTGCCCTGCTGCGCGGCCGCAACGAAGGCATGCTGCAGGTCGCGCTGGTCCTCGACTCGGAACTCGACGAGGAAAACCTGAAGCCCGGCCCCAACCCCTGCGAACAACGCATCGCCGTCCGCTTCGGCATCAAGCCGCAGAATCGCCCGGCCGACAAATGGCTGGCCGACGCCGTGCGCTGGACCTGGAAGGTCAAGGTTTACACCCACCTCGAACTCGAACTGATGAACGAGTTGCGCGAACGTGCCGAGGAAGAAGCCATCCGCGTCTTTGGGCGCAACCTGAAAGATTTGCTGCTCGCCGCCCCGGCCGGCCAGCACGTCACGATGGGCGTCGACCCCGGCATCCGCACCGGCTGCAAGCTGGCCATCGTGGACGCCACCGGAAAAATGCTCGATCACGCCACCATCTACCCGCACGAACCACGTTGCGACTGGGATGGCTCGATCGCCACCATCGGCCGCCTGGCCGCCAAACACCAGGTCAGCCTGGTTGCCATCGGCAACGGCACGGCCAGCCGCGAAACCGACAAGCTGGTGCAAGACGTCATGAAGCGCTACCCGGAAGCGCGCCTGCAAAAGATCGTCGTTTCCGAAGCCGGCGCCTCGGTCTATTCCGCCTCCGAATTCGCCGCAAAAGAGTTTCCCGATCTCGACGTCTCGATCCGCGGCGCCGTCTCCATCGCCCGCCGCCTGCAGGATCCGCTGGCCGAACTGGTCAAGATCGATCCGAAATCCATCGGCGTCGGCCAGTACCAGCACGACGTCTCGCAGACCAAGCTGGCGCGCAATCTTGATGCCGTCGTCGAGGACTGCGTCAATGCCGTCGGCGTCGACGTCAATACCGCCTCGGTGCCGCTGCTCGCCCGCATTTCCGGCCTGACCGCCGGGCTGGCTGCCAATATCGTGAGCTACCGCGACGCCAACGGCGCCTTCCATTCGCGCGACGAACTCAAGAAAGTCCCGCGCCTCGGCGACAAGACTTTCGAGCAAGCCGCCGGCTTCCTCCGCGTGCCGAACGGCGACAACCCGCTCGACAGCTCGTCGGTGCACCCGGAAGCCTATCCGGTTGTCGAAAAGATCATTGTCGACCTCAATAAGTCGATCAAGGAAATCCTCGGCGACAGCCGCGCCCTCAAGGGTCTCAACCCGTCGAAATACACCGACGAGCGCTTCGGCCTGCCGACCGTCCAGGACATCTTCAAGGAACTGGAAAAACCCGGCCGCGACCCGCGCCCCGAATTCAAGACCGCGACCTTCGCCGATGGTGTGGAGAAGGTCAGCGACCTGCGCCCCGGCATGATTCTCGAAGGCGTCGTCACCAACGTCGCCGCCTTCGGCGCCTTCGTCGATATCGGCATCCATCAGGACGGCCTGGTGCACGTGTCGGCGCTGTCCAACACCTTCGTCAAGGACCCGCACTCGGTCGTCAAGGCGGGGCAGATCGTCAAGGTCAAGGTGCTGGAAGTCGACCTGCAACGCCAGCGTATCGCGCTGACCATGCGCATGGGCGACGAGCCGACGGAAGGCAAGCGCCCCGACAACGCGCCGGCCAGCCGGGGCACCCCGAGCCGGCCGCCGCGCCCTGGAGGAAGTCCCCTTGGGGGACAGCGCAGCAGCGGCCCGGCACCGGCCGGCAACGCGATGGCATCGGCCTTCGCCAAGCTCAAGCGCTGATGGCCGGGCTGTTCCACCTGACCTCAGCCGCCGGGCGCCGCCTTTGGCGCCTGAGCGTGCGACTGGCCTGGATCACCGGACTTGTCGGCCTCGCCATCGTTTCCGGCTTCACGCTGTACGCGGTCACCATGCTGCCGTCGCTGCACCCCTGGCATCTCGAACGCCTGACCGAGAAATTCTCCGCCCTGCGCCACAGCAACCTCGACTTCGCCGGCTACCTCGAACGCGAAGACAAGCTCTTCGCCGAGTATCACGACAAGGTCGCCGGCTGGAACAGCCACGACGAGGCCTAACTCTTCAGCCGCTTCAACCCGGCCAGCCCGGTCAATCGCCTGGTCGACGGCGCCCCGTACAACCGCTCCTTCCGCCCCGCGCAGACCCAGCCCAAGGGCCACGCGCTGCTCATCCACGGCCTTACCGACTCGCCCTACTCGATGAAGGCACTGGCCGATTCGCAGCTTTTTCGGTGGCTTTTAGCTTTTCGCATTCGGCGAACGAACTCATGCAGTCAAACGACTCATGGACGCTCATTCCGAGTTGCTCAGCCGGCCTGCCCTTCCTCCTTGAGCCTGGCGCTGAAGAATTCCAGCGAGCTCTTGGTTTTCGCAGACTGGTCGGCACCGAGCACGATACCGTGGCCAGCGAGGTAGGACTTGAAATCAGCGGCGACCTGGAAGGCTTCTTTCGGAAGGCACTTGGTGGAGACCTCCAGGATGCGCGAACCATCGGGATAAAGCCACATTTCGATGGTGATGGGGCGATCGAAGTCCTTCGCCTTCGGCTGGTGCTTGGCCTTGAGCAGGAAGGTGGGGCCCAGGAGAACCAGTTTGTCCATCGTGATGCCCGCCGGCGCGTGCGCGTCGAAGAAGGCGCGCTGTTCCTTGGAGAATAGCTTGCGCAATGGCATCTTGCCCGCGGTCACGTCGAGCACCTCCTGGCCGGTGCAAACGCCCTTGAATGAAGCCGAGCAGACGTACCCGCCCGGCATCGCATCCACCTCGATTTTGAAGGCCGCCGAGCGGCGAAGATCCGGGTCGACGGTAGACGGATCCACGGGGCGCAGCTTGATGACCGTATCGGCGTCACCGCCCTGGATTCGCCGGGCCCGGACGACGACGCCGGCCCGGTTCAAGGCCAGGTCGGGCGTATCGAAGAAGAATGCCTGCCGCGGCTGCGCCTCGACCGGGTCGAGCCCGATGCTCTTGATCGTCGCGCTCTGGCCTGCAAGGGGAACCGACAACTTCAGTTCAACGCTGGTCGCCCCTTTAATGAGCTTGAAGACTTGAATTATCTCCTCGGCCGAGAGCGGTTTCGCCAGTGCGGGTTGAGCGGCCTTCGGCGCCTTCCGGGGCGTCAGTATCTTCTTCGGAGCCGCTACTGTCTTCGTTGTCTTCACGGGCTTTGCGCTCGGCGTGGGTTTCGCGGTTTTTGTGTCTGTCTCGATAGTCATTGCTTACATCTCTTTCTTTATAAGAAACAAAAAATCGTCTCGATTTACAGAGCCTTCTTTATCAAAAATGGCACACCTTCAGGCGCCGAAACGCTCGGCCAGCACGCCATGGCGCAGGCCTCGGTCGCTCACGGTAAAGCTCTGCTTGCCCAGCTTTTCCATCACCGTACGGACGATGCAGGCACCGGCAAGGATGACTTCTGCCCGTTTCGGCTGGAGGCCGACGATGGCGCGGCGGGCATCGGCATCGAGCGACCGGTAGAGTTCGATCTGGCGATCGATCTCGGCGCGGTCGAGGACGCTGCCCTGAACGACCGCAGGGTCATAGGTGGCGAGGCGATGGCTGACTGCGGTGATATTGGTCACCGCGCCGCCCATCGCGACGAGCGCGTCGGGAACCACGCGACCGTCGATGCGCGCGAGGTCGGCCGCAATCGCCACCATCGCTTCGCCCAGCACCTCGCGCGCAACGGCGCGGTCGAGTCCGTAGCGCTCGGTGTAGCGCACGGCGCCGACATCGACGCTGAAGCGTTCGTCCACGCTGGCGTCGTGCCCGAAGGTGAATTGGGAACTGCCGCCGCCCGTGTCGAAGACGACGAGCGAGCCCTCGTTCAATCCGAGACCGGCCTTGGCGGCCACGTAGGCCAGCCGGCCCTCCTCTTCGCCCGAGATCACCTCGATGTGTATGCCGGTGCGCGCCGCGATGGCCGCCACGACTTCGCTGCCGTTCGAGGCGATGCGCAGGCCGGCCGTGCCGACGGCGGTGATCGCCCGGACGCCGTGCCGCTTCGCCTCATCGACCATCGCCGCGATTGCTGCCGCCGTTCGCTCCAGCGCGGCGTCGATGATAATGCCCTGTTGTGCCAGCCCCTCGCCGAGGCGGGTCATCTCCGCGCGATCGACGACGGTTCGCCACTTCCCGCCGACGTCGCGCTCGCCGATGTGGAACTTGATGGAATTGGTGCCGGCGTCGATTACGGCGTAGCGCTCCGGCTCGTCATCGATCAGGGCTGCCAATGCGCGGGGATAGCTGGTGTTCATGTAGCCGCTCAGGCCGAGTTCCCGGACAGCGCGGATGACCCCTTCTGCATCGGTCGACTCGACGGCGATCGTGCGGGTGGGCTTGCCGTTCGCCACCACTTCGGACAGTTCGGCCGTGCAGCCGTCGACCATGTAGCGGGTCCGCCGCTTGTGGACTTTTACCATGCGAATGGCGCCGCCCGGCTTGGCGAACTCTTCGATAAACTCGTCGAGCGTATAGCTGGCACGGGACATTGAAGGCGCCGGGAGCCGTAGCGATTCGAACACGCTTGCCGCTTCAGTCGCTTGCAGCGGAAACCCAGCCTTCATGACTGGCGTCCACTGTTCAAGGCCATCGGCATTGACCTCCCGCAGCACCTTGATATCCATCAGCGCATCGCGGACCTTCACGTTGTCGCCGGCGCCGGAGAGCAGGTAAATCTCGTCGCTTTCCTGGACGCCACTCGGCGCGAGTTGCGCCAGCCGCCCCTCAGCCTCGCCGAAGCGCTGGCCAAACGAACGCCATTCCCAGCGCGGTATGATTTCAGCCATAACCTATTCTCCCAAGAAAGCACTCGACTCGGTCCTGCTGGCGCCCAGTAAAAGGCGCTCCACGCAGAACCTTCAGCCTGCAAGCTCATCGTAGATCATCGTCCCTTTCTCCGCAAATCCCGTCACGCAGGATTCGCGCTCTTGCGGGTCGAATCAGATAGGTCCGTGGAACCACTCGCCATGCCGACATGGCTATGCAGAAGAATTCGCAAGGAGCAATATACGACAGGTGCCTTTCCGCAAAGAGGATGGCCAGAAATGAAAACCCGCACGACAGAACCTTCCCGCGACTGGGATCTGCTCCGCAATCCGCCGGAGTTCTCGCTCGTCCTCGGTGGTCCGCTCTTCCAGCTATTCCGTCGGGCGCACCTGACCGACGATGCGCTGATGTTGGTGCGCCAACGCATCATCGTCATCGCGCTGCTTGCCTGGCTGCCGCTGCTCTTGCTCTCGGCGCTGGAAGGACAGCTATGGGGCGGCAGCACAAGTGTGCCGTTCCTGTTCGACATCGAAGTTCACGTCCGCTTCCTGGTGGCGCTGCCTCTGCTGATCATTGCCGAACTGGTGGTGCACCGGCGTATGCGCCCCCTGCTGCAGCAGTTTCTCGAACGAAACATGATTCCAGGGAACGCCATGGCGCGATTCGAGGCAGCCGTCGAATCGGCATTCAGGCTGCGCAACTCGGTGCTCGCCGAGGTACTGCTGATCGCCTTCGTGTACGGGGTCGGCGTCCTGATCGTCTGGCGCCATTTCGTCACGCTCGACACCGCAACGTGGTACGCGACCTCGGCCGCCGGCGGCTCGCAACTCTCGCTCGCTGGCATGTGGTTTGGCTACGTGAGCGTGCCGATCTTCCAGTTCCTGTTGCTGCGCTGGTATTTCCGGCTGTTTATCTGGGCGCGCTTTCTCTGGCAGGTGTCGCGCATCGAGTTGAGCCTGATTCCCACGCATCCCGATTCCCTCGGCGGTTTGAGTTTCATTTCCGGCCAGGTATACGCCTTCACCATCCTCGCTGTGGCGCACGGCGCCATGCTTGCCGCAAACCTGGCCAACCGCATCTTCTTCCTGGGAGCTGCGCTGACCGAGTTCAAGGTCGAGATTGCCCTTGTGGTCATCTTCATGCTGTGCGTGGTCCTCTGCCCGCTGCTGGTTTTTGCCCCTCAGCTCGCCCAGGCAAAACGCACGGGTTCCCGCGAATATGGTGTGCTGGCCGAACGCTACGTGCGCGAATTCGATGCCAAATGGGTTCGCGGCGGCGCGCCGGCGGATGAACCGCTCGTGGGCAGCGCTGACATCCAGTCCCTCGCCGATCTCGGGAACAGTTTTCAGGTCGTGCGCGGCATGCGCATCGTCCCCGTAAGGAAGGAAGACGTCCTCCGGCTTGCGGGAGCCACGCTGGCGCCGATCGTGCCGCTGGCGCTGACCATGATGTCGCTGGAAGAGTTGCTGAAAAAGCTAATGGGGGTGTTGTTCTAGTGGTGCTGGATTCTGTTTGGATATCAAGCGGCCATCGGCAGCGTGACAAATTTTGCCGCACGCCTGTGCGCCGAAGCCTCTACGGGCGAGGCGCTAGTGAACCTCAAGGTCATCGATAATGTCGAGCCGCTTGTTACCGCACCCCCGGTCGGTACGCTGGCGCTCAAAGGTCTGCTGCAGTCGGTTCGGACATTTGCGTTGACCGGGATGAACCCCGAATCGAGAGAAAACTGACTGCTTGGCCTCGATTACCCGTCATTTTACATGCGTTTGGCATAGGGCGACTTTGGGCACAACCGAGACACTCAACTACAATATCCATCCTCATCAAGAACCGTCCAACCACCATCAAAATGACCAAGCTTTACGGCATAAAAAACTGCGACACCATGAAGAAGGCCATGAACTGGCTTACCGAAAACGGCGTCGCCTATGAATTCATCGACTACAAGAAGGCCGGCGTTGCCGAGGCGAATCTGCCGGACTGGAATGTCCGCGCCGGTTGGGAGAAATTGCTCAATACGCGCGGCCTGATGTGGAAGAAGCTCTCCGACGAGGAACGTGCTGCGGTCGACGAGCAAAAAGCGCTCAAATTGATGGCGCAGTATCCGAGCCTCATCAAGCGACCTGTGCTCGATACCGGCAAGAAGCTACTGGTCGGCTTCACGCCGGAGACGTATGCGGCAGAACTGAAATGAGCGACAGCTTCGTCCGCCGCTTTCTGTTCGAGCATCTCGACATCCGCGGCGCCATCGTGCACCTCGGCGATTCCTGGCAGCAAATGCAGGCCGGCCGCGACTACCAGCCGACCGTCGCCCAGTTGCTCGGTGAAACTGCCGCCGTCACCGCGCTGATCGCCGCCCAGTTGAAGCAATCGGGCCGCCTGACCCTGCAATTGCGCGGCAATGGCCCGATCCAGTTGCTGGTCATGGATTGCAACGAGCAATTGCAGATGCGCGGCATGGCACGCAGCAACCCGGTCGTGCTGCCGGCGCCGGTGCACCAACTACTTGGTGCGGATCAGGGCGGACAACTGATGATGAGCCTCGACATGCCGGATGCCCGCCATCCGTACCAGAGCTTCGTGCCGATGGTCGGCGACAGCATCGCAACCATTTTCGAGCACTATCTGGAGCAGTCCGAACAGCAGCCTTCGCGTCTGTTCGCCACCGCCGGCCCGCAAGCCGCTGCCTGCCTCTTCCTGCAAAAAATGCCGGAGGCCGACCACCACGACATGGACGGCTGGCAGCGCATCACGCAGCTGGCCGGCACCGTCAAGCCCGCCGAATTGCTCGAACTCGACGCCGAGGCGCTGCTCACCCGCCTCTTCCACGAAGACATGGCGGCCCATGGCGTGCGCGTGTACGAACCGCTGCCGGTGGTTTACCACTGTCCGCAAGACTGGACCAAGGTACGCGACATGATCCGCAGCCTCGGCCGCGAGGACGCCGAGACCATCCTGCACGAACACGGCGAAATCCTGATCCGCGACGATATCTGCAACCACGAATACCGCTTCAGCGCCGAAGATATCGCCGAGCTTTTTGCCGGCGACGCGGCCCAGACGCGCCACTGAACGGCAGTATCCATTCGTGCTAACCTGTTCCGGTTACCGGGACATGGGGAGTACGAAATGGCAACGCTGCTCGATCCGACCTCGAACGAACAAAAGTACAGCAAGCTCACCAGCGCCGTCATCATCGGCGCCACGACTGCGGACAGCACCCGGCTCTGGGTGCGTGTGTACCAGGAAGGCCGCTGGACCCTTGTCGTCACCACTGCGCCACTGACCGGCGACCTCGTCCGGCTGGAGGAAAAAACCATCCCCGATTTTCTTGCCGCGCAGGGGATTGTTCCCGCCTTCATCGGCAGTGCCGACATCAGCCAGGCCAGCAACCTGACGCAGGTCTTCGACATTGCCGGCCTGACGCCCGACACCCGCTATTACTACGCGGTGATTGCCGACACCACCGATGCCACCCTCGTCCGGCGGCGCACGGAAATCGGCGCCGACAGCCCGCACAGCTTCTGCACCCAGCCTGCCGCGCCGCGCGAAATCAGCTTCGGCTTCTATAGCTGCCACGACCACATCAGCGCCGCGGGCGATGTGGGCGCCTGGCCGCACTTTGCCGAACAACTCGCCGATGCCGGGGCCAACTTCGTGATCGGCGGCGGTGATCAGGCGTATGTGGACACCAACGGCAAGAACGGCTTTCTCGACATCTGGACCTGGCTCAAGGACAACAAGGAGGCGCTGCTCGATAAATTCGCGCTGGGCGGCGGCAAGTACGACGAAGGTGGCATCGAGCTTTACCTGCTCAACATCTACCGCTGGTACTACCGCGTCTATTGGAACGTGCCGGCCCTGCGCGAAGTGTACGAGCGCTTCCCGCAATACATGATCTGGGACGACCACGAAATCATGGACGGCTGGGGCTCGCTGACCAACAAGGAGCGCCGCGCCCGGATTTCGGGCTTCTTCGAGGAAAAGGACAGCAAGACCAACCACCTGCTGGTTGACCTGATGTGGCGCACCGCCTGCCGCGCCTATAACGAATACGAACACAGCCACAACCCGCCTACCGCGGTCGACCTCAAAAATCCCGACAATTCCGTATGGGACTACGCCTTCACCCAAGGCGAGGCGGCCTTCTACGTGCTCGACATGCGCGGCCACCACGATGTCGAAAAGAACAAGGGCAAGAAAACCGGCATCGACCCCAACATCCTCCTTGGGCAGGCGCAGTTCGACCGCTTCGCCACCTGGCTGACGAGCAGCGCGGCGCAAAACGCCAAGGCGCTGTTCGTCATCTCGCCGGTGCCGGTAGTGCACTGGGTCGACCGCCTGGTGAATTACGTCGATCTCGGCGAATCCAAAGATGATTTCATGGACGAATGGGGCCATGAAACCAACTGGGTCGAACGCAACCAGCTGCTGGAAACCGTCTTCCGGCAAATCGACAAATCCGGGCGCAAGCTGGTTTTCCTGAGCGGCGACGTGCATTGCGCTTCGGTCTTTCGCATGCAGCACCGCAAGTTTCCCGCCGCCCGCGTTTATCAGGTCACTTCCAGCGCCATCTCGCGCAAGCCGGCGCCCAAGATCAGCCTCATCGGCATTTCATCCGGCGGTGCCATGGATGGCAACAAGGATGTCTCCTGCGAACGCCTGTACGCGCTGACCGGCGCCAAGAACTTCGCCATGATCCGCTTCAAGTCACCGCTGCCGGGCGCCGATGCTGAAATCATCGTCGACCTCCACTGGCCGGGGGGTGAAGAAGGGGAAGTGACCAAGCGGCGTGTGGTTTTGGGGTGAGGTCTGGAGCTGGATTCGGCCAAGAGCAGGTGTTCCGCCAGTCTCTGAATTGAGATAGAAAACGTCACCTTGACTCCGGATCGCTGACACCTTTGGGTTTCGTTCTTTTTGCTCTTATGGCGTGAGCCCCATTTTTATTGCCCTGCGGAACCTGCCTAGCGCCGAACCCACCACCGGACAGCACTCAAAACGTTTGCGAGTCGCGCAGGACTTATGCGAGCCAAGATGACTTCACAGTGTGGGGAGGTGACCGTTATGGCACTGGACGGAAAGCCGGGGGAATAACCCAAAACGGCGCAACCGTGCGGGATGCGGCGGAATGGTGGGAAAAATCGGCACCGCGTTAATTTGCAAAAAAACGGGCGCTGAATTAACAAATTTGCACGTTATTTGGCACTGATCGAACAGAAAATAATCAGAGGCGACGCCCTGACCAGACGACACGGCCCACGATGATTACGTCAGATCCTTGGTCAGCCAGGTTGATCGTCCAGGCATCGAAGGCGGTATTGTCGCTGGTGACCTTGACCTGGCCGCCCGGCAAAGCTTGTAGGCGCTTGACCAGGAGCATTTCGCCAACGCGCAATATATAGATGCCCTCGCGATCCGGCTTGCAGGCTTGGCGATTGACCAGAATCACGTCGCCGGCCCGCAGTGTAGGCTCCATTGAGTCGCCACTGACGCGGATCAGGCATAGGTCATCGGGCCGCGCGCCCAGCTCGGAACGAATCCATGACGCCTGAAACATCAAGGCATCGTCGGGCCTTTCATGGTCGACTACCGCGCCGTGGCCGGCCGCTGCGTGGATGTTGTTGTAGAGCGGCAGCGCGACGTACTTGCCGTCTTCCGGCTGGCCGCCGAGAACGGTCGCCTGGTGCGTGCCGTAGGGCACGTCAGACAGAAGCATCTCGCCCTCACCGGTCAGAAGCCAGTTTGCGTTGATGCCAAGATCAACGAATCCGTTGATTACTTCGCCACCTGGCACGCGATTACGTGTTTCGTTGTCCTGAATCCCACGTTTTGAAACGCCAATGCTGTTTGCCAGTTCCTGCTGAGACAGCCCGAGGTGCTCCCTGGCTTGCCGCATACGGCTCCCAATAAAGAGGAGTGTTTGAGTTGACGCTTCGGACTTGAAAGCGTCAACCAAAGTGTCAACAGATTTCATCTGTTGACACTTTGTGCAAGCAACTGATTTTTATAGTAAAACACACAAAAATATCCAATCGGTAAGCTACCGAAAGCGTCAACACGAAAAAACGTTGTCAATTTCGTTGACGTGGCACGTTATTTCGTGTCAAATGCCATCTATCGCAACACGACGAAGAGGCAAAAAAGATGGCAACCGGCACCGCTAAAAAAGCCAGTCAAGAAGACTGGCACCCAGCAAAAGTAAAGATGGAACTGCATATGCGCGGCATCACCCTTTCGGGGCTGGCCGAGGCGCATGGGCTGACCAGCTCTTCCACCCTTTCGGCCGCGCTGACGCGGAGCTATCCGGCTAACGAGAAGCGGATCGCCGATGCGATCGGGGTACACCCGAAAGTCATCTGGCCTTCACGTTACGAAGAGGACGGCAGCCGCAAGCCACAAGGGTTTCGTGCGCTTCAGTCTACCGCAGCGGCGACAGCGCGCAATAGCAATTTGCGCAAGGCCGCGTAGACATCATGCGCCGCATTCACGACCCGCTGACGCTCGACCTGTTCGAGATTCCGGTGCCGCGTGTGCCGACGCCGGGGGCGCTCGATGTCGGGCTGGGGATTCGCCACCTGATTTCCGACCTGCTGAAGGTGTCGCCGCGCAATCGCTTCGAGATCGCCGCCCGCATGAGCGAGCTGCTCGGGCACGAAATCACCAAGCACCAACTGGATTCATGGACGGCCGAGAGCCGCGAGGGCTGGCGCTTTCCGCTGGAATACCTGCCGGCTTTCGAGGTGGCGGTGGAAACCCACCAGATCACCACCTGGCTGGCCGACTTGCGCGGCTGCAAGGTGCTGGTCGGCAAGGACGCGCTAGACGCCGAAATCGGCAAGCTCGAGCGCATCCGCGATGCCGCCGGCAAGAAGATCAAGGATCTCAAGCACGCCCTGGGGGAGATGGAATAAGCCGCTCCCCGGCTATTTCAGAAAACCAATCATCCTAAAAACCTCAGTTGCCCCAGTGCAAACGGGTGGCGAATCAGGCAGGCTATGGTTTTGTGCTGACGGGCAGGAGGCACCCGATGGGTGAATCGAA
>Ga0209048_10000376_pt1:0-35000 | contig 47881 bp, 43 predicted proteins | sample FrelakmetCRP12CR_FD_187146 | JGI IMG/M metagenome (GOLD analysis project Ga0209048, IMG submission 187146) | Freshwater lake sediment microbial communities from the University of Notre Dame, USA, for methane emissions studies - CRP12 CR (SPAdes)... | ecosystem: Environmental > Aquatic >...
ATGATAAAGATGGCTCGCCTTAAACTCTCACGATACAATGATGTAGAATTTTTGGCAGATAATTTCCTTGATCTAGACTTTAATGAAGAGTATGATGCTGTGATATCCTCTCTGGCCCTACATCATCTTCAGCCAGAAGAACAAGAATTATTTTACGGGAAAATAAAAGGCTGGCTAAAAGAAGGTGGAGTCTTCTACAACGCGGATAATATCCTGGGATCCACAAAGCACTTAAACGAAGTTTACTTGGATAAATGGGTTGAATTCATGCTCCAGAGCCATACTAAGGAAGAAATAGAGAAAATATGGCTACCCAAACATAAAGAGGAAGATTTTCCCGTGCCCCTGAACAGCCATATTTGCTGGATGAAGAATGCAGGTTTCCAGGATGTAGATGTAGTGTGGAAGTATTACATGTTTGGAGTTTATGGAGGACTAAAATAGAAAAAAAGTATATGTAATCTTTTAGATATGATCATTATTTCTAAAATTGCGTCAATTACTCCCCTAAAACCTGTTCAATCATCCATTCAGGCTTGAACTCAATGATATCCCCATAATCTTGTCCAACACCTAAAAATAGAATTGATTTATTTATAACGTGTCCTATTGAAAGTGCTGCGCCGCCTTTGGCATCTGCATCAGCTTTAGTCAGGATAATACCATCAACACCCACGGCTTCGTCAAATTTACGGGCCTGTTCCACTGCATCATTACCAGTTAAGGCGTCACCAACGAATATCACTAGCTCCGGCTTTACCACCCTCTGGATCTTCTTCATCTCATCCATGAGGTTTACATTGGTCTGCATACGCCCAGCAGTATCTATAAGAACTAAATCTTTTTTCTGAGCTCTGGCATGTTCCACTGCATCGTAGGCCACTGCCGCAGGGTCTGCTCCCTTCTGGTGTCGGATGATCTTCACTCCCACCTTCTCGGCGTGGTGTGATATCTGTTCGATTGCACCTGCCCGGAATGTATCCGAAGCAGCGATAACAGGAGTATATCCATCTTTAACGTAATGATCAGCAATTTTAGAGATTGTAGTGGTTTTACCTGTGCCGTTAACCCCTACGAACATTATTTTAAGTGGTTCACCTGTTTTATGAGCATTTTGTACCATTGATTTAATATCCGGACCTTCTATAAGAAGTATTTCTGAAATAGCTTTCTTAAGTGCTTCTCGTGTGAATTCAACTACATCACTTCTTCTTCTGATCTTGCGGCCCATTAAGTCTTCCTTCACCGAGTTAACAATCTGTTCCGCTACTTCCAGGGCCACGTCTCCCTCTAATAGGGCTAGTTCCAATTCAAAAAGTACTTCATCGATATCCTTCTCGGAAATAGTCTTGTGGGTGGCGAAAGATAAAAATCCGGTAGTATCTTCTGGATTAGATTCTTCAGAAGATGTAGAATCAGTTTTTTCTACTCTCTTGTCTTCTAAAGTTCGCTGCTCTTTCTCAGTTTTCTCATCCTCGTCGGATTTTCTGCGGAATATAGAAAATCTGGAAGATTTTTTAGATTCTGCCTCAGAAGAGTTTTCTATCTTCAAATCTGCCTTTTTGGCTACTACTTCTATATTATCAGAAGTTCCGGAGGTTTTAAATTCTGTTTTTTCATCCGCATATATTGATGTTTCAGTCTTTTCAGAATTTGTTGTTCCTTTTTCCTTTGAAATTGCTTTTTCAGGTGAAGCTCCTTCTTCTTCCTCTGAGATTTTATCGGATATTTTGCCTATGGCGCCTGAGAACTTCTTTTTTAATGATTCGAACACTGGGAGAACACTCCTTATCCAGGGATCTTAACCTGGTGTGCCTTCTAGTTTCTGCATGAGTTCTTCGGCCTCAGGGCTTTTCTGAACGATGATTTCGGTTATCTTCTGCAGGTCCCCCAGCATCTTGTTCATAAGAGTGTCAAGTTCCTTTTTATGCTCTTCAACACTCTCATATGCTTCTTCTATTTTTTTCTTGGCTGCGGCACCTGAGCCTAATCCCACAATGACCTCGTCAGTGTTCTTTATTTCAGTTATGATGAATGAACCTGCCCCAATAGGTACTAGGGTTTCCATCTGTTTTTTGCCCTTAATAGAATTGAGAGTTTCTTCCGCTAGGGAGAGTTCTGATATGGTGGCTTTCAGTGTCTCGATCTGCTGTTTCAGAGCGTCAGCCTGAGCTTTGTACATGTTAAGCTCGTTTATAATGGATTCCAATCTTTGTCTATCTTCCATGGATTTCACTCCTGTTTAAGGGCCTTTATCAGTGGGTCTTGGACTTCTTGAGCGGAGATTTCCTGGATTTTTTCAATACGGATCTGGTTACGACCTATGTGATGCTTGCTTCCAAATTCCGAGTAAATTTTTTCTTTGATATCATCTTCGCTTATAGCTTTCAGTTCCATGGTGAAAGGTTTAAACCTGTCCCCCATGATGAACTTACCTTGAATTCTAAATATCTTTGTTTTCATAAATATTCCTCAAGAAAACCTAACGATTCTTCTATTCTTGCCATTTCCGGACCTGTAGTGTCCTTTCCAACCAGTACTCCCTGGCTGTTGGCCACGGTACCCGCTCCCACAAGACTTGTACCACGGTTCACGGTTCCCACGTCTGCAGGGACATCCATAGTCTTTTCCAGGAATTTTAATTCCTCGGGAGTAGTTGAAGGGTGTGTTAGCACTCCCTTGTTAGTGGCTACTGCGACTGATCCAGTTATTTTGAATTTCGCTATACTCCCCTTTTTTACAGCCACGTCGAGAGTTTCTGATACAACTTTTATGGCTTCATCAGATAATAATGGGTTTGCCACTGCTCCATAGTCGTTGGCCAAGATTATATTACCCACCGCTGTCAAACGGTCTGGTATCCTCTCTACCTTTAATCCAAATTCTTTGATCTTCTTTATCTCACTTTCAAAGGCGTATCTGGATACCACAAATCCCTTGGAGTTCCCTACTGCCAATGCTCCGGCAAGACTACTCCCACTGATGGGAGTTCTGATGACTGGAACTTGGAGGCACTCTTCCACCAGTTTTAACATCTTTTCGTTAAGGTTGGGAGGTGCCAGGGCCACTTCATCAGTGGCTGCTAGGGAGACGCCTAGATTGGGGTTACCACCCAAGTTGACTCTCCTGATCATTGAAGCTCACCTAATGGGCTAAAGTGACCAGTACGGAACCATCTTCTTCTTTGGTTGCCTTTACTTTGATTTTAGGGGGTATTTTCTGAATTCCCCTTTCCCATATCTTTTCGTTAACAGATGCATCCAGTTTTACATTATCTGATTTCATGTGTTTCTGGATGAATTCCCTAACAAAACGGGTGGCTCGGGGTGACCGCTTGGTGCGGGGGACCTTTTTTGCATCCCTTAGGGGTATAGTGTAAATTCTTTCCATCTCTAATCACTCCTATGCCTTGACCTTACTTCTTCTCCAGTGTCTCATTTTAGGGTGGGTTCTAACCTTGCGGGAGGTTTTAAGCATTGCCCACAGAGGCACTCGTCTGTTTTGCTTGTATGCCTTTGCCAGTCTAAGTTTCTTGGCTAATGGTTTATTCCTACTCATCTTCTCTCCATCCTATTACTCTTGATTGTATATGTGGGGGGAATAGCTTAGAAGCCACGTTCTCCCCTTCTTTCTGGCCCATTAAATAGCGAATCTCAATCTCGTAGTCCGAGTTGTTTTCCATGCTGGTGGGCTCTTTCTTAATCTTGAAAAGCTTTTCTGATAATTGGTTTATAGTTCTATGACCCCAACCCGCCAGATTCAGATATTGTACTCTTTCAGTATCCTCTAGGCTCTGTATTTCATTTAATTTTAGTTTAGGCACACGATCATCTCTTCTGGTTCCGTCTGCCACCAAATTGTAGTTTTGAGCAGCCAGGTACAATACTTTATGGTGCATGTGATTAATTGCCTTGTTGGGAAATCTATCATTCAGGATTATTTCCACAGTTTCCTCCAGTATCTTAGGGTTTGCCTTCAATATCTGGTGTTTTAATCCCAACTTAGAGGCGGATTCTGTTGCTGGTTTCCAAGAATGAAAAACACCAAAATTGGCTGTGAGAAGCTCAACTTGGTATCCCAAGCGGCTGAGTATCACCGCCATTAGTGAGCTGTCTTTTCCTCCACTATAGAGAACCGCTGCCTTCATTTTCTAGTAATGTTAATATTCCTTTTCTGACCGGTTACCTGACGAAGTAGTTGTTTAAGCTGTTCATCAGTTATTTTTGACTTTATTCTACCCATCTGGGCTAGTTGAATGAGCTGTAGTTCTATCTGCTCTACAAACTCAGGTTTAGTGAGACGGAGGTTGGCCAGTCGACTGCGGGCCTCAGGGGTGAGTAGCTGCATCAAAACTTGTTTCTTCTGAGCTTCCAATTCCCTGCGCATCTTCTCTTGAGACTGGGCATCTGCTGACTGCTGAGATGCCTGTTGAGCTGCCTGTTGTTGCAGTTCTTCCATCCTCTTGCGTCGTAGCTCATCAATATCGCTCATTTGCTACCTCCATTGATTTATCAAATAATCTATCAGTAACATATTTAATATTTTGCCAGTTCTGGGATATCTTTTTTAAGCTTAAAGGATGCCTTATCAAGGAATGATTTGCCGGCAGGAGTAATTATTCGCCCTTCGTCCTTTTTTTCTACCATACCTACGTTTTCCAGTTGGTGCAAAGCAGTCCGGGTTATGGAACCGCTGCCTCGCCTAAATTTTTCAGGATTTGTACCTCTGTCCTTTTTACCACCGTAATATGTTCTTAAGCTGTTTATACCTACAGGGCCATCGATGTAAACCCTGCGGAGGATTGATGCACAGCGAACGTACCACCATTGGGGGTTTTCCGGCCTTCTCTCCTTGTGCACTCCTGTTTTAACGAATGGTCCCCACTCTGGGGGTTTTATCTTCTTGTTTTTACTTAATTCCTGGGCGACTTCACTAATGAGCGTTTCAGCAGGTACATCATAAATTGTAGTCATATTATCCTCCTAATTACTTCTTTTTTTGAAGATTACCGCAACATTACCTCTAAAATCAATTAGTTTAGCATTTGATTTTTCGATGATATGGGTAATATAGTTTTCTTTCTCCAGGGATATACCCTTGGAGAATCTGAGCTTCACAACTTCCCTTTCCTTTAGCTGGCGTTTTATTTCTTCGATAACAGCTGGATTCACCCCAGACTTCCCTATGTTTAAGGTGATGGTGGAAAGGGATCTATGCATCAGTTCCTTCTTGGAATATGCGGGATTCAATTTTACTCCTCCTTTTATCCTTTTTCTCCATCAGGTAAGGTTTCCTCATGACTCCTCCGCATTCCAAACAGTATATATTGACCGATGAATCAGATAACCTCACTCTGCAGTTAGAGCCTGGTTTCAGGAAATGGTAACAGTTCTGGCAGAATCTTCCTCTCCAGTAGGAGGGTATTTTGAGGTTATATTTAGTGGCAATTTTCCGAGCCATCTCCACGTAGCGGTGTGATCGGGCTGGCTGATGGTCGAACTCTTTTTCCGCCAGTTGGAAGAGGATATCAAGACGTTCTAAGGCTATTTTTATCATCCATCGCTGTCTTCTTCCCCTTCTCAAAATTTAACCCCTCAGAACATTAAAAATGCCAGAATACGGAGATCTTAAGCTTCATCAGGAGATATAATTTCTAAGAGTAATTCCCACAATCCTGAGGGTTTACTTAAGATAACATTATAGCTATTCACTTGCACCCTTAAAAACCTTTTCCTGCTTATGCCTCACTTACCCAACCCAGAAGAGCTTCAGGATTCCAAATACTCTGAAAAGTCAACATTGCCAACTGAAAATGATTTTTCTCCATTAATAATCTCTAAAACTGCTTTAACAGCTTTTTCAGGATTTATTGTACTGGTGTCCAGTTCCTGCACATTATCTCCATGAATTTGGAAGGCTTCCCATGTGCAGACATCCAATGCCTCTGCCTCCAAATTCTCACGGATCTTAGCCTCCCGCCATCCTCTAATTCTTAGTCTCTCCTCCAAAACACGTGGATTCGTTCGGAGCACTAGTACTAGTTCAGCATTTGGGAAATAATGAGATAAATGGCCCTCTACGATTATCCAGGAGTCTTTTTCAGGGCTCTTTGTCACGATTTCCTGCAGTTCTTTTTCCAGAGCATCTAAATCCACTTCCAAGTAGCCTTTCTCAGAATCATGGCCCGTGTAAAGTTTTTTATCTTCTACTAGTTGATTGATTTCCACCAACCTGCCACGTAGTTTCTGAACCAACAGTTTCGATAGGGTGCTTTTTCCTGTTCCAGGAGTTCCAGTCAGAAGTAATAACATTCGAAACCTATATTAAAGTTTTTGCTTATTTAAGGTTTTTGATAAGTATTTGGGCCACTCTTTCCCCTGAAAGGAGCATGCCTCCAAAGATTGGCCCCATGCGGGGAGATCCGTGTACTGCGTTGGCAGCCATGCCTGTGACATATAAACCAGGGTACACTTCCCCTACGTTGTTCATGATCTTTTTTTCGGCAACATCAGCCCACATCGATTTTTCTCCCATTATATTGCCGGTTTTTGTCTTTAATTTAGCTTCCATCTTGTTTTCCAAGATTTTGACTATTTCACAGGGATGTCCAGTAGCATCTACCACAGCTCGGGCTCCTAAAGTTATGGGATCCACATGGAGTCCTGCAATTTCCACAGAGCTCCAGTTAATAACCAGACCTTCCACTCCCTTTTCCTTGATCATCAGGTCTTCTATTTCCATGAGGTTGAAAACTTTCAACCCGGCCTGACAAGCTTGAGAGCATAGGGTGGACACGGATTCTATAGAGTCTGCCAAGAAGTAACCTTCCTGATATTCTAGACTGTTGATGCCTATCTCATCCAATATACGTTTTCCTTCATCCTGGACCACGATCTTGTTGAACATGATGCCTCCTCCCCACATTCCCCCACCCATACTGAGTTTTTTCTCGAATAATGCAACTTTTAAGCCTGCTTTGGCCATGTAATATCCGGCTGTAATGCCTGCTGGCCCTCCTCCACCAATAGCCACATCCATTTCCAGATAATCAAGAAGATCATGCATGTATCCTTCTACTATTCCCTTTGACACTATTATATCATCCAGTTTCATCATTTCACCTCATTATTGTTCCAACTTTGATAAAGAGATTAATTATTTATTTTAATGACATTTTTTAGATTTACACGTTTAACAATTATTTCTTATCTATTTCACTACAATTTCTTATTTTTTGATTATAATCCTCAACAAATCCTTATCCTCAAGGACATGTTCCAGTCCTACTTTCTGACCCGGGAACTTCACAGAACTACCCCAAACCTTGGCGTGGCGGAAGTTCCTGAGAAAGTCACGGTGCAATCGGCCAGCAACATCTTCCACGGTAGAATCCTTCCTCACGATCAGTGGCTCGTCATAATCTGCCTTCTGACCCTGAGGCTTCATATAAATCCTTATAAGTTTTAAACAATTGAATATCTCTTCTCTGAGTTCCTGTACCATCACCCCCTTATCTGCAGAAATATAAAGAGCTTCTGGCATAATTCCTTTAAGTTCTCTTAAATAAGGGGTTTCTGCCAGGTCTATCTTGTTTACCACAACAAGTAGAGGAATATAAACAATGCTCTCATCTAGGGAATCTATGAAACGGTCCATAGTAATATTCTCCCGGATTAGCACGTCGGCACTGTGCACCCCATACTCGTTGAGTATTGAACGAATGGTCTTCTCATCCAGATAAGTGAGTGGTAGAGTAGAGGCTACTCGTATTCCACCCAAATTTCTCTTTTTAACAGAAACATCTGGAGCGGCGTGGTTTGGTCTTATTCCAATATTTTCAAGCTCGGTAAGAATCAAAGTCTGGTGCTGGGGGTTGAATACATCCAAGACCATAACAATAAGGTCTGCGTTACGGGCTACTGCGAGAATCTCCCTTCCTCTCCCTTTACCCTTGGAGGCACCAGTAATAATTCCAGGGATATCAAAAATCTGGATTTGAGCGCCACGATACTCCATAACCCCCGGGATTACTTCAAGGGTGGTGAACTCGTAGTCTCCGATTTTAGACTGTGCGTTGGTGAGCTGATTGAGAATGGTGGATTTGCCAACTGATGGGAACCCTACCAAAACCACAGTAGAGTCTCCACTCTTTTTAAGGTGGAAACCCCTTCCCTTTCCAGATGAAGAACTCCGCTTGAGAGATTCTTCCCTTAACTTAGAAATTTTAGCCTTTAGCTTTCCTATATGATGGGAAGTGGCCTTGTTGTAGGGAGTGTTAGTTATTTCCTCCTCTATCTTGCGGATCTTCTCTTCTTCATCCATTAAAATCACTTAGAACAAAGTTCTCAATAGTATATAGTACAAGAAAAACATCATTCATGGAAATGAATCCCTATTATAATATAATTTATCAGCTTAAAAGTTATAATAAAGAAGAAAAGGAAAGTAGGCTTAACTCACATTCCACGCTATAACTTCTGGCGTTCCAGACGGCTCCTTGTGGGCAAGTTTGAAACGGGTTAAACCTTCTCCCTGAAGGAAGAATAGTCGTGTGAACATGGAGTCTTCCAGCTCTCTATTCAGGGCCACTGTCATTATTCCATCGCTATCTCTAATTAAGATTATGGAGAATGTACTTTGGTTATCAACAACTTGATCCAAAGCCTTTTTACCATTGTTTACGATGATCAGACGGTGCGGCTGTGCGATCTGGCTACTGTTAACCAAAAGGCCTGCGGTAACATTGCTGGCGTTAATCTCGACTACCACCCCATTCTGACCCTGAATGAGCACGGTATTGTTGTTTATGGAAGTAGCATTGGCAGTAGCAGCAGAATAGACAAAGTTCTTTCCGGTCTTGGTCGTGAAATTCCATCCTCCAAAGTAGGACCACCAGCCCGACTTGCCAGCCATGTCCAAGCTAGTGATGAATACATCAGGGGTTGGGTTATCCGGATGGGTGTACTTCAAGACGTTTTGTGCCTGTTCTTGGGTAAATCCGTACTGATTAGTCATGATGCTTTGGGCAGCGTTTTTGTCTACAATTAGTATCTTATCCAGTATTTCTACAGACTTTCCTGTATCTTTAGTGTAATTTTCAAGGGTAAGAGGGGCCTGATCACCGCTAGATGCTAGCATTTTGAGTATACCTGCAGATAAATTCTCATTATTTGTATAGAGTGCTTTACCAACCCAGTAAGCCCTTGCACTGTTCTGGGAACCCCCATCGAAAGTCACCGGCCGGTCAGCTTTTACGGCAAACAAGTGACCGAAATCCCACCAAGAGGTTATAACAGTATTATTAGATGTGTTATTCTTAATCCAAACCAAAGAGTTCACCATAGCATCATCAGTGCCTGGAACGATGGAATTAGAGATTGCGTAGGATGTGCTTACTGGCCCGTAAGATACTAGAACAACTAATATGATCATGGTGATGGTGCGGTAGCTGGGGGTTTTGATATAGTTTTCCAAGTAATTTGGGATAAGACCCACCAAAATACCCGCACTTAGAGCTATGGGTAGTGAGAATCCTTCCAGAAATCTTATGCCTTTAGTGAAAGAGTACCCAGTGATTAAGATCCATATGGATAAAAGAACAAAGTAGAATAGATAATTTTTTCTTTGTTCTGGTGTGGGAATATTATCAATTATTTCAGGCTCCTTTTTAATCTCATCTTTTGTTTTTCTTGCTCTTCGCCTCTTTCTTTCTCTTTTAGCAGGTTTTTGCTTGGTTTTTGCCTTACTTTTCGGTTTTCGTAGCAATGATCTCCAGAAGAGGAGAGGGATAGCTAATATTCCTAATGCAAAGACTAGAATTCCGCCTGAATTGTTTAAAACGTCTCCTAATGTTGGTATCTGCAGTTCTCCTACTGAAATGTATACGTTAGGATAAGCACTTCCATATGTTGATGCTTGAATCTGGGTTGCACTTAGAGGTCCTAAAAATGAGTTGATGGCCCCCCCTCCCCACGCCAAAAAGACGAGTATGACACTTAAGGCAGCGAAGATGAACAGAGGGAGAATCACGGGTTGATCTCGTAACCACTGGGTTTTGGAAGGATATTTTGCCCATGATTTGATTGTTTCCATATTAAAGAGATATCTGGAAACGATCATGTAGAGTAGTGTCGCAAAGACCAATACGTAAAATATATACCACCAGCCTTCCCACGCCAGGGAGAATAATGCTATTGAAATCGCAGCTAAAACTGCAAATATCATCTTTCGGCGACTATCAGTAGAAGTGATACTCAAACTGTAGAACCATACCACTAAAAGAGGCAGTAGAAAATTGAACATGTCAGTGTCAAAGAACCCGGCGAAGGTATGTGAGAAATAAAAAGGGGACACTCCTACCAGTATACCTGCCGTTATTCCTCCATAATCATTGGTTATTCCTCTAATAAAGAAATATGCGGGTATGACACAAAGTGAAGCTACTATTGATGAAGTCCAGAAACTGACAACTAATAAAGGTATCTGTCCAAAAAGATTAGCTATCTTGTAGAAGAACGCTGTTAAATAAACTATGAGTGGAGTGTATTCAGCAGATCTTCCAGGCGGGAAGAAAGAGTGCAGGTCCCAATTAGTACCGTTTATTTTTGTATCTCCTAGATAGCCGTGATCAAGAAAATCCTGAGTCATGCGATAATTGTAGTAAGAGTCCACTTCACTGAAGTAGGGTAGTCCATTATCTTCCTGGAAATACGATTTCATCTGGTCAGGTGCCCCGTTAATGTTCACCGCCTCCGCCCTAATGACGAAAACCAGAGAAAATAGAATGATAACGATTATTATCGGTTTTAATTTGGATAAAAGTTCTTTCGAGTCCATATTATCCTCATCTTTTTTTAGTGATCTAACAAGAATACATCTGTATACTGGTTGTTTTTAGGTATTTAAACTATCGAGTTTCCAGAGTAATGGGTTATTATACACCTTTTAAAATTTTGATGAATCAATTTGCTAAAAAAACCAAATTATAAATTTTTATAGACAATTTTTTAACATAAAATAAGCATAATATCATTCCTTTCTCATTATAATGGGCTATTAGTCCGTAATACCACGCAGCCCTGCAGAATTAGTGGGGGTTACAATTTATGTGACCGTATCCATCATGATGGGCATTAACACCTACTACTACCTAAGGGTTGTCGATAAGACCAGAATAAAGAATATTGAGCCAGGCCAACCTCATCCAAGCCCAACTGTCAGATGGTTGTAGAGGAGGGGATAAATTTGTCTGCTGGAGAATGGAAAGTATAACCCCTCATAAATTTGGCTTAAGATATTTCAATGACCTTGGGGTAAAAATCGATGATATTTTTTATTTTTGAAAATGATCATGACAAGATTAAAAAGAATTAAGACTTTTCAGCTGATTTTTCAGCCTTATCTTCCAGAGAACGGGTGTAACGGCAACGAGGGAAACTGCTGCAACCAATGAATTCTCCATAACGTCCATTTCTCTTAAAAAGATCCTTACCGCATTCTGGACAGATGCCCACTACTTCATTCTGAGGTGGCTCTTCCCCCTCCCTGCCGCACTTTGGATCCATACATGTTCTCTGTCTAGGTTTTCCAAATGATATCATGGGTAGTCCACATTCCTCACAATTGGTTTTTAGGACAGTTACACCCCGAGGCATTGAATATGTTGATTTACATTCAGGATAGGTGGAACAACCAACAAAACTGCCTCCTTTGGGTGAGTTAATCATTATCAGGTTCCCCCCACAATTGCACTTTCCAACGACCATACTCTCCCGGTAGGCCTCATAAAGCTCTTGTCCAATCTTGATCTTATTTTTTTCAATATCGTCCAAGATAGAGCTAACTTCAACCTTTGCTTCATCTATGATCTCATCTTTTTTAACTTGACCATCCATGATGCCCTCTAGCTTAGTTTCAAATTCTCTGGTGAGTTCTTCGCTGGTTATTTTCTCAGAATATTTTTTGAGGGTATCTATGAGGTGTTCTCCCAGTCTTTTGACGGTAATTTTCTTTCCTTCCACATATTTTCGGTCGTATAGTATGGATATAATGTTAGCTCGGGTGGATTTAGTTCCAAGGCCTCTTTTCTCCAGCTCCCTGATTAGAGATGCCTGGTTATATCTGGCAGGGGGTTTGGTCTCTTTTTCTTCAGAGTAAACATTGGCTTCCATGTGTCTGCCTTCCTTAAGATCAGGGAACTCATCGTTCTCAACTTTCCTGTAGGGGTAATGCTGTCTCCATCCCAATTTGGCCATTCTCTTCCTGCTGAAGGTAAATGGTTGGCCTCCAATCTCCAAGTCTGTCTTCATGGTCTCTAAAATACCGTTTTCACCGAATAAACTGATAAATCTGTATACTATGAGTTCGTAGAGCTTTTGATAATCTCTTCCAAGTTTATTGGGCACTAGCCCGGTGGGATGGATGGCAGGGTGAGCTTCGTCTTTCTTTTTACCTTGACGAGGTTTCAAAGGTTTTTTAAGCTTTTCTATCTCTTTTTTGAAGGCCGCATTCTTTTTCAGATTTCCCAGTATCTTCTGGTAGCCTATACTAGGTGGTAACTTCTGGGATGAAGTACGAGGATAAGAAGTGTAGCCTTCAGTGTAAAGGTTCTGTGCTATGGATTGGGTTTTCTTGGGGCTGAAACCAAAAATTCCATAGGCCTCGGACTGCAATGCACCCAAGTCAAAGGGAACCGGAGGGATTTGAGGAGTTAATTTGATGTTTATCCCTTGGATTATGGCATCTTCACCCTCACAGTCTGCCATAATCTCTCCTTCAACTTCTTTGTCGAATATCTTTCCATTTTTATATTCAGCTACAATATCTCCTTCAAGTTCTGCCTTGATCAGCCAGTATGGTTCGGGTATGAAGGATTGTATTTCCTTCTCCCTTTCCACTAGTATTGAAAGGGTGGGGGTCTGTACCCTACCAGCAGAAAGTTGGACGTAACGGCTGGTTGCCTTCATCACTGAGTCTGTGAGGTACTTTGATATGTTCACTCCGAAGAGGAAATCTAGAACGTGACGAGCAACCCCACTATCCACTTGGTTTAAATCTAGTCCTATAGGCTCATTGTATGCCATCAACACATCTTCTTTGGTCAGTGTAGAGAACTTCATACGCAAGGCATTATCCACACCTTCCTGGCCGCAAGCATACTTAAGAACATTGAAACCAATCAGAGTACCTTCAATATCGTAATCACATGCATGTACGAACCTTTCGGCATCCTTAGAGAACTTTTTAATGGCATCAATGTAGTTTTTGACGTATTGCTTGCTCTTATCCTTCTCATAAAGAGGCACCCACTCAACCTCAAATATACGGCCATTCTCTTTTTTAAGTGGTGAAAGAGAGTATAAATGCCCTACTGCCGATAATACCGTAGTTTTTTTCCCATTCTCTTCAATTTCATAATAGGGAACTCTTTTATAGTTCTTCTTAACTGCTTTGCCAGGGATAGCGCTAGCTATTTTCTCTGATGCCTTAGGTTTTTCGCAGATTATGACCTCGTGCATGAATATCACTCAAATATTAAATAAACTAAAATTGATGATAATAATTTAATTCTAAACCCTCGAATATAGTAAGTAGGGTATATGTAAATTCAGTATATTAATTGAGTATATTAAAATTATGAAAAATTATTCCCTATGATTCCAAGTAAAATCTGGACTATCAATATTAACCCACCTCAAGGAGATTGAAATGTTAATTGGCGTTATATCAGATACCCACATACCTGATAGAGCTTCAAAAATACCTGAAATGGTTTTAAAAACGTTTGAAGGTGTTGAGATCATCCTACATGCGGGTGATCTGATTTCACTAGCTGTCCGGGATGAACTGGAAGAACTGGCCCCCATCACATGTGTAATGGGAAATATGGATCGTTATCAGGGATTAAAGCTACCAAAACGAAAAATTTTGGATGTAGATGGCATTAAAATAGGACTTAACCATGGGGAAGTTTATCCACGTGGTGACACCCAGCAGTTGCATTATATTGGATTGGAAATGGGGGTAGAATTCCTTATAACTGGCCACACTCACTGGTCCTTCATCCAAGAACTTGAAGACATGGTACTTTTAAATCCTGGAAGTCCCACAGTTCCCCGGCTCTCTGACCCCACTGTCATGCTTTTGAAGTTAGAAGACAGCAATTTAGATGTTAATATAATAAAAATCGGAGATTCATCATGCAAATCCCTCAATTTTGGAAAGAACATTAAGGAGAAGAAGGATAAATGAGTATTCAATGGAACAGGGAAAGGAAAAGGGAAGAATATTATAAGATGGCGAAAAAACAGGACTACCGTTCTAGAGCATCATTTAAACTGCTTCAACTAAACCGAAAGTTTAAGATTATTCGCAAGGGTGATTCTGTGCTAGATCTGGGGGCGGCTCCAGGAGGATGGTCCCAAGTAGCCCTGGATGCCGTGGGAAAAGATGGTTTAGTTGTTGCAGTGGACCTTAACAAAATAAAACCACTTCCTGAAGAAAATTTCAGGAAAGTGAGGGGTGACTTCACTAAAGAAAATACCATTCAAGAAATAGAAAAAACTTTACAGGGTAAAGCCCAAGTAATCCTATCTGATGCATCACCCCAGCTTACTGGAATCAAAGACTTGGACCATCTACGAATGATATATTTGGCCCAGAGTGTAATGAAGATATCTCATAAAATCCTTAAAAAAAATGGCAAATTAATCATGAAAGTCTTCCAAGGAGAAGACTTCCCTGAACTACTGAAAGATGTGAAGAAATATTTCAGGACAGTCAAGACCACTAAACCACCCTCCTCCAGAAAGGGGAGTGGTGAGATGTACATTGTAGCCCGGGGATTTAAAAATTAAAAATCTCTGCAGGAACTAAGGTGATCCAAAAAAAATAAAAAAAATAAAAACAAACTTTTTAAATGGGATTGCAAATTTACACTTTAAACTTTGGAATATAAATTGCTATAACTTGATTTAGCCTTCAGCAGCTGGACTTTAGCGATTTCCAACCTTCTTTGAACTTCATCGTTTGGTTTATTAGCTACAAGGGCACTTTCCACGTCAGAAATATCTGATTGGGCCGCCACCATTTCTATCTCCGCATTTACATAGGCAGTTTTCAGGTTATTGTTATTTGTATTATCTATTCGTATTTTGAGTGTTCTATACGAGTCATTCAATGCAGCAGCTTCAGTTTTCAAGGAGGTTAATTCAGTGTTTGCCGAACCCGTGCTGGCGTCGGATGATATAAATGATGAAAGTGACTGGAATCCTATGTAGGCCAGAATAGCCACAGTAGCGACGATCATCAAGACCCCTAGTACGGAAATAGTCATGGAGGTTGCTTTGAACACATTTAACCTTGATCTCTTCATTGAAACACCAATGTAATCATTATTAAGAATTATCTTTTCAGAATTCTATCATTTGCTCTATTATTAAGTAATTTTGGGAAGTATATCTTGTCTTATTTCCATTACATTATAAAATTGATATTAGTCTAATTTTTGGATGAGTTCGGTAAGTATTATGTATAAACTCTAATTTTAGATTAGTCAAGTCAGATCTTAATTTAGGTTCTATGATACATGTTTATATGGTACTTTTTAAGGAATTTGGTATAATTAATCCTTGAAATCATCATAACTTTATGAGTTTGGTTATGAGGAATAATTTTTCAGATCACTGAAACTTATAATCCTTGCCAATTAAGAGATTGTTTTTGGCTGTAAGGGACTTAAAAGTTTAAAATATGACCCCAATATAAATCAATATCCTTTTACACTTGAAATGCCCGTCTCTCTCTTATGGTATTTAATTTATATAAGGAAGGAGAAAAGTTTAGTCAATGGAAACTTCAGCCCAATCAACAACTGACAAGACCAAAACATCGGTGGCTAAATTTGAGGAATTCTTCAGCACCAAATATAAAGACATTGTATTTGAGGCTCTTGAGAAATATCCTGACCAACGATCAGTGGTAGTAGAGTACACTCTACTGGAAATGTTTGACCCAGACTTAGCCGACATTTTAATCGAAAAACCAGAAGAAGTGATAAAAGCTGCATCAAAGGCCATTCAGAATATTGATCCACTCCGCAAGAATGCTGATTTGCACATTCGTTTTGAGAACGTGCGCAACAACATTCCCCTCCGCAACCTACGCAGCAAGTATATAGGAAAATTTGTGGCCGTGGATGGGATTGTAAGAAAAACTGATGAAATCCGTCCCAGAATTCTTAATGCCATATTTGAATGCCGCAGCTGCATGCGACTCCATGAAGTGCAGCAGAAAAGTAACATACTGACTGAACCAGCCCTATGCCAAGAGTGCGGTGGCCGTTCTTTTCGTATCCTCCAAGAAGAATCTGAATTCATGGACACTCAAACTACCAAGGTCCAGGAACCTCTGGAGAACCTATCAGGAGGGGAACAACCCCGCCAGATTGTCGTTGTCCTGGAAGATGATTTGGTTGACTCTGTAACTCCTGGAGATATTGTCCGCATCACCGGAACCCTAAAAACTGTCCGAGACGAAAAGACCAAGCGTTACAAGAACTACATCTACGGTAACTACATCACTGCCCTCGAACAGGAGTTCGAAGAGCTACAGATCAGCCCCGAAGACGAAGAAAAAATAAAAGAACTGGCTAAAAATCCTGATGTTTATAATAAAATCATCAACTCCACTGCACCTTCTATTCAGGGCTACAGGGAAGTCAAAGAAGCTATTGCATTGCAGCTCTTTGGTGGCTCTGCCAAGGAATTGGAAGACAAGACACGTATCAGGGGAGATATACACATCCTCATTGTGGGAGATCCGGGTATAGGTAAGTCTCAAATGCTTAAATACGTCTCTAAACTAGCTCCACGAGGAATCTACACCAGTGGTAAAGGTACAAGTGGCGTAGGATTAACCGCAGCTGCTGTGCGAGATGAGTTTGGAGGCTGGTCACTAGAAGCAGGTGCACTGGTATTAGGTGACAAGGGTAACGTCTGTGTAGATGAACTGGACAAAATGCGACCCGAAGACCGTTCTGCCATCCACGAGGCCTTGGAACAGCAAACCATTTCCATTGCCAAAGCAGGAATCATGGCCACCCTTAACGCTCGCTGTTCAGTACTGGCAGCTGCCAACCCTAAGTTCGGACGTTTTGACCGTTACAAATCCATTGCAGAACAAATAAACTTACCATCTACTATCTTATCCCGTTTTGACCTAATATTTGTGATTGAAGATAAACCTGACTTGGAAAAAGATAAAAAACTAGCAACTCACATCTTACTCATACACCGGGATAGAACCATACCATTTGAAATTGATCCAGAGCTTCTCCGCAAGTACGTCGCATACGCACGGCGACAAATACACCCACACCTAACCAATGAGGCCATGGATGTGTTAAAAGAATTTTATGTTGGCATGCGAGGAGGGGCTGCAGATGAAGACTCACCGGTACCAATCACTGCCCGACAACTGGAAGCCCTTGTAAGACTATCCGAAGCAAGCTCTAGAATTCGGTTAGGAGATGAAGTAACCGCTATTGATGCCAAAAGGGCTATTTCACTCCAGGAAAAGTGTTTGAAACAGGTTGGTTTCGATCCTGAGACTGGTAAAGTGGACATAGACAAGGTAGAAGGTCGCACCCCAAAATCAGCCCGGGACAAGATCAGAGTGGTACAGGAAATTATAAAGGAACTGGAAGAAGAATACGGAGGAAGGGCTCCCACCAGCATACTTATAAGCGAGTTACAAGATAGATATAATATGACAGAGGAGAAGGCAGAAGGACTGCTTCGCCAGTTAAAAGACAAAGGAGCTATTTTCGAACCACAGCAAGGCTATTACAAGACTGTGTGAGATGTCTTCGTGCCCTAATTTTCTCTTATTATAAATAATATGAAATTTAACAACTAAATTTATCGAATTTTCGTTTAAGGAGGTATTTAATATGAGCGATTATCAAGAATTACTAGATCGAGCAATAGAACAACTACCACCCCAAATACTGGATACCAAGAGATTCTCGGTTCCCAAGGCCTATTCCCTAATACAAGGTAACAGAACCATTATTCAAAACTTCGGAGAGATTGCCGCTGCCATGAACCGTGACCCCCAACATATCTTGAAATTTCTCTTAAGAGAGATGGGTACAGCTGGTAACATTGAGGGAAACCGAGCCATAATGCAGGGTAAATTCACTCATTACTTAATCAACGATAGGATGGAGGACTATGTAAAGCGGTTCATCATGTGCCACGAATGCAATGGACCTGACACCCGTATCATCAGGGAAGACCGCATTTTCATCCTAAAATGTGAGGCTTGCGGTGCCAAGGCCCCCCTAAAAACCATATAATTAATTTTTTTTATAATCACTTTTTTAAGGATTAAAGATACCATGTTCTGTCCCCAGTGCGGTAGAGAAAACGAAGAACTATTTAAAGGTCTCTGTCGTTCCTGTTTTCTTACTCAGAGCCATTTAATAACTCTTCCTCCAGAATTAGAGGTAGAGCTCTGCGCACATTGCACATCAACACACTTTGGGGGTAAATGGCAGGAATTAAACCTTTCAGAAGATGATATTATAGCAAAAACTGTATATGAAGAGTGTATTCCGGATATGTATGCAGAGGATGTAACTTTAACTCTAGAAATCATTAATCAGAAGGGTTCTGTTCAAGAACTGATGGTCATGGCCAAAGGAAAAGTTTTAGGCCAATCTCTAGAACGAGAGCGCAGAATAAGCGTTAATATTAAAAGAACAGTCTGCCCTGAGTGCAGTAAGTTCATTTCAGGTTATTACGAGGCGGTCATACAGCTTAGGGCAGATCAAAGACCTTTGAAACCTGATGAAATTCAAAAAGCTGATGATATCATTAGCCGACGGTTGGAAAAGCTTGTGAGGAAGAATAGAATGGCATATCTCACCCAGAAGGCTGAGCTTAAGGAAGGAGTAGATTATTACCTTGGATCCTACAAGGCCGCCAGGAAGATTTCCAGTGGACTAAAGGACCAAATGGGAGGAATTATTAAAGAATCACCTCGAATAATAGGCAGAGATAAGTCCAGGGGAAAAGACCTGTTCCGAATCTGGATATCTCTAAGGCTTCCAATATTCGAGAAGGAGGATTTCCTAGCCTATGGTGACCACTTGGGACAGATAGTTGATCTGAAAGGAAATAAAATAATTCTGAGGGATCTGGACACCATGGAAATTACATCCCAATCATGGAAGGAGTATTCAAACTTGGAAAGAGTTGCAAAGCGGGAAGACATCCATACAACCACCATAACATCGAAAACCCCCACCAGCATTCAGGTACTTCATCCAGAAAAATACCAGCCGCATGATCTTGATATCCGTCCAGAACTGTCATTTGTAAACATAGGCGATCAAGTGAAAGTGGTGGAGATTAGAAAAAAGCTGTATATTCTCCCCTCTAATGAGAAAAAAATGGAAATAACAAATAAATAATAAGAATAATAATCATCTGAGAAACATTGACAAAAATTTTGTGATTATCATGGACTTGGATTCTACAATGGAAAACATAACCCAAGGCGCCCTGGAAGTAGTTACCCCTGAGGAACTCAGGAAAAAACTGGAAAATAAGAGCATGACAGCCTACATTGGCTATGAACCGTCTGGTAAGGTGCATTTAGGCCATTTGATCACCGTGAAGAAAATGATAGACCTACAGGAGGCTGGTTTTAAGATCAAAATCCTGCTGGCGGATTTACACGCCTACCTCAACGGAAAAGGAAGTCTTGAGGAGATCCAAAAAATATCAGAATACAATATCCGCTGTTTCAGAGCTTTAGGCCTCTCAGAAGAAACTGAATTTGTTTTAGGCAGTAGTTTCCAAACTCTGGAGGATTACACACTCAAAGTTTACCAATTAGCTCTTTCCACTACTCTAACCCGGGCAAGGAGGAGCATGGCCCAAATAACCAGGGACGCTGAGGAACATCAGGTTGCTGAGGTAATATATCCCCTGATGCAAGTGGTAGACATGCTTTTCCTGGAAGTGGACTTGACTGTGGGTGGAATGGAACAAAGAAAAATACACATGCTGGCCAGGGATAACTTGCCCAAGCTGGGCTATCCCTCACCTGTGTGTATCCACACACCACTCCTACACGGAACTGATGGCTCGGAGAAGATGTCCAGCAGTAAGGAAAACTTCATAGCTATTGATGATGAACCAGAAACAATTAGAAACAAGGTTAAGAAGAGTTTCTGCCCAGCTAGTGATGTGGAAGCTAACCCTGTTCTGGAGATGGCAGAACATTTCATTTTCAATGAAAAAGATAAACTTATGATGAAAAGACCTGATAAATTCGGTGGAAACCTAGAATTGACCCAATCCGAACTTTTAGAGATGTATATAAATGGTGAACTACACCCACAAGACCTAAAAAATGCAGTAGCCGAATCTCTGATAGAATTACTGACACCAGTGCGTGATTATCTAAAATCTTAAGGTGGTAAAATGGAAGAAGAAATGATGTACGAAATGAGAATTCCACCAGGAGTTACAGAAAGATTAGTAGCCCAGGTTATTACCCAGTACAATCTAGAACTAAAAAATACCGATGATGGCCCTTTGCTATACGGAAAAAAAGAAGACTTGGAAAGTGCCCAAGATTACATTGTAAAAGCACTTAACGAACGTTTGAAGGAATTAGAGGGTCGTAATGATGATTAAAGGATTAATGATTTAATATAATTCTACTTTCAGTAATCTATTAAGGATTTGGATATGGAATAAAGATAAAGGCCTTTGTAAGAAAATAATAGTATCTGGTGCCTATTCTAACCATTCCCTCACTTCAATAACAATATCTTCTACTATGTCCTCTACACGATTTTGATCACTGAAGGCGCATATATTATCTCCAGAAATGTCGCCAACTTCCTCAAAGGTGCTTTCATCACCCCAGGGCTCTTTTTCAGTTTCATTGCAGAAGGTTAAGTCAGTGTCATGATTTTCCTGGATTAAATCCCAAGTATCAGAATTCCTGAGCTCCCAGTACCAGGAATAGGTTATCATACATTCCTCTTCTTCTGTATCATCCTCACAAAAATTTTCTTCTTCTTTATAACCTACGATCAGGACTTTCTCATTATCAAGTTCTATATGCTTCTCCCAAACATCTTCAGATCCTGACTGTTTCTCCAGAGGAGTTTCTATTATCCTATCGGCAAGTTCTTCCTGGTCGATCATTTACTTCACCATTATTTTTCCTATAAGTGTTTTGATCCCTAGTTTCTAACAGAATTTAATGAATTTGACTCTCTGAACTATTTTATGTCAAAAATGATACTTAATATTAATGCTCGTTGCTCAGCAATTAAATACACATACCAAGTTTAGGAGCTACAATTTTCTTTATGTCCGCATGTACTTTGTTAATGCCGTTTTTGGCATTCACTACCATGAATCCATGCTTATCAGCAAGTTCAAGATATTTAGTGCGAATTTTTTCTAGAAACCCCCTTTTTTCAAAGCTGTCTTCACCTTCACACCTTTTTAGGGCTGTTTCTGTTTCCAAGTCCAGTAGTATTACCAAATCTGGCTCCCTAGCATGTTTGTTGACCTGTTTTATCCATTCATCCCCATCTTGGTAGGCTAGGCTGGAGTAGAAGGAACGGTCGCTAAGTACTATCATTCCTTTCTCTTCTTCCTTCAGGATCTTTTCCATGAGAATGGTGCGGTCTGCTGCGAAAAGAAGTGCTAATGTTCTCTGGAAGTTCGTCTGGGTAGCACTGGGATTCCTGAGCATCTTTCTAATAAGAACCCCTACCAAAGAATCTGTAGGTTCCTTTATGACCTTCACTGAAAATCCGCTGTTCTCTAACCATTCTGCTAACATCAAAATCTGGGTAGACTTCCCTGATCCATCGATACCTTCCAAAGTGATGTACATATGTTTTCCTATACTTCAACAATAATAAAAATGTGTTAATATTAACATTATCTCTAGGTGTATCATGACTTCTTAATACAAATTCTCTTATACATAGAACAAGTACTAAGACTCATGGAACCTGGTGACATGGTTGGCCTGGTATTAGTTTACGGTTATGTAATTCTTTTGCTTTTTATATCTGAAAAACTTCTCAAAAACCATCCTGACTTCAGCAGAAAGTTCTTGCACATCATGGTGGGTAATGTTATCTTTATTTTACCCTTGTTCCAATCCCGATGGGTCATGACTCTTCTTGCGGCTGCTCCCTTCATACTTTTGACCTTTCTAATGAGCCCTTATTCCCCTCTAAAAATAAAAGACCAAATTTCTACTTCAGGTCACGGTTTAGGCCTGGTTTATTATGCCATCTCCTGGACCATACTGGCCCTAATTTTCTTTGATCAACCCTGGATCATTGCTGTTGGTATCGCAGCCATGTCATACGGAGACGGTATGGCCTCTTTGATTGGAATGGAATACGGGAAGACAAAATATAATATTTTTGGAGATACCAAAAGCATCGAAGGCTCCCTAACAATGTTTCTGGTGCTGATAGTTACCTTAGGAATCGCTCTAACCTATTATAATGTGCCAATAAATCTACTAGTGATAGGATCAGTAGCACTCGTGGCCACCATCTTCGAGGGAATAACTCCCAATGGACTAGATAATCTAACCGCCTGTTTCTCCTCAGTGATAACCTACACCATACTCGCTGGAGTGTGAAGTATGCGATTAATAATCATCGACGGGATTGACGGGGCAGGAAAGGATACTCATGCTCGACTAATCTATGAAAAATATCTGACTCTGGGTGAAAAGGTTATTCTGCGATCCCACCCCGAAGAAGACAACACATATGGTAGAAAAGCAAAAACTGCACTTTTAGGGAGTGGAAAATTAAATAAAATGAAGGCTTCCTATTATTACGCCAGGGATGTTATTCACTCCCTTCGCCTGTACCATAATAAAGCAGATACCCTAATTATAGTACGTTACCTTATGGGTGTGGCATACTTACCCTTATCCCTAGCTATATTATTATATAAATTCTTCTCCCTAGTCCTGCCCTCCTCGCAGTACATGTTTTTTCTAGATGTGGAACCTGAAGAATCAATAAAGCGGCTTTCATTACGGGATGAGAAGAAAGAGATGTTTGAAAACATTAATGACCTAATTAATGTTCGGGAGAAACAGCTTTCATTAGCTAAAGATTGGCATATAATCAATACGTGCGGTTCCATCGAAGATGTGCAAAGGCAGATTGAAGTGATTTTAGACCACCTAGACAAAGAATTTTAAATAAATTATTATTTCTTAAATTTTCTGAATATAAAGTTTAAACCAGATTTTATGACAAAAAAAGATTAAGAACCGATAACCCCTTAATTCCCAAGAAAAAATCTTATCAAAGAAAGATAAGCCAAAGTCAATTTAAGGTGTTATATTGATATCTTTTTCATTAATCTCCATCCTTATATAAAATCAGAATCCCCAAGAGCATTAACACTCCAAATAATAACTGACTGGCCTTTAAAGGTTCTCCAAGGACAATAAAGGCAAATACGGCCCCAAATAGTGAGCTGGTAGAGAATATGGATCCCGTGCGGGTGGAGCCTATTTCTCTGATGGCCAGGTAAATGAGAACTATTGAGAAGCTCATGCAAACCAGACCAATAAATAAAAGTAGAGGTAAAAGGTTCAATGGTAGGCTAAAGCTTAATCCTAGGGTTAAACATATTAAAAATAAAATTGATCCGCCAATAGCACATTTCAGGCCGGTGATGAAGAATATATCACTTTTGTTACTGAGAAATTTGCTTAAACTGATATCCATGCTCCAGAAGAAACATGCTGAAACCACCCAAAGGCTGCCTGTTAAGTTCTGGTTAAAAGAGAGATTTTGTAGGTTGTTAGTACTTAAAAAAATCGCACCAATCAGTAAAAAGGCGAACCCCACAATATCTTTTTTTTTGACGTTTTCTTTGAGAAAGAGAATGCTTATGAGGATAATAAAGAGAATTTCCACGTTAGAGAGAAGAGCAGCGTTCACGGCGGTTATCTGGTTAAGACCGTTCAAGTATAATGCAGGTGCAATCACTGCACCAAAGATTGCGGTTAAAAATAGGGTAATGTAATTTCTTCTGGAAATTTGGATTTCCACATTACTTTCACGGTGCAGAATTTCTTGTATTTTATGGTGTAGTGGTGATAATCGGATGAAGAAAAGAAAAGCACTAGCTAAGGAGTAAGTTGAAGCTGCTAGTACTAGGGGATGTAGGTAGCCCAATAACGTTTTGTCAAGGGTAAACCAAACACCGAAGAGCATAGCAACCATTATAGCACTAATATATCCCCATAAACGATTCATATTCCACCTGAGAATTTTTATTCATAATATACTTAAAAATAGACTATTAATAGCCCATTTCTTAATGTTAGGTTAATATAGTTTTTAATAACAATATGTGAAACTAAGTACTAAACATCCATACCAAAAAATTGTAAAGACACAGACAAGATGTGGGTTGTGGTGAGAGTTTTTCAAAATGAAGGATGGGGTTGCTTCATGAATAGCAGATTTTTTTATCCTTCTTGTGATATAGTACAGTCACCACTTACTTACTCATCACTATGCTCATCGTGGACTAAGTTGGTGTGAGGATGAAGGAGTTGTATTGGTCATGACCAAGGTAAAAGATGCATATTGGGAGAAGATGAATTTGTTGGAAGTGATGCTTGAGTGTGGAGATATAATTCCCCTTGAAAAAGTTAGATCTTACCAAGGACGCTTCACCGGTAAGATGGTTAAGCCACTACCAGGAGAAAATGAAAACCTCAGAGAATTCTCTGTGGATGATGAAGTTGTAGTCTTCCATCTCAAAGACTTCCAAAAATATATGTTAGGCAAGGACATGCTTTTGGATGCCTACAGAAGCATAACACCCAAAAAGAAATAGGATCAGGATGGAACAGACTTCCATACAATAATAGTCATTAAACTTGCCTAAAGTTAGATTGTATCAATTAACCAAATATTGAGATTATTCTGAACGTATAGCAATTCCATCGTTGGGGTTGTAAAAAACTAAAATTAATTCACTTTCTCCTTTTAATCAAAAGCCTAAATAGTTCTTCAGGGATCTGATGCAAAAGAAAAAATAGGAGACTCGTTATACGCGAAGTAAATATGATACTTCGCCAGATTGATTCAGATCCAAACATCAAAATCCTCAATTTAACACCTCATTAAAGAATCAGTAAATCAGTTACATATCATAATTCTTAAGGTAATTAGTGAAATCTTAAATCAGTATTAAACCTAACGATTAACATACAGGTACACACACATCAACTCATTGAAGTTGATATATTATGATCAATGGTTTTTTATGTTATTTTTCATCTAACCCCCACTTCTTCCTGAATTTTAGCTTCTCTTCGGCGTTCATCCAGTGGCTACCGTCACAGTAGGGCTTGTTATCGGATTTCCCGCACCTACATAAGGTAACTCGATTACGAGTTTCGTATTGAGTGCCCTCAGACGATATAATGGGTATTCCTCCCCTCACCCAAATCGGTCCTTGACACTTCTTTTGCTTGTCGTGGACCACGATAATTGAAGGTTCAAATTCTTTCTCATAGGATTTACCTGTCTTTTTATCCCATAAGACCAATCGGCCGGAAGGACATATCATGGCCTCTTCAATAGCAGTTTGCTTGGAATTAGGGTCGTTTGATTTCGAAATAAGATTTCTAATTCCTCCTGCCCGTAAACAAAAACGGGAATGGTCGCAAAATTCATGTACGTCAGTTAATTTCAGCTCGGGACCTTCAAATATCTCGGCTTTTTCTATGTATGGCTTCCTACTGGCTGTTTCAGTACCATCAAATTCAATTTCATCATGGCTACCATCACAAAAGGGTTTGTCTTTTGATTCTCCACAGCGACAGAGGCTATAAGTATCATCAACAGGGTATTCTTTATCATCAAGGAGATCCTTGGTGTGACCTGCTTCGTCAGTGATTATTATTTGTTGGTATAATGGAACTCCACCCGAAACTATGTAAGGACCATCTTTCACAATCCTAATCTTCATCATATCTTTCTGATTTGCCATAATAACTCACTCCTTCTAATTATTCGGTTTTTTACATTTAAAGAACCTTAATTTTACCATTGAAAGTGGACTGAGCGGGATTTGAACCCGCGGCCTCTGCCTTGCGAAGGCAACGCTCTACCAACCTGAGCTACCAGCCCTCAAAACTATACCTAATATTAATGAATAAACTTATAATTCTTTTATATTTTAGATCACACACATTTATTTAGTTGCACAAATACAATTAAGGGGGTTTAAAACTGGAGATAACTTCTATATTGGTTCCGATCATGCTTATTTTCATTATGATAGTTGCTTTTTCCATTTTATGGCCCCTGATGATAGGTGCTGCCTACTCACCCTCTTCCGAGGATGTGGTTCGGAAGATGCTGGAGATGGCAGAAGTCAATTCTAATGATTTGGTGTATGATCTTGGTTCCGGGGATGGTAGGATCGTCTTAGAAGCAGCTAGAAGGTATAATGCCAGAGCGGTGGGAGTAGAAGCTGATCCTCTACGTGTGATTTGGTCCAAAATTTTGGTTATGACCAGCGGACTTCAGAATCAGATTCAAATTGTCTGGGGAAATTTGTTCCACCAGAACATCAGTGATGCCAACGTTGTGACCGTGTTCCTCTGGCAGAGAACCAATGAAAAATTGAAGGAAAAACTTCTAGAAGAGTTAAAGCCAGGGAGCCGGGTAGTTTCCTATGTATGGACATTTAAAGGATGGAAACCCATTAAGACGGATACAAAAGACCGCATATATCTTTATGTAATTGGTGAGAGTGATTCAGATAAATAAAAATATATTTGATTAATATTTTTATTAACAGGAAAAGGTGGTATATTTGAAATACAGGAATTAATGAGAGTATCCACAAAATCCATGAGTCACCATAATAATTTCCTAAATATTCAACAATAAGACTAGAAATTGAGATCCCATTGCAAAGGCAACGAAGACAATCCCCATCCCTATTTTAATTCTTTTAGATATTTTTCGGGTGTTCTCCAGGGATTGGTCCCTTACTATGGATATAGCGCCAGTCAAAAAGATCACAATTGCCAATAAAAGTATTATGAGGTAAAAAATATTGAATATATTTAGGATATAAAGGATGGGGCTGGTTAGGCTAGCAATTATCATGAAAATTGCAGCTAATATGGAAGAAGTTCTTTTTCCATACACTATGGGCAGAGTAGTGGCTCCTTCCACTTTATCTCCCTCCATATCCTCCATATCCTTCACGATCTCCCGGGCCATACTCATAAGAAAGGCGTAAAAGCCTAAATAAATAGAAATAATTATTTCACCAACAGCTATGCCTCCGAAGACGAAACATAACCCAGTAAGGAATGAAATACTCAGGTTTCCAATTAAACATTTTGTTTTAAGGTCATACGCATAATAAATCATTAATAATGAACTTAAAAGTGCTATCATTCCCAATAACCAGTTAATATAGAATGCGATGACAATTCCGATCACGAAAAGAGATACAGAATAAATTCCAGCCGTCTTTAATGGAATCCTACCTGAAGGGATGGGTCTTTCTGGTTTGTTTATTGCATCAATTTTGTGATCAAAGAAATCGTTTATGGAATTGCCAGCTCCAGTCACCAGGAAAACAACTACGGCTGCAATTAATGCCTCCATAGTGAATTTTCCACTGATGATAGCCATAAGGAAGACAGCTACTACCGCCATAATGGCGTTTCCTGGCCTTAATATTTCTAAATATGCATTCATATCAACACTCAACTAATTTTCATCAAGAATAGATGGACCATTTTAGTTAATATAAATAAATATTTTTTCAAGAAGAGAAAAGCTCTTGTTTCAAGAAGTTCTTGAACTTGGAATGTATCTTTAGAGGTTGAATCATTTCTCTTAAACATGTAATCAAAGTTTATGGGCCCATCAAATTATTATTTATAAAGCCATATAAGGTATCATAGAAGGATAAAATTCGAACTAGTTTTAAATTTGGGAAATTAACATGCCAAACTATCCTAAACCTGAGCTTTTGGCCCCTGCAGGCAGTATGGATGCTCTAAAGGCAGGGGTGAATGCTGGTGCAGATGCAATGTACCTCTCTGGTAAGAGATTTGGAGCAAGGCAATTTGCCGCCAACTTCAGCGAGCGAGAGATGAGTGAAGCAATTGCATACGCTCATCTTCGAGGAGTGAAGGTCTTTGTTACAGTTAATACTCTAATAAAAGATAAAGAACTTTTACAAGTGGCCAAGTACATCATGAAACTCTATGAAATGGGAGTAGATGCTTTAATCATCCAGGATGTCGGTTTGGCGAGACTTGCCAAGGAAATTGTACCGGATCTGCCATTGCATAGCTCCACCCAGATGACCATCCACAACCAGGAAGGAGTGGAATGGGCTGCTGAACATGGTTTTGAGCGGGTAGTGCTGGCCAGAGAGATGAAATTAGCTGATGTCAAAAAATTAGTCCAAAAACTTAAAAAAAGAGTTGAATTAGAAGTTTTCGTCCATGGAGCTCTCTGCTACTCTTACTCGGGTCAGTGCCTTCTCTCATCTTTCATTGGAGGCCGAAGCGGTAACAGAGGCATGTGTGCCCAGCCATGCCGAAAAATCTACCATATGGTGCGAGGAAAGACTGATCTATATGGTAAACCTATTGATATTGCAGAAGTGGCTCTGGAAGATAATTATCTTCTCTCAACCAAAGATTTGTCCGTATATAATCATCTGAATAGGATATGTAAGGCATCATTGGATTCAATCAAGATCGAGGGAAGGATGAGGTCCCCAGAGTATGTGGCCACTGTAATCGGTGTTTATCGAAAGGCTCTAGACTCAATTTGCATAGGAAAATTGAAAAACAAAGAAAAAGAACTTTCAAAGCTGAAAATGACATTTAATCGTGGCTTCACAGAGGGTTACATCCTAGGCGCAAATTACCAATCTTTAATGGGTAGAAATAGCCCTGGTAGCCGGGGTTTATACTTGGGAGAAGTTATCGATCACAATCAGGTCAGTGGAGAAACCATAATACATATGGAAAGTTCTGTAAAGCCAGAGAAAGGGGATGGTATTTTATTCAAGTCAGCAAAAACGGGAAATTTATGGGGAACAGTACTAGAATATTCTCCACAGGTTAAAAATGATAAAATATTCCTAAAACTTAGAAAAACGATTAAAGAAGGAAGTAAAGTATTCATAACCCGCAAAAAATCCTTAATAAATGAAGCTCAGGAAGTTATCAAAAACTCCAAACTACCATATAATCTTCCCCTGGACATTTCTATAAGCTGGAATCATGAATATACACCTATAGTCAGGGCATTAGCTAACCATCCAAATGGTAAAAATATTGAAATAAAATTTAAGGCTGATTTCTCCATGGAAAAAGCCATTAAACATCCCTTATCAAAAGATATTATATTAAAACAGCTTAAAAAGACGGGAGGAACCCCTTTCATCATAAGGAGTGTGGAAATGGAATATCCTGGTGATTTTTTCACCTCCCTAAGTAATTTAAACCATTTGAGAAGAGAAATACTTGAACGAGTTCAGAATCAGATATTAAAATCCTACTTGCCCCCATTAAAAGAATTTAAAGCCTCTAAGAGTAGAATGTCTCACTTGAGAGGATCTTTAACTTCAGATACTGATCTTCCCTCAAAAGATGATCATGTTACTATACTGGCAATCTACGCGGACCGGCTTTCATCCCTGGAAGCTGCTCTGGAAGCAGGATGCCAAAGGATCTACTTCCAGCCTGCTCTTTACGAAAGAAAATATTCTTGCCTGGAGCATCATGTAGATTATCAGAATTATTTTAAGGATGTGAATGAACTTATTAAAGATGCATTAGTTTTATGCAATGATTTCGGCTCTAATTTAATCTGGAAATGGCCAGAAATAACCAGCAGATCTTACCTTGATGGGGTTAAACCATTCCTGAAATCTCTGTTGGAAACAAGTATTTCAGGGGTGATGGTGGATGGTCTGGGAGCTGCTAAGGCTGTGAAGGCTAAGGATAAAAAAAAGAATCTCTACGGTTCCGCCGGGCTCAACATTTGGAATCATCTGACAGTGCAGGTATTGTCAACGATTTTCAAGAGCCTTATTTTATCCCCTGAATTGTCCATAATAGAAATAAAGCATGTTGTGGAAAATTCAAACATTCATGTACCAGGGAAAAAGTTTGAATTGATAGTACAGGGTAACCTAGAAGCTATGGTTAGTAAGGACTTTATTCCATGTGTTATTAAAGATAAGAATGTGATTGAGAAATCTGAAAATGAATTTCTTGGCATTGAAGACTCTAAAAATAGAATATTTCCCATACGACTGGATAATGAGTGTCGAACTCACATCTTGAATTCGGTGGAGTTGTGCCTCTTGGATTATCTTCCCTCCATTCTAGATGTTGGTCTTGACAGCTTGGTGATAGACACCAGAGCTAAGCCTGCTAAATATGCGAAGAAGATGGTCTCCATTTACCAGCGGGGACTAAAAAAAACCATTAAAAAAGGGCCTAGTTTAAATAATGAACTACTCAACCTGAAAAATAAAGCTAAAAAGATATCAAACGGCGGCATAACCACTGGAAACTTCTTACGAGGAGTCGAAGAAAATTAAAAATTCAGATGGGCAAGTGCAACCATCCAAACACACCTATCATCTTCAATGCTATGTAAATTAGAAGAGCTGGGAAGACATATCTTAACTGTTTATCAGGGAGATTATGAGCTGTTTTAACACCCAAACCAGCTAAAGGTATGCTAACACTTGCCAAAGCCACAAACTGCACTAAATTTACATATCCTAGGGAGTATGGTGGTAAATAGGCTACATTCATACCAATAATAACATAGCTTAATACACCTCCAAGAGAGGCGAATATTATAAAGGTAGTGGAAGTCCCAATAGCCTTGTGAATCGGGAATCTGAGGAGGATAGTAAGAATAGGAACCATGATTATTCCACCACCAACGCCTAGAAGTCCTGAGGTAAAACCTCCAATGAACCCCCAAAAGAGATAAGAAAAGTTTGAATGATTAACATTCTCTTTTATTTCATAATATCTAGATCTAAACATCCAAAAAGCACTGAAAAATGCCAATAAACCAAAGATCAGACTCAGTATATTGGCAGGGGAGTGACTAGCAATAATAGCCCCTAAAATACCTCCTGTTAATCCTGTAATTCCTAAGAGGAAAGCAGGCCAGATTAGGACTGCACCATGACGCCAGTGTCCTAAAGCTCCGCTGATGGCTGTGGGCAGTATCACCGCCAGGCTAGTGGCAAACGCCACCCTGATAGCAGTGTTAGGATCCACTCCCATACTGGTTAGTAGGAAGAATTGGACTGGTACCATAATAAAACCTCCTCCCACACCCAACAGGCCAGATGCAAATCCCACCAAAACACCCGTACCTAAAAGAATTAATATGTAAATTATAAACTCCATTACAGACCAATCCCTAACTTAAAGCTCGTATATGAAACTTTATTTTATGGTTTCTTTGTTTTAACTCCTTAAAAATTTTATCTAATATCAAAAAGGGAATAGAGGCTCTTTAGATCATATTTATATCCCTAGGAGCATAATTAAATCCATCCAAATAACAAATAAAAATCGAGGATATATCAAGAAAAATTCTTCCTGAACGGTGATAAATTGGATATAACGGACATTAAAGGAGTTGGGGATAAATTAGCCAACAAGATCATAGATCACTTTGGTAGTCAGGGAGAATTCCTTCGAGCAGCAAGCAATTATGAAGTGGACAGGCTAGTTAGTATAGAAGGCGTGAGTCAGCGCAGAGCGGTGGAGATCATCAATGCTGTTTTGGGTAATCCCACCGAAGAGTTTCTGAAAACAGATAGGGCAGTGCAGATATATGAGGAGATAATCCAATGCATACTGAACTATGCCAGCACAGAATATGCCAAAAATAGAGTCATGCTCCTCAGTCCAGTCAAAAACCCTAATAAGATTCATGAAACTCTTGAAATGGTAATGAAAGCCAAATCTAGGGTAGAAAAACTTCCTAGGGATGAACTTAGAGCATTGCTAAAAAATGTATATTCGACTAAGAGCTCCAGACCAAAATACGACACCTCCAAGGCCATTCTGGTTGAGTCCCAAGATGATTATACCACTTTAATGGATCGGGGTCTTAATCAATATGGGAATATCCACACAATTCATGAAATTGAGGGTCTGGAGGAGTTTGAACTAATAATCTATGTTTATTCAGAAGGCATCCTTGATTTTGAGGAAACACCAAATATGGTTATGGTTAGAGTAGATGCTCAGGATCTGGAGATAGTCCCTGAAATGGTTTTATCGTATTACCAAGAGAATCTTCCCTTGTTGGAGAAAATTTTGAATATAAGGGAAATTCTAGGATACGAATCTGTTTTAAGCAATGTTTTGGATGTTCTAGACTATCTTAAATCTCATAATGTGGATGAAAGAGCTTTTGATGATGCTGTGGACCGAGCTAAAGAAAAAGCGGATCATCAGTTAGAGAAGGCAATTAAAAAGGTGGATCTCTCGGGTGAAGAGATTCTGGAACTTTTGAAAGAGGACATGCCCCCCAAGATCCAGTTCATATTCGACCGTATCCTGAAAGAGGCCAGAGAAGATATAAAAGAGGAAACAGGAGTGAGTTTCGACCCATTCATACAGGAATATCCCTTAGAAATAGACCTACAAGAACTCGAAAGAGTGAAAAAATCCTTAATGGCTAATCAACAGATAAACGCTTTTGAAAAGAGAGTTAATGCAGCTTCACAGCTTCAATTGCTTAAGGATAAGGTAGAGAATGAGATTCAGGAGATACTTGAATTTGACTACCAGTTCACTCTAGGCTGCTTTGCACTTCATTATGATTTACATCCCCCGGAGATGGGTGATGGATTCAGCTTTCAGGAAGGTTTGCACCTTAATTTAGCTTTGGAACATTTAGATGACGTGCAAAGAATTGATTACTCCCTGGAATCTCCTGACAACGTGGTTCTGCTGACTGGGGCCAACAGTGGGGGTAAAACCACTCTCCTGGAGACACTAGCCCAGATTTGCATCATGAGCCAAATGGGATTACCTATATGTGCCAGAAAAGCAAGGGTAAAACTGATGGACGAGCTTTACTTCTTCAGCAAGAAGCGTTCCCTTGATGCTGGTGCCTTTGAGTCCTTTCTCAGAACTTTCATGCCAATAGTGGTCCGGGAACAGGAAAAGATTATCCTTTTAGATGAGTTAGAGGCCATTACCGAGTTAGAAGCAGCTGTAAAAATTATTTCGAGTTTTATCAACTTCATCCAGGACTCGAATTCCTTTGCTGTAATTGTAACCCACATGGCCAGGGAAATACTTAAAAAAACCGATGTCAGGGTGGACGGCATCGAAGCCAACGGTTTAGATGATGAATATAACCTGATCGTAGATAGAACACCCAGAATGAACTACTTCGCCAGAAGTACACCTGAACTGATACTCAAAATGGTGTACGAGAGATCTGATGGGAAATTGAAAGAAATTTATGGACGTATGTTAGAGAAATTTTGATTTGAATAAAGATCAATCAGGGTGTCCCTATATCTGCCAGAGAAATTTATATGACAAAAAATGGAACCATTAAAATCTTGGGAATAGACCTGGCTGGCCTAGAAGAAAATCTTACGGGGATTTGCGTCTTAAATAACCAAAAATTCGTGTCAAAAAGTCTTTATACTAATGCTGAAATTTTTGAAGAAATAAAAAAAAATAAGCCACAACTCATCGTAATCGACGCACCATTATCCCTTCCTAAAGGCCGCTGTTGCCTGGAAAAGGATTATGAATGCGCTGTGAGTGGGCATCTCCGTCAATCTGATAGGGAAATACGTTCATATGGTTGGATTCTGCCCTTAACATTCAGAGGGATGAAAATGTTAACTCTACGTGGAATTAGCTTAGCTTGCGGTTTACGAGAAACTAATAATGTTTTAGAAGCCCATCCTAAGACCAACCAAAAAATTGGGCCTAAAACCCCAGAAAAAGAACCTAATGAATTCTTTGATGGGAAACATCTCCCTTCCAACACGAGTTAGACGCTACCCTGGCAGCTTTAACCGGATTTTTATACCAGAAAAATTGCCACATATCTTTCGGTACTCCTGAGGAGGGAATTATCATTATTCCAAGAAGTATGGATTGTTTAAAAAAATTAAGTGAATTTAATCAATTTATGTAAGAAATTCAAAGCTTAGGAGGTTAAATATGAAAGTAAAAAACGCAGTCATTGCAGTGAAAAATCTAGAAAAATCCGCAAATTTTTATACTGAAATCTTGGGCATGAAGGAAGTGAGGCGCTTCAGTCCCCAACCCAATTTGATTATAGCTTTCTTTCAGGGAGAAGGCGAAGCAATGATTGAACTCATAGAAGGCGAAGAAGCTGATAAAAGAGGTCTTTTCATGGTTGGTATGGAAGTAGATGATATGGATGCCGAAGTAGCTAATCTCAAAGCTAATGGAGTTGAATTGACCCGTGGACCATTAGGTGCGCCTGGAGGTCCCAGAATTGCCTTTTTGGAAGGACCAGATGGTATTGAAATTGAACTGATTGAACATAGAGAATAAATCTATAATTATTGATCCAACCAAACCATAATGTCATTTCATGAACAACATGAGTATATAAAAAGACCAGGATGCACTATAAATTACTGGATTTACGGTAAAACAAGGAAGCCAGACATTTTCATGGCCCACGGTGCTGGGGTGGATCACCATCAATTCGACAAGCAAATTCACTATCTACAGGATGATTACCAGATCATAAGTTGGGACATGCGAGGCCATGGAAGTTCACGACCCCTTAATAAACCTTTTAGGATAGTAGATGCCATGGAAGACATGATTGCCATCTTAGAAGCGCTAGGAAG
>Ga0209048_10000376_pt1:42500-47881 | contig 47881 bp, 43 predicted proteins | sample FrelakmetCRP12CR_FD_187146 | JGI IMG/M metagenome (GOLD analysis project Ga0209048, IMG submission 187146) | Freshwater lake sediment microbial communities from the University of Notre Dame, USA, for methane emissions studies - CRP12 CR (SPAdes)... | ecosystem: Environmental >...
GGAGCAGAAGAAAATGGAAAATCTCTTGCTGACATCGACATTGCTGCCTATACCTGCTGTTCCATAGACGACGATGCAGGCAAAGCATTAAAAGCAGCTAAAATTGTAGTTGCCTTTATCGTAGCCGGAGCACCACCAGTTGTATTGGAAAGACACGGCCTAGCCGCAGACACCAATGCTAAATTCGGTGGCATGCTAGCTAAAGGAGATTTCGGTGGAGCAATCGGTGCAGTAGACGACGCTCTAATGTCTGCGTTCTCTGTTGTGGGAACACCAGCTGACTTCGTGCCTAAAATCGAAGCTCTCGGTAAAATGGGTGTGACCCAGTACGTTGCCGGTTCACCAATTGGTCCCGACAAAGAAAAATCCATCAAATTGTTAGGAGAAGTTATAGACAGCTTCTAACTAAACTTCTCTTCTTTTTTTATTTTTTAAATACGCTGTTTCGAATTTCGTGCTTTATAGACAATTTTTTCACCCTTAGGTAAAGCTCTCGCTGATATTCCATTGAAGGTGTGAAGGAATTTCCAAACAAAACTTTGGTTTTGGGCACATTTTCAGGGAAATGCTTCTCCAAGGCCTGATAATATCGAGTTTTACAGTCCTGCTGTCCATTACCAAAGAGAGTTAAACCTGCGGCCATGATAAAATCAGCACCATATTCCTTGGCAGTTTTGATCATGTAATCCAAATGCTCTTCAGAATCTGAAAGAAACGGTAAAAGTGGCATGAAAATGGCTCCCACTATAAAACCCTCTTCTTTACATCTTTTCATGGTTACCAATCTCTCTTGGATACTGGGAGCTCCCGGTTCGAAGATCTTGGCCAGTTTTTCATCCATGTTGGAAAAAGAGAAGGAAGTTATAACACCAGAATCAAGCTTTGTCTCTAACTTCACTGGTAAAACTGCAGTCTCACCAATTTTCCTTAAAATATCCAGATCCCGAAGAATAAGGGGAGATCTAGTAAGCACGTGAAGTGGGAAGTGAAATCTTAGTATGATCTTTAAAATTTCCCGGGTAATTTTCAATTCTTTTTCTACAGGCAGGTAGGGGTCGGTGGCAGATGCCAATGCAATAAATCCATATTCCTTTTTTCTGGCCCTGTTCTTGAGTTGCTTCACCAAAACTTCATGTGCATTGATCTTCACAGCCAGTCCAGTGACCATGTGCTCCCCATACCTGCTTCCTCTAGTGTAACAGTAAACACAGTTAAAAGAACATCCAGAATAAGGATTTAAAGTGTAACCTGACAGAAACCAGTCATCTGGTTTTTTCTGTTTATTTAGAAAGGATTTTACTTGGATTTGTTTAACCAGTTAACTCACCTATAATAGAAAATCCAAAATGCTGATCCATTATATATAGAGTCAATCTATAACTTTTTATTAATGCCCATTAAAGACAAAACTATTCTTATGAAGGATATCAGAAAGAAAGCTCTGAATAGAATAGAGAAGAGAGCACCCAAAGAGCTGGCTGCCAGCTGGTCTAATGATGACTTGCTCTACTCTGGCCCTGGTAGAACTATCTTCATGGTGCTGCCCACTCCTGGATGTGCCTGGGCTCTTTCAGGCTCAGGAGGATGTAGTATGTGCAGTTACGTGGCAGATTCTCCTCTTCAAAAAGTAAGAGCCCAGGAATTGGTGGAAATATTCCAGGAAAATCTCCAAAAACATATCTATAATAGCGAGATCTCCCGGTCCACAGCAGTGAAGATCTTCGTCTCCGGAAGTTTTCTCAACCCCGAGGAAATCCCATCTGAAGCCAGGCATGAGATCTTCCAGATTTTGAATGAATACTCAGAAATTGAGGAAGTGGTGGTAGAATCTCGACCAGAATACATCATTGGAAATGTTATTAGAGAATGCTGTGAAGCGATTCCAAATAAAATATTTGAAGTGGCCATAGGGCTGGAAACCGCTAATGAACTAATCCGTGAGCAGAGAATAAACAAGGGTTTCGACAACCAGAACTTTGAGAAATCCATGGAAATCATTAATAAGCTGAAATCTGATTTTAAAGTCAAGGCTAAAGTGTACTTGCTGGTTAAACCAATTTTAACCTCAGAAAGGGAGGCCATTGAAGATGCTGTGCGATCTGCCATATATGCCGAAGAAAAGGGAGTTGATCGCATTTCTTTCTGCCCAGCAACTATCCACAAAGGAACTTTGATGGAAGTTCTATGGCGCAAAGGTTCGTATCAACCACCATGGATATGGAGCGTCCTGGAGATAACACGCAGAGTTCGTGAAGCATTGGATATCCCGGTTATCATGGACACTGCAGGTTTCGGAACCCGCCGTGGGCCTTACAACTGTAAAAAATGTAACTCCAAAATTAAAGAGATGATCATCGAGTCCAATTTACAACAGAATATTCCTGCGGAAGTTGATTGTGAATGTAAAAATCAATGGATTGCTGATGTTGAATTTTCCGATATAACCCGATCAACCACCAATTTAACAGGAAGACCCTAAAATATCTTTTCAAACGAAATAAATTAAAGATAAATGTATTAAAAATACTATTTTTTGATGCTAATAATTCAAAACGATTAATTGAACAAAATATTGAGGATAAATAAATGCCCACCTGTTATGAATGCAAGTTCTACAAACCCATCAACACTGAAAAAGGAAACATATGGACATGAAGTTCTAGAGGTATGAAACCGATAGATGTCCCGTTAAAGCTTTTAGACCGAGATAAATATGGATAGTAAGAACATAAGCACCCAAATATGTAATTCTAGAGATCGATAATTCCATTTATAATTAAAATGCGGTATAAATCTGATTTTTTTCTAAAATAAGAAAATTTAAAATAAAAAAAGGAGTTTGTTGGAATATTTAAATACTTTCAATCTTTACTTACAAGCATCATTATTCCAACAATTAACAGCCATAATCCAATTAAATATCCTAAAAGCCATGTATAGCTAGCTAAGGCCAATCCTATGGCTAGGTATATTATACCTATGATTAGGGATATAACTCCAGTCCAGCGACTTCCACTACTCTTTGAAATAATTTGAATTATACCAGCGATTATTAGGAATAGACCAATAATCCAAACTAGGAAACCAACTACCCAGCTAAATAGGGCGGGATTAAATATGAATCCAATACCTAAAATCAGGGCAATAATACCCAATATAAGTACTATTATTCCCATACCTGCACTTTCGCCCATTTCAGATATTCCGGCTAATATAAGACCAATACCCAACATCAGGACTAAAAATCCAGAAAGAACAGCAATCGGAACTAATCCTAAAGCAGGGAAAGCTATTACAATTAGACCAAGAATAATCAAAATCAATGCTGTACCCATTTTTTGCATATCGTTCTACCTCCGTTTATTATCCAACAAACCCATAACATATAGATATATAATTATCTCCTTTATATTTTAACTTTGTGGTTTGAATTTATCCTTTTTCATATATTTTGGGATAATTGGCCAATTTTGGGATAAAAGGACAATACCCCAGAATGAGAAATTAGATATGAAATAGATTCAACATAAGACTGAGAAAAGTAGCGTATTTAACTTTCATATTTCATCACCATATGAATATCTGTTAACCAGTAATAATTTTTTATAAAAATTTTCCTAAATTTTTTTCTTGTCTGATGCTCCTACACAAAACCCCACAAACCATCCAACAAAATAAATTTGACTTGGGAGCACTGATCGATATTTAAATAAACCATAAATTTAAACTAATTTTATAATGAAATAATCTGAGGGTTTTATTATGAAATTCCAAAGAGGAAGCATTTTCAAGCCGGAAAAGAATTACTATAAAATAGCAGGAATAATCTTGATGATTGGTTGCTTACAATTTTTCCTTGCAGTAAACCTGGCAGAAACACAATTCCCCGGTTATAGTACTGCAGCTAACACCCTGAGTGATCTGGGGGACACCATTCCACCGATAGAACCATCGACAACCATTTTCAATACAAGTCTGTTCTTACTGGGAATCTTGGCCATAGCAGCAGTATATTTAATTCTGAAAAGTGGCGGGTGCCGACTCTTTTCCACATGCCTAATCTTATCTGCCATAGGCATGCTAGGAGTAGCAACATTCCCAGAATATACCGGAAATATACACGCATTATTCGCTATGATCACCTTTCTATTTGGAAGTTTAGCAGTACTTTTCTCTTACCGTTTAGGTCTCAATATTCCTATGGTTATAGTATCCATGGTGCTGGGAATAATCAGTCTGTTAACCATTATATCATTCTTCATATTAGGAATCGGACCAACAAATCCCCTTGTAGCAACACTAGGCGTAGGAGGAGCAGAAAGATTTACTGCTTATCCCACACTCCTATACTTCATAGCTCTAGGAGGATACCTTACAAGTAGGGGAAAAGACTGGGTAAGAATCAGGTTCACCGATGGATACTGGTAAAAGTTCAAAAAAATTAATGTTGCTCCTGGAAGTGATTATGTTAAAAATAATAGTCTGAACCACTTCCAACAATCAAATAAGGTTCCATTCTATGATCGGAATCAGCGCTGATTTTGACCCGGTACACTGGGGTCATGTAAAACTCATCCAGAAAGCCAGGAAAGTTGCAGATAGAAAGCACCAGAAAGTGGTTATTTATCTGAACAAGGGTTACAGTGCTAACCACGCCCCCTTTTTTGCAAGCTTCGAGGCCAGGAGTAAGATGGCCTTAAAAGCAGGGGCTGACCGAATTATACCTATCGAAGGCCTCCATCACAGACTTACTATGGCTTATACAGTCCCTATACGAATTGCCATGATGATCCAGGATGGAGTCACGGACTATGTGGATGCAGCAGATGCATCACCTTCCATAATAAAAAAACATGCTTCCAGTTTTGTAAAAAGAGGCATATTTAGCGGTATTCCCCGAAATCTTCCTAACAGAAATGTCATACGCTGGTTTGCTGTCAATGAATTCCTTTATCAGCAGTTCAAGCGTAATATGACGTTTCATTTTATTCCAGTATACAAATTTGGGGGTGAAAAGGTTTCAGGGAGGGAAATAAGGCGAGAGATTATGGAAAACAATCTCAAAATACCTGAAGGTGCTGCTAAACTTCTCCCAGAATCTACTATTCGCATATTGGATGCTGAAATAAATAAAGGTAACATACCAGGCAGAAGAAAGGTAAATATCCTCTTAAATCGGCTTAACACCTGTTCTAGGCATCATCTCCTGAACTTTGCCCACCTCAATGCCGAAGCAGTAGAGCAGATAATACAAGGCAGGTGGTACACAGACGAGAATCAAGTTTGGGCATCTTTCCGAAGGGCTGGTTACGGTCCTGTCCTCACCAGACTAGCTTTAAGCTCCCTGGAAGAAGGGGTAACTCGCAGAGAGGTCTATGATC
>Ga0209048_10000377_pt1 | contig 47837 bp, 39 predicted proteins | sample FrelakmetCRP12CR_FD_187146 | JGI IMG/M metagenome (GOLD analysis project Ga0209048, IMG submission 187146) | Freshwater lake sediment microbial communities from the University of Notre Dame, USA, for methane emissions studies - CRP12 CR (SPAdes)... | ecosystem: Environmental > Aquatic >...
GAAACGCACCAGGTCGATCTTGCTGCCGTCGACCTTGAGGTCGTCGCTGAGCAGCGTGTCCTTCACGCCCGCGGTGCCGGCCATCATCTTGATGAAGATCGGCTTGGTCAGTGTCAGCGTCGCGTTGGCGTCTGCCGCTGGCGCGGCCTTCTTGAAGTGCAGCACCGCGTTCTCGATCCAAAGCACGTAGGACTCCTTGATGTCGGTGAGCACCAGGTTGACCTTCAGGTCCTTGCCTTCGGCGGCCGGACCATCCAGACCGGCGGCCATCGCCTCCAGGAATCGCTCGATCGGCGTCTGGTACAGCATGTCGATCAGGAACGAGCGGTCCACGCCCTTCTTCGGCGGTCCGTTGCGCAACTCGTCGGCGGCGGTCAGGTAGCTGTTGCGCCAGGTCGAGGCCTCGGCCACGAAGCCCATCTGGTCGTAGGTGCGCGCGAGCAGTTCCTTCGCGCCCTTGTGGTCGGGCGCGCCGAAGACGGCCTGGTTCAGCAGTTCGGCTGCCCAGCGGTACTCGCCCTTGTCGTAAGCGGCCTGCCCGGCCGCAACGACCTTGTCGACGCCGCCCATCAGCTCGACGTAGCGCCTGGCCGATTCCTGCGGCGGCAACGGGTTCAGGTTGGCCGGATTGCCGTCGTACGCGCCGAGGTAAAACTGATATACCGCCTTCACGTTGTGGCGCAGGTCGCCGTAGTAGCCGCGCGTGTTGGGGTAGGACGCAAGCGACTTCGGGAGCTTGACCATGTCGGCGATCTCGCGCGGCGTGTAGCCCGCGTTGATCAGCCGTACAGTCTGGTCGTGCGTGTACTTGTAGACGTCGCGGTTCTTGGTGATGAACTCGGCAATGCGCGCGTTGCCCCAGATCGGCCAGTTGTGCTGGCCGACGTAGACCTCGGCGTCGCCCAGGCCGTCGAGTGCTTGCTGCATGTAGGTGGCCCAGCGCAGCGAGTCGCGCACCTTGGCGCCGCGCGCCGGCAGCAGGTTGTGCATGGTCTGCGCCAGGTTCTCGGCGCCGCCGTAGAGCTTCTTGTCGGGGATAGCGAAGGTCATCTCGGCCGGCGCTTCGGCACCCGGCACGTTGTGGAAAACGAAACGCACGCCGTCGAGCGTCAGCTCCTGCGTCGGCTGCGTGATGAGCTGCGTCGGCTGCAGGATGCCGATCGCGCCGTAGGCCACGTTCTTGCCGAGGCCGGTGTCGACGTTGCCCTTGGCCGAACGCTCGAGGTTCTTGCCGAACTGGTACATCGAGCGCCGAGCCATTGCCGTGCCCACGAGAATGTTCTCGCTCGTGGCCTCTTCCATGAAGCCCTCGGAGGCGATCACCGGAATCTTGCGCTCGGCCACTTCCTCGGCCGACGCGATGCCCAACGCACCGCCGAAGTGGTCGGCATGGCTGTGCGTGAAGACGATCGCCGAGACCGGCTTGTCGCCAAGCTGCTTGCGCGCAAAGGCCATCGCCGCCGCCGCGCTCTCGCGCGCGGTCAGCGTGTCGATGACGATCCAGCCGGTCTTGCCTTCGACGAGCGTGATGTTGGCGATGTCGAAGCCGCGCAGTTGATAGACGCCGTCGGTCACCTTGAACAGGCCGACTTGCGCGTTGAGAATCGCGTGGCGCCACAGGCTCGGGTTGACCGTGGCCGGTGGCTTGCCGTCGACGAACTTGAAGGCGTCGAAGTCGATCAGCACGCTGCCGTCGGCGCCAAGGATCTTGCCTTCGGGCCTGGCGATCAGGCCACGCTTCGCGTCCTCGAAGTCCTGCGGGTCGTCGAGTTTGAGTTCCTGGGTGACCTGCGCGTTGGCCGCCTGGGTAGCCTGTTCGGCGTCGCCGGCAGCGCCGCCAACGCCGGCGTTCTTGCCGCAGCCGGCGAGCAGCGCCAGCAGCGCCGCGGCAATCGAGAAGTGAAGTCGCTTCATGGTCATGGTCTCCAGTGTTTCGTTTGAGATGCAGGGGTTGAGCAGATCGGTGCCCGCTGCGACGCAAGCGTCTATCGAAAGGTCGTTGGTTGGGATGCCTCAGTATTCAACGAGGCGGCGAGCGCGGCTATCCGCTTTTCGGCTCTTTCAGCGGGGTTGACGTAGGCCGCTGCGCCCGCCGGTTCAGGTGGTACGCAGCAGCGCAGCGGCGTCTTGGCCCGGGCTCCTCGCACCGGGCGCTCAGGCCACGTCGCGCAAGTCGCGGCGCAGGATCTTGCCGACCGTCGACTTGGGCAGCGCATCGATGAAGCGCACGATCTTGGGCACCTTGTAGCCGGTGAGTTCCTTGCGGCAATACGCGACCACATCGGCCTCGGTGACGGTCGCGTTCGGCGCCTTGACGACGAACAGCTTGACCGCCTCGCCCGATTTGTCGTCGGGCACGCCGACACAGGCGCATTCGGCGACGCCGGGGCAGCCGGTGACCACGGCCTCGATCTCGTTCGGGAAGACGTTGAAGCCCGAGACGAGGATCATGTCCTTCTTGCGGTCGACGATCTTCAGGAAGCCCTGCGCGTCGAAACTGCCGATGTCGCCGGTGCGGAAGTAGCCGTCGGCGGTGAAGGCGGTGGCGTTGGCCTCGGGCTGCTGCCAGTAGCCCGCCATCACCTGCGGGCCCTTGACGCAGATTTCACCGGCCTCGCCGATGCCGACCTCGCGGCCCTCGTCGTCGAGCAGCTTGACGTCGGTCGACGGCAACGGCAGCCCGGTGGTGCCCGTGAAAGCCTGCACCGCGGCCGGGTTGAAGCTCACGACCGGCGAGGTCTCCGACAGGCCGTAGCCTTCGCGGATGAAGGTGCCGGTGAGCGCCTGCCACTTGTCGGACACGGCACCGATCACCGCCGCGCCGCCGCCGCCCGCCAGGCGCAGGTTGGACCAGTCGATCTCCTTGCTGCCCGGGTGCATCACGAGGCCCGCATAGAGCGTATTGACGCCCATGAACACGGTCGGGCGCGCCTTCTTCAGCGTATCCAGGAAACTGTCGAAGTCGCGCGGGTTGGGCACCAGCCAGTTGTCGGCGCCGACCGAGAAGTAGGTGATGAAGTTCACCATCAGCGCGAAGATGTGGTACAGCGGAATGGCCGTGACGATCACCTCCTGGCCAGGGCGTACGCCGTCAGGCATGAAGGCCTTGAACTGCTCGGTGTTGGCCACGAGGTTGCGGTGCGACAGCGCCGCGCCCTTGGACAGACCCGTGGTGCCGCCGGTGTATTGCAGGAACAGCAGGTCGTCGCCGCTGACGTCGACCGGCTTGAATTGCAGCGTGGCGCCTTCGGCCAGTGCGTCGGTGAAGGCGATGGCGCCGCTCAGTCGCGCATCCACCGGTGGGCTCGGCAGGGTCACGCCGCTGCCATCGCCCACGCCCACCGTGATGACGGTCTTCAGTTTCGTCCTGGCCATCACTTCGGCCACCGTGGCCGAGACGCCGCTGTAGACGATGATGATCTCGGCGCCGGCATCGTTGAGCTGGTGCTCCAGTTCGCGCGGTGTGTACAGCGGGTTCACGTTGACCTGCACCGCACCGGCACGGATGATGCCGAGAAAGGCGATCGGGAAGGCGAGCAGGTTGGGCGTCATCACCGCGATACGGTCGCCTTTCCTGGCGCCGAACCTGCCCTGCAGGACCGCGGCAAAGTCGCGCGACAGACGGTCTAGCTGGGCGTAGGTGAGCGTCTGGCCGGCGCAGCGCATGGCCGGCTTGTCGGCGAAGCGCTTCATTGCCTGTTCCATCATGTCGACCACCGAGCGGTACGCGTCGGGGTTGATGTCCTTGGGGATGCTGCCGTAGCTGGCTTGCCAGTGTCTGGTGGTCATTGCGGTCTCTCTGGTTCAGCGGTTGAAGGTTTCACGGTTGCAGCAATCGCCGCGCGCCGCCGGCTTGTCGATACGCTACTGTAGAAGCGCGACCGTGTTCGCGGCTATCCGGTTTTCGTCGATCTCGGGCCTTGGCATCTGCATCGGCGTCGCGAGCCGCGCCGAGATGAAGCTGGCCATTTCGGCACGGCATTGCGCGGCCTCGCGCAAGCCGCCGAAAAGCTGGAATACATGCGGCAAGTCAGCCCACACCTTGGCCTGCGCATCTACGCCTTGCAGGCGAGCGCGCTCCACAGCGCGCAGGCTGTGGTCGAGCAGCATCTCCGAACTCGAAACGTGGAATCTCAGTGGCGGCAGACCGCGCCAGTCTCCGTGCAGCGGCGAGACGCCCGGGTCGTCGGCCAGCACCCGCGGCAGGTAGTGGCCGACCACGGCGTCGAGCGCCTGCAGCGTGAACATGACGTCGCGCTTCTCGTTGAAGTGCATCGACCAGCCCTCGCCGCTGAAGTCGGTCAGCGGCGACAGCAGCACTGCGCCCGCAGGCATCGGCAGGCCCATGCGCCGGCAGCGCTGCAACAGCGCCAGGGCGAGGTTGCCACCGGCCGAGTCGCCCGCCAGCACGATGCGCTCGGCGGGCACGTCGCGCAGCAGCCGGCGGTAGGCGAGTTCGCAATCGTCGAGCGCGGCCGGCGCCGGATGCTCAGGCGCGAGCCGGTAGTCGGGCAACAGCACCGGCAGCTGCGTGCGGCGCGCAAGGTCCGTGCAGAAGCCGCGGTAGATCGCCGGCAGGTTGACGCAGAACGCGCCGCCGTGCAGGTACAGGATCGCACCGTCGCGCTCGCCCTCGGTCGGTCCTATCCACTGCGCGCTGACGTCGGCGGACAAACGTTCGGTGCGCGCGTGCCCGCTCGACCCGGCACCGCCGAAGCGACGGTCGATCATCGCTGCGCGGCGGCGCAGCAACTCGATCGACGGCACGCGCCGCCAGATCGGCTTGACCAGCACACGCAACAGCAGGTTGAGCAGCGTCCTGCGCACCGGTGACGCCTAGGCCGCCACGGCCTTGCGCGCGGCACGATGGGCGACCGGGCGCCGCTTCACCGCGGGCATGGCCGCCTCGCCCCTGGCGGCGGTGTGCTTGGCAGGAGCGCGCTTGGCGGGGGTGCCTGCGGAGCGCGGCCCTGGCTCGGTGGCCGGTGCCGGCGGCTCGGCGGCGGCGAATTCGAGCTTCAGTTCTTCGAAGGCCTCGCGGGTGCATTCAGCGAGTCGTTCGATGTGGTCGACCGCCCCGGGGATGCCGAGGAATCCGATCTGCAATTGGTCCGCCAGAGTGACCGCCGTGACGTTGAGCATCTGCCCCGCCGCGACGACCGACATCGGCAATGCCAGTTCAACCTCGGCGCCCATCAGGTAGGACCGCTTCTCGATCCCGAACGGATTCGAGAACAACAGATTCGACACCAGCAGCGGCGTGGAAATGCCCGCCCGTTCGAGCAGGATCGGCAGCGAATGCACCAGCGTCGTGTACAGCATGACGGTCTCGGCCGGGTTGTTCTTCACCGCCGCCTTGACGCGCGAAGTCTCCTTGCGGATCGCTGCCAGCCGCTCGCGCAGCGTCATGCCCGGCAGACCCATCGCCAGTTGCAGCACCGCGATCTGGTTGCCGCCGCTGGCGCCCGACAGCGCGACCGGCATGTCGACCACCAGCGGCTTGCGCGAACGCCTGGGCTTGTCGGCCAGGTAGCGGTCGAGCGCGCCGTCGAGCGCGGCCAACAGCATGTCGTTGACCGTGGCCCCTGCATTCCTGCCGAGCGCCTTGAGCTCGCCGAGCGGCAAGGTCGTGAAGGCATAGTTGCGCTTGCTGCTGGCCTTGCCGCTGAGCACGCGCGGCACGCCGACGAAGGGCAGCGCCATCGCCTTGTCGTTCAGGCCCAGGCTGCGCAGGCCCTGCCCTGCGAGCATGCGGTACAGCGATGCGGTGGAGCTCACGATGCCCGAGGCCGTGGCCAGCGACTTGCGAAGCGTGGCGCCGATGGCGCGGCCGGCATCGCCGAGCTCTTCCTCGAGCTTGTCGCGCGCATGGCTTGCGCGCGGCACGCCTTGCCACAAGGCGCGCACCTCAGGGTCCGCCGGGTCGGTCGAGAACCAGTGCGTCACCGCCTGGACGAAAGTGCGCCCGTCGATGGTGCCGTGGTGCACCTTGCCGTACAGCGCCACGCGGCCATCGGCCAGGCCGTCGATCACGTAGAACTGCCACAGCAGGCCGCTGCGTTCGAGAGGCGTCTCGTGCAACGTGCAGACCTGTTCGATCAGGTTGCTCATCGAGCCGTCGCCTTCCAGCGTCAGTCGGTGCACGTGGCGGGAGAGGTCCAGGGTGTCCAGCGGCTCCAGGCTGGGCGCGCTGGTGAGCGCCAGCGAGAGCTTGTAGTTGAATGGGGGGCCCGGCGCATGCTCGAGCATGCGCTTGACGAGCTTGTCGGCGAAGCGCCTTGGCTGGCCCTTCGGCGGCCGCAGCAGGACAAGCGGGCCGACGTTGAAGGGGCGTTGGCGTGTCTCCAGCAGGAACATCGCCAGGTCGATGACCGAGAGCTTGGGCATGGTTTGTCTCCGAGTGATTGATGGCCAGACGACGCGAAGGCCGCGCCGGATCAGTGGACTCTAGGGAACCTCCGGTGGCGCGGCTATCCGATTTCCGGCGAAGTCGGAGGCTCGGCGACGGCGCGAAGGCGCGGACCGTCCGGGCTTGCCCGCTTGCACAGGACGGGCGTTTCGCGCCCAATGGCAGCCCGATTCGACGCCGAGGCCCCAGTTCCAGACCCGTGATGAGTGCAGGACAACCCGACGCGAGACCTCCGCCGCAGCGCAGCACCGAGATCTTCACGTTCGATCCCGGTGTCATGTCGCTGGCATTGCAGGACGGCGTGCTCGAGCATGTGCAGCTCGAACGCGGGAATTTCCGCGGTCAGATCGTGCATACCGCGGCTGCCAGCACCCGCGTCGACTGGGGCAGCTACACCTTGTCGGTGCTGGCGCGCGGGGACTTGACCAAGGAGATGGTGACGCTGTCAGTGGCGGTCGCGGGGCGAGGCGATTGGCGGGCGCACGGGCAGCCGATCGACAGCGGCGACATGGTCGTCTTCCCGGAAAAAGGCGAGCTGATGGTGACCCTGCCGCCGCAGGCACAGTGGTTGACCATGCAGGTGCCCCGAAGCCGGCTCGAATCGACCGGACTGGCGCTGACTCCACTGCTGGCCGCCAGCGCCCGAAGGATGCGCGGCGACATCGATGCCAACCTGCGCCAGGTGCTGGGCGAACTGGCACCGGTGCTGGCGCCCCAGACTGCCAAGGCACCATTTGGCGACGCCGAGGTGACCCGTGCGCATGACGAGCTGCTGTCGGCGCTGCTGAGCGAACTGGTGCGACGGGGTGGCGAGGGCTTCAGCGGAGCATCGCTTCGCCCGGGAGATCGCTGGCGCGTGATTCGCCGCGCTGAGGAATATCTCGAGGCCGCCGGTGAAACATCGGTGCGCATCGACGACCTGTGCGTCGCCGCGTGCACCAGCCTGTCGCGTCTCGAGCGCGCGTTCAGGGAGGCATTCGGCTTGAGCCCGCGACGCTTCCTGATGCTGCGCCGCCTCGCGGCAGTTCGTGGCGAGCTTCTCAAACGCGACTCGCAGACCTCGGTCACCGAGGTTGCCACCCGTTGGGGATTCTTTCACCTCGGTCGCTTCTCGCAGGAGTATCGGCTGCACTACGGTGAGCGCCCCTCGGAGACCTTGAGCGCGCGGCGCGGATAGGCCCGGCGGCTTCCGCGTGATCCGGGTTGGCAGAGCGGCGCCACTCGAGCGGCATGCGCCGCTACGGCGTGACGGTCAGGCTGCGAAACGTCTGCCGGGCCGAGGGGAGCTTCTTGCACTCGACGCCGCCGCTCATCACGCCGCCGTCATCGCTCAGCAACTGCACCAGGCCGGTCTGCGGAATCGCGAACGCTGCCTCTGGCCGAAGGTCGCCCAGGTCGACCCCGGCAACCGGCGTCGCCGCATCGCCGGGTCGGCCCGACCAGCGGTACAGCGCGAAGCTGCCGTTATCGGCCACCGGCCCGGCGACGATCAGGTAGCCCGAGCCGACGAGCGCGAAGCTGCGGATGCCGCGCCCGCCGAGATCGAGCTCGATCGGGGCGCCGAATTTCGCGCGCTTGCCCACGATCAGCGCGGCCGGATTCTCGAGCGGGATCACGAGCGCGCGCCGGGCGAACGCTCGACGCCCTTGCCGATGTTCCACTTGCCCGTGTAGTAGGTGGCGTAGCCGCCGTCGCGCATCAACTGCCCGGGGCTGTTCACGTTATCGGACAGGTAGCCCTCGTAACCGGGCTTGCCCTTCTGGTTGTCGGCGATGGTGACCAGCAGGGTTCCGGCACCCGCGCGGTGGCTGTCGACGCCCGACTGCAGCATCACGCGCGTCGACTCGCAGGTCGATGCGGTGTGGAAGTTCGTGAAGCGCACGCCCGCCTTGGCGATGCTGTCGATGTTGGGCGTGGCGATCTCGCTGCCGTAGGCGCCGAAGTCGCCGAAGCCCGCGTCGTCGATCAGGATGAAGACGATGTTCGGGCGCTTCGGTGCGGCTGCCGCCGGCAGCGCCGTTTGGGCCAGACAAGGCAGTGTGGCAGCCAGAAGGCCAAGCAGGCTTGCGGCACAGAGCAATGAACGGCGGAGCATCGCGGCGATTCTCGGGGCGATCTTCGGACGATCTTGGCGGGCGGTCCACGTTGCGCCGCCCGCCGTGAAGAACCTTCCGCTTACTGCCCAGTGCCTTTGGCCGCCGCCTGCGCCTGGGCCATCTTGGCCGCCATCTCCGCCTTGATCGCGTCGAGATTGAAGCTCGCACCGCGCTGCATCGGCGGGAACTCGAGGAAGGTCTGGATCTCCTTGCCGATCACCTCCTGGACGAACACGAAACGCCAGAACTGGTACTTGAACCAGTCGAAGTATTGCTGTGCGCCGTCTTTCGTCCCATTGTTGGGCCAGCCCGTGCGCTCGAACGGATCCAGCCTCAGGTTGGTGATGTAGGGCACGTCCGGACGCGTCTTCTCGCCCAGCCAGCCGGCGGGCTGGTCGATGAAGCGGTACTTGTAGTCGTCGATGCGCACCGCACCGAGCGAGCTTTCGCCGAGGTAGAAGATCTCGTGACGCACTGACGGGCCCTTGCCGGTGATCGCCGCAATCTGGTTGTAGCCGTCGAGATGGTTCTTGTAGGTCCTGCCGTCGATCGTCTTGCCCTTGAGCAGTTCGTCGACAATGTTCGGGTTGCCGGCCGCGGCGACGAAAGTGGGCAACCAGTCCAGGCCGGAGAAGATGCCGTTCTGCACCGAGTCCGCCGGCACCTTGCCGGGCCAGCGCAGGATCGCTGGAACCCGGAAACCCCCTTCCAGAACCGTGCCCTTGCTCTGCGCGAACGGCGTCTGGCCGCCGTCGGGCCAGGTGAAGACCTCGGTCCCGTTGTCGGTGGTGAAAACGACGATGGTGTTGTCGTCGACGCCCATGGCTTTCAACTTCTGCATCACCAGGCCGACGTCGTCGTCGAGCTGCGCCATGCCGGCTTCCTCTTCCGACCAGCCGTTCTCGGAGTTACGCATTGCCTCGTACTTCGGCGACAGGTGGGTAACGATATGCATGCGCGTCGGGTTCAGCCAGACGAAGAACGGCTTGCCGTCCTTCTGCGCCTTGTCCATGAAGTTGATGGCTAGGTCGCGGATCTCGTCATCGACCGTTTCCATCCGTTTCGGATAAAGCGTGCCGGCGTCCTCGATCTTTTGCCTGCCGACCTTGCCCCAGCGCGGCATCACGGTCGGGTCATCGACGGTCGTGGCCCAGCTGTGCACCATGTTGCGCGGGCCGACGACATTGAGCAGGTTCTGCGGATAGTTGGGATGCGCCGGATCCTCCATCGCGTCGAGGTGATAGAGGTAGCCGAAGAATTCGTCGAAGCCGTGGACGGTGGGCAGGAATTCGTTGAGGTCACCCAGGTGGTTCTTGCCGAACTGGCCGGTGGCGTAGCCCATGCTCTTGAGCACCGTCGCGATCGTGATCGCCTCGGCCGGCAGGCCGATCGGCGAACCCGCCTGCCCGACCGTCGTCATGCCGGTGCGGATCGGCAGCATGCCGGTGACGAAGTTCGCACGGCCTGCCGTGCAGCTCGCCTCGGCGTAGTAGTCGGTGAACAGCATGCCCTCCTTGGCGATCTTGTCGAGGTTGGGCGTGCGGCCCGCCATCATGCCGCGGTGGTAGGCACCGATGTTCCACATGCCGATGTCGTCGCCCATGATGACGACGATGTTGGGTGGCTTGGCGGGGGCCTGCGCGAGGGCCGGCGTCACCGCTGACATGCAGAGCACGGCCGAAGCGATGCAAGCCTGCGCGAGTCTTCGTAGATTCATCTTGTTGCTCCTTCTTCTTGACCCGAAATCTGACCGCGCGTGCACAACGGAAGCGAGGGCGAGCCAGAGCATGCAGGTAGCCGAGCGAACCCTTCCGGGCACGCGGACCATCGCCATCATTGCAGGTGTGGATTCGTCGCGCTACGCGGCGGAGGGCACCAGCGCGCCAACGGTGAGACCCGGCGAACCACTGCACCGGCGTGGTATCAAGACTCCCGCTCGCACCCCGTGCAAAATCAACGCCACCATCGACAGGAGCGCAAGCATGGCCACCTCGAAGCAATCCGCCGGCAAGACACCGGCCCACCCCTTCGCCAGGACGCGCAAGACCTTCAGGACGGCGTCCGGCAGTGAAGGCCAGCTCTTTTCACTGCCCGCGCTGGCCAGGACCTACCCCAACGTCGAGCGCCTGCCCGTTTCGATCCGCATCGTGCTGGAAAGCGTGCTGCGCAACTGCGATGGCCAGAAGGTTTCCGCTGAGCACGTCGAGCAGCTCGCCAATTGGCAGCCGCGCGCAGAACGCAGCCACGAGATCCCGTTCGTCGTCGCCCGCGTCGTGCTGCAGGACTTCACCGGCGTGCCGCTGCTGGCCGACCTGGCCGCGATGCGCAACGTGGCCGATGCGATGGGCAGGGATCCGAAGCGAATCGAGCCCCTGGTGACGGTGGACCTGGTGGTGGACCACTCGATCATGGTCGACCACTTCGGCAGCAAGAATGCGCTCGACCTGAACATGAAGCTCGAGTTCTCGCGCAACCGCGAGCGCTACGAGTTCATGAAGTGGGGCATGGACGCGTTCGATACCTTCGGCGTCGTGCCGCCCGGCTTCGGCATCGTGCACCAGGTGAATCTGGAATACCTGGCGCGCGGCGTACACAAGACCGACGACAAGGTCTACTACCCCGATTCGCTGGTCGGCACCGACAGCCACACGACGATGATCAACGGCATCGGCGTCGTCGGCTGGGGCGTCGGTGGTATCGAGGCCGAGGCGGGCATGCTGGGTCAGCCGGTGTACTTTCTGACGCCCGACGTGGTCGGCATGGAGCTGACCGGCCGTCTGCGCGAAGGCGTGACGGCGACCGACCTCGTGCTGACCGTCACCGAGCTGCTGCGCAAGGAGAAGGTGGTCGGCAAGTTCGTCGAATTCTTCGGCGAGGGCACGGCGAGCCTCGCGGTGCCCGACCGCGCGACGATCGCCAACATGGCACCCGAATACGGCGCGACGATGGGCTTCTTTCCGGTCGACGCGAAGACCATCGAATACTTCGAGGGCACCGGCCGCAGCAAGGCCGAGATCGAGGCGTTCGAGGCCTACTTCAAGGCGCAGAAATTGTTCGGCATCCCGAAGGCCGGTGAGATCGACTACTCGCAGATCGTCAAACTCGACCTCGGCAGCGTGACGCCGAGTCTTGCAGGCCCGAAGCGCCCGCAGGATCGGATCGAGCTCGGCAACGTGAAGACGCAGTTCGGCGCACTGTTCAGCAAGCCGCCGAGCGAGAACGGCTTCAACCAGCCGGCCGACAAGCTCGGCCAGACCTTCACGACCCCCGGTGGCCTCGAGATCCGCAACGGCGACGTGCTGATCGCGGCGATCACCTCGTGCACCAACACCTCGAACCCGAGCGTGCTGCTCGCCGCCGGGCTGCTGGCGAAGAAGGCGGCCGAGGCCGGGCTGCGCGTCAAGAAGCACGTCAAGACCTCGCTCGCGCCGGGCTCGCGCATCGTCACCGAATACCTCGAGAAGGCCGGCCTGCTGCCCTACCTGGAGAAGCTCGGCTTTGCCGTCGCCGGCTACGGCTGCACGACCTGCATCGGCAACGCGGGTGACCTGACGGCCGAGATCAACGAGGTCATCACGAAGAACGATCTCGTGTGCGCCGCGGTGTTGTCGGGCAACCGCAACTTCGAGGCGCGCATCCACCCCAACCTGAAGGCCAACTTCCTCGCCAGCCCCCCGCTGGTGGTGGCCTGCGCGATCACCGGCACGGTGATGTGCGACCTGATGACCGAGCCGCTCGGCAAGGGCAAAGGCGGCAGGGACATCTTCCTCGGCGACATCTGGCCGACGAGCGATGAAGTGCACGAGCTGATGAAGTACGCGATGAACGGCAAGGCCTTCCGCGCCAATTACGCCCTGGTCAAGAGCGACCCCGGCAAGCTGTGGGAGAAGATCAAAGGGGCCAAGGGCAACGTGTACCCGTGGCCGAGGAGCACCTACATCGCCGAGCCGCCGTTCTTCAAGGGCTTCACGATGCAGCCACCGACACTGGTATCGGGCGTCAGGGGCGCGCGGATCATCGGCCTGTTCGGTGACTCGATCACCACCGACCACATCTCGCCCGCCGGCTCGTTCAAGGACACGACACCGGCCGGCCAGTACCTGCTGGCGCAGGGTGTACAGAAGGCCGACTTCAACAGCTACGGCTCACGCCGCGGCAACCACGAGGTGATGATGCGCGGCACTTTCGCCAACGTGCGGATCAAGAACCTGATCCTGCCGCCGCTCGCCGACGGCTCCCGCGAGGAAGGCGGCTATACGCTCTACCAGCCCGGCGGCGAGAAGCTCGCGATCTACGACGCCGCGATGCGCTACATCGCCGCCGGCGTGCCGACGGTCGTCTTCGCCGGCGAGGAATACGGCACCGGCTCGAGCCGCGACTGGGCGGCCAAGGGCACGCAGTTGCTGGGCATCAAGGCGGTGGCGGCGCGCAGCTTCGAGCGCATCCACCGCTCCAACCTCGTCGGCATGGGTGTGCTGCCGCTGCAGTTCAAGGGCAGCGAGAGCTGGCAGGGCCTCGACTTGAAAGGCGACGAGGTCGTCGATGTGGTGCTCGGCGAGCTGCGGGCGCAGGGCGATGCGACGCTCGTCGTCACATCGGCCGACGGCCTGCGTAAGGAGGTCGCCGTCACACTGCGCATCGACACGCCGATCGAGGTCGACTACTACCGGCACGGCGGCATCCTGCCCTTCGTCCTCAGGCAGCTCCTCGCCGCCTGAAGCAGTCAGCGGACGCCGCCCAGGCCGCTGCGCGAGTCGCCAGGGTCGCAACGCGGGTCGTTGCCCTGCCCGCCGGAAATGACCTTGCCATCGTCGCCGATCGTGATCTGGAACCACAGGCGGCAGTCGGACGCGGGGTAGCGGTAATTCCAGACCTCGACCTGCTGGCGCGGGAACTTCTGCGTGCTGACCGGGTGGCCGACCCGCATCAGCACGTCGTCGACGCTCAGGCCGGGCTCGATGCGCGTGAGGTACCACAGGTCCATCACCTGTTCCACGTCGACCATTCGGCCGGCGGTATCGAAGTCGACCATGTAGGTCTCGCGTCCCGCCGGACCGCGCGCGAACTCGAGCCGGGTACCTCCTCTCGGCAGCGTGTAGCGCCCGGTCGGCGGGCCCATCTGCTGGATGACTTCGGCTTCGGATTGCCCTGGCCGGAGGCCATTCGGCGAGTAGCCTGCGCAGCCGAGGAGCATCAGTGCGCCGGCAATGCATGCAAGCAGACCGCGGGCGATCGCGGTCGTGGGCATCGCAGACGACGGCGGCGGAACGGGTGTGGGGGCAGACATGGTCACTCCTTCGAAACAACATCGATCGATAGTTGCACGCGCAGAGTCTCGCAGAAACGACCTCCTCGCTCATCGACGGCGAGCATCACCATCCGCCTCTTGCGCTTCATGCCTCAAAGAGGCAGAATGCGAATCATTCCTATTGCGATTACTAACGCCCCTAACAACCGGAAGCCGTCTCGGCGAACGCGCATAGACCGTCACCGCAGACCCACCGGTCAACCCACACGCGCCACCTCGCACGAGGGGAGATACGCCGTGAGTGAGAAGAAGAAGCTGACGACCAACGCTGGCTTTCGCGTCGTCGACAAGCAGAACGTCATGACGGCCGGCCCGCGCCGAACAGAACGCCATGTTCGAAAGCAAGGCCCGCTCGGGAGCTGACGATGTACATCTGCCTCTGCAAAGCCATCACCGGTAGCGAAATCGTGCGCGCCGTGGAACAGGGCGCCCGCTCGCAACGCGATCTGGCCAATGAACTGGGTGTCGGGCTGGGCTGCGGCCGCTGCACGTCTTGCGCCAGGGCCCTGCTGTTCGAAACGGTCGACCGCCTGACCGCTGGCTGCACCCAACCCTCATTGCCCACCCAAGGAGAAGCGACATGAAAGGCCACGCGAGCATCGTCAAACGCCTGAACGAGGTGCTGACCAACGAGCTGACGGCGATCAACCAGTACTTCATTCACGCCAAGATGTTCGAGAACTGGGGCTTGCACCGCCTGGGCAGCAAGGAGCGCAAGGCGTCGATCGACGAAATGAAGCACGCCAACAGCCTGATCGAGCGCGTGCTGTTCCTCGAAGGACTGCCGAACCTGCAGGATCTGCACAAGCTCTACGTCGGCGAGGACGTGGGCGAGATGCTCGCCTGTGACCTCAAGCTCGAACTCGAAGCCCATCCGGCGCTGAAGGCCGCGATCGCCGATTGCGAGTCGCAGGGGGATTACGTGAGCCGCAATCTCTTTCGCAGCATCCTCGAATCCGAAGAGGAGCACATCGACTGGCTCGAAACACAACTCGGGCTGATCGACAAGGTCGGGATCGCGAACTACATGCAGTCGCAGATGGCGACCGACTCCTGACCCCGTCGGCGCACGCCGCCGCCCGCAAGCCGGCCGCGACTCGATGCCGAGCGCCGCCCGCCTGTCAGTCACCCCTTCATAGAACGCCGAAGTTCGCTTCGGCCTCGACCCATGTCTCCGTATGACACGCGGTGCTCGATGAATCATGCCTGTGCACCCTTGCGCCGCGCGGTTGCGATTGGAGCGGTCGCCGCTCTGCTCGCGGCCTGTGGCGGTGGCGGTGAGGGAGGTACCGCCTTGTCCACGGCGGCGCTCAGCGCCGTCGCCGCGCTCGGTGAAAAGATCTTCAGCGACCCGACGCTTTCGGCTTCCGGACAAATGTCATGTGCCACCTGCCACGACCCGGCGCATGGGCATTCGTCCGCGACCCCCGATCAGGCCGTGCCCGCGGGCGGCGCCGGCCTCGCCAGACCCGGCTTTCGCAAGGCGCCTTCGCTGCGCTACCTGAACCTGACGCCCGCCTTCTTCTTCGACAAGGACGGCACGCCGACCGGCGGACTCACGCGCGACGGTCGAGTCGACACCTTGCAGGACCAGGCGCAGGCGCCGTTCCTCGCCGCCCATGAGATGGCCAACGGCACGGCGGCAGGCGTCGTGGCGAAGCTGCGGCTGGCGGACTACGCCGACGAATTCGAGCGCGTGTTCGGAGCCGCCATCTTCGACGACGTCGACGCGGCCTTCGCCAGGGCAGCTCTCGCGTTGCAAGCGTACCAACTCGAGGATGCCGACTTCCACGCCTTCGACAGCAAGTACGACTCCTTCCTGGCCGGTCACGCGGCGCTGACGAGCCGCGAATTGCAGGGCCTCGCGCTGTTCAACAACCCGGCGAAGGGCAATTGCGCCGCCTGTCATCCAAGTGGCCGCGGGGCGGACGGTTCGCCGCCGCTGTTCACCGATTTCACCTACGACAGCCTCGGCGTGCCGCGCAATCCGGCGATCGCGGCCAACGCCGATGCGGCGTACTTCGACATGGGCCTGTGCGGGCCGTTTCGCACCGACCTCGCCAGCCGCACCGACCTGTGCGGCGCTGTCAAGGTGCCGACGCTGCGCAACGTGGCGGTCACCGCGCCCTACTTCCACAACGGCCGCTTCAAGACGCACCAGGAAGCCGTCGGGTTCTACGTGCGCCGCGACACGACTCCCGAAGAGTGGTACCCGCTGGCCGCCGACGGCAGTGTGCGCAAGTTCGACGACCTGCCGCCGCCGTACCAGCGCAATGTCAACACCACCGAGGTGCCCTACGGCCGCAAGCCGGGGCAGGCACCGGCACTGACGGCAGACGAAGTCGATCTCGTCACCGAATTCCTCGGCACCCTGACCGACGGCTTCCGACCCTGAACGGAGAACACTCCCGATGCACACTTCACCCACCCTGCTGCTGGTGCTGGTCGCGTCGGCGGCGGTCATTGCGCTGCCCGCGCATGCCGACGAGGCAGCGCTGGCGGCGCGCGTCGAGAAGATGCAGGCCGAACTCGACAGCCTGAAGGCCGAACTGCAGATGCTGAAGGCCCAGGCCGCGACGGCGGCGCCCGTGGCGGCGGCGGCCGTGCCTGCGCCAACAGCCCCGTTGCAGACCGCAGCATCCAGCAGCGGCAACGCCGCGCTGGTGCCGCCTCCCGGCGCGATGGCGCCGACTTCGCCGCTCGCGGCCACTGCGTCCGAAGGGCCGGCGACCACGGTCTTCGGCTATGGTGAAATCAACTACCAGAACTACCCCAGGAACAAGTCGCAGACGCAGGCCGACCTGGCGCGCGCGGTGATCGGCATCGGCCACCGCTTCGACGACCAGACGCGCTTCGTCAGCGAATTCGAGTGGGAACACGCCGTCACGTCGGCCGACGACCAGGGCGAGGCCGAGGTCGAGCAGTTCTACGTCGAGCGCTCGTTCACGCCGCAGCTCGCCGCACGCGCCGGGCTGTTCCTGATCCCGTCGGGAATGCTCAACGTCTCGCACGAGCCCACGCAGTACTTTGGCGTCACGCGCGACCTGGTCAACACGGCCATCATCCCGACCACCTGGCGCGAGGGCGGCGTCGCGCTGACCGGGGTCACCTCGTACGACCTGACGTGGGACGTCGGTATCACGACCGGCTTCAACCTCGCCAAGTGGGACCCGACCAGCGTCGACGGCAAGTTGTCCCCGCTGGGCAGCATCCACCAGGAACTTCAGCTCGCCAAGGCGGCCAACCTGTCGGCCTACGGCGCGCTGAACTGGCGGGGGACTCCGGGGCTGCTGCTTGGCGGCAGCGTCTTCTCCGGCATGGCGGCGCAGGACCAGCCGAACTTTCCGTCGCAGAACGCGGTGGTCACGCTCGCCGAAGCACATGCGCGCTGGACGCCAGGTCCGTTCGACCTTTCGGCGCAGTATGCCCGCGGGCACATCAGCGACACCGCGCCGTACAACCAGACCATCGTCGGCAGCCCGACGCTGGTACCGCAGGATTTCTTCGGCGGCTACGTCCAGGCCGCGTGGTACGCGTGGCGCAGCGGCGACTATCGGCTGGCCCCGTTCGTCCGCTACGAACGCGTCAACACCGGCTCCAGGTACGCGACCCTGGCCCAAGGCCTGACGCCGGCCGCGCTGCCGACCGAGACCGTGACGACGTTCGGCGCGAACTTCTACGTCACACCCGACATCGTGCTGAAGGCGGACTACCAGTGGGTCGGTAGCGACCACACGGCCGATCGCTTCCAGCTCGGCCTGGGCCTCACGTACTAGGACTGGCGGCGATGCATCAGGCCTGGCGCATCTTCCCGCTCGCGGCGCTCGTCGCCGCACCGGCGGCGTATGCCGCCGAGTACATGAGCATCGAGGCGGCGCAGCGCGCTGCCTTCCCCGACGCCACGGCCTTCACTCCGCTGCTGCTCAGCCTCGATGCCGAGGCCCGGGCGCGGCTGGCGTCCGTCGCGAAGCCGCCCGGCGCCCGCGATCCCAGGGTCTGGCGTGCGATGGACGGATCTCGCGTGCTCGGCACCTTCTACGCCGACGCGGTGATCGGCAAGCAGGAATACATCGGCTACGCGCTGGCGCTCGACGCTGCCGGCCGCGTGCTGCGGCTGGACGTGCTCGACTACCGCGAGACGCACGGCTGGGAAATCCGCAACGAGCGCTGGCGCGCGCAGTTCGCGGGCAAGACCGTCGCCGACCCGGTCGAGATCAGCCGCGACATCGCCAACATTTCCGGCGCGACGCTGTCTTGCCGCCACGTGACCGACGGCGTGCGCCGCCTGCTCGCGCTTCATGCACTGCTGCCCGCCTCCTGAGCGCTGGGTCGCGCGCGCACAGCCGTGGCTCGGCACGCTGGTCGAGATCGCGCTGCCGCCAGACCAGGCCGACGACGAGCGCTTCGCCGCGGCTTTCGCCGCGATCGCGCACGTACATCGCCGGATGAGCGCGCATGACCCATCGAGCGATCTGGCTCGCATCGCGCGCGATGCGCACCGGCGGCCGGTGATCGTCGACCGGCAAACGCTCGCGGTGCTCGAGCTCGCGCGGGACCTGGTCCGCGCGACCCGCGGCCGCTTCGATGTCACCATGCCCGCCGCGCGCCGGCGCAATGCGCATCACCGCGGCATGTCATCGCTTCGGCTCGAGCGGGGGCGCCGCGTGCGCACCGATGCTCCGCTCGCGCTCGACCTCTCGGGCATCGCCAAGGGCTACGCGGTGGACCGTGCGGTCGACGCCCTGCGCTCTGCCGGTGCCGTCGCGGGCCGGGTCAACGCCGGCGGCGATTTGCGCGTCTTCGGCCCTGGCATCTGGATGCCGGTTCGGGTGCGCCTGCCGCGACGCACGACGCTCGCGCTGCCGCTGTTCGAACTTCAGGATGCGGCGGCAGCGACCTCGGCCGACTATTTTCGCGACGGCGGCGGCGCGTTGTACGACCCGCGCGCCCGGCGCCTGCGGCCCTTCGGGGGCAGCATCACCGTGGTCGCGCCGAGCTGCGCGCTCGCCGACGCGTTGACCAAGGTCGTCGCGCTGATGCCGCGGCGCGCGGTCGCCCTGCTCGCGCACTACGGCGCCCATGCGTTCCGGCTCGACCCCGAAGGCCTGGCCTGTGCGACGACCTGCCACGCATCGACGCCGCGACTGCGCCTGCCCGCAGCCGGGGCGGAGGAAATGACCGCCCCAAGTTCACTGCGCTTGCTGCCCGGGAGGGGCGCTCAGCCGGTTTGGGAGCGGCCCGGCGCCGGCTGAACCGCGATGCGCCACCGCCTGCACAACCGACTCCCGCGCTGGCTGCGGCGCAGCGTCTACGCGCTGACCGGCTTGCTCGTGCTGTCTGGCGTGGCCTGGCTCGGTGTCGTCTACGTGCTGGCGCCGGCGGGCGAGCCGACCCCGGCCCCGCACCCGCTCGCCGCAGCGTTGCTGGCCGTGCACGGCATCGCCGCGTACGGCGCGCTGTTCGCCTGCGCACTCGTCGGCCATTCGCACCTGCGCATCGGCTGGAAAGTGCCCGCGCTGCGCGGCGCGGGGCTGGGTCTGTGCCTGGCCCTGCTGGTGCTCGCGCTGACGGGACTGGGCTTCTACTACTCGGCCAACGAAGCGGCGACTCCCTGGCTGCGCTGGCTCCACGTGGCCGCCGGCGTCGCGCTGCCCGGCGCACTGGCCTTGCACATCGCACGCGGACGGCGGGTGACGCGCGGCGGGTAGGGCCGGTCAGCCCGCAGTGCGCCCCCTCAGGCTCGGCAGGCCGATGCCGACCGCGTCGAACCCGCCATCGACGGCGAGGACCTGGCCGTTGACATAACTCGCCGCGGGGCTGCACAGGAAGCCGACCGCGGAGGCGATTTCCTCCGGCGTGCCGTAGCGGTTGAGCGGAATGGCATCGTGGTAGTCGGCGCGGATCGCCGGGCTGTGCACCTTCAGCGCCATTGCCGTATCGACCGGTCCGGGCGCAATGGCGTTGACGCGGATGCCGACGTTGCCGAGTTCGGCCGCCTGCTGGCGCGTCAGGTGTATCAGCGCCGCCTTGCTGGTGCCGTAGGCGACGCGCAGCGTGCTGGCGCGCAGGCCCGAGATCGACGCGATGTTGACGACGCTGCCGCCGCCGGTCCGCAGCATGACCGGCGCACAGGCCTGCGTGCAGATGAACGGGCCGTCGAGGTTCGTCGCCAGCACCTCGCGCCACTCGTCGACCGTGGTAGCCAGCAGGGGCTTGAAGATCGCCACGCCGGCGTTGTTGACGAGCGTGTCGATGCGGCCGAAGCCATCGGCCACGCGTGCGATTGCCACCGCGACCTGCTGCATGCTCGACACGTCGCAGTGGAGTGCCAGCACGCGCGACGCATCGCCCAGGCTCTGCGCCGTCCGCTCGAGCGTGTCGCGGTCGATGTCGATCAGCGCAGCGCGGTAGCCGTGGGCAAGAAACCACCGGGCGATGGCCAGCCCGATGCCGCGCGCGGCGCCGGTGACGACGGCGACTGGCGCCACGTCAGCTGCCGCAGCGCTCACGCCCAGCAATTCGCCTGGAAGGGCGGCGCGTCAGGCGGCGACCGCCGTCGCGGCGATGCACCGGTTGCACTTGCCGAGCCCGCTCAGGCGCAGGTCCGGCTTGCCATCGCCGGTCTTGAAGTTCGCCTGACAGCGGCGGCAAACGTACATGCGCGAGTTCGACATCATCGGCTTGACACCGCGCTCTGGCGCAGGACGCGCAGCGGTGTACTCGGCCTGTGACTGGCGCAGTTTGTTGGATCCGTCGGTCGGTGGGGTGGGTGCGGAACGTCGTGTAGCCATGGCGCTTGGGCGGGAAGTCCGGGTTGGGAGCGTGCCGGCAATCTGCCGGAGAATGCCCCGATTGTCCTCTCATTGGGCCGGGGCTGTCAGACAGGGGATTTTCGCGCTTCTGAACGACTGTCGCGGCGCGGTAAGCTGGCGCCATGCAAGAGACCGAAGAACTGTTCCGCGTCGACGCCACGCTGGCCGAGTGCAACGCCGTCCTGACCGCGGTGGACGAACGAGGCCTGCGCCTGGACCGCACCGTCTTCTACCCGCTCGGTGGCGGCCAGGCCGGCGACCGCGGCGAGTTCGAATTGGCCGACGGCAGCGTGCTCGCGATCGCCGACACGCGCAAGGGCGAGGCGCCAGGCGAGATCATCCACGTGCCGGCTGCCGGCCAGGAGGCGTTGCTCGCCCGGTTCGCCCCGGGCCGGCCCGTGCGGGCACGCATCGACATGGCACGCCGGCAACGCCATCGACGCTTTCACACCGCGACGCACCTTCTGTGTGCGCTGGTGCCGCATCCGGTCGACGGCTGCTCGATCACGGCCGACTATGCGCGACTCGATTTCCACATGAACGAGCCGCTGGCCCGCGATGCGCTGAACGACGGGCTGGCCCGGCTGGTGCGCGAGGCGCACCCGGTTCGCCAGCGCTGGATCAGCGAGGCCGATCTCGACGCCAACCCGGGCCTCGTCCGCAGCATGAGCGTGCAGCCACCGCGCGGCCTGGGGCGTGTGCGCGTGATCGAGATCGAAGGCGTGGACTTGCAGCCCTGCGGCGGCACCCACGTAGCCAACACCGCCGAGATCGGCCCCGTCGTCGTCACGAAGATCGAGAAGAAGAGCGCAATGACCAGAAGGGTCGTGCTCGGCTTTGCCGAGCCCGCCTGAGGCCTGGCGAGCCGAGGCCGGCGCCAACGCGGGGCCTGGCGGCAGCGGTGCCGCGGCGAGGCTATCGAGCCACGGGCGCGCCCCGCGTTGCCGCCAGCGCCTGCGCATAGAGCGCGAGGTAGGACGCCGCGGCGACGTCCCACGAGAAGTCCTGCTCCATGGCGCGCCGCTGCAGCGCCTGCCAGGCCTGCGGCTGCCGGTACAGGGCAAGCGCGCGCACGATCGCCTGCTCGAGCGCAGCGGGCGTCGTGGCATCGAACACGAAGCCGGTACCCTGCCCGGCCTCGCTGGCGTCGACCACCGTATCGGCCAGTCCGCCAACCCGACGCACCAGCGGCAGCGTGCCGTAGCGCAATCCGTACATCTGGGTCAGGCCGCAGGGCTCGAAGCGCGATGGCACGACGATCACGTCGGCGCCGGCCACCAGGCGGTGCGCCAGGCCTTCGTCGTAGCCGATGCGCGTCACGACCCGCCCCGGGTTGGCGTGCTCCGCTTCGCGCAACGCCGCTTCCAGGCCCGGTTCACCGCTGCCCAGCACGAGCAGCTGCGCACCGTGGTGCAGCAGCGCCGGCAGCACCGCGAGCACCAGGTCCAGCCCCTTCTGCGAGGTCAGCCGGCTGACGACGCCGAACAGTGGCTCATTGGGCTGCCACGCCAGCCCCGTCTCGGCCTGAAGCGCCCGCTTGCACTCGGCCTTGCCGGAGAGATCGTCCGCGCTGAAGCGGGCCGTCAGCGCCGGATCGCGTGCGGGATTCCAGACCTCGCTGTCGACGCCGTTCAGGATGCCCGACAACTCTTCGCCGCGCCCACGGACCACGCCATCGAGGCCGAAGCCGAATTCCTGGGTCGCGATCTCGCGCGCATAGGTCGGGCTGACTGTCGTCACACGGTGGGCGAACTTCAACCCGGCCTTCATCAGCGAGAGCCGGCCGTGGAACTCGAGTCCGCTCGAGGCCATGAAGTACGAGGGCAGGCCGAGCAGCGCGAAGTCGGCATTCGTGAACAACCCCTGGAAGGCGAGGTTGTGCACCGTGAACACGCGAGCCGCTGCGGTCGATGGGTGCGCGGCCATGTAGGCGCAGGCCGAGGCCGCATGCCAATCGTGCGCGTGCATCACGTCGGGCGTCCAGGCCGCGTCGAGCTCGCCGGCCGCGAGGTGCGCCGCGGCCCAGCCGAGGAGTGCGAAGCGCTGCAGGTTGTCGGGCCACTCCCGACCCGCTGCGTCCTGGTACGGGCTGCCGTCGCGGCGGTACAGGTACGGCGCATCGATCACATACGCCCGCATGCCGCTGAACGGCATCTGGCCGCATCGCAGCGCGACGCGCCCGGCGCCGAAGATCGGGCCGATCTCGCACACCGTGCGCTGGTGACGCACCGCGTCCGCGATCGCAGGCAGTCCGGGCAGCAGCAGTCGCACATCCGCGCCGGCACGCGTCAGCGCGGGCGGTAGCGCGGCGACGACGTCGGCCAGGCCACCGGTCTTGACGAGCGGGAACACCTCGGCGGCAGCGTGAAGCACCCGCAGCGGCTGTCCGGCCGGGCTCGACAGCGGCGGCTTCAAGCCAGCTTCGCGAGCATGTCGCGCGTGACCAGTGTGATGCCCTGCTCGCTGCGGTGGAAGCGCCGTGCGTCCTCGGCGGCGTCTTCACCGATCACCAGGCCGTCGGGGATCACGCAGCCGCGGTCTGCCACCACCCGGGTCAGCCGGGCGCGCCGGCCGACCACGACATCGGGCAACAGCACCGACCAGCTGACGCTCGCATGGGAATGCACGCGGACGCTGGAGAACAACAGCGAGCGAAACACCGACCCCGAGATGATGCAGCCGCCGGACACCATGGCCTCGATCGCCACGCCTCGCCGGTCAGGCTGGTTGTGCACGAACTTGGCCGGCGGAAGCTGCTGCTGGTAGGTCCAGATCGGCCAGCGCCGGTCGTAGAGGTCGAGCAGCGGCACGGTGGCGGTGAGGTCGATGTTGGCGTCCCAGTAGGCATCGATCGTGCCGACATCTCGCCAATAGGGCAACTGATCCGGCTGCGACGACACGCAGCTCAGCGAGAACGGGTGCGCTGTCGCGCAGCCGTTGCGTACCGCGTGCGGCATGATGTCGCGCCCGAAGTCGTGCGACGAATTCGGGTCGTTCATGTCGCGCGCGAGTTCGGCGTAGAGGTACTTCGCGTCGAAGACGTAGATGCCCATGCTGGCGAGCGACTGCGTCGCGTCCCCCGGCATGGCCGGCGGGTTGGCGGGTTTCTCGACGAAATCGGTGATCAGGCCGTTCCCGTCCACCGCCATCACGCCGAATGCGCTCGCCTCGGCGCGCGGCACCGCGATGCAGCCGACCGTGCACTCGCGGCCCTTGTCCACATGGTCGGCCAGCATCAGCGCGTAGTTCATCTTGTAGATGTGGTCGCCCGCGAGCACGACGACGTACTCGGCCCGGTAGCTGTTGAGGATGTCCTGGTTCTGGAATACCGCGTCGGCCGTGCCGCGGTACCACGACTCTTCATCGACGCGCTGCTGTGCCGGCAGCAGGTCGACGAACTCGTTCATCTCGCTCTTCAGGAACGCCCAGCCGCGCTGCAGGTGGCGCAGCAGGCTGTGACTCTTGTACTGCGTGATGACGCCGATGCGCCGGATGCCCGAGTTCAGGCAGTTCGAAAGCGCGAAGTCGACGATGCGGAACTTGCCGCCGAAATACACTGCTGGCTTGGCGCGCGTGTCGGTCAGGTTGTGCAATCGGCTGCCGCGCCCGCCTGCAAGTACCAGTGCCACCGCCCGCTTCGGCAAGTCCAGGTTGTGGGCGAGTTCGTTGCGTTCCATGAAACCTCCGATAGCCATGGCATTGTCGTCGCTTCCGCGATCGCGGCGCAGGCCGGGCGCAGCACAATCGCCATGCATCCGCCGTCATCATGGCACCATGCGGGGCCTGAGCGCCCGCTGCGGCGACCGATCATTCGAATGGAGAGGATTCGACGTTGACCCCGAGTTCCGACAACCCCGGACTGGCAGCCGAGCTCGACCGGCTGCTGCTGACCACGATCGGCGTCGCACCTGGCGAGGCCAGCGCCGCCGAGTTGATGCAGGCCACGGCCGGGTTGGCGCGGCGGGTGCTCTCCGAGCGCTGGGTTCAGACCCAGGCCGCCGAGCGAGCCGACAAGGCGCGGCGCGTCTACTACCTGTCGATGGAATTCCTGATCGGGCGCACGCTTTCCAACGCAATGGCCGCGCTGAACCTGCGCGACGAGGCCGCGGCGGCGCTGCGCCAGCACGCGCTGCAGATCGAGGACGTCGCCGAACAGGAGGCCGATGCGGCGCTCGGCAACGGCGGCCTGGGTCGCCTGGCGGCGTGCTTCCTCGACTCGATGGCGACGCTGGGTCTGCCCTCGTTCGGCTACGGCATCCGCTACGAGTACGGCATGTTCGCGCAGGACATCGTCCACGGGCGCCAAGTCGAGCACCCCGATCCCTGGCTCGACGACGGCTCGCCGTGGGAGTTTCCGCGCGCCGGCCTGAGCTACCCGGTGCGATTCGGCGGATGGGTCGAGCAGCAGGGCGAGCGTGCCATCTGGCGCCACGCCGGGGAGGTGGCCGCCAAGGCCTACGACATGGTCATTCCCGGCCACGGCACGCGCAAGGTCAGCACGCTGCGCCTGTGGAAGGCCGCAGCGCCGGTCCACATCGACCTGCATGCGTTCAACAGTGGCGACTACGCCCGCGCCGCCGCGGTGAAGAACGAGTTCGAGAACATCTCCTGGGTGCTCTACCCTAACGACAGTACGCCGGCCGGTCGCGAACTGCGCCTGCGTCAGGAGTACTTTTTCGTCAGCGCCTCGCTGCAGGACCTGCTCGGCCGTCACCTGCTCGAGCACGCGCGGCTCGAGAACCTGGCCGACCAGGTGGCGATTCACCTCAACGATACCCACCCTGCGATCGGCGTGGCCGAGCTGATGCGGCTTCTGGTCGACGAGCACGGCATGCCCTGGGCCGCAGCGTGGGCGCAGTGCCAGCGCGTCTTCTCATACACCAACCACACGCTGATGCCCGAGGCGCTCGAGACCTGGAGCGTCAGTCTGATGCAGCATGTGCTGCCACGCCACCTGCAGATCATCCTGCGCATCAACCAGGAGTTCCTCGACACGGCGGCGCTGGCCCGGCCGGGCGACCTCGGCCTCCTTCAGCGGCTGTCGCTGATCGACGAGAACGGCGAGCGGCGCGTGCGCATGGCGCACCTGTGCGTCGTCGGAAGCCACAAGGTCAACGGCGTCTCGGCGCTGCACTCGGAACTGCTCGTGAAGACGATCTTCGCCGACTTCGCGAGCCTCAACCCCGAGCGCTTCACCAACGTGACCAACGGCGTCACGCCGCGGCGCTGGCTGGCGCAGGCCAACCCGGGCCTGGCGGCGCTGCTCGATCGGACCCTCGGCAACGGCTGGCGACTCGACCTCGCACAGCTCGCTGGCCTGGCGCGACACGTCGACAGCGGTGCGCTGCGCGCCGCGTTCGCGACCGTCAAGCACGCCAACAAGGCCCACCTGGCGACGTACATCGAGCGCGAAGTCGGCGTTCGGCTGGATCCGGCGAGCCTGTTCGACGTGCAAGTCAAGCGGATCCATGAATACAAGCGGCAGTTGCTCAACGTGCTGCACGTGGTGACGCGCTACCACGCCATGCTCGCCGACCCGCAGGCCGACTGGGTGCCGCGCAGCGTGATCTTCGCCGGCAAGGCAGCCACTTCGTACCACATGGCCAAGCAGATCGTCCGGCTGATCCACGATGTGGGCAGCGTGATCAACAACGACCGGCGCGTCGGCGACCGCCTCAAGATGGTCTTCGTGCCGAACTACGGCGTGTCGGTGGCCGAACTCATCATGCCCGGCGCCGACCTGTCGGAGCAGATTTCGACCGCGGGCACCGAAGCCTCGGGCACCGGTAACATGAAGCTCGCGCTCAACGGCGCGCTCACCATCGGCACCCTCGACGGCGCAAACATCGAGATCCGCGACAAGGTCGGCGCCGACAACATCTTCGTCTTCGGCCACACGACGCCCGAGATCGCGGCGCTGAACCACGGCGGCTACCAGCCGATGCGGATCTACGAATCCAACCCAGCCTTGAAGGCGGTGCTCGACGCGATCGCCGGCGGGCAGTTCTCAGCCGACGAGCCCGACCGCTATCGTGGCGTCGTCGATGCGCTGCTCTGGGGCGGCGACCACTACAAGCTGCTGGCCGACTACGACGCCTACGTGGCTGCTCAAGCGAGTGTCGACGCGCTGTACCGCGACAGTGAGGCGTGGGTGCGGCGCGCCATCGCCAACGTCGCGGGCATGGGAGGCTTCTCGTCCGATCGTGCGATTCGCGAGTACGCGACGCAGATCTGGGGCATGGCGCCCCGCAACAGAGCCTAGCCGTGCCGCCGCTCTCCGAGGTCGAGCTACTCAATGCCGGTTGCCACGGCGATCCGTTTTCGGTGCTCGGCGTGCACAGCGAAGGCGACGGGCATTACAGCATCCGCAGCTTCCAGCCCGGCGCCCGCGCCGTCACGTTGATCGATGCGGCAAGCAGACAGCCGCTCGCCGAGCTGACGCGGCGCCATGCCGACGGATTCTTCGAGGCCAGCGTCGCGGGTCCCCGGCCCGCCGACTACCGGCTGCGCGTGCAATGGGCTGACGGCAACGAGTCGCTGCTCGACGATCCCTACCGCTTCGGCCCGGTGCTGGGCGAGATGGACGTGTGGCTGCTGGGCGAGGGCTCGCACCTCAGGCCGTTCGAAATCCTCGGCGCTCACCTGCGTTCGATGAGCGGGGTCGACGGCACCAGCTTCGCAGTCTGGGCGCCGAACGCGTCGCGCGTCAGCGTGGTCGGCGACTTCAATGTCTGGGACGGGCGGCGCCACGCGATGCGCCTGCGCCGCGAATGCGGCGTGTGGGAGATCTTCATCCCCGGCATCGTCGCCGGCACTCGCTACAAGTTCGAAATCCGCACGCGCGATGGCCTGGTGCTGCCGCTCAAGGCCGATCCCTATGCGTTCCACGCCGAGCTGCGCCCGGCCACGGCCAGCGTGGTCGGCTCGATACCGGATGCTGCGCCGGCGTCGCCCGTGCGACAGCGCGCCAATGCGCTCGACGCGCCGATGAGCATCTACGAAGTCCATCTCGGCTCCTGGCGGCGCAAGCCCGAGGAAGGCAATCGCTTCCTCGACTGGGACGAACTGGCAGACACGCTGATTCCCTACGCGCAGGCAATGGGTTTCACGCACCTCGAGCTGCTGCCGGTGAGCGAGCACCCGTTCGACGGCTCCTGGGGCTACCAGCCGGTGGGGCTGTACGCGGCGACGGCGCGCTTCGGCGAACCGCAGGGCCTGCGCCGCTTCGTCGATCGCGCGCACGCCGCCGGCATCGGTGTCCTGCTCGACTGGGTGCCGGCGCACTTCCCGAACGACGCGCACGGCTTGGCCGCTTTCGACGGCACTCGGCTCTACGAGTACGCCGACCCGCGCGAGGGCGTCCACAACGACTGGGACACGCTGATCTACAACTTCGGCCGCACCGAGGTGCGCAACTTCCTGGTCGGCAATGCGCTGTTCTGGCTCGAGCGCTATGGCGTCGACGGCCTGCGCGTCGATGCCGTCGCCTCGATGCTGTACCGCGACTACAGCCGCGAGCCGGGAGAGTGGATACCGAACGTCCACGGCGGACGCGAGAACCTCGAGGCGATCGACTTCCTGAAGCGGATGAACCAGGTCGTCGGCGTGGAACGCCCTCAGGCGGTGACGCTGGCCGAGGAATCGACGGCGTTCCCGGCCGTGTCGCGCCCGACCTTCGCCGGCGGCCTCGGGTTCCACTTCAAGTGGAACATGGGCTGGATGCACGACACGCTGGCCTACATGCGGCGCGACCCGATCCATCGCAAGTACCACCATCACGAGCTGAGCTTCGGCCTCGTCTATGCTTTCAACGAGAACTTCGTGCTGCCGCTCTCGCACGACGAGGTGGTGCACGGCAAGGGGTCGATGCTCGCCAAGATGCCGGGCGACCGCTGGCAGAAGTTCGCGAACCTGCGCGCGTACTACGGCTTCATGTTCGGCCACCCCGGCAAGAAGCTGCTCTTCATGGGCGGCGAGTTCGCGCAGGTCGACGAGTGGGACCATGACCGCAGTCTCGACTGGCACCTGCTGGCCGATCCGCTGCATGAAGGCGTCCGCCGCCTGGTCGGCGATCTGAACGGGCTTCTCCGCGCCACGCCGGCGCTGTACGAGCAGGACTTCGGACGCGAAGGCTTCGGCTGGATCGACCATGGCGACGCCGAGCGCTCGCTGCTGAGTTTCGTTCGCTACGGGCGCGCCATCGACGAGATGATCGTCGTCGTGTGCAACTTCACGCCGACCGTGCACCACGGCCTGCGCGTCGGCGTGCCGCGTGCCGGGCGCTATGTCGAACGCCTGAACACCGATTCGACGCACTACGGCGGCAGCAACGTCGGCACGCCGCTCGGCACCGCGATGTCGCAGGCCGTGGCCTGGAACGGTCAGGCCCATTCGATCGTGATCGACCTGCCCCCGCTGGCGACGGTCTTCCTCGAGTGGAAAGCTTGAGCGGGGTCGTGCTGGACGAGGGACATCCCTGGCCGCTCGGCGCGCATTGCGACGACGACGCAGGCATCAACTTCGCCGTCTTCTCGGCCCACGCGCAGGCGATCGAGCTGTGCCTGTTCGACGCATCCGGCACGCGCGAACTCCGGCGGCTGGCCTTGCCCGGACGCACTGGCGACGTCTGGCATGGCCGGCTGCGAGGCGTCGATGTCGGCGCCGGCCTCGTCTACGGCCTGCGCGCGCACGGCCCCTGGGAGCCCGAGCACGGCCACCGTTTCAATCCGCACAAGCTGCTGCTCGACCCGTACGCGCGGGAGATCGTCGGCCGCTTCGATTGGCGCAGCGAGCAATTCGGCGCCGACCCCGTTCAGCCGCGACTGATGGACCGGCGCGACAACGCGCTGCATGCGCTGAAGGCGCGTGTCATCGACGAGCGGCCCGCCACCGGTGATGTGCCCGAGCCGCGCCCGCACACGCCGCTGGCCGAAACCGTGCTCTACGAGGCGCACGTGAAGGGCCTGACGATGCGCCATCCCGGCGTGCCCGAGCCGCAGCGCGGCAGCTATGCCGGGCTGGCGTCGGACGCGGCGATCGCGCACCTGCAGCGCCTGGGCGTCACCGCCATCAGCCTGCTGCCGCTGCACCAGCATCTGGACGAGCAGCGCCTCGTCGAGCAGGGTCTTTCGAACTATTGGGGCTACAACACGATCGGCTTCTTCGCTGTCGAGCCGCGCTACGCCAGCGGCGCGGGCGGGCTTTCGCCGCGGCAGGAATTCCGCGCGATGGTGCGCCGGCTGCACGCCGCCGGCATCGAGGTGATCCTCGACGTCGTGTTCAACCACACCGCAGAGACCGACAGCACCGGACCGACAATCTCCTGGCGCGGGCTCGACAACCTGAGCTACTACCGCACGCCGCCGGGCGAGCCCGGTACCTACGACAACCTCAGCGGCTGCGGCAACACGCTCGATCTCCGTCATCCCCGCGTGTTGCAGATGGTGATGGACAGCCTGCGGCATTGGGCCGGCACGATGAATGTCGACGGCTTCCGCTTCGACCTGGCACCCGTGCTCGGCCGAAGCGACGACGGCTTCGATCCGCACGCCGCGTTCTTCCAGGTCGTTGCGCAAGACCCGCTACTGGGCAGACTGAAGCTCATTGCCGAACCGTGGGACCTCGGCCCCGGCGGCTACCAGCTCGGCCGCTTTCCGCGCGGCTGGCTGGAGTGGAACGACCGATTCCGCGACGGCATGCGCAGCTTCTGGCTGGGCGGAGCATCGACCCGCGGCGAATTCGCGCAGCGCCTGTGTGCGTCGTCCGACCTGTTCCACGTGCGCGGGCGCACACCGGCGGAGTCGGTCAACTTCATCGCCGCCCACGACGGCTTCACGCTGCGCGACCTGCTCACCTGGGAGCGCAAGCGCAACACGGCCAACGGCGAGGACAACCGCGACGGTCATGGCGCGAACCACGGCTGGAACTGTGGAGCGGAAGGTCCGAGCGACGATGCGCAGGTGCGGGCGTTGCGGGCCCGGCTGCAACGCTCGCTGCTGGCCATGCTGCTGCTCGCGCAAGGCACGCCGATGCTCGCCGCCGGCGACGAACTCGGCCACAGCCAGGACGGCAACAACAACCCGTACTGCCAGGACAACCCGACCACGTGGATCGCCTGGGCCGAGGCCGACGAGGCGCTGATCGCCTTCACGGCCCGGGTGATTGCGCTGCGCCGCCGACTGTTGCCGCTCGCCGATCATTGGTACAGCGGCTCGCCCGAACGCGATGGCCTGCGCGACCTCGCCTGGCTGCGCGCCGACGGCCAGTCGCTGACCGGCGACGACTGGCGCGACCCGTCCGTGCGCACGCTCGGCGGCCTGATCGGCGCGCCCGGCAAGGCATCCCTACCGCTGCTGCTGCTCGTCAACGCCGAAGCGAAGGACAGTGCATTCACGCTGCCTGCCGGCGCGTGGCAAGCGCTACTCGACACCGCGCGTGCCGGGGGCGAGGGCGCGTGGCACGGCACGGCGAGCTACCCTCTTGCCGGGCACAGCGTGACCCTGCTCTCGCGGGTACCGCCCCTGCCATGAGATTCGATCGCGCCTGCGGCGTGCTGCTGCACCCGACCTGCCTGCCCGGCCCCCACGGTTCGGGCGATTTCGGAAGCGCGGCCTACCACTTCGTCGATTGGCTCGTCGCGGCCGGGCAGAAGCTGTGGCAGATCCTGCCGCTGGGCGGCATCGGCCCAGGCAACTCGCCCTACATGAGCAGTTCGGCCTTCGCCGGCAACGTCTTGCTGATCGACCTTGCCGAGTTGCAGGCCCGCGGTTGGCTGGCGGCCGAAGAACTCGCACCTGAACCCGGTTTCGAGGACGGGCGCGTGAACTTCGCGGCAGTGGTGCCATGGCGCATGGAGCGCTTGTGGCGAGCTGCGACGCGCTTTGCGGTGGCGCACGGCGACGCCGACGACGCGGCCTACACGGCGTTCTGCAATCGGCAGGCCGCTTGGCTGGACGACTACGCGTTGTTCATGGCACTCGCCGACCACCAACCCGGGCAGCCCTGGTGCGACTGGGACAGCGCCCTGGCCCGCCGCGAGCCCGCCGCCCTGCGGGCCGAGAGCGAAGCACACGCCGAATGCATGGCCTTTCACAAGTTCTGCCAATGGCGCTTCTTCGAGCAGTGGTTGCGGCTCAAGGCCTACGCCAACGAGCGCGGGATCCAGATCGTCGGCGACGCGCCGATTTTCATGGCCTACCAGAGCGCCGAAGTGTGGGCCCGCCAGCCGCTGTTCGAACTCGACGCGACCGGCCACGCCAAGGTCGTCGCCGGCGTGCCGCCCGACTACTTCAGCGACACCGGCCAGCGCTGGGGCAACCCGCTGTACCGCTGGCCGGCCCATGCCGACGAGGGCTATGCATGGTGGACAGAGCGCGTCCGGCACAGCTTCGAGCTGGTGGACATCGTGCGCATCGACCACTTCCGCGGCTTCGCGCACTATTGGGAGATTCCGGCGAGCGAAGCCACGGCGGTCAAGGGCCGCTGGCGTGCGGGTCCGGGCGCCGCGCTGTTCAAGGCGATCGCGAACGCGCTCGGTCCGCTGCCGATCATCGCCGAGGACCTCGGGTTGATCACGCCCGATGTCACGGCGCTGCGCAAGCGTTTCGCGTTCCCGGGCATGCGGATCCTGCACTTCGCGTTCGGTGGCGACAACCGCAATGCCTACCTGCCCCACCACCACGAGCCCGACAGCGTGGTCTACACGGGGACACACGACAACGACACCACGCTGGGCTGGTGGGCCGGCGCGAGCATGCAGGAGCGGGCTCACGCACTGGCCTACCTCGCGAGCGATGGCACGGCGATCCACTGGGACCTGATCCGCGCCGCCTGCGCGTCGGTGGCCGACACCGCGATCATTCCGCTGCAGGACGTGCTGGGTCTGGCTGGCGAACACCGCATGAACCTACCCGGCCGCGGTGAGGGCTACTGGGAGTGGCGCTTCCAGTGGGCGCAGGTGCAACCCGAGCATGCGCAGCGGCTGGCCGCGCTGTGCGGCCTGTACGGGCGCTGACCGCCGAACAACCAGCGCCGAGCCAGGCCGCGGCTGAACGCCAATGCAAAGGGCGCCCGAAGGCGCCCTTTCTCCTGCCTGCGCTTCGCGCGGTCGGGACTCAGTTCAGCGGTGTCTTCTTGTTGTTCGGGTACATGTACAGCGTCATCGCCGGGTTCTTCAACTCGCCATCGGCCTCGAAGCCGATCTTGGCTGTCACGCCCTGGTAGTCGGTCTTGAACAGCAGCGGGCCGTAGACCTTCGGGTCGGTCGAACCGGCTCTTTGCATCGCGTCGACCAGCACGCCGACGGCGTCGTAGGTGTAGGGCGAGTAGACCTGGAACTGGCCTGGGTACTTGGCGTCGTAGCGTGCCTTCCAGGCATTGCCGCCGGGCATCTTCGCGAGCGACGAGCCACCCTCGGCGCAAACCACGTTGGCAAGCGTCTTCGCGCCGCCCGCGTTCTCGATCAGCTTCTCGGTGCAGATGCCGTCGCCGCCGAAGTACTTGACATTGGTCAGGCCGAGTTGCTCCATCTGGCGCAGCATCGGGCCACCCTGCGTGTCCATGCCGCCGTAGAAGATCGCGTCGGGCGCCTTGGCCTTGATCGCGGTCAGGATGGCGGTGAAGTCGGTCGCCTTGTCGTTCGTGTATTGCTCGTCGACGACCGTCATGCCGAGGGACTGGGCGGTCTTCTTGAACACTTCGGCGACGCCCTGGCCATAGGCGGTGCGGTCGTCGATGATGGCAACCCTCTTCAGCTTCAGGTTGTTGGCGGCGTGTAGCGCCAGGCCGGCGCCGAGCGCGTTGTCGTTCGCGATCTCGCGGAAGACGTTCTTGAAGCCCTGCTGTGTCAGCTTCGGGTTCGTGGCCGCGCCGGTGATCATCGGAATGCCGCAGTCGTTGTAGATCTTCGACGCCGGGATCGTGGTGCCGGAGTTGAGGTGGCCGACGACGCCGTTGACCTTCGCATCGCACAGCTTGGTGGCCACTGCAGCGCCCTGCTTCGGGTCGGCCGCGTCGTCTTCGGCCATCAGCTCGAGTTTGACCTTCTTGCCGCCGATCACGACGCCCTTGGCGTTGAGATCCTCGACCGCCATGCGGGCACCGTTCTCGTTGTCCTTGCCGTAGTGCGCCTGACCGCCCGACATCGGTGCGACGTGGCCGATCTTGACGACAACTTCTTGCGCCGACGCGGCAACGGCGCACATCGCGACCACCGCGCCCATGATCACATTGAGCTTGACTTGCATGCAGAACCTCCGGAGGAAATGTTGGAAAACCTGTGACTGGATGAGGAGCAAGGCGAGGATTCGCCCCTTTTCTCAACGCGCGCAACGATACCCCAAAAAAGGCAGCGCTTCCATCGGGACTCCTCCCCAGGCGTCATCGCGGCGTCGTGCCGGCGGTCCTGGACCCATTGCGCAGACAAGGCGACCCTGAGTCGTCGCGTTCACGGACGGATTTCTAGCGGCCGCGCTGGCGCGCCAGTTCCTGGGTCACGGCGTGTTCCACCATGTCGCGCAGCGTCGCTGCGAATTCGATCCGCACGTCGCGTACCAGGGTATCGGCCAGCCGCGCGAGTGCCGGCGTCAGTGCCTCGCGCAGCCGGTACTCGAGCATCAGACCGGCAGTGCGCTGCAGATCGGTCAGCACACGCTCGACCAGTTGCTCTTCATTGGGCGCGGGCGCCGCCATCGCCTCTTCAGTCGTCCCCTGAACCGACTGTTCCGGCACAGGCGTTGCGTCGCTGGACAGGCCGCCGCGCGCGGCGTCGCGCGCTGGCGGAGGCAACTCGATCACCTCGGTCAGGGTCGGCAACTCCTGCAGGCTGTGTGGTCCGGGGCGGGCGAGATTCATCGGTCCATCGCTCAGGCTCTCGCCATGTGCCGCTCGAGCGCGTAGCCGCGGTCGGCATAGTGCTTCCAGCGCATGCGGGCGGCCTGCCTGGGAGCGTCGTCGTCGGGCACGATCTCGATCACCCGCTCGAAGCTCTCGAAGCCGGGCACCAGTTCATCGCCCAGGTTGAGCAGCGCCTCGTGATGCGGCGCCTGCTCGACGTGCTCGACGAGCCAGATCGGCGTGTCCTTCAGATGCGGCGCGACCGCTGCGCCGGCCGCCACATGCAGATGCGGCACGAAGTCGGTCGCCTCGAAGGTCCACAGCAGCTTGTCCAGCCGGGCGAGCGTTGCCGGCGGCGCGCTCACCACCACTTTCGCGCCGCGCGCGTGCGCCTTACGCAGCAGGCGACAGGCATAGCCCAGTCGGTCCGGCACGTTAAGGTGGAACATGACCTCGGTCACCCGACCGGCTCCTCAGCCCCGCCCGGCTTGGGCCAGCACGAAGTGCGTGAGCAGCCCGACCGGCCGCCCCGTGGCGCCCTTGGACGGACCCGACTTCCATGCCGTGCCGGCGATGTCGAGGTGCGCCCAACGGTACTTGCCGGTATAGCGGCGCAGGAACATCGCGGCGGTGATCGCCCCGCCCGCGCGCGGCCCGACATTGCCCATGTCGGCGAAGTTGCTCTTCAGCGCCTCGTCGTATTCCTCGTCCAGCGGCATCCGCCAGCAAGGGTCGAGCGAACTCTTTGCAGCGGCTTGGAACTGCGTCGCCATCGCGTCGTCGGCGGTGAACAGCCCGGAATGGTGATGGCCGAGGGCGATCATGCAGGCGCCGGTCAACGTGGCGACGTCGACGACGAGTGCCGGCTTGAAGCGCTCGGCATAGGTCAACGCATCACACAGGACCAGCCGGCCCTCGGCGTCGGTGTTGAGGATCTCGATCGTCTGCCCCGACAGGCTCGTCACCACATCGCCCGGCTTGACGGCGCTGCCACCCGGCATGTTCTCGCATGCCGGCACGATGCAGACGAGGTTGAGCTTCGGCTCGAGCTCGGCCACGGCGTGTAGCGTCCCGAGGACGCTCGCAGCGCCGCCCATGTCGAACTTCATCTCGTCCATCTCGGCCGCTGGCTTGATCGAGATGCCGCCGCTGTCGAAGGTGATGCCCTTGCCGACCAGCACCACCGGTGGCTCGCCCTTCGGAGCACCCCGGTAGTGGACCACGATGAAGCGCGGCGGTTCGTGCGAACCCTGCGCCACGGCCAGGAATGCACCCATGCCGAGCTTCTCGAGTGCCTTGCGGTCGAGCACCTCGACCTTGAGTCCGTGATGTCTGCCGAGCTTTCGTGCCTGCTCGGCCAGCACGGTGGGCGTGCAGTGATTGCCGGGCCGATTGGCCAGGTCCCTCGCCAGCTTCACTCCGGCGGCCACGGCGCGCCCAAGCGCCAGCCCCTGCTGCACGGCCGGCGCATCCTGCTGTGTACACAACAGCGTGACCTTCGCTATGGCCGCATCGGCCGGCGCGCTCGGCTTCGTGTGTCGGTAGACGTACGTCGCATCGGCAGTGGCGGCGACGAGCGCCTCGGCGTGCTCGGCAGTGAGTGCGAACGGCGCCGATGCGGCCACGCGGCGCGCGCCCAGTCCCTTGAGCTGACCCAGCGCCGTGGCGATCGCCTTCTTGAAAGCCTTGGGCGTGGCGTCGGCCGCGGTGGTGACGACGAGTCGGGTTGCCTTCACGCCCACTGGGCGGTGCAGGTAGAGCGTGCGGTCGGTCTTGACCTTGAAGTCGCCCGCCTTCACGGCTTCGGAGACAAGACTCGCCACGGCCGGGTCGAGACGCGTGTCCAGACCATCGATGTGCACGACGAGCACGAGCGCGTCACAGGCAACGGCTGCCAGGGCCTCAGGGCCCGAAATCTGATGACGGAAGTCCATAATGCGGCCAGCCTGAAAACCGATGATGTTATTCGATTCCACCTTGATTCGAGAGCTGACCCGCGCCTTTGGCGCGACGCTGGTCGTGATCCTGACGATCGTGCTGACGATGATGCTGATACGCACGCTCGGCCAGGCTGCCAGCGGCAACGTGAGCCCGCAGGATGTGGTGCAGTTGCTCGGTTTCACCGCGCTCGGCTACCTGCCCACGATCCTGAGCCTGTCGCTCTTCATCGCTGCCGTCGCCACGCTGACGCGGATGTACCACGACAGCGAGATGACGGTCTGGTTCGCCAGCGGCATCAGTCTGTGGCGCTTCGTGCGGCCGGTGCTGCGCATGAGCTGGCCGGTGATGCTCGTCGTGCTGCTGCTCGCGTTGTTCGTCTGGCCCTGGGTCAACCAGCGCGGCATCGAGTTGATGAAGCGCTACGAGCGCCGCTCCGACCTGTCGCGCGTCGCCGCCGGCCAGTTCCAGAGCTCGGCCGACGGGCGCCGGGTGTTCTTCATCGAACGCAACACCGACGATGCGCGAGTCGGACGAAACGTGTTCGTGCAGACGCGCAAGGACGACGTCGAAGCGGTGACCTCGGCACGCGAAGGGCGCATCGAGTTCGCCGGTGCGGATCGCTTCATCCTGCTCGAACGCGGGCAGCGCAACGAGGAAGACCTGAAGAGCGGCGAAAAGACCTTGGCGCGCTTCGAGAGCTACCGCGCGCTGGTCGACGAGAAACTCTCGGGCGGGATCGAGGAGCTGCCGCCGCCAGCGCGGACCACCCTCGAACTCGTGCGCCAACCGACCCGCGCCTTTCAGGGCGAGCTGGCCTGGCGCATCGGGCTCGTGCTGGGCGCCGCCAACCTGCTGCTGCTGGCGATCGGGCTCGCGGCGACCAACCCGCGTCGGCCAGGCAGTTGGAACCTCGTCCTCGGGCTGCTCGCCTTCGTCGTCTACTTCAACCTGATCAACCTGTCGCAGGCCTGGATCGCGGTCGGCAGGGCGGGCATGGGCAGCATGCTGCTTGCGATCCACGGCGGCGCGTTCCTGCTCGCGCTGGCGGTGCTGTGGTGGCGCGATCAAGGCCACACGAGCCGCCTGTTCGGCCTGCGCCGTCGCACGGCCTGATGAAGATCGTCCGCCGCCTGCTCTACGCGGAAATCACGAAGGCGGTGATCTTCGTCGCCCTCGCCTTCCTGTCGCTGTTCTTCTTCTTCGATTTCGTGGCCGAGCTGGCCAAGGCGAACGACAAGGGCTACACCGCGGCGCACGCAGCAATCTACAGCCTGCTGTTCCTGCCCGGCCACCTCTACGAGCTGGCACCGATCGCGGTACTGATCGGCGCCATCTACGCGCTGGCCAGCCTGGCCCATTCGTCCGAGTTCACGATCCTGCGCACCGGCGGGCTCGGCCCCGGCCGTGCGATCGGCGCGCTGGCCGTCCTGGGCGCCGCCTTCGCCGTGTTCACCTTCGTGCTCGGCGACTACGTGGCGCCACTGAGCGAGACTCGAGCCGCCGAATTCAAGGCCTTCTTCCGCGGCGGCCTGAAGCTCGACCGCGCGGGCGCCTGGCTGAAGGACAGGCGCATGACCCCCGACGGCGAGCGATCCTATTCGGTCAACGTGGCCAGCGCCAGCGCGGCGGGCGAATTGCACGGCGTTCGCATCTTCGAATTCGACGCCGACGGCCGGCTGCTGGTGCGCATCGCTGCAGAGACCGGCAAGGTCGGCCGCGACGCGACCTGGCGGCTCGGTCAGGCCAGTGTCACCGAATGGACCGGCGCGACCCCCGACGGCCGGGCGCAGGTGCGCGAAACACGGCACCCGAGCCTGGACTGGCAAAGCACGCTGGGCGCCGACGTGGTGTCGGCCGCCGTGCTCCCGCTGACGGCGATGTCCACGCACGAACTGTTCCGCTACATGCGCCACCTGGCCGACAACGGACAGGCTTCGCAACGGCACGAGATCCAGTTCTGGAAGCGCGCCCTCTATCCGTTCGCCTGCCTGGTGATGATTGCGCTGGCGCTTCCCTTCGCCTACCTGCACGCGCGCAGCGGCGGTGTCAGTCTGAAGGTCTTCGGCGGCATCATGCTGGGGATCAGTTTCGTGCTGCTGAACAATGTCGCCAGCCACATCGGGCTGCTGAGCAACCTGACCCCGTGGATCGTCGCCTCGGCCCCGAGCGCGCTCTACTTGCTGCTGTCGCTGGCGGCGTTCAGCTGGCTGGTCCGCTACCGCTGACGGGAAGGCAATGACCCACGGCCTGCTGCTCTTTGCCCACGGCGCGCGCGATCCGCGCTGGGCCTTGCCGTTCGAGGAGGTCGCGCGGCGCGTCCGTGTCATGCGGCCCGAGGTCGCGCTCGAGTTGGCGTTTCTCGAATTCATGTCGCCCGACGTGATCGAGGCCGGTCGCCGGCTTGCCGAGGCAGGCTGCCGCAACGTCGAGGTGTTGCCGCTGTTCCTCGGCGCTGGCGGCCACGTGCGCAAGGACTTGCCGCAGTGGCTGTTGCGGCTCGGCGCGGAGTATCCCGATGTGCAGTGGCGGCTGCGGCCGGCGATCGGCGAGGCCGACGGCGTCATTGCCGCGATGGCCATCGAAGCCGTGGGTCTGCTCGCGCCGCGATGAAATGACGACCCCCAAGCTTGGGGCGGCCCGGCGCCAGTCTGAAATAATCGCGCCCCAGAGTCGCAAGAGACCAGGCCCATGAACCTGCATCAGTTCCGGTTCGTCCAGGAGGCGGTCCGGCGCAACCTCAACCTGACCGAGACCGCCAAGGCGCTGTTCACATCGCAGCCCGGCGTTTCCAAGGCAATCCTCGAACTCGAGGGGGAACTCGGCGTCGACATCTTCGCGCGCCATGGCAAGCGGCTGCGCCGCGTCACCGAGCCGGGGCAGCACGTGCTGCGCGCGATCGAGGTGATCATGCGCGAGGTCGGCAACCTCAAGCGCATCGGCGACGAATACTCAAAGCAGGACGCCGGTCGGCTGTCGATCGCGACGACGCACACGCAGGCGCGCTACGTGCTTCCCGAGCCAGTGGCTGCATTGCGCAAGCGCTTCCCGAAGGTCAACGTGAGCCTGCACCAGGGCACGCCCGACCAGGTGGCGCAGATGGTGCTCGAGGAGGTCGCCGACATCGGCCTGGCCACCGAGTCGCTCAGCGGCTACGCCGAGCTCGTCACGCTGCCGTGCTACGAGTGGCAGCATGTCGCCGTCATGCCGGCCGGCCACGCTCTGGCCCAGCTGGAGAGGATCTCGCTCGAAGACCTGGTCATCGAACCGCTGATCTCCTACCACCCCTCGTTCACTGGCCGCACCCGCATCGACCAGGCCTTCGCCGCGCGGCGCCTCAAGCCGAACGTGGTGCTCGAGGCGATCGATTCCGACGTCATCAAGACCTATGTCCGCCTCGGGCTCGGGGTCGGCCTCGTCGCCGAGATGGCGGTGCGCGACGACCCGCCGGGTGGCGACCTGGTGTCGCGTCCGCTCGGACACCTCTTCGGCCAGAACGTGGCGCGCGTCGCCTTCAAGCGCAGCGCCTACCTGCGCAATTTCGTCTACGCCTTCGCCGAGCAGATTTCGAGCCGGCTCAGCCGCGCATTGATCGAGCGGGCGATGAGCGGCGAGGCCGACGACTACCAGTTGTGAAGCACGTGAACGAATTCCCCACGCCCGCCGTCGAAAGCCGACTGCCCCATGTCGGCACCACCATCTTCACGACCATGTCGGCGCTGGCGCAGCAGCATGGCGCGGTCAACCTGGGCCAGGGCTTCCCGGACTTCGACTGCGACTCGAGGCTCGTCGATGCCGTCGACGCCGCGATGCGCGCCGGCCACAACCAGTACCCGCCGATGGCAGGAGTGCCCGCACTGCGCGAGGCCGTCGCGGCGAAGATCGAGGCGCTGTACGGCCGCCGCTACGACCCGGGCAGCGAGATCACGATCACGGCCGGCGCGACGCAGGCGATCCTCACTGCGATCCTTGCCGTCGTGCATCCGGGCGACGAAGTGATCGTGCTCGAACCCGCGTACGACAGCTACGAACCCAACATCGTGCTCGCTGGCGGCAAGGCCGTGCACGTGCCGCTGACCGCGGGGTCGTTCCGGCCGAATTTCGATGCCATCGCGGCCGCGCTGTCGCCGCGCACGCGGGCAATCCTCGTGAACACGCCGCACAACCCGAGCGCCACCGTCTGGACCGGCGAGGACATGCATCGCCTGGCCGAGTTGCTGCGCAGCACCGACGTGCTCATGATTGCCGACGAGGTCTACGAACACATGGTCTACGACGGGGCGCGACACGAGAGCGTCGCGCGGCATCCGCAACTCGCGGCGCGCAGCTTCATCATCTCGAGCTTCGGCAAGACCTACCACGTGACGGGATGGAAGGTCGGCTACGTCGCCGCGCCGGCAAGCCTGATGGCCGAGTTCCGAAAAGTGCATCAATTCAACGTGTTCACCGTCAACACGCCGATGCAGCACGCGCTGGCCGCCTACATGGCCGACCCCCGGCCGCACCTCGAACTCGCGGCGTTCTACCAGCGCAAGCGCGACCTGTTTCGCGCCGGGCTGGCGGGGTCGCGATTGCGGCTGCTGCCGAGCGCGGGAAGCTATTTCCAGTGCGTGGACTACTCGGCTCTCAGCGACGCCAGCGAGGTGGACTTCTGCCAGTGGTTGACGCGCGAGGTCGGCGTCGCGGCCATCCCCTTGTCGGTGTTCTACCGTGGTGGGCTCGAGCAACGCATGGCGCGCTTTTGCTTCGCCAAGAAGGACGAGACGCTGGCGCTGGCGATCGAGCGGCTGCGGCGGATCTGACGTCCGGCCTCGGCCCCAGGCTTGCTTGCACCCCTCGCAGGGACGCACGCCGCATGGCGGCGGCCTTGGGGCGCTCAGCGTTATTGCTTCTTGCCAGTCTCGCCGGGCAGGTGCATGTGGCCGGAGGCCGAGCCGAACCCGGTGTCGAATTGCGACGGGCGGCTGTCGGCGCCGGGGTCCAGACGCCCGATGTCCACGTCCACGTCGAGCAGCCGTTCGGGCGACCCGCGGGAAGCCCCCGCCGCCTGCGGAGGCGTCGCCGCCGGGGCGGCGGGCTCGCCGTCGAGTGGGAGCAGCACGTCCACGGTGGCGCACCGCGCGTCGTGCTCCGCCAGGTCGCGCGCGACCGCATACAGGAACAGCAATTCGCGATAGGCCGGCAGGTCGAAGGTGGCGCTGCCGGGATCGCGGCGCAGCAGCGAAGCTTCGAGGGCCTGCATCGTCTGCTCGGGCGCGGACCAGAGCGAAACCAGCCGGGCAAGCACTTTCGGGTAGTCGAGCAGCGATCGCCCCTGTTGCGGGTCCGACTGCCAGTCCTGGGCGTATGAATTGAAGCGGCGATTGAAACGCTCTCGAATGCGCTCGTACGCATCGCGATCGTCGCGTCGGCGGTGAATCTCGAGCAGTTTCAGGTAAGCCAGCGGGTTGGCGCTGCCACTGCCGCGAAGATGCCCCATCAGCAAATCGATCGCCGCGTCGTCCTGGCCTAGCACGACAAAGAACTCTGCCTGCTGCTCCAGATCGATCAGTTCCTCGACCGACATCTCGCTGGCGCGCGCGCTGTCGGAAGACGGCAGCGTATCGGGCCCGCCGCGCGCCAGCGCGTGCACTTGCGTCAGCATCATCGGGCTGGCTGTCGTCTCGACCAACGGCGGCTCATCGCTCGCTGGCAGGTGCTGTTCGGCACCGGTGTCGAGTTCGGCAGTGCTCCGCTCGCCCGCGGCGTCGATGGCCGCGTTGCTCGCGGGCGCCGCCTCGGCCGGCGGCGTAGCCCACCACTGCGTCGTCGCGCGCCGCTCGGCGCCCCGTCTCCACAGCAGGACGCCGACCGTGACAGCCAGCGCCGCGGACAGCGCCGCCAGCGCGAACAAGATCAGGTTCGCGTCGCGCTGCTTCTCGGCCTCGCGCAGGCGCATCTGCAGTTGCGCGAGACTTGCCTGCGTCGCCTGCGCGTCCGCACGCATCTTCGTCAGGCTGTCCTCCAGCGCCTGCATGCGCTCGCGATCGCGCGCACGCTTCTCGGCCTCTTCGTCCGGCGCGGACGCCGCACGCGCGGCATCCGAGGCAGCGTTGGCCGGGGCCGCCGGCAGACTGCCCGTCATGCGCGGGCTCGACCGATCGCGAGAGGCGTCGTCCTCGACCGGAACGAGCTTCAGGTGCGCGCCGGCCGGCTCGGCTGGCGCCTGGACGACCCTGGACGAAGGTGCGGCACGACCGGGGCGGTCGGTCTCGGGAACGCCCACCGCTGGCGCGCGCGGGACAGCCGCGGCCGCGGCCGCAGGCGCAGGCGTCATGCGGCGCGGGCGTGGGCGCGGGCGCGGCGCCGGATTGGCGCGCTCGCGGTTCACACCCGGTCCGGCCTCTGCCGCGACCGCCACCGCAGGCGGTTCGCTGCGCCGCGCCTGCGGCGGTGCGGCGCCGCCGCCTTCGGGCTCGGCACTCGCCTGCGCCAGGCTGATCGTCGGCGGGTCCACGAAGAGAACGAACTTGCGTGCCAGGCGGTTTGGGCAGGTGATCTGCAGGATCACGGTCACCACCGGTTCGTCGATCGCCGTGCTGCTTCTGACGCGCAGGTTGCGCTCGGACTTCGCGGCGCCGGGTTCGATCGAAACGCGCACGGTCGAGGATGGCAGCTGGTTGTCGCCGGAGAAGACTGTGGCGGAAACGCATTCGGCGACGAGATACTCGTCGGCGTCGAGCATCACACCCGCGCTGAAGCTCATCGGTTGCCCGAGCAGCGTGGCGTCGCTCACCCGCCCGAAACCGAGTGCCATCGCTTCCGGCATCGCCAACCAAAGCAGCGCGGCGAGTGCCAGGGGGAACGTGAATCTCGGCATGCGAATGGGGTGTTTGGAGCGCGAAGACTCTAGCATGAAGTCCCCGCCGAGCCCCCCATGGAAGGCACCGCTCAACGCCTGTTCCCACTGCGACTGCGGCACATGACACAATCCGCGCGCCGCTGCGATGCCAGCGCGCCCAGACGGGCTACCGAGATGCCTTCAGAACTTCGAACCGAGCGGCGCGGCACCACGCTGGTGCTGACGATGAGCGACCCGGCCACGCGCAACACGCTGTCCGAGCAACTGTTCGCGGCCGGCGTCGAGGCGCTCGACGTCGCCGAGTCGGATCCCGACGTGCGCTGCCTGGTGCTGCAGGGTGACGGTGGCCATTTCTGCGCCGGCGGCCACGTCGCCGGGCTGCGCGAGCGGCGCGCCGCCGATCCTTCGGTGCAGATGCAGATGGTCGAACACTTTCACCAGTTCATCGAGGCGCTGCGCACCTGTCCCAAACCCGTCATCGCTGCGGTCGAGGGCGCTGCCGCCGGCGGCGGCTTTTCGCTCGCCCTCGCCTGCGATCTGATCGTCGCCGCCGACGATGCGCGCTTCATCATGTCGCACGCTCGGCTCGGGTTGTCGCCCGATGGCGGAGGAAGCTGGCAACTCGCGCAGATGCTGCCTCGGCAACTGGCGCTGCAGCTGATCTGGCTCGCCGAGCCGGTGACCGCACGCCAGCTTTACGCGCACGGCGTCGTCAACTGGATCGCCGACCGCGGCAAGGCACTCGCCGAGGCCTGCGCAGTGGCCGAGCGGCTGTCGCAGATGGCACCGAACGCGCTGGCGAGCGCAAAGGAACTGGTGGCCCAGGGCGCGTGCAACGCGCTTGCCCAGCATCTGCCGTTGGAGCGCAACCATTTGGTGGAGAACCTGTTCCACCCGAACGGGGCGGAAGGCCTGCAGGCGTTCATCGACAAGCGCCCGCCGCGATTCCGTTGACGGGCAGGTTGTCACGTCAGCGACAAGCCATGAATCACCCCGTTCTTACACTCGACGAGCGTACCAACATCGAGACGGGCTCGTGGTTCTCCAAGCTTTCAATGCCGCTGCGCGAGGCGATCCTGTCGCGCTCCATCGTGCGCCGGATCGCCGATGGTGCACTGTTGTCGACACGCGGCTCGCACGCCGACGAATGGTGCGGCGTGGCCCGCGGTTCGGTACGCATCAGCTCGGTCTCGCTGGCGGGCAAGCAGGTCACGCTGACGTACGTGGAGCCGGGCCTCTGGTTCGGCGACATCTCGCTGTTCGACGGCCTGCCTCGCACGCACGATGCGAACGCCCACGGCGCGACCACGCTGCTCGTCGTGCGCAAACCGGACTTCAAGGAAATCCTCTCCCGGCATGTCGAGCTCTACGAAGCGCTGCTGCGATTGAACTGCCGCCGACTGCGCCTGATGTTCGACGTGGTCGAGGACCTCAACACACGCCCGCTGGCTGCGCGGCTGGCCAAGCAGATCCTGCTGCTCGCGCGCAGCTACGGCGTGCCTCAGGGCGAGGAAATCCGCATCGGTCTGCAACTCGCGCAGGAGGACCTGGCGCAACTGCTCGGCGCGTCGCGCCAGCGCGTGAACCAGGAATTGAAAGGTTTCGAGCGCGACGGCGCGGTGCGAATCGAACCGACGCGCCTCGTCGTGCTTTCCAAGGAGAAGCTGCTTGCGCTCTCGGGGCGATGACCTGAACCCCTGGCGCGCGCCGGCCCGGCCGGCGACAGCACTTGCCACCAACCCGAACCTCCCACCGCATGGACGCTTTTACCGGAACCCAGCCTGTCGCTGAACGGCACGCCTTCGACGTGGCCGCGCTGCAGTCCTGGCTAGCGGCGCGCCTGCCGGGGTTTGCCGGGCCGCTCGCCGTCGAACAGTTCAAGGGCGGGCAGTCGAATCCGACCTACAGGCTCGTCACGCCCGCGAGGGCCTATGTGATGCGCGCCAAGCCCGGCCCGGCGGCCAGGCTGCTCGCCTCGGCGCACGCGATCGATCGCGAATTCCGCGTGATGAGCGCACTCGCCGCCACCGACGTTCCGGTACCGCGGATGCACCTGCTGTGCGAGGACGAAGCGGTGATCGGCCGCGCGTTCTACGTGATGGAGTGTGTGCAGGGCCGCGTGCTGTGGGATCAGTCGCTGCCGGGAATGGGGCCGACCGAGCGCGCGGCGATCTACGACGAGATGAACCGCGTCATCGCCGCGCTGCACAGCGTCGACGTGCAGGCCGTCGGCCTCGCCGACTACGGCAAGCCGGGCAACTACTTCGAGCGCCAGATCGGACGCTGGAGCAAGCAGTATCAGGCCTCGGTCACCGAGAGCATCGCCTCGATGGACGCGCTGATGGCCTGGCTGCCGGCGAACATCCCCGAGAGCGCGCGCGACGCGACGCAGGTGTCGGTGGTGCATGGCGACTTCCGGCTCGACAACCTGATGTTCCATCCCACCGAGGCGCGAATCCTCGCCGTGCTGGACTGGGAGTTGTCGACCATCGGTCATCCGTTGGCTGACTTCAGCTATCACTGCATGTCCTGGCACATCCCGCCCGGCGCGTTCCGCGGCATCGGCGGGCTCGACCTCGCCGCCCTGGGCATCCCGGACGAGAAGAGCTACGTGCGACGCTATTGCGAGCGCACCGGCCGCAAGGCGCCCGGCGCGGCCGAGGCCGTGATGGGCGACTGGAACTTCTACATGGCCTACAACCTGTTCCGCCTGGCCGCGATCCTGCAGGGCATCGTCAGGCGCGCGCGCGACGGCACCGCCGCGAGTTCGCAGGCCGCGCAGTCTGGCGCGGGTACACGACAACTGGCCGACATGGGCTGGCAGTTCGCTCAGTCAGCCTGACCTTACACACCGGAGAAAACCATGGACTTCAGCTATTCCCCACGCACGCTCGAACTTCAGGCCCAGGTACTGCGCTTCATGGACGAGCACATCTACCCCGCCGAGGCGGCCTATTACGCCGAGATCGAGGCCAACACCGCGGCCGGAAAGCGCTGGACACCGCTTCAGGCGATCGAGCGGTTGAAGCCCAAGGCTCGCGCGCAGGGGTTGTGGAACCTGTTCCTGCCGCCCAGCGCCGACGGCTCCAAGCGCGCCCCCGAACACGGCCCGGGCCTGACGAACCAAGAGTACGGGCCGCTGGCCGAGATCATGGGCCGCGTGCCCTGGGCGAGCGAGGTCTTCAACTGCTCGGCACCCGACACCGGCAACATGGAGACCATCGTCCGCTACGGCAGTGCCGAACACAAGAGGCGCTGGCTCGAGCCTCTGCTGGCGGGCGAGATCCGCAGCGCCTTCGCGATGACCGAGCCGGCCGTGGCCTCCTCCGACGCGACCAACATCGAGGCACGCATCGAACGCCAGGGCGACGAATACGTGCTCAACGGCCGCAAGTGGTGGACCTCCGGAGCCGGCGACCCGCGCTGCAAGGTGTACATCTTCATGGGCAAGACCGATCCCGAGGCGCCGCGCCATTCGCAGCAGTCGATGATCCTCGTCCCGGCCGACGCGCCCGGCGTCAAGGTGCTGCGCGGCCTGCATGTCTTCGGCTTCGACGACGCGCCGCACGGCCACATGGAGGTGTCGTTCAAGGACGTTCGCGTGCCGGTCAGCAACATCCTGCTGGGCGAAGGGCGCGGCTTCGAGATCGCGCAAGGCCGCCTCGGGCCGGGACGCATCCACCACTGCATGCGCCTGATCGGCCTCGCCGAGCGCTCGCTCGAACTGCTGTGCCGGCGCGCCAAGGGCCGCGTCGCATTCGGCCGCCCGGTGGCGGATCAGGGCGTCACGCGCGAGCGCATCGCCGAGGCGCGCTGCAAGATCGACATGGCGCGCCTGCTGACGCTCAAGGCGGCGTGGATGATGGACGTGGCCGGCAACAAGACCGCCAAGGCCGAGATCGCGATGATCAAGGTCGTCGCGCCAACGATGGCCTGCCAGGTGATCGACTGGGCGATGCAGGTGCACGGCGGCGCCGGCATGTGCCAGGACTTTCCGCTCGCCTACTACTACACGGCCGCGCGCACGCTGCGCTTTGCCGACGGTCCCGACGAGGTGCACCGCAACGCGATCGCCAAGATCGAGCTCGGCAAGCACGCCTGACGGGTTGCGCCGGCCAGAGCCCGCGCGCCGGCCTAATCCTTCCTGTCGCCAGGGCCGAGAGTCTGCCAGGCGGTGGGCGCGGCGGTCGCCAATGGCTCGGCGTCTTCGCCTGATCCGCCGGCCACCCTCAGGGCCTGCGCCGCGGCGGTCTCGAACAACCCGACCAAGGCCTCGATCGTGGCCACCTCAGGCTCGGCGAGTTCGAGGCGCAGGTAGAGGCGCCCGCGCAGCGTCATCAACACCATCGGAGGCTCGGCCGCGAGCAGGCCGCGCGCCAGCGCGGCGAGCCGCTCGGACAGCGGACCATCGATCCACGCCGCTCCCGTCGGCGGGGCGGCAGCCACCGCGGCAAAGCGGTTCTTCAGCTCCTTCGGCCCGGCCAGCGTGACCTTCGGGAACATCGCCAGCCAGCGCATCTCTTCGGGTGTCGAGACATCGATGCGCGTCTGCATGTTCTCGGTGTAGTGCTCGAAGGTCCAGCGCTCCAGCGTCTCCATC
>Ga0209048_10000378_pt1 | contig 47826 bp, 48 predicted proteins | sample FrelakmetCRP12CR_FD_187146 | JGI IMG/M metagenome (GOLD analysis project Ga0209048, IMG submission 187146) | Freshwater lake sediment microbial communities from the University of Notre Dame, USA, for methane emissions studies - CRP12 CR (SPAdes)... | ecosystem: Environmental > Aquatic >...
ATCCGCATCTGGCCTGAGCGATAGCCGCAAGCATTTCTGCCCGGCATTCGCCCAACGCGATCAGTCGCGATTCGATCGCCTCGATTCGGTCGTCGAGCAGTGCATCAAGTTCGGGATCGCCCGGTTCGCACTGAGCCTGAAGGCAGGTTTTCAGAACTTGCTTCAATTCGATCATCGGGTGGGTCTCCTGTTTTGCAGGCCGTGGATTCTACTCTCGCCGTCGCCGCCTCGTACAGCTTGAACAGGAAGGCCACGCGCTCGGCTTCGGTCGGGAACCCGGACGGCTTGCCGTAGGCGACATCGACAGCGCGGTCCAGCTTGCGGTGCGCCGCGGTCAGTTCCGGGGGTGTGGTGAGCGGATCGTAGAGATCGGCAAGGGTGGATGTCGGGAACAGCGCCCGGGCGTCCAGAACGGCTTGCGCTGCCTGCTCTATGGCCGTGCGCTGGGGCGCCGTGGGGGAAGGCCACGGGAAGTTGTTATAGACGATGCCTGCGGAGTACCGGTAGCGGCTTTCGAGTCGGCCGCAAACTGCCCGCATCCAAGCCATGTGCATGGTCGAGGTCAGTATGCCGAAATCGAAGAGGGTTGCATCAGGAATTATTTTCACCAGATTGCTGCAGATGGTTTCCGGTTGCATATAGCCAATGGGAATGAATTGGCGTTTCTCCGATGAGACCTCGGGAATCACGAGGAACGGCCCTTTTGGGAAATTCTCAACGTGAAATCTTGTCGGAGTTGCTGCCAACTTCTTCGTCGGCGCACTTGTGCTTGCCAGTCGAAAATCCCGTACCGCCTGCACACGTTTCAGGCACTCAGGCATTCGCTTTAGTTGGTCAGGCGGGCAGTCGCCAAGCCACAGGCACCAACGGTGAAACCCGTTAATGAACTCGTCCGATCCAAGCCACTTCCGAAAATACGGAGCGGACTCCGGTTCGCTCAGGATAAATGCTGCCTTCTCATCATCTTTGAACAAGTAATGTCCGCCATCAATCGGCTTATTGCCGATACCGATGCTCGGAACCGCACAGATGGGCTTGCTCCTGTTCGACAGAACCACATCGCTACCTTCCACCAGATAGGGGTTGATATTGGTGGCCTTGATGATGTGTGGCTCGCTCTGCGGTGTGTCGTAATCGAAGATGATCTTGCCGGCCCGGTCTTGCAGGCCGAAGCCGACGATGACGCAATGCACCGCCGCCTTTCCCCGGGCTTCCGATGACCATTGGAATGTGCGGTGGGCGAAATGAATTTTCACTCCGCGTGACAGCAGATCAGACCAAAGTGCGCCAACCTGTTCGCCTTGGGTGATGCTGTTGGTCGAGACAAAGGCCGTGCGGATGTTCGGGTTTGCCGCCATGTAATCCGTCGCCTTGCGGTGCCATGCGGCAACGTAATCCAGAACACCCGCCCCCTTCACGCCGGCAAACACGGCGGTAACTTCGGCGCGTTGCGAATTGCTGAGGAACTTCGCCCCACGAAACGGCGGATTGCCGACGATGTAGCTTAGGGATGCCGGCGCAATCACGCTGGCCCAATCGACCGTCAGGGCGTTGCCATGCACGATGTTCGCCGCCTTCTTGAGCGGCAGGCGCACGAAGTATTGGCCGAACTCTTCGGACACCCGCATGTTCATGGCGTGGTCGGTCAGCCAGAGCGCGACCTGCGCAATCTGCGCCGGGAATTCTTCGTACTCGATACCGTGGAACTGATCGACATCGACGAACATGATGGACCCGACATCAAGGAACCCGGTTTCCTTGTGCTTGTGCATCTCGCGCAGCAGGTCCAGTTCGATCAGGCGCAGTTCCTGATAGGCGACCACGAGGAAGTTGCCGCAGCCGCAGGCGGGGTCGAGAACATTGATGCCAGCCAGCTTGGTGTGGAACTCAAGCAACCGCTTGGCGTTGCTCTTGCCGCTGGCTTTCAGCTTCTCCAGTTCGGCCCATAGGTCATCAAGGAACAGTGGCCCCAGCGCCTTCCTGATGTTGTGCTCGCTGGTGTAGTGGGCGCCCAGATCGCGCCGGGCCTTGGCATCCATGATGGATTGAAACAGGCTGCCGAATATGGCCGGCGAAATCTGGCTCCAGTCGAGGGCGGCGCAGTCCAGCAGGGTCTCGCGCATCGCCCGGTCGAAGCTGGCCGAGCGCAGGTTCTCCGAGAAGAGTTTGCCATTGACGTAGGGGAACCCGGCCAGTTGCTCGTCAAGGCTCTTCTGGCGCTTTGCCGGGGGCGTGTCGAGCACTTCAAACGAGGTGTTGAGCAGTGAGCCCAGATCGGCGCCGTCGTCGCTGGTGCGCTGCTCGATCCAATCCGTGAATTGGCGGCGCTCAAAGATGCCCGTGTCTTCGGCGAAGAGCAGGAACAGCAGGCGGACCAGCAGCACCTCAAGCTGGTGACCCTCATAGCCGGATGCCTTCAGCAGATCGTGCAGCTTGCCCAGCTTCTCGGCAGCGCGGATATTGACCGCAGCTTCTTTGCCGAAGGTGCGCGATTGGTAACCGGCCATGAAGCCGAAGAGCTTCACATTCTTGTGCAGGTCGGCGAGGTCGAATTCCTGCTCGGTGCCGGCGTCGAGATCGTGCAGGCGGAACCGGGCGAAGTCGGAGACCACGACATAGCGGGGCAGGTCGCGTTCCTTCAGGCCGGGGAAGTAGTCGAATGCTTGTTTGGTAGCCCGGTTGAGGTCTTTGCCGCGGCTCTTGTGTTCAACGAGCAGCGTGCCGCGCCATAGCAGGTCGATATAGCCGCCGGCACCGTCGCTCTTCTTGACCGGTTCCTCGAACGAGGCAACCCGGCGCCGGGTGATGCCGAAGACATTGAAGAAGGCATCCCAGAAAGCCTTGGCCTCCGCATCTTCGCTGGTCTCATTGGCCCACTCCTTCGAGAAGGCAAGGGCGCGACTGCGGATTTCATTCCACGAAAGCGGCATCGGGATTATTCGCGTTAGTAGTGACAGGGCGAATAATGCCTTATGCCGGGGTCAAGTGTCAGGTGTTGATGCTGATGCTGGCGAGCCCATGTGTCAGGTGTTGATGCGTTATGGCCTGCGTTGAGTCGGGCATTTATCCGCCAAATCCCCTTGGAAATCCCCTTTTTCACCCAAAATGCATACTCCTAGGTGAATCCCTCGGAATCCCCTTGAAATCCCCTTGAAACCCCCTTCCTTTCCCCTTGGTTCGCCAAAACCGAATCCCCTCCCTTCCCTTCCTTTCTTTAGAAGGAAGGGGGAAGGGGGTGAGGCGGGAGGCGGATCAGGTAGAGGGGTCATCGAAGGTCGCAAAAACAACTGCCCGATACTTGCCGTCATTACCGCCCGGCTTGAACACGGCGTTAGCGTTTGACAGTGGGGTGACAATGTTGGCCATTCGGTTTTCGATAGCCTTCGCAGTCGTGCCATTGACAATGCCAGCTTCAACGCAGGCTGCCCGCCAGTCACGAAGCGGGACACCAACGCCGGCATCCTCACCTTGCATGCCGCGCAGGATTTCCAGCGCGCGACGTTGCGGCTCTGTCAAACCGGCTTCAGCTTGGTTCGGGTTGGCGATCAACATGGGCACCAGCGTCGTGATCTCTTCAAAGTCCTGATCGAAGCCCACGGACACGACCTCGCAATCGAAGAACAGCGGGGCGGGGGTTTGGCCGTCCTTCAGCCAATGCGGCTTCACTTCGATCAGGATGCCGCCGGCGGGGTTTGGTGCGTCCGCCTTGACCACCTCGATCAAACCGTCGAGCGCGCCGCGAAGCGCGCTGTTGCCACGCAGCACATCACTGCCCGACTTGGTGCTGTGATGCACGACGATCAACGCCACGTCGAGCCCCTTCAGGTGTTGATCGAGAGCGGCGATGAAGGTGTTCATGTCTTCGGTCTTGTTCTCGTCACCCGGGAAGCTACGGGCTAGGGTATCGACCAAGATCATGGCGGGCAATACGTTGTGCTCTGCGCACATTCCCTCGATGATCTCCTTGACCTTCTTGGCTCCGGCCGCGTCGAGAGTGATGGCACGGTTGCTGACGTAGAACGGGATGTCGCCGGTGACTTCCGGGTGCTTGAGCAACCACCCCTTCACGCGCCGTGAGGTGCCGCCCTGACCTTCACCGGCGACGACAAACACCGGACCCTGTTCAACACGCATCCCGCACCAAGGGATGCCGGCAGCGACATGCAAGCCGATGTCGAAGGCGTTGAAGGACTTGCCGTGCTTTGGCTGACCGGCGATACAGGTAACGGTGTTGCGCTCGAACCAGTGTTTGACCACCCAGCGCGGCTGGATGATGGCTGACACCAACTCGCCGAACGGAATGAAGCGGAAGCCAGTGGTTGCTTCTTCCTTCATCATGAACGCAGCCATGGCTTGCGCCCCGTAACCACCTTGACCGCCGACAGCACCGGCGAAGTAGGCCATCTGCTTGGTGTCCTTCGACCAGTCACGCCAAGTTTCTTCAGCCAGCGCCACATCACCCCTGAAGACCACCTGCAGCGTCGCAAGGGCTGGGTTGATGCCCGGGTGACCATTGATGCTCCAGAGGCCGCCCTGCTGCTGCGTAGCCACCTTGCCATCGGTCTTGATCCACTCACCGTTGAGGTTCGGGTAGCCGTAGCCCAGCTTCAGCAGGGTGTCGTGCATGCAGACACAGCGGTTCATGTCGGCGGCGATCTTGGGATCGAGGCCAACCGTGCCAACCATGGGTGGTTCGAAGTCAGTAGCAAACACCTCTTCGGGGGTTTGGCGAACGCCGGTAGCCGGGTTGGCAATACCATGTTTGGCTGCCAGATCGAACAGGTAACCGGGCGCCTTGACAGGTTCCTTGCGCTTGGCCTTGAGTAGCTTCAGGCAGTCACGCTTGCTGAATTTGGAATCACCGTCGCTGAACTCAAGGAACATCTCTTCACCCAGCGCACCATAGCCAGACAGAAAGGCGCCTACCTTCCACCACACACCACTCTGGTTGCTCAGGTGATGACCAGCTTTATGTAATGCAGCCAGAACCACCTTGACCTCGGAAAGCTGCTCTGCAGTCATTTCCTCATCGGTGCCAATGGCTCCGGGTTCGGCGCCCATGGTTTCCGGGGTTAGCTCGTAGTTCTCATAGGTGGTGTCGATGGCAGCACCATCATAGTGCTTGACGTTGGGTGAGTTGCCGGGCTTCGACTGGCAGAAGTAGCCTTGGCTGGCGGGCAGGATGTCCGGGGCGGTGATGCCCAACACATGCTTGCAGACATGGCGCGCGGCCGACTTGTAGAGGTTGGTTGGGATCAGTTCCTCGCTGGGCAGCACGCAGCGAAAGGTGGTGTCCTTGTCGGTGGCGCTGAAGGAATCCCAGAACAGGGCAGCAAGACCCTTGGCGGCAACGCGCGCCTCAAGCTCAGTCCGGGTTACCTTGTCCTTGCCGTTGTGCCCGTCGAAGTCGAGAACAATTCCAGACGCGCCACCGCACTCACCCAGAAGGCGCGTGGGCACCCCGTCCGGGAACTTGGCAAAGTGAATGATGATGCCATGGAGCTTGTCCTCGACACAGGGTTTGGCAGCGATCCGCTTTGCGATCTCGGAAAGCGGAAGGCTCAGCGCCTTGGATGCCTGAGTAACCGTGTCAGCTACCGAGATGTGGGTTGGAATGCCCGGGAAGGCATCAGGAAGCGCCGCTACGGGCTTTTCAGCAGTCGGCAAGGGCGGAATGTAGATGTCGCCGGCCTCAGCCATCGTCACCAACAGCGCTTGCCGCTGGTCGTCCGGCACATTGGCGATGATCGGCTCCATGGCGGCCGGGATGAACTGTCCGATGATCTCGGTGGCGCGATCCTTGCCGAGAATGTCGGCGACCTGTTGCAGTTGATCGTAGGGGGTGGTCACTTGATCACCTCCGGGTTCATGGCGGCGATCGGTACGAAGTCGTCAGCCGAAGCCTCCAGCAGCAGCATGCGGTGGTCGGGCGATGGGATCATCATGCTCAGCGATTGACCGTTGCTGACCGCGCCGGCAATGGTGTCGATTTCCGCGCTTTTGAGGAATAGCAGGTCACCCGGTTCATATGGCATGGCGAAGGGGATGCCGCCGTTCTGACCTTCAATGGTCAGGAAGAGCGTGCCATGATTGCTTTCCGGGTTACCACATACTGCGGCTGGGGTGCGACCATAGAACGGCAAGCTGCCGGCCATGGCAAACAGTGCGGCCTGCTTCACGAACACCATCTTGATCAGCTTCGCAGCCAATTCGGCGTTGAGGATGGATACGTTCATGGCCTCATCACCCTCGACGCCGTGGCTGTGCTTCTCGCAGAGTGGGAAAAACGAGAAGGCGTCGTCGGGCGTGGTGCCAATGCCAACCGGGGCGCCGGTGCAACCTTCGACGGCGCAGGTATGCGGCTCTTCCAGCGTGGCCAAGAAAGCCTTGCCCGAAAGCTGTTGAAGATCAGCCTTGAACATGGCTGGGGTGTAGGTGATCTGTTCGGCAGTCATCAGAACTCCTCGCGAGCGGTCTCGATTTCAGCTAGCTCACGGCGGTACGCATATTCGAGGGCGATCTCCTGCATTTCCTCCACGTTGGCGTCGAGCACGGAGTCGGCGAACTGCCAGAACAAGGTGTATTCGGCGGACAGCCCGCGGATACGCATGGCAGCAGCGAGGATTTCTTCGAGCAGTTCGGCGCAGTCATCGTGCTCGACTTGCTGCGTGATAGCGCGGTCGATGTTGGAGTCCGTCAGTTCGGCGCTGGCCATGACGCCGATACGGCCGGCGACGACTTGCTCGTCGGACCACTCAGGCTTAGCAACGCGAACGGCGTGCTCGACGCTGTTGAAGTCGGTGATGCGTGATGCGGTGGTGTTCATGCTGGGTTCCTCTTTGGTTGAAACCCGGAAACTCTGACAGCATATAGCGGTTATGCTATATTCGGACTTCCCTATACATCGGGAACACCCGGGGCGCTGTGCGAGAGCGAACCGGGTTTTTTATTGGCTGCGGTTATTGGTGGGGGTGGTTTGCGTTTCGTAAAAGGCCAGCAGATCAGCCTTGCGCCACATCCTGATGCCGTTGATCAGGGTGGGCTTCGGTGCCCTGCCCTGACGTTGCCAGAGCCCCCAAGTGCTCATGGCGATGGGCAGCAAGCCTCGCTGGGCTGGCCGTGGGCGGCGGCCGTCTTTCTTGAGGCGCCTGTTTTCGGCGGCTTGTTCGGCGGTGATTTCCGGCCGGCTGACAATATCGACAGACCGGAGGTAGGGGTTTTCATTTGGCACCATTTCGCGTTCTCCTTGATTGGATGGCGCTCATGCTGCCTTGTTCTATCTATTCCGCTGGACGACTTAGGTGCGGGGCAAATCCCCCCACATCTCGCACACAATGGCAACACCTCGCAGCAGGTCGGCCTCTTCACCCGGGGTGAGCTTCATGTCGGCCAGCCAAGCCTGTACCGTGCTGCGATCCACATCAAGTTCGAGCGCCAGATCGCGCTGGCTGATTCCGGCCATGAGCATTTCCCGTAGTTGCGTCCGGTCAAACTTCTCGGGTCGGCGTCGCGGTGCGGTGATCCCAAGCCTCAGAGCCAGCGCGGCGCGGCGTTTGACAGATGACTTCTCCCTTGCCGCCCCGACCATCGCCTCACCCAGCCACTCTGCAAGGGGTTGCGGCAACCGCTCGCCCGCCAGCAGCATCTTGCCGGCAATCGCCATCAGTTCGGCCGCAGCATTGGCAGTTAGGCGGTGGCGCCAAGCTTCACAGGTCAGCGTCCAGTGCAGATCATCGGCCTCGGGTGTCGATTTCAGAGCCGCCAGCCGGCGTGCTGCAACTTGCTCGGGGCTCATGCTGCGCTGGCGACCGTCAAAGGAATGACCTCAGCGCCCTGCTTCAGCCGGTCGAGATAATCCGACCAAGCCTGCATCATGGCGCGGCGCTGCGGCAGGAACTTGGTGCGGTTGTAGGCGGTTCCAAGTGCGTCGGCGACGGTATGGGCAAGCTGATGCTCGATCACTTCCGGCAGCACGCCCAGTTCTTCATGCAGGATCGTTCGTGCCATCGCCCGGAAGCCATGGCCGGTGATCTCGGTCTTGGTATCCCAGCCCAGCCGGCGCAACGCGGAATTGACGGCTGCCTCGCTCATGCACTTCTGCGGATCGCGACCCGGGAAGACATTGACACGGTGGCCGGTCAGCACATGCAAGTCACGCAGGATGGCGACGGCTTGCGTGCTCAGCGGAACCAGATGGTCGATGCCGTTCTTGCTCGCAACAAATCGCCACTCGGCGGCGTCGAGGTTGATGTGCTCCCAGCGGGCCTTGCGCAGTTCGCCCGGACGAACGAACAACCGGGGCGCCAGCAACAAGGCGGCCTGCACTTGGCTGGTTCCCTTGAATGCGTCGAAGCTGCGCAGCAACTCGGCAACCTCAGAAGGCTTCGTCAGGCTGGGCAGATTCCGGGTCTTGTGTTCGGTCAAGGCGCCCTTCAGGTTTGGCACCGGGTTATCGGTGGCGCGGCCGGTGGCGATGGCGTATCGGAACACCTCGCCAATCTGTTGCCCAACCCGCTTCGCCGTGAAGGTGGCGCCACGCCCTTCGATCCGGCGCAGCACGGCCAGCACATCCGGCGCGGTGATTTCGGTGATCGGCCGGTTGCCCAGTGCAGCCAGCACTTCCTTGAAGCGGCCGATGGTATTGCTGATCTGCTTCGGCCCGACCTCCTTTGACTTCTTCGCCAACCACTCATCGTAGATGGCCGAGAGGCTGTTTGCGTGAGCGGTATGCAGTCGGCGCTTGGCTTGCTGCTTCGCGGTGCTGGGGTCAGCCCCTTGGGCCAGCATGCGGCGCGCGTCCTGATGGGCTTCCCGGGCTTTGGCGAGCGTGATCTCGGGGTATTGGCCAAAGCTCAAGAGCTTTTCCTTGCCGGCGAAACGAAACTTGTAACGCCATGACATGCCGCCGGTTGGCGTTGCAAATAGGAACAGCCCGCCGGAATCCGGGTAGCGGGTCGGCTTGGTCAGGGTGTTGGGCTTGATGCTACGCAAGGTGGTGTCGCTCAGTGACATGGGGGTATCCTCATTCGGCGCAGGGGGTATTTCCGGCGATTGCCACTATAATACCCCCACATGGGGGCGGTTGGCAATAGCGGGATAAAGCAGGATGTATAGGGGTTTTTTACCGTAATCCCTGTGTTTTCAAGGGAGTTAGGCAGGATTGAGCAGGCGTTACCTGCTGTGTTGGTGCCCGGGACGGGAATCGAACCCGTACAGCCAGAGGCCGAGAGATTTTAAGTCTCTTGTGTCTACCAGTTTCACCACCCGGGCAACTCGCGGATTATAGCGAGCGAAAGATGCAAAAAAGGGAAAGCGCATGGCGCTTTCCCTTTTTCATGTGGAGCGGCAGAAGAGTCTCGAACTCTCGACCTCAACCTTGGCAAGGTTGCGCTCTACCAACTGAGCTACTGCCGCGTATTCTGGAGGCGCGAGCCGGAGTCGAACCGACCTACACGGATTTGCAATCCGGTGCATAACCGCTTTGCTATCGCGCCCTGCTGAAAATAGTCACATTTTCAACTAAAAAGGGAAAGCCGTGCTTTCCCTCGGAAAAACTGGAGCGGCAGAAGAGTCTCGAACTCTCGACCTCAACCTTGGCAAGGTTGCGCTCTACCAACTGAGCTACTGCCGCCCTGAACAGAGCGCGCATTATAGATTCTGCAAGGGAATTGTCAACATTTCGCCTGTCATTTTCCCTCGCTCCGCTCTGCAATTTCAGGCCAGGCCATCCGCAGGTAGTAGCCCATGGACCACAAGGTCAAGAGCGCGGCAATCCAGATCAGCCAGTTACCGAGGACGCGGGAATCAGCTCCCCAGAGCTCTGCATGGTAGAGAAGCAAGGGGATCGCGACCATCTGCGCCAGCGTCTTGACCTTGCCGAGCATCGAAACCGCAACACTTTTAGAGGCCCCGATCTTCGCCATCCATTCCCGGAGCGCCGAAATCGTGATCTCGCGACCGATGATGATGGTGGCAACAATTGCATCGGCGCGTCCCAACTGCACCAGAATGATCAGCGCGGCGGCCACCATCAGCTTGTCAGCCACCGGGTCCAGGAAGGCGCCGAAGGCCGACGTCTGGTTCAATTTGCGGGCAAGGAAGCCGTCGGCCCAATCGGTAAATGCAGCTGCCAGGAAAATGCCGGTCGCCACGAGATCACGTTCGTGACTGCTCGCCCAGTCGGCCGGCAGATAGTAGACGGCGATCAGCAACGGGATGGCGACGATGCGCAGCCAGGTCAGCAGGATGGGCAGGTTGAAGGGCATTGGCTCAATGTAGGGCTGCGAATATCTTCTCGGCTTGTTCCCGGCTGATTCCGGAAACTTCGGCCAGTTGGTCCGGCGATGCTGCCAGAACACCAGCCAGGCCGCCAAAACGCGCTACCAGTGCCTTGCGGCGCGCCGCGCCGATACCCGGCAGATCTTCGAGTTTCGAAGTCTTTCGTGCCTTGCCGCGCCGCGCCCGGTGGCCGGTGATGGCAAAGCGGTGAGCTTCGTCTCGGATCTCCTGGATCAGGTGCAGCGCCGGGTGTTCCGGTGGCAATTGTAACGGCTCGCGGGCATCCGGGAAAACCAGTGTTTCAAGTCCGGGCTTTCGCCCCTCGCCCTTGGCGACACCGATCATCGCGAGTTCTCCCAGCCCTAGATCCGAAAGTGCCGCGTGGGCGCTAGCGACCTGCCCTTTACCACCATCGATCAGAATCAGATCCGGTGCCATGCACTCCCCGCTAGCGATACGCTCGTAACGCCGGCTGACGGCTTGGCGCATGGCGGCATAATCGTCGCCGGGCTGGATGTTGCGGATATTGAAGCGCCGGTAGTCCGCCTTTTTCATGCTATTTCCCTGATAGACCACGCACGATGCAACGGCTGCCTCTCCCTGTGTATGGCTGATGTCGAAACATTCGATGCGCTGGATTTCATCAAGCAACCCCAGTGCCTGCTGCAGCGCCAGCAGCCGTTGTTCCTGATGCGCTGTTGCCTGATTTCTGGCGACGATGGCCAGACGGGCATTCTGCAGGGCCATGTCAGCCCACGCCCGGTGCAGGACCGAGCGTGGCTCGATGACGGGCACAACTCGCCCGGCCAGTTCGGCCAGCAGTTGAGCGCCATCGCTCCCCTCCTCCGGTTCCGGCAACGGCAGCGTGATCACCCTGGCAGGTGACGGGTGGACGGCATAGTGCTGCCGGATGAATGCCGCTACTGCCTCGGCCAGCGAGGAGTCGCCAGCATTCACCGGAAATTGCGGACGATCGCCGAGATGCCGGCCGCCCCTGACCATGGCCAGATTGACGCAAAGCTGCCCGCTTTCCCGCAGGGCGACGATGATATCGATGTCCTCCCCCTTGCTGCTGGAAACGTACTGTTTTTCCTGTACCTGGCGCAGGGACTGTATCTGATCGCGATAGATCGCCGCCTGTTCGAACGCAAGCCGTTCGGATGCGTCCTCCATCGCCTTCGTCAGGCGCCCCGTGACTTCCTGTTGCCGCCCGAGAAGGAACATCGAGGCCAGTTGCACGTCCACCGCATAGTCTTCGGGGCTGATGTGCCCGACACACGGCCCGCTGCAGCGCTTGATCTGGTAGAGCAGACAGGGGCGCGAGCGGTTGGCGAAGACCGAATCTTCACAGGTTCGCAAGCGGAACATCTTCTGCAGGAGGTGAATACTGTCGCGGACTGCCCACGATGAAGGATACGGACCAAAATAATCGGCCTTGCGGTCCGGATTGCCGCGAAAAAACCCCAGCCGGGTGTATTCGCCCTTGGTGAGTACGATGTAGGGATAGGACTTGTCGTCGCGAAATAGGATGTTGTAACGCGGCGACAGCGACTTGATCAGATTGTTTTCCAGCAGCAAGGCTTCCGCTTCGGTTCGCGTCGAAGTGGTTTCGACGGTCGCTATCTGGCTGACCATGTGGGCGATACGCGGACTCGGCAGATTTTCCCGAAAATAGGATGCAACCCGCTTCTTGAGGTTTTTCGCCTTGCCGACGTAAAGCACGGCACCACCCGCATCGAGCATCCGGTAAACACCTGGCAACTCGGTCAGTGAGGCAAGGAACTCCTTGGCGTCGAAATTCATGGTCGTGCCGTGCTATCCGAGCCGTGCTCTAACCCCGGCAAAAACAGCCTCGAAACTCTCACGCGACAGACGCCCGGTGCGCCAGTTGTAGCCGCTGCAGTGGTAGCTATCGACCAGCAAGCGGCCGTCGGGCAACGAGTGCGTGACGTTGTGGCCGAAGACATGATTCTTGAGTTTGAGTTCGTAGACCCAGAGAACCGCCTGATGGGCGATGGCACCCAGCGCGACAATGATTTTCAGGCGCGGCATTGCTGCCAACTCGGCCTTGAGATGGCCATTGCACTGGCGGATTTCGGCGGTGGTCGGCTTGTTGGCGGGCGGCAGGCAACGAACGGCATTGGTGATCCGGCAGTTGGTCAGATGCAGGGCCGGATTCGCCCATCCATCCGGCCCTAGTGCATCGGGAAAACTGGCGAAACGGAAACGATGCAGCGCCGGGTAGAGCAATTCACCAGCCACGTCCCCGGTAAATGGGCGGCCGGTACGATTGGCTCCTTTTTCGCCCGGGCCGAGGCCGACCACCAGCAATTCTGCATCCAGCGAACCAAAATCAGGAACGGGAAGCGCGTGCCAATCCGGGTCGCGCCGGCGAATGGCCGCAAGATGTTCAGCCAGGCGGGCGCAGGCTGTACAGTCCTGCGGATCGTGAAATGAAGGCATGGTGACGATGTTAGCATGGCGCCCATGCAGCTTCATTGGGACATCTTCTGCCGCGTCATCGACAACCACGGTGACATTGGCGTCTGCTGGCGACTCGCGCGTCAGCTGGCGCGCGAGCATGGAAAACAGGTCCGGCTCTGGCTTGACGATGTGGATAGCCTCAAACCGATGTGCCCCGCTGTTGATGTCGCGTTGGCCAGTCAGAGATGTCTGGGCGTGGAGATTCGGCAATGGACCGAAGATATTGTGGTCGACCGCGTTGGCGAGGTCATTATCGAGGCATTTTCCTGCGACATTCCGGAAAACTACCTGCAAACAATGGCGACGATCGCCCCCAAGCCGTGCTGGATCAATCTCGAATATCTGACCGCCGAACCATGGGCAGACGGTTGTCATCGCCTGGCTTCGCCCCACCCTTCTCTGGCGCTGGTCAAATATTTCTATTTTCCCGGCTTCACGACAACAACCGGCGGCCTGTTGCGCGAAAAAGGGTTGCTGGCGGCACGGAATACGGAAATTTCCCGACTGAATCGGGACACCGGGCTCGATATCAGCCTGTTCTGTTACGACACTGCGCCGGTCGACGAGTTGCTAAAAGTACTGGCCAACTCAGCCTCCGCGATTCGCCTTCACGTGGCGCCCGGCAAGCCGCTTGCTGCAGTGGGGACTCATTTGGGCGGGAGCGGCCCTTGGCAACTTGGTCGCTTACAGGTGCTTCCCTTCGATTTTCTGCCACAGGACGACTTCGACCGCCTGCTATGGCGCTGCGACATCAATTTTGTCCGGGGCGAGGACTCCTTTGTCCGCGCGCAGTGGGCTGGCAAGCCCTTTGTCTGGCAAATTTATGTGCAGGAGGAACAGGCCCATCGGGTCAAACTGGACGCCTTTCTCGCCCGCTACACGACGGGATTGAGCGTTGCGGGAAAGGCTGCTACGGTCAACCTGTTCAAAGCATGGAATTCCGATGGCAACCTGCCGTCCGCCTGGGCGGATTTTATGGAGGCCAGACCGGAGATTGCCGGGCACAATCTTCGTTGGACGGAACATCTTGCTGAAAACATGGATCTTGCCGCGGCACTCGTCAAGTTCTGTGCCGCCAAGGTATAATCCAAAGCTTTTATTTTTCAGATTTTTGGGAATCCCGAATGAAGACCGCACAGGAACTCCGCTCCGGCAACGTAATCATGGTTGGCGCCGACCCGCTCGTCGTCCAGAAGGCCGAATACAACAAGTCCGGCCGTAACGTGGCCGTGGTCAAGATGAAGCTCAAGAACCTGCTGTCGGGTGCCGCTTCCGAGGCCGTATACAAGGCTGACGACAAGTTTGAGCTCGTTCAGCTCGACAAGAAGGAAGTCGCCTATTCCTACTTCGCCGACCCGATGTACGTATTTATGGATGCCGAGTACAACCAGTTCGAAGTCGAAGCGGAAAACATGGTCGACGCACTTAAGTATCTGGAAGACGGTCTGGCTTGTGAAGTCGTTTTCTACGACGGCAAGGCAATTTCCGTTGAACTGCCGAACAGCGTGGTGCGTGAGGTGATCTACACCGAACCCGCCGTCAAGGGCGATACCTCGGGCAAGGTGATGAAACCGGCGCGCTTGGCTACCGGTTTCGAATTGCCGGTTCCGGCTTTCGTCAGTATCGGCGACAAGATCGAAATCGACACCCGTACCGACGAATACAAGAGCCGCGCCAAGTAATCTGCGTTCTTTTCCTTGCATTAATCGGGCAGCCTTGGCTGCCCGTTTCATTTATGTCACCGGATTTGCCGGTGACGGCGGCGTGGCCTTGGGCCATATCCCCTGTGGATCAGGCCATCAATCGTGCGATGGTTTCCTGTGCTGCCAGATAGAGCGGGTTGGACTGTAGTGCCTGCCAATTGCTGGCCGCCTGCCTTGGCAGCAAGGCTTCGACCCTCTTGCCTCTGGCAGGATCGACTTCCGGTTGCCAGTCGGCCAGCACCTCGTCCACGGACTCCGGGGAGTTGCACACCACCAGCATGTCGCACCCGGCGCGATAGGCAGTATCGACGCGGTTGAGCATGCCGCCGACCACGCCGGCACCCTGCATCGACAGATCATCGGTAAAAACAACACCGTCAAACTTTATGTCATTTCTCAGATAATCAATCCATTTGTTTGAAAATACGGCAGTATTGCAATCCATGCAGTTGTAGATTACATGGGCAGCCATCACCGCATCGAGGTCGAGCTTGCGATAGGGAACCAGGTCTTCCTGCAGCGCTTCCAGACTACGATCATCGACCGGCAGTTCGATGTGTGAATCGGGAACCACGTAACCATGCCCCGGGAAATGCTTGCCACAGGAACCCATGCCACCTTTGCGCAGCCCGGCGACAAGCGCACCTGCCAGCGCGACAACGGCTTCGGGCTGGCGATGAAAAGCGCGATCGCCGATTACCCGCGACGGCCCGTAGTCGAGGTCGAGGACTGGGGTAAACGAATAATCGACGCCACGCGAACGCAACTCGGTGGCGAGCACGTAGCCGACCTGAAGTGCAGCCTCGAGCGCCGCTGCAGGTTGCTGATCCCACAGATGCCCCAGCGTGGCCATCGATGGCAAAAGTGTAAATCCGTCGCGGAAGCGCTGCACCCTGCCCCCTTCATGATCGACGGCGATCAGGAACGGGCGGCGAAGCGCATGGATTTCGCTGGTCAGCGCCTCCAACTGGTCGGGGTTCACATAGTTTCTGGTGAACAGGATGATCCCGCCGACCAGTGGGTGACAAAGACGCTCGCGGTCGAAATCACTGAGCTGAGTGCCGGCGATGTCGATCATCAGCGGGCCGAGGGCGAGTTGCTTCATGGGCGTTCCAGAATGACATAGGCGATGGCGTATTCGGCTTCATCGCTCAGGGAGAGATGGGCCGTGAGGCCCTGGTTTTCGATCATTTCAGCCAGTTGACCGCAGAAGGCCAGGACCGGCTTGCCCAATTCGTCGTGCCCGATGGCAATCGACGGCAAAACAGCAGGCGGACGTACGCCGGTACCCAGCGCCTTGCTGAATGCTTCCTTGGCCGCAAAGCGCTTGGCGAGAAAGCGCCCCTTGTCGGCTGCCCGGGCGAATTCTCCAAGTTCCTGCGGGGCGAGCAATTTCCCCAGCGCCTTGTCACCGTGCCGTTCCCACATCCCTTGCAGGCGCTTTACTGCAACGATGTCGGTGCCGATGCCGTAGATCATTCGCAGCGTTCAGCCGCTTCGCGCATCAACTGTTTCATTTCACGCACTGCTTCGCGCAGACCGACGAAAACCGAACGGCTAACGATGGCATGGCCGATGTGTAGTTCGCGAATCCCGGCCAGTCGGGCGACCGGCTGAACGTTGTAGTAATTGAGCGCATGGCCGGCATTGAAGCGCATGCCGAGTTTACGAACGCGCTGGCCGGCCTGCCGGATTTTGGCCAACTCGGCGATCACTGCAGATGCTTCGGCATCGCGGCCCATGGCGTGGAAGGCATGGGCGTAAGGACCGGTATGAATTTCACAGACGCGGGCGCCAATGCGCGCAGCCGCTTCGATCTGCGGAATTTCGGCATCGATGAAAACGCTAGTCATGATGCCGGCGTCGGCCAGGCGGGCAATGACATCGGCCAACCGGGCTTCCTGGGCCAGGATGTCGAGCCCGCCTTCGGTGGTAACTTCGTGACGGCCTTCCGGAACCAGCATCGCCATTTCCGGCTTCAACTCACAGGCAATGCCGACCATTTCGTCGGTCGCCGCCATTTCCAGATTCAGTTTGGCCTGGGTCAGATCACGCAAGCGCCGGACGTCGGCATCCTGAATGTGACGGCGATCTTCCCGCAGATGAACGGTAATGCCGTCCGCACCTCCGAGATGGGCTTCGACCGCGCCCCAGACGGGGTCCGGTTCATAGGTGCGGCGCGCCTGGCGCAGCGTGGCGATGTGGTCGATGTTAACGCCAAGTTCGATCATATTTCCTGCAACTCCTTGAATATTTTGCGCGTTTCGAGTTCCTTGCCACCCAGATAATAGGCCATCAGCGTCCGCATGAGTTGCTTGGCTTCGCTACGCGATCGCGGATCCGAAAAATCTTCGGCCTCGAGATCGATCAAGGTCTTGCCACAGACCGCCTGTGCTGCCGCACCGGCGTGCTCCAGCCGCACCGGGCCCTGTTCCATCCGGTAGGTGTAGTACGCTACTGGCAGGATCGCATCACCCGCGCTGTCGTGGGTCAAAGTCAGGCCGTAGCCGAGTTCCTGCAGCAGTTTTTTTTCAAAGCTGCGCAGATCCGCTTCGCTCACCTTGCCGCCGGGATCCCTGGTTAGCCGGGAGAGCATTTCGGCGTATCCATCGAAAAGTCTGTCGTGCGCATCCTCGCGCGGTAGCAGGTGCATCAGCAATTCGTTGAGGTAATAGCCGCAAAACAGGGCTTCACCCGACAGCAAGGGTTGCCCGCCCTGCCATTCCGCCTTCATCAGTGTCAGGACTTCGCCTTTGCCCGCCCAGCCGATTTCCAGGGGCTGAAAGGCCATCAGCAGGCCGCGAATCGCCGAACGCGGACGGCGTGCCCCCCTTGCCAGCAGCGCCATGCGCCCGAAATCACGGGAAAACACTTCGACAATGAGGCTGGTTTCCCGAAACGGGTAGGTATGCAAGACGTAAGCCGCTTGGCCATCGACTTTGCTGCGCAGGTTCATTCGTATCCGAGGCTCTTCAACAGGCGCTCGTCATCGTTCCAGCCGGATTTGACCTTGACCCAGACCTCAAGATAAACCTTGCCATCGAACAGGCGCTCCATATCCTTGCGGGCCTCGCTGGCGATTCGCTTTAGCGATTCGCCACCCTTGCCGATCACGATCGCCTTGTGGCTGTCGCGGTCGACGACGATGGCGGCAAATATCCGGCGCAGATTACCCTCGATTTCGAACTTTTCGATCTCGACCGTCGTGGCATAGGGCAATTCGTCGCCAAGGAGGCGAAAAACCTTTTCGCGGATGTATTCCGCGGCAAGAAAACGTTCGCTCTTGTCGGTCAGTTCGTCCTCGGGGAACATCAGCCCTTGGTTGGGCAGATGCTTGCGTGCCTCGGCGAGCAATTCGTCCGTCTGGCGCCCCTTGGCCGCACTGATCGGCACGATCGCCGCGTAATCATGCTCTGCCGAGACCTCGGCCAAGAAAGGTAGCAATACCGTACGATCCTTCAACTGGTCGGTCTTGTTGATGACCAGAATGACCGGGCGGTCCTTTGGCAGCAGCCTGACGACCGCCTGGTCCTTGGCGTCATAGCGTCCAGCCTCGATGACGAAAAGCACCAGGTCGACGTCGCTCAGGGTCTGTGTCACGCCGCGATTCATTGACCGGTTCAGGGCATTGGAAAACTTGGTCTGAAATCCCGGCGTATCGACAAAAACATATTGCGCATCGTCGTTGGTGACAATGCCGGTAATCCGGTGCCGTGTCGTCTGCGCCTTGCGCGAGACGATACTGATCTTCTCTCCGACCAGACGATTGAGCAGCGTCGACTTGCCGACGTTGGGACGGCCAACAATGGCGATGTAGCCGGAACGGAGTTTTTTCATGCCTTGAGTGCTTTCAGTGCGTTATCGGCAGCGGCCTGTTCGGCCAGACGACGGCTACTGCCCTGTCCAGTCGTACGCAAGGCGGGATTCTCGATTTCGCAAGCGACCTCGAAGCGTTGTTCATGGGCCGCGCCGCTGGCCTCAATGACGTGATAGCGTGGAAGCGGCCTTTTCCGGCCCTGCAGCCATTCCTGCAGGCTGGTCTTGGCATCCTTGGTTACCGGTCCTGAAGTCATTTCGTCGAACAACGGAAGATAGAGACGGCTGATGACGGATTGTGCCGCCTCGAACCCGGCATCGAGGTAAACTGCGCCGATCAGTGCCTCGACTGTATCGGCAAGAATAGAAGGGCGCTGGCTGCCGCCGCTTTTCAGCTCTCCCTCGCCCAGACGCAGATAGTCGCCAAGGTGCAGTGAAATCGCCAGTCGATGGAGGGCATCCTGGCGAACCAGATTGGCCCGCAGGCGCGAAAGGTCACCTTCGGCCAGATCGGGGTAGCGCCTGAAGAGTGCAACGGCGATCACGCAGTTGAGAACTCCGTCGCCGATAAACTCCAGTCGCTCGTTGTTGGGAGCGCCGAAACTGCGATGCGTCAGTGCAGTCTGCAACAAAGCGCGATCGGCAAAGGAATGCCCCAGCGCCACTGTCAGCTTCGCCAAGTTCATCCCTCAGTGTTCAGTACTCGAACCCTTGTAATTGATAAGCAGACTGACGTTGGCAAACAATGGGATGCGCTTGTCGTAATCGAATGAAGCAACGATTTTGCCGCCATCCTTCGAAATATCGAGTTGCTCGGGTTTGAAGTCGAGCTGATCGATATTGGCGAAATTGTCAAAGGTCCTCCTGACATCCGCAACGGTGGCGTCAGGACCGACCTTGTTAACCGTTGCCTTTACGTCCTTGAGGATCTTGTAGTACTCGATCGTCGTCGGCACGACCTTCATGCCCAATACCGCGACCATCGCAATGATCACACCCCAGAAGATCAGCCCGGAAAGAGCCACGCCACGTTGATATTTCATCTACTTCTCCTCACTTGAAGGAACCAATCCGGCTGGGACTGCTCAGGTTCAACCAGATAAAGAATGCCTTGCCTACGATATTTTGCTCTGGCACAAAACCCCAGAACCGGCTGTCGCGGCTGTTGTCACGATTATCGCCCATCATAAAGTAATGCCCGGCAGGTACCTTGCAGATCACGCCGGCCGCATTGTAGGTACAATTGGCGCGATTGGGAAACTGCGTCGGATCGGGAATAAACGCTGGAGCATCACTGTCGTTCAGGTACCTGTACTCGACATCGCCTATTCTAGCGACATATTGTTCAGAGTAGTAGAGGCGCTCCGAATGATGGTAGTCGAAAATCTTCGTGGTTTCGACGGGTTGGCCGTTGATGCTCAGGCGCTTGTTCTGATAGGCAACTGTATCGCCCGGCACACCGATGACGCGCTTGATATAGTCGAGCGACGGATCGTCCGGGTAGCGGAAAACCATCACATCTCCGCGCTTTGGATCGTTGATGCTGATGATCTTCTTGTTGATTACCGGCAGGCGTATGCCGTAAGTGAATTTGTTGACCAAGATGAAGTCGCCAACTTCCAAGGTCGGAATCATCGAGCCGGAGGGTATCTTGAACGGTTCGAACAGGAAGGAGCGCAACACGAAGACGACCAGGATCACCGGAAAAAAGCTGGCGCCCCACTCCACCCATAACGGTTCCTTGGTATCCTTGGGTTCCGCTTGCGCATCTGGCCACCGATTGACAATGGCTAGATTCGATCCAGATCCCGAGGCTCGGTCTTGAGCGCGTTGCGACAGGACAGATGATGAGCCTTTAATTTCTTCGAAGACTTTACGGGCAACTTCGTCGACATCCCTGGCGTTGAATTCTTTCTTGTCGTTGAGATAGCCAAACAACAGCAGGCGATCGCAGACCGAATTGATACGCCCGGGAATCCCGCTTGTGGCCTTGAAAATCGACCCGAAACTATCCGGAGTGAAAGTGGGACACCCATTGGCACCGGCACATTTGAGACGGTGCTCGACATAATCGCGGGTCTCCTCCTCATCCATCGGGTCGATGTGATATGACGCGATGACTCGTTGCCGAAATTGCACCATCTTCGGACTTTGCAGGATATCCTTGAACTCAGGTTGGCCAACGAGGAAAGTCCGTAACAGGGCTTGGTTGCCGAACTGAGAGTTTGAAAGCATGCGCAAATCTTCTACGGCCCTGGAACTCAGATTCTGTGCTTCATCGACGATCAGCAGGCAGCGCTTTCCCTTGCTGGTCATGCCGATCAGGAAGGCCTCGAGGGACTGGAGGACGTCGGATTTCTCGACACTCTTGGTGCGGATACCGAACGCCGCGCCGATCAGACGCAAGGTGTTGTCGGCATCACCCCGGGTACTCACCAGATGCGCTGCGATCAATTTGTCCGGATCCAGATTGTCGAGCATCCTGCGAACGATCGTCGTCTTGCCGACACCAAATTCACCTGTAATGATGACGAAGCCTTCATTCTGCTGCATGCCGTACTCGAGATACGCAGTGGCGCGCCGATGCTGCTCGCTGGGAAAATAGAACCTCGGATCCGGGTTGAACTGGAAGGGCTTGCTGGTCAAGCCATAGAAGGAAGCGTACTTCTGCTCGCGCAATCTCCGGAATTTCAGCACGTCGACCGCGTAAAGCACGCCGGTCACGACCGTCAGCACCAGAAGAATCAGGGCAAAATTCATAATCGGTATTCTCAGTTATCGACGCGCAGCACGGCGAGGAAGGCTTCCTGCGGGATCTCGACATTACCTACCTGCTTCATGCGCTTCTTGCCGGCCTTTTGTTTTTCCAGCAATTTCTTCTTGCGACTGATGTCGCCGCCGTAGCACTTGGCCAGCACGTCCTTGCGCATCGCCTTGACGTTTTCGCGGGCAATGATATGCGAGCCGATGGCTGCCTGGATAGCCACGTCATACATCTGGCGGGGGATCAGCTCACGCATCTTCGAGGCCAGTTCGCGACCACGATATTGGGAGTTGGCGCGGTGCACGATCAGCGACAGGGCATCGACTTTCTCGCTGTTGATCAGGATATCCAGCTTGACCACATCGGCTGCGCGGTATTCCTTGAAGTCATAATCGAGCGAGGCATAACCCTTCGAGCATGACTTCAGCTTGTCGAAGAAGTCCATCACCACTTCGGCCATCGGCATTTCATAGACCAGTTTGACCTGGCGACCGTGGTAATGCATGTCGACCTGATTGCCCCGCTTCTGGTTGCACAACGTGATGACGTTTCCGAGGTAATCCTGCGGTACGAAAATCGTTGCCGTGATGATCGGCTCGCGGATTTCCTCGATCTTGCTCAGCTCGGGAAGCTTGGCCGGGTTTTCGATCTGGATCAGCGAGCCATCGCGCATCACCACTTCATAGACAACAGTCGGCGCGGTGCTGATCAAATCCTGATCGAACTCGCGCTCCAGGCGTTCCTGCACGATTTCCATGTGCAACAGACCCAGGAAGCCGCAGCGGAAGCCGAATCCGAGAGCCTGCGAGACTTCCGGCTCATATTGGAGCGAGGCATCGTTAAGCTTGAGCTTTTCCAGAGATTCGCGCAGCGAGTCGTACTGATTGGACTCCACCGGATACAAGCCGGCAAACACCTGAGGCTTGATTTCCTTAAAACCGGGCAAGGATTCGGTCGCCTTGCGGTCAAGCTTGGTGATCGTGTCCCCGACCTTGGCGGCCTTCAATTCCTTGATGCCGGCGATGACGAAACCAACCTCTCCGGCGCGCAATGCATCGCGTGGAACCGATTTCGGTGAGAACACACCGACCTGTTCACACAACTGCTGGGCGCCACTCGCCATGAAAAACAGCTTGTCCTTGGGCCGGAGCACACCATCGAACACACGCACCAGCATGACCACGCCGACGTAGTTATCAAACCAGGAGTCGATGATCAAGGCCTTGAGCGGCGCTTCCGGATCACCTTTGGGCGGCGGAATGCGAGCAATCACGGCTTCGAGGATGTCCTCGACCCCCAACCCGGTCTTGGCTGACGCAAGGACTGCATCAGTGGCATCGATACCGATCACGTCCTCGATTTCCTGACGGGCATTTTCGGGGTCGGCCGAAGGCAGATCGATCTTGTTCAGCACGGGGACCACTTCGACATCCAGATCGAGCGCCGTATAACAATTGGCTACTGTCTGCGCCTCGACGCCCTGCGACGCATCAACCACCAGCAGCGCGCCTTCGCAGGCCGAAAGGGAGCGCGAGACTTCATAGGAGAAGTCCACGTGTCCCGGGGTGTCGATCAGATTCAGGTTGTAGATTTTGCCATCACGCGCCTTATATTGCAGTGCGGCCGTTTGGGCCTTGATGGTGATGCCGCGCTCGCGCTCGATATCCATCGAATCGAGAACCTGAGCCTCCATCTCGCGATCCGATAGACCTCCGCAGAGGTGGATGATGCGGTCGGCCAGCGTCGATTTGCCGTGGTCGATATGGGCGATGATGGAGAAGTTGCGGATATGATCCATTGATGCTAGTAAAAAAGGGCGCTTTTCCGGCGCCCTTCCCTGTTCAGAAGACCCTGAATTTTAGCGGATTTTGGCCAAATATTCACGGGTTTTAGGCTCGTCCAGGAAGTAGTGACAGAGTTCGGTATTGCAATGCAGCAAAACCGGCACCAATTCATCATATTTCGCTTCGAGAAGCGCGTCGGAATCGACGTCAACCACCTTTACCGATGCTCCGAACTCCGCCGCTAGCGGCGCCAGCGCCACCTCCATGTCGTGACAGAGGTGGCAGCAACTCCGGCTGAGCAGGGTCAATTCAGTTGCCATTGATTCCCTTGATGGTGACGAAGGTTTGCATTTCGCCGCGCCGGATCAACAACGTGACATTGCTGCCCTTCTCGAACTGCGCGAGCAGCTTGTTGAACTGATCGACGGTCTTGATTTCCGTCGTTGCGCCCTTGCTGATCAGTGCGACGATGACATCGCCGGAACGTAGATCGGCGCGCGAAGTCGTCCCGCGAACATCCTCGATCAACAGGCCGGCGGACATCTTGAGATCCCGCTTCTGCTCGGTTGTCAGTTCGCTCAGAACCAGCCCGAGGCGATTGGCCTGTTGTTCCGAGGGCTTGCTACCGCGAGCCGGGCGATTGGAGACTGTTTTCTCTTCAGTCATTTCACCCACGGTCACGGCAATGTCGCGGGTCGCACCCTTGCGCCAGACCTGGACCGTCGATCGGGTTCCTGGCCTGGTTGCACCCACCATGCGCGGCAGGTCGGCAGACGAATTGATGGGTTTGCCATCGAACTTGAGGATGACGTCACCCGGCTCCAGCCCGGCCTTGTCGGCGGGACCACCCTTTTCGACAGCATTCACCACAGCGCCCATCGGCTTGCCCAGCGCCAGCGAATCCGCCAGCTCCTTGCTGACCTCCTGGATCACCACGCCAAGCCGCCCGCGACTGACCTTGCCGGAAGCGCGCAACTGGTTCTGGATATCCATGGCCACATCGATCGGTATGGCGAAGGAAACGCCCATGTAACCGCCGCTGCGGCTGTAAATCTGGGAGTTGATGCCGACCACCTCGCCACGCATGTTGAACAGCGGCCCGCCCGAATTGCCCGGGTTGATCGCGACGTCGGTCTGGATGAAGGGAACGTAGTTCTCCTGCGGCAGCGAACGGCCCTTGGCCGAAACGATACCCGCGGTGACCGAATTGTCGAAGCCGAATGGCGAGCCAATCGCGACAACCCATTCGCCGACTTTCAACTGGGCCGGTTCCCCCAGTTTGACGACGGGCAGGCCGCTGGCCTCGATCTTGAGCAGCGCGATATCGGTACGCTTGTCGGCGCCGATGGTATTCGCCTTGAATTCCCGCTTGTCGGTCAGGCGCACGGTAACTTCGTCTGCACCATCCACCACATGGGCATTAGTCAGAATGTAGCCGTCGCCGCTGATGACGAAACCGGACCCCAGCGACTTGTTCTCGAACTCGCGCGGCGTGGCGCCTCCGGGGTTCCGTGGAATGAAGCGTTTAAAGAACTCGAAGGCCGGATCGTTCTCGTCGAACGGGAAGGGCGTCGTCTGGTTGCTGCGCGTTACCTGCGTGGTGCTGATATTGACCACCGCCGGGCCCTGCCTTTCGGCGAGTTCGGTGAAGTCCGGCAGGCCACGTGTCTGCGCTACCGCGATGGAGGAAATCAACAGGAATGACAAAAGAGCCAAGATGCGTTTCATCGGCACGTACCTCCAGAATTACTTAAGACGAACGGGAAATGATGTGGGGGTGAGTTGCAGAAAAATCAGTATCCGTCGCGGTCCGGCGACGAATGTAAAGAAGCGAGAGGAGCAATCCGGCCACTGCCCCAAGCATGGCGCCCGGATCCTCTCCCAACTGCATGCCGAGCAAAGCGCCGACGATGGTTGCGGTCAACGGCAAAACATAACCCAAATTCGCGCTCTGTCGCACACTGCCAGACGCAATGGCGACCGTCACATGATCCCCGACGCCAGCGCCGACATCGTTTGCCACACGATATCTCTTTGGTTCGCTGCAGAACATCTGGGTCAGGGTCTGGCCGCCACATCCGCCCTTTTCGTGACAGCGTCCGCAACCGCCTTGTTCGACTTCGACCAAAGCACTGCCTGCCTGGAGTTCGCGAACAATGGCGCGAACGGTTGTTTGTTCAGTAGTCATGCTACCACCGGCGGTCGGGCGCGACATCGAGCAGCGGACGCAATTTCAGCGCTACTGCTTCGCGCGCCCGGAAGATGCGCGAACGTACCGTGCCGATCGGGCAATCCATCATGCTGGCAATTTCATCGTAGGAAAGTCCTTCGATTTCACGCAGAACGATCGCTGTACGCAACTCTTCGGGCAAGGCATCGATGGCGCCATTCACCGTTTCGCCGATCTGCTTGGACAACAGCAGGCTCTCCGGCGTATTGATGTCGCGCAATTGGTCGGCCGATTCGAAGGTCTCGGCTTCCTCGCTGTCAAATTCGGTCGACGTGGGGGCGCGACGCCCCTGTGCCACGAGATAGTTCTTGGCCGTGTTGATGCCGATCCGGTACAGCCAGGTATAGAAGGCACTGTCGCCGCGGAATGAGGGCAATGCGCGGTAGGCCTTGATGAAGGCTTCCTGCGAAACATCCTCCACTTCGGCGGGATCGCGGATGAAGCGCGAGAGCAGACGCCCCAGCTTGCGCTGGTATTTGCTCACCAATTGGTCGAAGGCGTGTTTATCTCCACCTTGCGCCCGTTCGACCAGCGCTTGATCGATCTCGCGCTCGCTCATATGCTTTTCATTCTCCCTGCGGGAACTCTCGTTGGTTTCGTTTAAGACAGAGTATAGCTTAGCCAATTTGATGACATGGATACCTGGTTTCCATTATTTGTGACCATGTGTAACGCTTGTGATTGGCGCGTGCATGCTATATTCAGCGCGAAAAATCCTGATCGAGAACCGACTTGCAGAATTTCGACGTCCTTGTCATTGGTAGCGGGCTGGCGGGCCAGTCAGCAGCTTTGCGTCTTGCCGCACACTGCCGGGTTGCCCTGGTAAGCAAACGTACGCTTGAAGATTCGGCGTCGGGCTGGGCTCAAGGCGGCATCGCGGCGGTCCTTGACAGCCGCGACTCGATCGAGGCCCACATACGGGACACACTGGTCGCCGGCGCCTGGCTCAATGACGAGAAGGCAACGCGTTTCGTTGTCGAGAACGGACGGCGCGTGATCGAATGGCTGATCGATCAGGGCGTTCCCTTCACCAAGGACGAATCGGGCTATCACCTGACGCGCGAGGGTGGGCATAGTGCCCGGCGCGTGATTCACGTGGCTGATGCGACGGGCTCGGCAGTTCAGGCAACGCTGATGGACAAGGTTCGCGCCAATCAGAATATCGTTGTTTTCGAAAATCATATCGCGATCGACCTGATCACCGGAGCCAAACTCGCAAGTAGCAAAAACCGCTGTTTTGGCGCCTATTTGCTGGACAGCTTCAACGGCGAGGTCATCACCATCGGTGCCGCGAATACGCTGATTGCGACTGGCGGAGCCGGCAAGGTCTACCTGTATACGACCAATCCGGATACCTCGACCGGCGATGGAATTGCCATGGCCTGGCGCGCCGGCTGCCGCGTCGCCAACATGGAATTCATCCAGTTTCATCCGACCTGCCTCTATCATCCGCAGGCCAAGTCTTTCCTGATTTCCGAAGCAGTACGCGGCGAAGGCGGCCTGCTCCGCCTACCCGACGGCACCCGCTTCATGCCGGAACATGACGAGCGTGCCGAACTCGCGCCGCGCGACATTGTCGCCCGCGCCATCGACTTCGAAATGAAAAAGCGTGGCCTGGATTGCGTCTATCTGGATATTTCCCATAAGGGTGAGGAGTTTATCCGGACCCACTTCCCGAACATTCATGCCCGTTGTCTCGAATTGGGCATCGATATCGCCAGTGAGCCAATTCCGGTGGTGCCGGCGGCCCACTATACCTGTGGCGGCATCGTCAGCGACCTGATGGGGCGCACTGATCTGCCGGGCCTCTATGTTGCCGGCGAAGCATCCTGTACGGGCCTTCATGGCGCCAATCGACTGGCCTCGAATTCGCTCCTCGAATGCCTGGTTTTTGCGGAAGCTGCGGTCAACGACATTCTGGGCAGCAAAACCGGCCCGCTTCCCCGTTTGCCGCAATGGGACGAAAGCCGGGTTACCGATGCCGACGAGGAAGTGGTGATTTCACACAATTGGGACGAATTGCGCCGCTTCATGTGGGATTACGTCGGGATTGTCCGCACCAACAAGCGTCTCAAGCGAGCGCAGCATCGTATTCGCCTGCTGATGCGGGAAATTGAAGAGTTTTATACCAATTTCCGGGTCAGCCACGACCTGATTGAATTGCGTAATCTGGTGGTCACGGCCGATCTTATCGTCCGTTGCGCAATGCAGCGCAAGGAAAGCCGTGGTCTGCACTTTTCGCGGGACTATCCGGAAATGCTGCCGCAAGCGAAAAATACGGTACTCAGGAGTCGCCGGGGCCGTCGCTGACCTCCGCACGCCAGCGCAGCCAGACCCGCAAACGCCTGAACTCGTCCGGGGCGACAGCATCCGGCGCAATCGCCAGAAGATATGCGCCCTGCTCGTGGGCAAGTCGCAGAACCGTCAGCCAGGGATGCGCCGTCGCACCGGGCAGCAGGCGCACAGGGATAAATTCTGATTCTCCGCTGGCCCGACAACTGAGGCTTCCGTCGTGGTCGATACGCAAGGTCCGGATTCGTGGGGTCAATGCCCGTCTCACCAGGAAGGCAACAAGGACGATTGCGGCGCCGAGCAGAGAACAAGTGACCAAGTGCCAAGGCACGAGCAAGACTGCCGCGAGCCCGACAAGCGCCGCAATGAGAAGCACGCCATCCAGAACGCGCGAACGGCGCAGCCCGATCACTATCGGAAACTGCACCGCTCTATCCTGCGCGCCGAATTAGAAGCGCTTGAAGACCAAAGAGCCGTTGGTCCCGCCGAAGCCGAAGTTATTCTTCAGCGCATAATCAATTTGCATTTCCCGCGCCTTGTTGGCACAGAAATCGAGATCACATTCCGGATCCTGATTGAAAATATTGATGGTCGGCGGGGATATCTGATGGTAGATGGCAAGCACGGTAAACAGCGACTCAATACCGCCCGCGCCACCCAGCAAATGACCGGTCATCGATTTGGTCGAATTTACCACCAGATTGTAGGCGGCATCACCAAACGCGAGCTTGATGGCCTCGGTTTCGTTTTTGTCACCAAGCGGCGTCGAGGTGCCATGCGCGTTGACGTACTGGATATCTGATGGACCCACACCGGCATTCTTCATGGCATTCAGCATGCTGCGCCTTGGGCCATCCGAATTTGGTGCCGTAATGTGATATGCATCGGCGCTCATGCCATAACCGACCAGTTCAGCATAGATCCTGGCGCCACGGGCCTTGGCATGTTCGTACTCTTCGAGCACCATGACCCCGGCCCCCTCGCCCAGCACGAAGCCATCACGATCCTTGTCCCAAGGCCGGCTGGCGGTAGTCGGATCATCGTTGCGGGTAGACAGTGCACGCGCGGCACAGAAACCGCCCATACCGAGCGGTGAGACTGTCGATTCGGCACCGCCGGCAATCATCACGTCGGCATCTCCGTATTCAATGATGCGCGACGCCTCGCCAATTGAGTGCGTTCCCGTCGTACAAGCCGATACGTGGGCGATGTTCGGGCCCTTGAAGCCGTACATGATCGACAGGTTGCCGGAAATCATGTTGATGATCGAACCCGGCACGAAGAACGGCGACACCTTGCGCAGGCCACCGGAAAGAAACTCTTCCTTGGTCTCCTCGATCAGCGGCAGGCCACCGATTCCGGAACCGATTGCCACCCCTACTCGCTCGAGGTCGACAACGTTTTCCTTGTCCAGACCGGCATCACGCACTGCCTGAATCCCCGCCGCCATGCCGAAATGGATGAACGTATCCATGCGGCGCGCATCCTTGGCCGAAATATAGCTGGTGATATCGAAGTTCCTGACTTCGCCGGCAATCTGCACCGGGAAGGTCGATGTGTCGAACTTGGTGACATGGGCAATGCCGGAACGGCCAGCCAGAATGTTTTGCCAGCCTTCTTCGACAGTGTTTCCGACCGGGCTAACAAGACCCAGACCGGTAATTACGATTCTGCGACGTGTCAAGGTGAACTCCGAATGCAAATGTGGCAAGGCCGGCCATGGGGCCGGCCTTGTCTGGATCTACCGAAATGGATTACTTCTTGTTGGCGAGGATGAAATCGACCGCCTGCTGGACCGTGGTGATCTTCTCGGCCTGTTCGTCGGGGATCTCGCACTCGAACTCTTCTTCAAGTGCCATGACCAGTTCGACGGTGTCCAGGGAATCCGCGCCAAGATCATCCACAAAGGAGGACTCATTCTTGATGTCCGCTTCATTAACGCCCAGTTGCTCGGCAACAATCTTCTTGACGCGCTCTACGATGTTATCCATTAGAAAAACTCCTTCCCCTCAGGGGTTCGAAAAAAACGTTGCTAGTTTACCAAAAGCCGAGGCTTCGGGAAATCAATCCATGAACATACCGCCGTTTACGTGCACTGTCGTGCCCGTGACATAGGCGGCAGCCGGGGATACCAGAAAGCTGACGGCACCGGCGACATCCTCGGGTGCGCCAGCGCGACCGAGCGGAATGGAAGCCAGCATGGCCTGCTTCTGCTCGTCGGTCAACGCATGCGTCATGTCGGTGGCGATAAAGCCCGGTGCGACGCAGTTGACCGTGATATTGCGACTGCCCAGCTCACGGGCCAGCGAACGGCTCATCCCGGCAACCCCGGCCTTCGCGGCGCAATAGTTGGCCTGCCCGGCATTGCCCGAATAACCCACCACCGAGGTGATATTGACGATGCGGCCAAAGCGCGCCTTCATCATGCCGCGCATCACACCGCGCGACATGCGAAAAACCGCCTTCAGGTTGGTGTCGATGACGGCATCCCACTCGTCGTCATTCATGCGCATCGACAGGTTGTCGCGGGTGATCCCGGCGTTATTGACGAGAACCGTGATCGCGCCAAATTCCTTGGTCAGTTCGGCAAGGACCGCGTCGGTCTGGGCTGCGTCGCAGACGTCAAGGGAAACGCCCTTCCCCTTGAGGTCTGCTTCGGCGAGGTAGGTGGAGATTTTTCCGGCCCCGTCCGCACTGGTCGCAGTGCCAATCACCGTAGCGCCCAACTTGCCGAGGTCGAGCGCTATGGCGCGGCCGATTCCGCGGGTGGCGCCGGTGACCAGTGCAATCTTGCCGTTCAACATTGCTTACTCCAGTCCGAGATTGGCTTCGATGGCAGCGGCATCGGCGAGCGCGACACCGGCGACGCCCTCGGCGCAGCGCTTGGTCAGGCCGGCCAACACCTTGCCCGGGCCGCATTCTGCCACGGTCGACACGCCCATGGCAGCCATTTTCTGAATGGTCTCGACCCAGCGCACCGGGTTGTAGGCCTGACGAATCAGTGCATCCTTGATGCGGGACGGATCGTTTTCGATGGCGACGTCGACGTTGTTGATCACCGGAATGACCGGTGTCTTCAAAGGCAGCTCAGCCAGACGTGCTGCCAGTTTGTCGGCGGCGGGACGGATCAGCGAGGAATGGAACGGCGCCGAAACCGGCAGCGCCTTGGCCATCTTGGCGCCACGCGCCTTGCAGGCTTCCATTGCCCGTTCGACTGCGCCCTTGTGACCGGCAATCACGGTCTGGCCGTTGGCATTGAAATTCACCGGCTCGACGATTTCACCCTGCGCCGCTTCGGCACAGGCGGCGGCGATACCGGGATTGTCCAGGCCGAGTACGGCGGCCATGGCGCCGGTGCCGACCGGCACCGCTTGCTGCATGGCTGCGGCGCGCAGGCGAACCAGCGGCACCGCATCCTTGAAATCGATGACGCCGGCGGCGACTAGCGCGGAATATTCGCCGAGGCTATGGCCGGCAACGACGGCAGGCATCTTGCCACCTTTATCGAGCCACAGGCGCCACACGGCAATACCGGCGGTCAACATCACTGGTTGCGTGTTGACGGTCTGGGTCAGAACTTCGGCCGGGCCGTCGTCAACCATCGTCCACAGATCATCGCCCAGCGTCGCCGAGGCTTCGTCGAAGGTTGCGCGGACCACCGCGGCATCGCCGTAGGCGGCCATCATGCCAACGCTCTGCGAGCCCTGGCCGGGAAAAACAAAAGCAAAAGACATCGTTTCCAACCTCCCAAATCAGAATACCAGCAGGGCTGCGCCCCAGGTAAAGCCGCCGCCGACACCTTCGAGCAGTATCTTCTGCCCGCTCTGGATGCGACTATCGCGAACCGCCTCATCGAGCGCCAGGGGCACCGACGCAGCCGACGTATTACCGTGGCGATCCACGGTGACGATCACCTTACTGCGGTCGACGCCGAGTTTTCTGCCCGTCGCATCGATGATACGGATATTCGCCTGATGCGGAATCAGCCAGTCAACTTCACTGGTTCCGATACCGGCCACCTTGCACACTTCTTCGGCAACCTCCACCAGAACACGCACCGCAAACTTGAAGACAGCCGGACCATCCATGCGCAGGAACGGATCTCCCGTGATCTGCCCGCCGCATACCTGCCCTGGAACATTGAGAATCCCGCTCTGGCTGCCGTCTGCGTGCAACGCGGTCGCCAGAATGCCGGGCGTATCGGACGCTTCGAGGACCACGGCGCCAGCGCCGTCGCCAAACAGTACGCAGGTGCCGCGATCGCTCCAGTCGAGAATCCGCGAAAACACTTCGGTACCGATGATCAACGCCTTCTTGTGACTGCCCGAGCGAAGGAACTTGTCGGCAATCCCGAGTGCATAGACAAAACCGCTGCATACGGCCTGCACGTCGAAGGCGGTCGCCCCCTTGTTGCCAAGCTGCCCCTGGATCAGGCAGGCAGTACTCGGGAAGATGAAATCCGGCGTCGAGGTGGCGACGATGATCAGGTCAATTTCACTGCCATCAACGTCCGCCATTTCCAGCGCCCGCCGGGCTGCCGCAAGCCCCAGTTCACTGGCGGTCGCGCCCGGCTCGGCAAGGTATCGACTACTGATACCAGTGCGGGTGACTATCCATTCGTCGTTCGTGTCGATGCCACGGGCAACCAGGTCGTTATTGGTAACCGGATTGCCGGGCAAATAACTGCCGGTCCCGATAAGGCGCGTATACATTCAGGCTGGCTCCGCGGAGGTGGTTATATCCGAAACTGCCGTCTGCGCCATGCGACCAGCGATCCGCTCGACGACACGATTCTCCGCCGCGTCATAGGCACGGCCAATGGCGAAACCGAAGGAAAACGCATCAGCCGAGCCGTGGCTCTTGACCGAAATGCCTTTCAGGCCGAGCAGAATGGCTCCATTGTAACGACGGTGGTCGAAGCGCTCCTTGAAGTTGTTCAACACCGAGATGGCGATCAGCGCTGCAATCTTGGTCAGCCAGTTGCGCTTGAATTCACTGCGCAGCGAAGACCCGAGCATCTGGGCCAGGCCTTCTGATGTTTTCAGCGCAACGTTACCGACGAAGCCATCGCAGACAACGACATCCGCATCGCCCTTGTAGATCCCGTCACCTTCAACATTGCCGATGAAGTTGAGATCGGAGGCACGCAACAAATCGGCAGCCGCCTTGACCACTTCGTTGCCCTTGATCTCTTCCTCGCCGATATTCAGGATTCCTACTGTCGGACGATCCGTGTGCTCCATGGCGGACACCAGCATGGCGCCCATGATGCCGAACTGCAGCAGGTGTTCCGGGGCGCAATCGACGTTGGCCCCGAGATCTAGCATATGGGTGTGCCCCTTCGTGGTGGGCAGGGGCGCGCAGATTGCCGGGCGCTCGATACCGGGCAGCATCTTCAGGACGAACCGGGAAATTGCCATCAACGCACCGGTATTTCCCGCCGAAACGCAGGCATCCGCTTCGCCATTCTTGACGAGGTTGATCGCCACGCGCATCGACGAGTCCTTCTTGTTGCGCAAGGCGAGCGCAGGAGACTCATCCATCTCCACGACTTCAGACGCGTGAACAACGCGCAGGCGTGAATTGCCGGCCCACTTGCCCAATAACGGCTGAAGGGCCTCTTCTCGTCCGACGAGAATCAGGCTGACGGCCGGGTGATCGTCAAGGAAACGGAGCGCCGCCGGCACCGTCACCGACGGTCCGTGGTCCCCCCCCATGCAATCGATGGCAACGCGGGCTGTCATGACAAAATAAAAGGCAGGCGGCCCGAAACGAACCGTCTGCCTCTCACTTATCGATTACTCGCCCTTGGCCTTCAGGACTTTTTTGCCGCGGTAGAAGCCGGTCGGCGAAACGTGGTGGCGCAGATGCACCTCACCGGTGGTCGGTTCGACGGCCAGCGGCGGGTTGGTCAGAAAATCGTGGGCGCGATGCATGCCACGCTTGGAAGGGGACTTCTTGTTCTGTTGTACGGCCATTTTGTTGCTCCAAAAAAATCAGTTCGGCTTGCCTTTAAGCCCGGTCAATACAGCAAACGGATTGATCCGCTCACCGGCATCGGCCGCGCCAGGCAAACCACATCTTTCATGCCGGGGCGCGACCGGCAGGGCCAGGAGAACTTCGTCCTCCACCAATTCGGCCACATCCAGCTCGCCTGCCACCGGCAGGAAATCACGAGTGTCATCTTCCAGCTCTTCCTGCGACAATTCGACGTCAGCCGGGATCAACTCCAGCAGGCTGTCGATATCGAGTTTGAAATGGATCGCTTCCAGGCAGCGCTGGCAGGCTAACGGGAGTACCCCGCCCACCACCAGATGCAGCATGGATTGTCCGCGCTCTCCCTTGAGCCCCTCAATCCGGAAGGTGATTTCTCCGGACACTTCCGCCAGCAGATCCTGCAGGCGTTCAAGGCCGGAAATCGCCAGTGTTCCTTCCAGAACACGGCCTTCCCGGGCAAACGCAAAACTATCCGAAATCCTTTTCAATCTTGAGCGGCTTCGACTTAAACGCGAGATAATATTAGCTTTAGGCCTCCAAGTCAAAACTAAGTGCTGCCTCAAGAAGCTTTTCCAAGCACTTGTTGCAATTACAAATTATGTCGCAAAAACTCGTACTCGCCTCGACATCCCCCTACCGGCGCGAACTGCTGAATCGTCTCGGCCTGCTGTTCGAGGTCGCCAACCCGGAAACCGACGAAACCCCGCTCCCCGACGAATCTCCGACAGCAACAGCACTGCGCCTGTCGGAGGCCAAGGCGCGGGCAGTGACGCGCGACTATCCGGACGCCCTGATCATCGGTAGCGACCAGGTCGCCGAAATGGGGGGCAGGGTCTTCGGCAAACCAGGGACGCATGCGCGCGCCGTCGAACAACTGCGACAACTTTCCGGACAGACCGTGAATTTCTTTACCGGACTCTGCGTGCTCAACTCAAGAACCGGTGAAGCAGAGGTTCGTGGCGTGCCCACGCTGGTCGGCTTTCGCGAACTGACTGACCGGGAAATCGAGAACTATCTGCGCCGCGAACCGGCCTACAACTGCGCCGCGTCAGCCAAGTCCGAGGGTTTGGGAATTTCGCTGCTTAGCCGGATACACGGTGACGACCCCAACGCACTGGTCGGCCTCCCATTGATCGCCCTTTGCGATCTCCTGAGGAAACACGGAATGAACGTCCTGTGACCCACGGCACGCTCTACCTCATTCCCGTCCCGCTCGGCCACATCTCCCCGGAGGCATCGCTGCCCGTTCCAGTCCTGGAGCAAATTCGTCGACTGACCCACTTCGTCGTCGAGAACGCAAAATCTGCCCGCGCCTTTCTCAAGGCGGTCGGTACCGAGCAGGCGCTACAGGCCTTGCAACTCGATGAACTCAACGAACACACCCGGCCGGATGCGCTGGATCGCCTGCTTGCGCCGTTACGCGCCGGGCACGATCTCGGGCTGCTCTCCGAAGCCGGCTGCCCGGCCGTTGCCGACCCCGGGGCAGACCTGGTAGCACTGGCGCAAAACGAGAGCATCCGCGTAGTGCCGCTGATCGGCCCCTCCTCCCTGTTGCTGGCCTTGATGGCATCAGGCCTCAACGGCCAGCGTTTTGCCTTTCAGGGCTACCTGCCGGCCAAGGAAGCCGAACGGGCAAAAACCCTGCGCGAACTTGAAGCCGAATCGCGCAAGCGCGGGCAAACCCAGATCTTCATCGAGACGCCATATCGCAACCAGCAACTGTTCGCCAGCATCTTGCAGACCTGCCAGCCAGGGACGCGGTTTGCGGTTGCCACCGACCTCAGCCTGCCCGGCGAGTCGGTCAGGACACGCACGGTTGGCCAGTGGAAAAAGGAAACGCCGCCCGAAATCGAGCGGCGTCCGACCGTCTTCCTGCTGCTTGCCTGAGAATTCTCAGCGCAGGCCGATTGAAGTAGCGCTTTCGGAAAATCCCTTCCACAGGCTGTTGACCGCACCAGCCCCGAGTCGCTTGGCAAAACGCTCGGCGATATTGTCCTTGACGGAGTAATCGAGAACCTTCTCGGCCTTGATCACGTCGCGCGCCACGGAGTCGACACTGCCGAAGTCGTCGGCCAGGCCCATCTTGATGCTCTGGTCGCCCGTCCACATCAGCCCTGAAAACATCTCGGGCGTCTCCTTGAGACGAGCCCCGCGCCCCGTCTTGACGACATCGATGAACTGCTGGTGGATGTCGTCGAGCATGACCTGGGCGTGTGCCGTCTGATTGGGGTTCTGCGGCGAGAATGGATCGAGAAAGCCCTTGTTATTCCCGGCGGTCAAAAGCCGGCGGTCAACGCCCAGCTTTTCCATCGATCCCGTAAATCCGAACCCGTCCATCAATACACCGATGGATCCGACGATACTGGCCTTGTCTACATAAATCTTGTCTGCGGCAACGGCAACGTAGTAACTACCCGACGCGCAAACATCCTCAACCACTGCGTAGAGCGGAGTTTCCGGATGCTTGGTGCGCAAACGGCGAATCTCGTCATTGATGATGCCAGCCTGAACCGGGCTGCCACCGGGGCTGTTGATGCGAACGATCACCCCGGCAACATTTTTCTCCTTGAACGCGCTTTGCAGGGATTCGAGCATTTTTTCGGCGTTGGCCGAGCCCTTGGACTCGATGACACCGGTCAGGTCGATCAGTGCGGTATGGCGCTCCTGATGCGACGCCTCGACCCCCCAGTCAACCAAAGTGGCGAGCACTGCGGTCAGATAGGCGAATCCGAGAATCTTGAAGAAAATTCCCCAGCGGCGCCGGGCTTTCTGTTCCGCAAGCGCTGAAAAGGCAAGTTTCTCGAGCGTCTTGCGCTCCCAGTCCGGGGAATTGTTTGGGGCTTGGGGATTATCCATGAGCGATTTCTTGTATCAAAAAAACCTGACCATCAACCTCGTCGACCGCAAGTGCCGCCAGGCCCTTGCCTTGACAGCGCCCGCCAAGGCACCGACCCGAATCCGGAGCATAAAGCGCGCCATGAACCGAGCAGATCAAGTATAGCTTGGAATCATCGAAGAACTCCCCCGGCAGCCAGTCGAGTTGTGCCGGAATATGCCCACATTCATTGATATAGCCGAAAATTCGCCCGCGAAAGCGGACGACGAACGCATCCGTTTCGCGCTGATGATGGATGGTCGTGAAACGGAAGCCTTTTCCCGCCTCCGCAAGATCGGCGCTGGCGCAGATCAGGCGTTTGTGTTCAGCCAAGTTCCGAGTTCCGCAACGGTATGGAGGCATGCCAGCGGCCTGTGTTCGAGCAGATGATCATGAGGATGGGCGCCGTAGGTGACGGCGAGGCTATCGACACCAGCGTTCCGGGCCATCAGGAGGTCATGCGAGGTATCACCGATCATCAGGGTCGCTTCGCCGGTGACGCCGAATTCCGCCATCAATTCGTCGAGCATCTGCGGGTGCGGCTTGGAATGGCATTCGTCGGCGCAGCGCGATGCCTGAAACAGCGGGCGCAGGCCGGAATGATCAAGCGCTCGCTCGAGACCGAGCCGGCTCTTGCCGGTGGCAACCGCCAGAATATGTCCGGCCGCCTGCAATTCGCCCAGCAGTTCCGGGACCCCCTTGAACAAGCTCAGTTGATGATCGCCGGCGAGATAGTGAAAACGGTAGCGCTCGACCAGCGCCGGATAGCTTTCCGGAGGCAGATCCGGCGCCGCATGGCGCAGCGCATCGATCAGGCCGAGTCCAATGACATGACGTGCTTGTTCGTCACTCGGCGGCGAATGGCCGATATCGCGGCAAGCCGCCTGAATGGCCAAGACAATCGCGCCGGCTGAATCGAGCAGCGTGCCGTCCCAGTCGAAAACCACAAGATCGTATTTCATGTGCTTCAGAGCCGTCTCCCAAGAATTTGTTCCAGATTGTCAGCGGTGAATTCCCGCTCATTTTGGCCGTCGACCGCAGCAATGTAGCCGGCGATGCCGTCCGGCAGCGGCGCGACGCATTCCAGCGGCGTCCCGGTCAGCGGATGGCGCAGCGCCATGCGCCAGGCATGAAGCGCCATGCGTTTGAGTCCGGCGCGCTTGAGGTTCCGATTCAGCGCGAAATCGCCGTATTTTTCATCGCCGAGAATCGGAAAGCCAAGATGCGCCAGATGCACCCGAATCTGATGGGTTCGCCCAGTTTTCAATTGCGCCTCGAGCAGACTCATCTCCGGCCAGCGCGCCAGCAACCGGAAAACCGTATGCGCCGCCTTGCCGTCGGGATTTACCGATACCCGCCGCTCGCTGCCTTCCGTCAGATACTTGTGCAATGACAGTTTGACGTGCTGCGTATTGTTCATCCAGCGCCCCTTGACCAGCACCAGATAGCGCTTGTCGGCACCAGCGCCATGCTCGCGGAACATGTCATGCAGAGTCGTCAAGGCCAGGCGCTTCTTGCCAACCAGCAGGATGCCCGAGGTTTCCCGGTCCAGGCGGTGCGCCAGTTCGAGAAACCTGGCCTCGGGCCGTTGCCGGCGGAGCGCCTCGATGACCCCGAAACTGACGCCGCTGCCGCCATGCACCGCAATGCCTTCCGGCTTGTCGATGACCAGCATGGCTTCGTCCTCGTAAATGATCGGCAGATCGATCCGCTGTTTGGCGGCCTCATCGACCTCGTTCTGCGGCCGTTCGGCGATCCGGATCGGCGGAATACGCAGCTTGTCACCCATGCAAAGGCGATAAGTTGCATCGACCCGCCCGCTATTCACCCGTACTTCGCCGCTACGCAAAATCCGATAGAGATGACTCTTGGGAACGCCCTTGCAGCAGCGGATCAGGAAATTGTCGAGACGCTGGCCCTGCTCTTCTTCGCCGATCACCAGGTGAGTGACCGAATTGTTACCAGCGCTGTTCATTTTGCAATATACTGCCCACGTTTTACATCCCGGTTTGCAAGAGACTACGAACCGTCAGACCGTTTGCCTCGCACCATTGGTGCGACCGCCACGCGGCAGGCTCCGAAGTTTCACTTGCGCGACTTGCGCAAGCCAGACCAACGTAAAACGACTGGTTAAGTTCACTCACCAAAAGTAGTGATGGTAATGGATTAGCCCACCGTAAGCACGCACGGATTGCCCGTTGCAGGAATTTTCAGGTCGCGCCTTTCAATAAAAAATATCGCGGCTGTTTGTTGATCAGCACTTTCATCATCGTCTTTGCCCTTTTTCGTATGACGCAACCCGATAACTGAAACTGTCGCTGCCTGCACGGGACTCCGTTGCAGCGTGCCTTGGTGCGCTGGAGCCCCAAATAATGAAACGCATGCTTTTCAATGCGACACAGGCTGAAGAACTCCGTGTCGCCATTGTTGATGGTCAGAAACTGATTGACCTGGACATTGAATCGGCCACCAAAGAACAACGCAAGAGCAACATCTACAAGGCGGTCATCACCCGCATCGAACCCAGTCTCGAAGCCTGCTTCGTCGACTACGGCGCGGACCGCCATGGCTTTCTGCCGTTCAAGGAAATTTCCCGTTCCTATTTCAAGCCGGGCGTCGAGGTTGGTCGTGCCAAGATCAACGAAGCGCTGAAGGAAGGCCAGGAACTCATTGTTCAGGTGGACAAGGACGAGCGTGGCAACAAGGGCGCCGCCCTGACCACCTATATCTCCCTCGCCGGCCGTTACCTGGTTCTGATGCCGAACAATCCGCGCGGCGGTGGTGTTTCCCGGCGCGTTGATGGCGATGAGCGTACCGAACTCCGCGATACCATGGACCAGCTCGAAGTGCCCAACGGCATGAGCCTGATCGCCCGTACCGCTGCCATCGGCCGTCAGGCTGAAGAGTTGCAATGGGATCTCAACTACCTGATGCAGTTGTGGACCGCCATCGAAGGCGCTGCCCAGCAACAGAACGGCGCCTTCCTGATCTACCTGGAAGGCAGTCTGGTCATTCGCGCCATCCGCGACTATTTCCAGCCGGAAATCGGCGAAATCCTGATCGATACCGACGAGGTATTCGAGCAGGCCAAGGCCTTCATGGGCACCGTCATGCCGGGCAACGTCAATCGCGTCAAGCGCTACCACGACGATGTGCCGCTGTTTTCCCGTTTTCAGATCGAACACCAGATCGAAACCGCCTTCGGTCGACAAGTTAACTTGCCTTCTGGCGGCGCCATCGTCATTGATCACACCGAGGCACTGGTGGCGGTCGACGTTAACTCGGGGCGCGCCACCAAGGGTGCCGACATCGAGGAAACCGCCTTCAAGACCAACCTGGAAGCGGCTGAGGAACTGGCCCGCCAGTTGCGTCTGCGCGACTTGGGCGGTCTGATCGTCATCGACTTCATCGACATGGAAAATCAGAAGAACCAGCGCGAGGTCGAAAACTGCCTGCGCGACGGCCTGCGCTTCGACCGTGCCCGGGTTCAGATGGGCAAGATCAGCCGCTTCGGCCTGATGGAACTCTCCCGTCAGCGCCTGCGCCCTGCCCTCGCTGAAACCAGTTACATCACCTGCCCGCGCTGCACTGGAACCGGTCACATCCGGTCTACCGAATCCGCCGCCTTGCATATCCTGCGCATTCTCGAAGAGGAAGCGATGAAGGAGAACACCGGTGCCGTGCATGTCCAGGTCCCGGTCGATGTCGCGACCTTCCTGCTCAACGAAAAGCGCCCGGACATCCAGGCCATCGAGTTGCGCCACAAGGTCACCATCCTGCTGATTCCGAACATCCATCTCGAAACGCCGGCGCATACGATCATCCGTTTGCGTCACGACGATCTCAACAACGAAGATATCCGCGAGCCATCCTACCGAATGGTCGATGTGCCGATCGAGGAAGCCGCGAAACAGGCCAATGGCAAGGACGAAGGCGCCAAGCCGCGTCAGGAAGCCGTCATCAAGGGCATCTCCCCCGACCAGCCGGCACCCAACCTGCCGGAAAAGGTCACTGAAAGTGCGCCGACCCCAATCCAGCCGGAAGCAGGCATTTTCGCCAAGATTATTTCGTGGTTCCGCAGCCCGGCCAAACCCGTAGCAGTTGCGCCGGCGCCAGAGCCAGCCAAAAAGCCGCGCGAAGGCCGGGGCGATGGTCGCCGTGAGCGCAATGACGGGCGTCGTAGCGGTCGTAACGGTATTCGCCGCGAGGAAGAGCGCAGCGAGCGTGGCGATCGTCAGGAACGCGGCAATCGCAACGAACGCAATGCGGAAAAGGCCCCGCGTGACGAGTCGACCGCAGCAACCGGCGAACGCCAGGAGCGTCGGCCGCGTGGCGAACGCAAGGAGCGCCGCGACCGCCAGAAACCTGAAGCGGTTGTCAGCGAACCGGCGGCCGAACTGGCAGCTATTGAAGCGATGGCAGCCATTACCGCAACGGTCAGCACCAACGAAGCTTCTGAATCCGGCAACAGCGAAGAGCAAGGCGCTCGCCGGCGTGGCCGTCGCGGTGGTCGTGGGCGTGGCGAGCGTCGCAACGAAGCCGAGAGCAACGCAGCCGCCCCGGTTGAAGCGACCGAAACGACCGCCATACCTCTGGAAGTTGCACCGATAATCGCTCCGGTCAGCGAGGAACCCGTAGTCGTGGTCATTCCAGCGCCCGAGCCGGTTGTTCAGGTTGCCGAACCACTCGTTACGCCACCTGCCATCGAACTGTCAGCAATCGAGCCGGTTGCACCTCAAGAGTCCTTCCTGCAAGGCGCGGTCGACGCGCCAGAAATCGAGGAAATGGTAGTGGCGCCTGTGGAAGTTCCCGCAGCAGCGCCGGTTGACCTGGGCCAGACCTTGGCCGAAAGTGGTCTGGTGCTGGTTCAAACCACGGCCGCTGCGGCCGTTGCCCAGCCCGAACCGCCGGTCAAGCTTGGGCGTCCACGCAAGCTGAAGGCTGAGGAAGTCACCGAAGAAGCCTCGCTGGTGATGGTCGAAACGCAGAAGTAAACGCGTAAGCGACAAGAAAAAGGGCATCCGCGGATGCCCTTTTTTTATTTCAATCCGATTTTAAGCCCGGTCGAACTTCGGCTTTAGTTCATCGACCAGTCCCTGTGCAGCATCCTCGATCATGTCGAGAACGAGATCGAAACCGTGGCCAAGTCCGTAATACGGGTCGGGAACCTCGTCATCGTCGAAGTTCCTGGCGAAATCCATGAACAGTTTGATCCGTTCGTGGGCATCCGGCGGTGCCATACGGCGCAGGTTGTCGAGATTACTCTTGTCCATGGCCAAGATAAGGTCGAAGTAATCAATATCCTGTCTGGCAACCTTGCGGGCCCGCAACTCGGAGAGGTTGTAGCCCCTCACCAAAGCTGCCTTTTGCGTTCTGGGGTCCGGCGCCTCCCCCACATGATAGCCATGCGTTCCTGCAGAATCAACTTCAACAATATCGCCTATATTATTGTTTTTAATGTATTTTCTTAGAACACCTTCCGCCGTTGGCGAACGACAGATATTACCCATGCACACCATCAGGACGCGATAATTCATTTTCTCTCGTCTCCATCCCGGTCATGCGGAGCCGCGCCAAAGACCCTCTCCCGCAGGCGGAACAAATCGTCGCGGGCCGCTGCCGCTTTTTCGAACTCCAGATTTCTGGCGCACTCGACCATCAATTTCTCGAGGCGTTTGATCTCCTTTGCCACCGTCTTCTCGTCCATGGCCTCGTAGACAGCTTGCTGTTGTGCAACCTTCAGTTCGCTCTGAACTGATTCGAGATCGTAGACACCATCAATAATATCCTTGATCTTCTTGGAAACACCACGCGGCGTTATTCCGCGTTCCGCATTGAAGCCAATCTGTTTTTCACGCCGCCGCCCGGTTTCGGCCATGGCGCGCTGCATCGATTGTGTAATCGTATCAGCATAAAGTATCGCTGTGCCATGTATATGGCGCGCTGCCCGGCCCATCGTCTGGATCAGCGAACGTTCGGAACGCAGGAATCCCTCCTTGTCGGCATCCAGAATGGCAACCAGCGACACCTCCGGAATATCCAGTCCCTCGCGTAACAGGTTGATGCCAACCAGTACATCGAACTCGCCGAGACGGAGGTCGCGAATGATCTCGACCCGCTCGACGGTATCGATGTCCGAATGCAGATAACGCACTTTGATCCCGTTGTCGGCAAGAAAATCGGTCAAATCCTCGGCCATGCGCTTGGTCAGCGTCGTCACGAGGACGCGTTCGCCGGCATCGGTCCGTTTGCGGATTTCGCCGAGCAGGTCATCAACCTGGGTCAATGCCGGACGTACGATGACCTCGGGGTCGATCAGACCGGTCGGCCGCACAAGTTGTTCCACCACCTGACCGGCATGGCGGTTCTCGTAATCCGCCGGAGTTGCTGAGACGAAGATCGTCTGCCGCGGGTGCGCCTCGAATTCGTTGAACTGCAGTGGCCGGTTATCCAGCGCTGAAGGTAGCCGGAATCCGTAATCGACCAGATTCTCCTTGCGCGAACGGTCACCCTTGTACATGCCGCCAACCTGGCCAATCGTTACGTGCGACTCGTCGATGAACATCAGAGCGTCGGGCGGCAGGTAGTCGATGAGAGTCGGTGGTGGTTCACCCGCCTTGCGCCCGGAGAGATGCCGGGAGTAGTTCTCGATACCCTTGCAGAAACCGATTTGATCGAGCAGTTCGAGGTCGAACCGGGTGCGTTGCTCAATGCGCTGTGCCTCGACCAGTTTGTTGTTTGCGATAAAAAACGCTACACGCTCGCGCAGTTCTTCCTTGATCGCCTCGATGGCACGTAGCACAGTCGCCCGTGGCGTCACGTAATGCGACGCCGGAAAAACCGTGAAACGCAGCGCCTTGTGCAGCAAGTGTCCGGTCAATGGGTCGAAAAACTGCAAGCCCTCGATTTCGTCGTCGAACAGCGAAACGCGAACCGCATGCTCGGCATGTTCGGCCGGGAAAATATCGATGGTGTCGCCGCGCACGCGGAAAGCACCGCGCTGAAAATCGATGTCATTACGCTCATACTGCATGTCGGTCAGGCGCTTGACGACGGCGCGCTGATCGAGCCGATCGCCAACCCGCATGGTCAGGATCATGTTGTGGTACTCGTCGCGATCGCCCAGACCGTAGATACATGAAACGGTGGCGACGATCACTACATCGTGCCGCTCGATCAGGCTCTTGGTCGCCGAGAGCCGCATCTGCTCGATATGGTCATTGATCGAACTGTCCTTCTCGATGAACAGGTCGCGCGACGGCACGTAGGCTTCGGGCTGATAGTAATCGTAATAGGAAACGAAATACTCGACGGCATTCTCGGGAAAGAACTCCTTGAACTCCGAGTAAAGCTGTGCCGCGAGCGTCTTGTTCGGCGCCAGTACCAGCGCTGGCCTGCCGGTCCTGGCGATGACGTTGGCCATCGTATAGGTCTTGCCCGAGCCGGTCACGCCGAGCAGGGTCTGGAAGGACAGGCCATCCTCCAGTCCCTCGACCAGACGGCGAATAGCCTCGGGCTGGTCGCCGGCAGGCAGGAAGGGTTGATGCAGTCGAAACGGGCTGTTCTCGAAGGAGACAACCGGAGTGCTGGTCTTGGTTTCGGTCATGCTAAAATTGGCCGGTTTTTCTCGCGCTGCAACATTGCCGCGCAGACAATGTTCCTATTATTCCATGGAGTTCCCTATGCCTTCTTCGATCTTTGCTGCGGTGGAAATGGCCCCGCGTGACCCCATCCTCGGTCTGAACGAATCATTCAATGCGGATCCCCGTGGCACCAAGGTCAATCTTGGCGTCGGCGTCTATTTCGACGACAACGGCAAGATCCCGCTGCTCGGCGCCGTCAAGATTGCCGAGGATGCCCGTGTCAAGGCGGCGTTGCCGCGCGGCTACCAGCCGATCGAGGGGGCTCCCGCCTACAACCAGGCGGTGCAGAACCTGCTGTTCGGTTCCGACTCCCCCCTGCTCGCCAATAACCAGGTCATCACTGCTCAAGCCCTGGGCGGTACCGGTGCGCTCAAGATCGGCGGCGACTACCTGAAGCGCCTGTTGCCGAACGCCAAGGTCTATATCAGCGATCCCTCCTGGGAAAACCACCGCGCCCTGTTCGAGTCGGCCGGTTTCATCGTCGAGAACTACCCGTACTACAACGCCGCCACCCGTGGCGTCGATTTCGCTGGCATGAAGGCCTGCCTGAACGGCCTGGATCCCGGCTCCATCATCATCCTGCACGCCTGCTGCCACAACCCGACCGGCGCTGACCTGTCCGACGCCCAGTGGGGTGAAGTGGTTGATGCCTGCCGTGCCCGTGGCCTGGTTCCCTTCCTAGACATGGCCTACCAAGGATTTGCCGACGGTATCGAAGCCGACGCCGTCGCGGTTCGCGCCTTCTCCACCTCTGGCATGCAGTTCTTCGTTTCCAGCTCATTTTCCAAGAGCTTCTCGCTTTACGGCGAGCGTGTCGGGGCGCTGTCGATCGTCACTGCCGGCAAGGACGAATCAGCCCGCGTCATGTCCCAATTGAAGCGTGTCATCCGCACCAACTACTCGAACCCGCCGATCCACGGCGGCGCGCTTGTCGCAGCCGTGCTTGCCTCAGCAGAACTGCGCCAGATGTGGGAAACCGAACTGTCCGGCATGCGTGACCGCATCCGCGCCATGCGTACCGGGCTGGTCGATGCCATCAAGGCACAGGGCGTGGCGCAGGACTTTTCCTTCGTCGTCCAGCAACGCGGCATGTTCTCCTACACCGGCCTGAGCGCCGCCCAAGTAGAGCGCATGAAAGACGAATTCGGTATCTATGCCGTGTCGACCGGGCGCATCTGTCTGGCTGCGCTGAATACCAAGAACGTGGATTACGTCGCCAAGGCAATTGCCACCGTAATCAAGAGCTGAAAACGCTTGCAGGCAAAAGCAAAGGCGAGGCGCATGAAGCCTCGCCTTTTTATTTCCGCCGCCGGATTTAGCGGGTGCTGGCGGCCTGCAGGTTGGGCAGCATCCCGCTGACCTTGATCGGCAGTGTCCGTACCGAGGCCGAAGTCTGCATGGTCACCATGAGGTTGCTGTCGATTTGGCGGTCACGCGTGGCGACAAACTGGCCGGTTGCGGTAAACAGCCCCGCATTCATCGAAAGATCCCGCCCGACAACCTGCCGAGGGTCAATGGTCATTTTCACGGCTAGTCGATCGAATCTGGTGGTCCCGGCACGCACCGGAGATCCGGACCCGCGACGGGCCGCCTCGCCAAGATCGACGCCATTCAAGGCGCCGCGCAATACGATTGCATCCAGGTTCGCATCGACATTCGCCCACAGCGACTGCCAGGTTTTCCCGGTACTACGCAGACGCAAGATGCCCATCAGTTCGCCCTCGAGCGCCAAGGAGGGAGCGAAATGAACCGTTACCTTGCGACAATCGAGACGCTCAAGTGTCGCGTCGCCTGCCATTACCAGCCCCTTGCTCCAGTCAAGCAGCCAGGAACCCTTCAGCACGCCACCAAGAGCGTGCATGTCGAAACTTTGAATAACCAGCTTGTCCTTCCTCAGCAAACCTTTCGCCTGCACGGAATCGAGTGTCAATGCCGATTCATCGGTTGGACGCCAACCCACCCCCTCGATCGCAAGAAGCACCCCCTCGGGGGTGGTCTGCGCATCAATGCGCAAGGTATGGTCAACGGTCTGCAATGACACCTTTTCGATCCGTCCATCATTGCCGAAGCTCGCATCACCAATCAATTCGCCAAAAACAAATTGCCCGGCCACGATAGACAGGCCATCGAAGGCGACGGTCTTCAATCTTGTTTTTGGCGGGTTCCGCACACGTTCATCGCCGGGAACCGACAGCGCCAGGAGATGGTCGGTGGCAATCTTTCCACTGGAAATTTCTACCCGTGGCAGGCTGTGCACGCCTGATCCAAGCATGGAATACGGTTCAAAAACACGTATCTTCTCAATTGCGGATTCGCCGCCGTCGCCGATCCGAACATTGGACAGCAGCAGGAACGGTTGCGGCAAGAGGTTCAGACGGACATCGCCGACGCTAACTGGCACCTGCCAGACTCTTGCTAATTCCGCCTCGATATCCGGCTTAAATCGGGCATAGGGAAAGAACAGCAGAACCGATACCGTAACTAGGACCAACCCAAACAGCCCAACCAGCGCCCACTTCAGGCGTGAGCGTCTTGGTGCCGCAGCCCCCAGCTCTGGCGCCCGCTCGTTTGACGCAGCGCGGTGCCCATTGGCAGGAAGGACGGGTTTTCCGAACGAGGAGAAATTGCTGGAAGCGCTGCGCGAATCGCTCTCGGTCCGCAACTTGGCGCCCAAGGTAGAAGCCCCCGATGCCGCAGCAGCCTTTAGCCGATCCACGCGCAACTTGCTTTCCTGCCAGACCGATACTGCCTCAAGGGTTGGCGCGATATACCCGCCCTCTTCAAGTTCTCGCAACGAGCGCTCAACCATTTTTGGGTCGCCGAGCTTGGTGCCGAGTTCTGCGACAGTCAACTTTCCGTCAACCTGCACCAGCATCATGCGTAAATTGCGTTGAACGACTCGAGTGCTTTGACGAACTGCCTCGTCCCCAATCGGGGTTTTTGCGTAAACTAGTTTTTGATCCATGGGGAGCGAATGATTTTTTGCAAGTATAGCCTGCATTCGCTTGACCGGCCCGCCTTTAGCGTCTAACATGCGCGCCTCTGTTCCTCGATAGCTCAGTCGGTAGAGCGCCGGACTGTTAATCCGTAGGTCCCTGGTTCGAGCCCAGGTCGGGGAGCCAAAGAATTTGTTTTGGTTCTTGCACTTAGCCCAGCCCACAAGGTTGGGCTTTTTGCATTTCGGGGATCGCCATACTTTTAGTCCGGCGCTCTCCATCGATTCCGACCCTCATGGAGAAAACGCCATGTTCCCCGAATACCGTGACCTGATTACCCAGCTCAAGACGACCGACAGCCATTTCCTCACTGTCTATGAAAAGCACAACGAACTCGATCAGAGAATAAGGAACATGGAATCGGGCATCGAACCGGCAACGCACCTTGTCATCGAAGCGCTGAAGAAGGAGAAGCTGGCACTCAAGGACGAGCTCTACCAGATCCTGCGCAAGGCGTCGGCCTGAATCTCCAGGTACGCGTCACACTATGCCCCGCATCATTCGCGAACGCTACGAGAACGGCGTCCTGATCGAGCGCACGATCGAGGGCTCGAATGTAACGCCGTGGCATTGGCTGATGCTCGTCGTGCATACGGTCATCGCCATCAGCCTTGCCGTGCTGGCCGCGGTGGCGATTCATGACAGCCTGACCCTCAGGGCGACCTTGTCCGAGGAAGATGCGTCGCAGACCAGTTGCGAACAGCCGCGGTTGCGGTCTTAGATATGGTTGGCTTCGAGAATTACGCTGAGGAAGTCCGGAAGATCGAACAGGAGATCGAGCGAAAGGGCTTAGCGCGGGGCATCGGATTGAAAACAGATACAAGTTGCTACAGAACATCAAGGCATTAGGTGGTATCTATCCAACAGGCATCATCCGACGGAGATTAGGCATGAAGCGTTCACTGACCGCTCTTTTTTGCAGCTACTTCCTGATTGGCGTAGCGCTAGCTGACCAAGGCGTGAT
>Ga0209048_10000379_pt1 | contig 47814 bp, 43 predicted proteins | sample FrelakmetCRP12CR_FD_187146 | JGI IMG/M metagenome (GOLD analysis project Ga0209048, IMG submission 187146) | Freshwater lake sediment microbial communities from the University of Notre Dame, USA, for methane emissions studies - CRP12 CR (SPAdes)... | ecosystem: Environmental > Aquatic >...
ACGTCTGCCTGCGGGTACCCGACACGGCCACGGGCCTGCGACCCGACGCCGGCCATGTCCGCGTCACCCGCGACGGCAGACCGCGGCACAGGCGCCCGCCGGCAACCCGCCGGCAACCCGCCCGCCCCGGCCCGACACGTCGCGCCTGATCGGAACGATTCAAGCAAGCGGTCGCGCAGCACGGACGCCGATGCCAACCAGCGCGGGAGTACCCGCGATTTCGCGCGACGGTAGCGGTGTGCAGATGGCGTGGTGCTGCAGCGAGGCCCCCGGGCGCCTAGGGCTGCGCCCGCCGTCGCGGGTGGTGCGGACACCGTGCCGGCGTTGGGTCGCCGGCTGTGGCCGCGCCGGGACCCGCAGGTGGGCTGATTGCGGACCACGAAGCCCGGTGGCCTCGCTCCAGCACCACGCCAAGATAATCGCGAGAGGGCCGCCTGCAGGTCCCGTTCAGCGTCCCTTCAGGTAGCGCGCATCGTCGAACGTCGTGACCCACTGCGGGCGGTAGGCGACCGCGAGGGTTAGCAGCATTCCGCTGATCGTCGCCTCGCCGAACGCGAGGTAGATGAGATACGGCACGTATTCGCCGAAGACCAGTTCCGCCGGCCATCCCGCGGCCAACGTCAGCATCGCCGCGCCGGCGATGCCGGCCGCCACGAGCGAGAGCGCCGGGCCGAAGAACGTGGCGACGAAGATGTAGACGAAGAAATTCGCCGGCAGAACGCGTTCGGCAAGCCGAAGAACGAGCCACGTCGCGCCGACCGGGATCGCTGCCATCGTGAGCCAGACGAGCGCGGCGTTCGCCCACAGTCCATCGCGCACGGCCACGTTCACCGCCACCGCAATCGCTGTTCCCGCGAGCGCCAGCGATGGCCCGACGAGCAGCGTGAACGCCGCCACCCCGAGCAGGTGGAACGTGAATCCTTCGCCGACCGTCGCCTGGATGCTCCACAGCACGACGAGGCAGAAGATCGCCCCATACCAGACGTGAACCGGTTCGCTCACCCGAAACCGCAGCCACGGCGCGACCCGCACGGCTGCCAGCAAGACCGGGAGGGCCACCGCCCACGCGGCGGCGACCCATCCGGCCGGAAGAGTGACTGCCGTCAGATCCATCGCTGCATTGTAGAATCCCCGGCATCCCGGACTCCGCCGCCCATGGACAGCGCCCTCCCCCTCTCGCCGCTCGCCGCCCGCATCGCCACGATATTCCCCGCGCTGGCGAACGCGCCGCAGGCAACGCTCGAGCGCATCGCGCGCGAGGGCATCTACCGGAAGGCGCCGGCGGGGACCCCAATGTTCGACGAGCATTCGCCATGCAGCGGCTTTCCGCTCGTGCTCGCCGGGTCGATTCGCGTGTTGCAGCGCTACCCCAACGGACGCGAGCTCCAGCTCTACCGCGTGAAGCCCGGCGAATCATGCCTGCTGTCGGGCAGCTGCCTGCTCGGCGACACCAACTACGTTGCATCGGGCGTCGCCGAAACCGACGTCGAGCTGCTGATACTGCCGCCGACACTCTTCCAGGAGCTGATCGCCGGGGACGAGTCTTTCCGCCGCCACGTGTTCGAGGTCTTCGGCGAGCGGCTCGCGGCGCTGATGCAGATCGTCGAGGCCATTGCCTATCAGAAGCTCGACCAGCGGCTTGCCGCGCTGCTCGTCAGCCGGACCGCCGATGGCGAAATCCACGCGACGCACCAGGCGCTCGCCGACGATCTGGGCAGCGTCCGCGAGATCGTGTCGCGCCTGCTGCGCAGCTTCGAGGACCGCGGCTGGGTGGATCTCGGACGCGAGCGCGTTCGCATCGTCGATCGCGCCGCGCTGGAGAGTCTCGCCCGAGGCTGACCGCCGCGCAAGGGCCAGGGTTGCGGCGAACTCGCCGCCGCCCCATCCGTCAAGGCAGGTCCGGCGGGGCCCCTACCCGCGCCGCGTCGCTCGCCGTACCACGTCCTTTCCGCCGCCGGCCGGTGTGCGCGATGCCGCGGTCGCATCCCGTTGCTGTCGCTCGAGGAGCCGCAGCATCGTCGCGAGCGTGATCGAGCTGAAGGTCGCCGTCGCGATCTCGTCGATTTCCGAGAGCACCGCCGAGAGCGCCCGTCCCACCGGCGTCCGTTCACCCGGTTCGCGTCGTTCGGCGTCCGGCTCGGAGAGTTCCTCGAACATCCCGATCACGTCCATCAGCGTGAGCCGGCGGGCGTTGCCGGCAAAGCGGTAACCGCCGCCGACCCCCCTCACCGACTCGACGACGCCGGCACGCGCCAGCTCCGAGAGAACCTTGGCGAGATGGTGCGGGGAGACACCGTACTTCACCGCGATCTCGGCTGCCGAAATCTGGCGCGCCGGGTCCAGCGCGAACTCGAGCACGCTGTAGAGCGCGAGCCGGGTGTTCTTCTGCAGCTTCAACGGCGTCCGCCCCGGCCCTGTTCGAGGTCCGTCTCCAGCGGAATGAACGGCCCGGCCATCATGCCCTGGCTGCGGAAGAACGACAGGATCAGCGTGTTGTCGCGCGCGAGCATCGTGCGCACCTTGGTGACGCCGGCGCGCCGGAATCCCGCGGAAATCGCCGTGAGCAACTGCGCGCCGACCCCGCGCTGCCGCGCGTCGGGTCGCACGTCGATGGCGAACACCCAGCCGCAGGGCGGCGAACCGAATTCCCAGTCACGCACCTCGCCGATAACGAAGCCGACGACCGCACCGCCGTCCTCGGCGACGAGGAACTGCCGCTCGGCGTCGCCGGCGACACCGTAGCGGCGGAAGATCGAGTGCCAGTAGTTCCGCTTCTCGATGCCGGTGACCGCCGCGTCGAGCGCGATGATTTCGGGGAGGTCGCCGCGCCGCACGGCCCGGACCGCGGGCGCGCCGGAAACCCCGCCTGCCGCCTCGACCTGGCCCCCGTCCGGCCGTTCCTGCCTCGCTCGCCTCGCCGCCACAACCCGCCCCGACAAAAAGAATGATGCACATCAAACCAAAAACCGCATTCCGATGCCAGATTAGCCGGATATCGGCGAACTCTCAACCGCCAGAGCGAGAAAACGGGGATCGGCGGAGGAACGGGGATCGAGTGAGCGCGCTGGGCCGTCCCAGGCGCGAATTGCTCCCTCTCGGAGGGAAGGCGCGCAGCGCCAAGGGTGCACCAATGAGCCAGGTCGAAAACGGCACGCGGCACGTCCCGACATACTGCTATCAATGTGTCGCGGGACCGGATCTGCTGACGGTGAAAGTCGTCGATGGCGTGGCCACCGAGGTTGAGCCGAATTTCTGTGCGGCCGACGTGCATCCCGGCGGCGGCAAGGTCTGCGTGAAGGCGTACGGTCTGGTGCAGAAGACCTACAACCCGCATAGGGTCTTGACGCCGATGAAGCGCACCAACCCGAAGAAGGGCCGCGACGAGGATCCGGGCTTCGTGCCGATTTCGTGGGACGAGGCACTCGATCTGGTGGCCGCCAAGCTCAACGAAATCCGCGCCACCAACCTCGTCGACGCATCGGGCTATCCGCGGCTCGCCGTGAGCCTCGGCGGCGCCGGAACGCCGCAGTCCTACATGGGCACGTTCCCCGCTTTCCTCGGCGCGTGGGGGCCGGTCGACATGGGCTTCGGGTCCGGCCAGGGCGTCAAGTGCTACCACTCGGAGCATCTGTTCGGCGAGTTCTGGCACCGCGCGTTCACCGTGTCGCCCGACACGCCGCTTTGCGAGTACCTGATCTCCTGCGGCGCGAACGTCGAGGCATCGGGCGGCGTCGTCGGCGTCTGGCGTCACGCCAACGCCCGCATCCGCGGGATGAAGCGGGTTCAGGTCGAGCCGCACCTCTCGGTGACGGGCGCCTGCTCGGCGGAGTGGGTGCCGATCAAGCCCAAGACCGACGCGGCGTTCCTGTATGCGCTCGTCCACGTGTTGCTGCACGAGATTCCACGGGAGCGCCTCGATGTCGCGTTCCTCGCACGGTACACCGCGTCGCCCTATCTCGTCGGTCCCCGCGGACATTACCTGCGCGATCGGGAGACGAAGAAGCCGCTGGTCTGGGATTCGGCACGGCACGCCGCGGTCCCGCATGACGCAATCGATCTGGTGGAGGCGCTCGAAGGGCGCTTTGCGGCAGACGCCGTCGAAATCGGCCCGGATGGCGACGTGCTGGGCGACGGGCGGCTCGAAGGCGAGACGGGGTTCGGCAAGCTCGTCCACCACATGGCGCAGTACTCGCCGGAATGGGCGGAACCAATCTGCGACGTACCGGCGAAGACGATCCGTCGGATCGCGAACGAATTCATCGATCACGCGCACGTCGGCGAGACGATCGACATCGAAGGCGTCCGCATGCCGTTCCGGCCCGTCTCGGTGAGCCTCGGCAAGACGGTCAACAACGGCTGGGGCGGCTACGAGTGCGTGTGGGCGCGCACGTTGCTCGCTGCGCTCGTCGGCGGCCTCGAGGTGCCTGGCGGCACGCTGGGCACGACAGTCCGGCTCAATCGCCAGGTTCCGTCGCGTGTCGACAGCGTGCTGCCAGGACCCGACGGCTTCATGGACTACCCGCTCAATCCGACGGACAAGGGGCACTGGTCGCCGAACCCGAACATTCGCAATGCGTACCGGACGATGGTGCCGCTCGCCGCGAACGGGCCCTGGAGCCAGGCGCTCGGGCCGACGCATTTCTCGTGGATGTTCCTGGACGAGACGCCCAAGGGCTTGCCGCGGGTCACGCTGCCGGACGTCTGGTTCGTCTATCGGACGAATCCCGCGATCTCCTTCTGGGACACGGCATCCCTCGGTCAGAAGATGGCGCGCTTCCCGTTCATGGTCGCCTTCGCCTATACGCACGACGAAACGAACCATCACGCCGACGTGCTGCTGCCCGAAGCGACCGACCTCGAAAGCCTGCAGCTCATCCGGATCGGCGGCTCGAAGTTCGTCGAGCAGTTCTGGGAGCAGCAAGGCTTTGCGCTGCGTCAGCCCGCGGTCGAGACGCGCGGCGAGGCGCGGGATTTCACGGCGATCGCAACCGAGCTCGCGCAGCGCACGGGCCTCCTCGAAAAATACAACGCGACGATCAACAAGGGCGCGGCCGGCGTGCCGCTGAAGGGAGCGCACTGGGACCATTCGCTGGCCCCGGGCGTTGCCCATGCGCCCGAGGCGATCTGGGACGCCGTGTGCCGCGCCGCCTCCGCCGAGCTCACCGGCGGCAAGGAGGAGCACGATCTCGAGTGGTGGAAGAAGAACGGCCTCGCGACGAAGGCGTTCTCGCGCACCAAGTGGTACCTGTTCCCCACGCTCGTGGAAAAGCACCTGCGCTTCGAGCTCCCGTACCAGGAGCGCCTGCAGCGCATCGGCACGGAGCTTGGCCGCCGACTGCACGAGCACGACATGCACTGGTGGGACAAGCAGCTCGCCGAGTATCAGGCGCTGCCGGTGTGGAAGGATTTCGCCGGGCACTGGACCGCCGCGCTCGTCAAGGCGGGCGGCCGGCCGTCGGATTATCCGTTCTGGCTGCTCACTGCGCGCAGCATGCAGTACGCGTGGGGCGCGAACGTCGGCATGCAGCTCATCAAGGAGGTCGCCGACAACGTCAAAGGCCATCGCGGCGTCATCATCAATACCGGGGCCGCACGCAAGCTCGGCATTGCCGACGGCCAATGGGTGGAAATCGCGACGCCGCAGCATCGTGTTCGCGGGCGCGCAGTGCTGCGGGAGGGCATCCGTCCGGACACGCTGCTGATGCTCGGGCAGTTCGACCACTGGGCGACGCCGTTCACGAAGGATTTCGGCGTCCCCAGCATGAACTCGCTGTCGTCGATGTCGCTCGACCTCACCGATGCGACGGGGTCGTCCGCGGACATCGTGCGCGTGAAGGTGTCGCCATCCGGGGGCATTGTATGAGTGCCCGGCGGTCACCAGGTGTCGCCCGCAGCGTGCGTGTTCGCGACGCGCTTAGGATGATGCATGCGCCCGCCCGCGAACCGGCACGCTGCGGCCGGTGCGACTCCGACCCCTCGGCGGACGGCGCAGCGGCGTCAGTCGCAAGCACGGGGGTACATCAATGACGCGCTGGGCCATGGTTGCCGACCTCCGCCGCTGCGTCGGCTGCCAGACGTGCACCGCCGCGTGTCGCCAGGCCAATGCCACGCCACCCGGTGTCCAGTGGCGCCGTGTGCTGGACATGGAATTCGGCGAGTACCCGAACGTGCGCCGGTCGTTCGTGCCGGTCGGCTGTCAGCACTGCGACAATCCGCCTTGCATGGACGTCTGCCCGACGACTGCGACCAGGAAGCGCGCCGACGGCATCGTTACCATCGACTACGACCTCTGTATCGGGTGCGCGTACTGCGCGGTCGCCTGTCCCTACCAGGCCCGCCACAAGGCGATGCGCGCCGGCTTCGCGTACGGCAAGGCGATGGAGAACGAGACGAAACGCCGCGACGACACGCGCCTCGCGGTGGCGACCAAGTGCACGTTCTGCGTCGATCGCATCGACGACGGTCTCGCCAGAGGGTTGCGTCCCGGCGTCGATCACGAGGCGACACCCGCGTGCGTGAACGCCTGCATCACGCAAACGCTGCAGTTCGGCGATCTCGACGATCCGCAGAGCAACGTGTCGCAGCTTGTCGCCGAGAATCAGCATTTCCGGATGCACGAGGAACTCGGCACCGGGCCGGGCTTCTATTACATCTGGGACGCGAAGGAAGCACTGCGATGAGCTATCCGTCCGGCGGCTACGCGAAATATGGCCCGGAGCCGTGGCAGCAGACGAGCTGGGACTGGCGTGCGGCAGGCAACTTCGTGTGCGGAGGCGCCGGCAGCGGACTGATCGTTTTCGCCACGCTGGCCGAGGCACAAGGCACGGCACTGGCACTGTTGATGCTCGCGGGGCTCGCGCTGGTCGGCCTCGGCTTGTTCTGCGTCTCGCTGGAGCTCGGTCGGCCGCTGCGCGCGCTCAACGTCTACCGGAATCCGCTCACGTCGTGGATGGGGCGCGAAGCCTGGACCGCGACGACGCTGTTCCCCGCGGGACTCGCGGCCGCCTGGGGCGTGCCCGGATTCGCGTGGCTGGCCGCGGCGCTTGCGCTTGCCTTCGTCTTTTGCCAGGCGCGCCTGCTGCAGGCCGCGAAAGGCATTCCTGCGTGGCGCGAGCCGCTGGTCGTCCCGTTGCTCGTGACCACCGGGCTCGCCGAGGGCGCAGGGATCTTTTTCGCGCTCGCTCCGTGGCACCGCACGGGGACGTTGTGGCTGCTGTTCGGCTTCGGCGCGCTCGTTCTGCTGCGCGTCCTCGTCTGGCTCGCGTATCGCCGCAACCTGGCGAACCCGATTGCGCCGGCGGCCACCGCCGCACTCGATCGCGCCGGGCGCGCATTGCAGCTCGCGGGAACGCTGGCGCCGCTCGTGCTGATCGCGGCGATTGCGCTGGGCGCGGTATCGGGCGCCGCCACGGCGTGGGTCGCAGCCGTCGCCGGGTTGGCCGTCGCGGCCGCCGGGGCCTACACGAAATACACGTTGATCACCGGCGCCGGATTCAACCAGGGTTTCGCGCTTGCGCACCTGCCGATACGCGGCGCGCGCGCGGAATGACGGCGAACACGTGACCAAGCGCATCGTTTCGTTGATCGTCAACGGCCGGCACCGCGAGGAGGCAGTCGCCGACAACACGTTGCTGCTCGATTACCTGCGCGAGACGCTCGCGCTGACCGGAACCAAGCGCGGCTGCGATGGCGGCGAATGCGGAGCGTGCACGGTGCTGGTCGACGGCGAGCCGCGGCTCGCCTGCATCACGCTCGCCGCGCGCTGCGAAGGCCGGCGAATCGAGACGATCGAGGCATTGGCGACGGATGGGCGGATGAGCCGGCTGCAGGCGGCTTTTCACGAGAAGCTCGGCACGCAGTGCGGCTTCTGCACGCCCGGAATGATCATGGCCGCCGAAGCGTTGCTTCGAAAGAATGCGGCGCCCGGTGAAGCGGAAATCCGCGACGCGCTGTCCGGCAATCTCTGCCGCTGCACCGGCTACGTGAAGATCATCGAATCCGTGCAGGCGGCGGTCGCACCACCCGCAACCGCGGGTTCCACTGGCGGAGCGCAACGATGAAGGACGGCACCGCGGCTCTCAACGCGACTCCGGCGATCGGCGTGCGTCAGCCGTTGATCGACGGCATCGAGAAGGTCACGGGCCGGGCGCTATACACGGCGGATCTGCCGGCAACCGGTGCGCTCGTCGGGGCGATCCTGAGGAGCCCGATCGCACACGGCGAGATACGGCGCATCGACACCGCGCGTGCCCGCGCCCTGCCCGGTGTTCGCGCCGTCATCACCGGGGAGGATTGCGACGTCGCCTATGGCGTCATCCCGGTCGCGCAGAACGAGTTTCCGCTGGCCCGCGAGCGCGTCCGCTATCGCGGCGAGCCCGTCGCAGCGGTCGCCGCGGACGATGCCGCCACCGCGCGTGCGGCACTCGCGCTGATCGAGCTCGACATCGCGCCGCTGCCGGCGTACTTCGATGCCGCCGCCGCGCGCGGCACGGACGCGACGCTGTTGCACGCGAACAAGCCCGGCAATATCGAGCGCGAGGTCGATCACACGTTCGGTGACGTCGACGCCGGGTTCGCGACCGCGGAACTCGTACGCGAGGAGCGCTTTCATTACGCCGAGGTGTCGCACGCGATGATGGAGCCCAACGCGGCGCTCGCCGAGTACGACGCCGAGCGCGGCCGGCTGACCCTGCATTCGGTGACCCAGGTCCCCTACTACGTGCACCTCGCGCTCGCGCGCTGCCTGCGGATGGACGAGTCGCGCATCCGTGTCGTCAAGCCCTTCGTCGGCGGCGGCTTCGGTCATCGTACCGAGACGCTCAACTTCGAGGTGATTGCCGCCCTGCTCGCGCGTGCCGCCGGCGGCACGGTGAAGCTCGAGCTGTCGCGCGAGGAAACCTTCCTCACGCACCGCGGGCGTCCCGAAACCGATGTCCGGATCAGGATCGGATTGAAGAAGACCGGCGAAATCACCGCCGTCGCCTGCGAGGTCGTCCAGCGTGGCGGCGGCTACGCCGGTTACGGGCTGGTGACGATTCTCTACGCCGGAGCATTGCTGCACGCACTCTATCGGCTGCCCGCGTGCCGGTACCACGGGCTGCGCGTCTACAGCAACACGCCACCCAACGGCGCGATGCGCGGCCACGGCTCCGTCGACGTCCGTCATGGATTTGAGGCGCTGCTCGACACGATGGCGGACGAGCTCGGCCTCGATCCGTTTGCCGTGCGCCGGGCGAATCTGTTGCCGGTGCCGCACCGGACGATCAACGATCTGCAAGTGAATTCCTGCGGCCTCGACCAGTGCCTCGACCGTGTCGAAGCAGCGTCGCGGTGGCGCGCGCGCCGCGGCCGCCTTCCCCGTGGTCGCGGGCTCGGAATGGCGTGCTCGCATTACGTGAGCGGGTCCGCGAAGCCCGTCCACTGGACCGGCGAGCCGCATGCGGTGGTGAACCTGAAGCTCGACTTCGACGGCGGGATCACCGTGCTGACCGGCGCGTCCGACATCGGGCAGGGCAGCTCCACGCTGATCGCGCAGACCGTGGCCGAAGTGATGGGCGTCGGGCTCGGGCGGCTAACGGTGGTCGCCAACGACAGCCGCGTCACGCCGAAGGACAACGGCTCGTATTCGTCGCGCGTGTCGTTCATGGTCGGCAATGCGGCAATCGATGCGGCGCGCGCGCTGCAGCGCCTGCTGATTGCCGCGGCGGCGCGCAAGCTCGAGGCTCCCGCCGCCGACATCGGGTGCGACGGCGAGGATTACCGCGTCGCCGGCACCGACCGCACGCTGTCGTACAAGGATGCCGTCGCCGCCGCACTGGAAGACGCCGGCACGCTGATCGTCAAGGGCACGTGGTCGACGCCGCTCGAGACACAGGGGGGCAAGTTCAAGGGCGCTGCCGTGGGATCGAGCGCGGGGTTCAGCTATGCAGCGCAGGTGGTCGAGGTCAGCGTCGACGAGGACACGGGCATGGTCAGGGTCGAGCGCGTCTGGGTCGCGCACGATTGCGGCCGCGCGATCAACCCGCTGGCGGTCGAGGGTCAGGTGCAGGGCTCGGTCTGGATGGGAATGGGCCAGGCGCTGTCCGAGGAGTCCCAGTATCACGCCGGACTTTCGCTGCGCGCCAACCTGCTCGACTATCGCGTGCCGACGATCGTCGAGTCGCCGCCGATCGAAACGTTCATCGTCGAAGCGCCGGACCCCAATGGCCCGTTCGGCGCCAAGGAGGCCGGCGAAGGCTCGTTGTCCGGTTTCATCCCGGCGCTGACCAACGCGATCGCCGATGCGATCGGGTTGCGCCTGACCGAATTGCCCGCGTCGCCGGACCGGCTGCTGGAAGCCATCACCGCGCGGCGGCGCGCCGAGCGCCTGCGCAAGACGCGCGAGGCGGCTGCCCACGTGAACGCGTAAGCATGGAGCGGATCGCGCCCTTCACGCTCTGCCGTCCCGCGTCGCTCGCCGAGGCAGCCGCGCTGCTCGCGGCGACGCCGGGCGCGCGACCGCTCGCCGGCGGCACCGATCTCCTGCCCAATCTGCGCGACGGTCTCGGCGAACCGCCGGCCCTGGTCGACCTCGCCGGGATCGCGGAACTTTCCGCGATCGTGATCACGCGCGAGGGCGCGACGATCGGCGCCGGCGTCACGCTCGCGCGCATCGTCAACGATGAACAACTGAGGCAGGCGCTGCCGGTGCTGGCGGAAGCCGCGGCCACCGTCGCCGGGCCGGGTCATCGCACGGTGGCGACCCTCGGCGGCAACCTCTGTCTCGATACGCGCTGCGTGTTCTACAACCAGAGCGAGTGGTGGCGCCGGGCGAACGCATTCTGCCTGAAACACGGCGGCGATCTCTGCCACGTCGCGCCGCAGGGCGACCACTGTCACGCGGCGTTTTCCGGCGACCTCGCGCCGGCACTGCTCGTGCTCGATCCCGAGGTCGAAATCGTCGCGCCGAACGACCGGCGGCGAATCCGGCTCGCGGAGCTCTACGTGGACGATGGCGCCCGGCATCTCGCACTCCTGCCGGGCGAGATCGTCGCGGCCGTTCGCATTCCCGCGCAGCCGGCGAACGCGCGGTGCGGCTACCGCAAGGCGCGAGCCCGAGGTGCGATCGATTTTCCGCTCGCCGGTGTCGCGATCCGGGTCGAGATCATCGATCAGCGGATCGCGGGACTGCGTGTCGCGCTGACCGGCACCAATTCGCGGCCGTTCCTGCTGGACGGCGTCGATGCGCTGCTCGCCGAACCTGACATCGACGTGCTGCTCGCGAAGCTCGGCAAGCTCGTGCAGAAACAGGTGAGCCCGATGCGGACGACGGTCACGCATTCGAACTACCGGCGGCAGGTGGCGAGCGTGCTCGCGCAGCGGCTGGTCCGCGAATTGGCGCAACCGGGCACGGCCTTGCCCGACTGAAGCAGCTCCCGCGAAGACGACGATGAGCGAACCTGCGATGGACGCCGGTCGGGGAACAGTCCGTTCGCGCGGCAGGCGCTGGACCGACGCCGACGGCATCCATATCGACGTGCGCGGCCTCACGCCCCCGGAACCGTTCGTGGCGATCGTCGAACTGATCGAGTCGATCGACGACGCGACGCCGGTGATCGTCCATCACGATCGCGATCCGGTGATGCTCTATGGCGAGCTCGCCGAACGCGGCTGGATCGCGGAGGGCATCGACACGGTGCCCGGCGAAATCCGGCTGAAGCTCGAGCGCGCGCGTTGAAGCTCGCGGCTGGCGCGTTCCTCGCGGGGGCCGGAAGCCGCCTGCTGCCGCCGTCGATCCCGTTCCGGTTTTTCGGCGCGGCGGTCACGTTTCACGTCCTGGCCTGGATCGCGCTTCTTGCCGGCGCGGACGACGTGCCACAGTTTGCCGGCGGGCTCGGTTGGCCGCTCGCCGCCCTCCACCTCGTGACGCTGGGCGTGCTCGCGATGACCGCCATCGGCGCCAGCCTGCAGCTGCTGCCCGTCGCCACACGGCTCGCCGTCGGCAACAGACGATGGCCTGCGGCGATCTGGTGGCTGTACACGCCGGGCGTCGCGCTGACCGCCTGCGGCATGGGAACCGGTATGGTGACCGTTCTCGCCGCGGGAGCGATCGCCGTGACCGCGGCCCTCGTGGCATTCGCACTGCTGCTCGCGCGGAACCTCCTTGGCGCCAAAGGGATGCCGATCGTCGTCGCGCACGGCTGGGGCGCGCTCGGCTCGCTGGCCGTGGTCATCGCGACGGCGCTGTCGCTCGCCGGCACGTATGTCGGCGCGCCGATCATCGACCGGGCGAGCGCACTCGCGCTGCATGTAACGTTCGCCGCCTACGGCTTTATGGGGATGCTCGCGCTGGGACTCGCCTACATTCTCGTGCCGATGTTCGCGCTTTCCGCCGCGCCCGACGAGCATCCGGCGTGGGCATCGTTGGCCATTGCGGTGCTGGCGCTGTTCCTTGCCGGCGCGGCGGCCATCGGCCTCGCGCCCCGGCTGCTCGATACCCTTGCCGTCGGCGCGGGGCTCGCCGCCGTCGGCCTCCATCTTCGCCTGATGGCCGTCGCGCTCGCGACCGGAATGCGGCGCAATCTCGGCCCTTCGTTCGCGCTCGTACGCATCGCGTGGGCCCTCCTTGTCGCGAGCCTGCTCCTGGCCCTTGCGGTCGTGCACGACGTGCCGCACGACGGAATCGCGCCGCTTTTCGGGCTCGTGCTGATCGGCGGCTGGCTGCTCACCCTCCTGCTCGGCATTCTCCAGCGCATCGTGCCCTTCCTCGCGTCGATGCACGCCGGGCAGGTGCGGACCCGGGGAAAGGGCTTGCCGCCGACGCCGTCGGCACTGACGGCGGTGCGGCCGCTGGCGATCCACTTCATCAGCCACCTGGCAGCGCTGGCGCTGGTCACGCTCGCCATCGCCGCCGGCAGCCCGCTCATCGTGCGCCTCGGGGCCGCCGCGGGTATCGTGGGAGCGCTGGCGTTCGGGGCCTTCTTTGCGACCGCTATGCGCCGGATGCGGCGTTCGCAGGCTGTGGCAAGGGCCGGCGCGATGCCGTTGGCTTGACCCGCATCAATTGACCCCGATCGCGCCTTCGGGTAATTTGGTATCACGATACCATTTTTAGGTGAGGCATGCGCTTCCAGCGGCAGGTAAGCAACGCACTCGACGACGAGCACCGCGCCAATCTCGACCTGCTCGGCCGGGTCGAAGTGTCGTTCGCGCGCGCGTCCCGCGCGGGTGCCGTGCGCGACGCCGATCTCGCGCAACTCGCCGGCACATTTGCCCGGCATGTCGAGCACGACGTCGGTCGGCACTTCGAGTTCGAGGAGCGCGAGCTCTTTCCGCGGCTCGCCGATGCCGGCGAAGGCGACATCGCCGGCTTGCTCGCCGAAGAACACGAAGCGATCCGCGCCGTGGCTGGCGAAGTCCTTCCGCTCGCGCGCGCTGCCGCGGCGGGTGAACTCGACGACGCCGGCTGGGATGCGCTCAAGCGCGGGACGCTGGAGATGGTGGAGCGGCAAGTCGCGCACATCCAGAAGGAAACCATGGCGCTCCTGCCGATGCTCGAGGATCTGCTCGACGAGGACACGGATCGCGAACTCGCATTCGCGTACGCGTCCGGCTGACGCCGGTGGAAATCAGGGGGGAGGACATCATGGGAGCGGCCGTCGGAACCAACGTCACCGTGCGCGCGCTCGCGCGCGAGGATCTGGACGCCGTCGTCGGCATCGACGCCGCGATCGAAGGCCGCTCGCGGCGCACCTACTTCGAGCGGCGGCTTGCCGCCGCGCTGCGTGCGCCGAAGCTGCATGCGCAGTTAGCGGCGACCGACGCGAACGGCATCGCCGGCTACATCCTCGCCCGCGTGCTCGAAGGGGAATTCGGACGCAGCGATCCGGGGCTGCGCCTCGAGATCGTCGGCGTGCGTCGCGATGCGCAGAGCCACGGTATCGGCACGCGACTGCTCGACGCGCTCGCCGCATGGGCGCGCCGCCACGGCATCCGCGACCTGCGCACGCAAGCCGCGTGGAACGACCACGCCATGCTGCGCTGGCTCGACGCGATGGGATTTGCGCTGGCGCCCAACCACATCGTCGACTGTGCCGTCGCCGGGGGCCAGTACGCACCTGCACGCGACGACCGGGTGACGATCCCCGAAGGCGAAGGCCCCGCGCACGAAATCGACTACGGCGGCCAGTCGGACAACCATTTCGAGCGACTGGCGCGCGACCTGGCCGACGTGCGCGCGATGAGCCCCGGCGATCTCGCCGACATCGTCCGCATCGACCGCGCGATCACCGATCGCAACCGTCATGCCTACATGCAGGCGAAGCTCGACGAGGCCATGGTCGATTCGGCGATCCGCGTCTCGCTCACCGCCCGGCTCGACCGCGCGATCGTGGGTTTCCTGATGGCCAGCGCCGACCTCGGCGATTACGGTCGCACCGAGCCGGTTGCGGTCATCGACACCATCGGCGTCGACCCCGGTTACGCGCATCACGGTGTCGGGCACGCATTGCTCTCGCAGCTTTTTGCCAACCTGGGCGCGCTGCGAATCGAGCGCGTCGAGACGATCGTCGCGCCACGCGACCTCGCGTTGCTGGGGTTCCTGTACGACGTCGGCTTCGCGCCGTCGCAGCGGCTTCCGTTCGTGCGGCGGCTCGATTGAGATGAACAGCCCCCACGCTCACTGCGTTCGCTGCCCCCCGAGGGGGAGCACAGTGCCCTTCGGGCGGCCGGGCGGGCAGTGATGATCCTCCTGCCGGACGACGACGCGGTGCGCGAAGCGCTGCGGCAGGTCGAGGATCCCGAGGCCGGGATGAACGTCGTCGACCTCGGTCTCGTCTACGCGGTCGAGGTCGCCGAAGGCGCGGTGCGGGTCGACGTCACGATGACGACCGCGGCCTGCCCGATGGCAGAGATGATCGTGGATCAGGCACGCGAGGCCATCGGCGCCATCGTGCCGGAAGGGACCGCTGTCGACGTGCGTCTGGTGTGGGACCCGCCGTGGACGCCCGACAAGATGACCGGCGTCGCGAGGGAGCACTTCGGCTGGAAATAGAAGCCTGATGGGCGGACTGCCACCTGCCGCGCGCGTTCCGCTGCTGATCCTGGGCTTCGTCGGCCTGTTCGTCGGCGCCGGTGCGGGCCTTGCCCGTCTCGGCTGGAATGTTCCCGACGTCGCGGCAACGGCGGCGGCCCTGCACGGGCCGCTGATGATCTGCGGCTTCTTCGGTGTCGTGATTTCGCTCGAGCGCGCAGTCGCCATCGGCCGGCTGTGGGCTTACTCGGGACCGCTCCTTGCCGGCCTCGGAACGGCCGCGGCGCTCTCGGGCGCAACGACGATCGCACCCTGGCTGTACGTCGCCGGCGGCATCGTGCTCGTCGCCGGCACGATCGACGTGTTCCGCCGCCAGAGCGCACTGTTCACGTTCACGCTGACCCTCGGCGCGCTCTGCTGGCCGGTGGGCAGCGCGCTGTGGGCCGCCGGCGCGAGTGTTCACGAAGTCGTGACGTGGTGGCTCGCGTTCCTGATACTCACGATCGCCGGCGAGCGCCTCGAACTGTCGCGCTTCCTGCCGCCCTCGCCCATCGCCAGCCGTGTCTTCGCCGCGATCCTCGTCGTCATCGCCGGCGGCCTGCTGGGCGCCGGCGCGTCGTGGGGATCCCAGGCATTTGCGGGCGGCCTGCTGGCGTTGTCGCTGTGGCTGCTGAAGCAGGACATCGCGCGGCGCACGGTCCGCAACAAGGGACTCACGCGGTTCATCGCGGTGTGCCTGCTGTCGGGCTACGCATGGCTGATGGTCGGCGGCGCCGTCATCATCGGTGCCGGCGGGCTCGCGCCCGGGTCACCTTCCTACGACGCCGCGCTGCATGCGCTCGCGCTTGGTTTCGTGTTCTCGATGGTGTTCGGACACGCACCGATCATCTTTCCCGCGGTGTTGCGGGTCGCCGTGCCGTACCACCCGACGTTCTACGTTCCGCTCGCGCTGCTGCACGTCTCCCTCGTTGCGCGGCTGGCGGGAGATGCGACCACGCGGTTCGAGTGGACGCGGGTCGGCGGCATGCTGAACGCGCTGGCGCTGGCCGCGTTCATCGTGAGCACGGTGAGCGCCGTCGTAAGCGGCAAGCGCAGCTGAGACTGCCGGTTCGTCAGCCGTGCAGCGACTCGTACTTCGCCATCAGCTCTTCGGGCGTTTCCTGGAAGTCGGGGTTCGGGACGATGCAGTCGGCCGGGCAGACGAGCTTGCATTGCGGCTCGTCCTCGGCACCGACGCACTCGGTGCAGCGCAGCGGATCGATCACGTAGATCGGATCGCCGACGGCGATCGCCTCGTTGGGACACGCGGGTTTGCACGCGTCGCAGGCGGTGCAGTTGTCGTCGATGAGCAGTGCCATGAGATGTCCTCGGTTCTGAAAGGCCCCGCGGCGCGCGCCTAAGCCGCGGCGCGCTCCTCGAGTTCGCGCAGTTTACCGTGCCGGAAGGCTCCCCAGAGCGCGGCGCCGATCGCGCCGGCGTAGATCGAATCGGGGTGGCTGACGGCGGTCACGGCGACCTTCTCGTTGACCATCTCTTCCTGGATCGCCGCCAGCAGCCCGTCGTCGAGCGCGAGGCCGCCGGTGACGATCGCGACACCGTCCTTGATCCCGGTGACCTTGAGCAGCTTGACGATGCGCGACGCCATCGACAGGTGGATGCCCTTCAGGATGTCGGGCGTCGCGATGCCGCGCGACACCATGTTGATCACGTCGGTCTCCGCCAGCACGGCGCAGATCGAGCTGCATTTCTCCGGGTTCTGCGACGTCTTCGACAGCGAGCCGATCTCCTCGACCGCAACGCCGAGATAGCGGGCGATGTTCTCGAGGAACTGGCCGGATCCCGACGCGCACTGGCTCGTCATCTTGTACGAGAGCACCTTGCCGCGCTCGTCGACGTAGATGGCGCGGCCGTTGAGCGCACCGATGTCGACGACCGCCTTCACGCCGGGGTGCAGGAACACGCCGCCGCGCGCGTGGGTGGTCATCGAGTAGAAGTGGCCGGTGGCGAACTTGACGTTCTCGCCCTCGCCGGTGGTCGCCGTGTAGTCGATGTCGGCGCCCTTCAATCCCGCGTCCGCGAGCACGCCGTCGAAACCCTCCTGGGCGAGCTGCATCGGGTCTCGCCGGCGAATGCGCTCGCAGCGCTTCGCTAGCCAATCGTGCCTGTCGCCGTCCGAGCGGAACAACGTGGTCTTGACGGCGCCCGAGCCGATGTCGATGCCAATGGTGTGAATCACGTCCCTCGCCTCCGCACGGTTTCAATCCATGTAGCTTTCAGTCGTCGGCTCGCTCGTCCGTTCGCCTGGTCGCATCCCCATGCGCTACCCGCGCACGGGGCCCCTGCTTCCCGGCTCACGTCCGTGCCTCCACCGTCTTCCCCTCCTCGACCACGGCGCGCCACGCGAACGTCGCGCCGCCGAGCGCCCCGGTGTAGATGGAGTCGGGATTGATGTTGAGCGTCAGGTCGCCGTAGTTCTCGCGGACGAGGTCCTTGAGCGCCTTGACGGCGGCCTCGTTCTTGGCCACGCCGCCCGTGAACGTGAACTCGTTGCGGATGCCGCCCGAGCGCGCGAGGATCGACATCGCGCGCAGGATGATCGCGCGGTGCAGCCCGGCCATGATGTCCTCGCGCTTGTCACCGAGGGACAGCCGGTCGCGCAGCTCGGCGCCGGCGAACACCGTGCACGTCGAGTTGATGCGAATGGTCTTGGTGGACTTCATCGCCATCGGCCCCAGCTCGTGCAGGCCCATGTTCATCTCGTCGGCGATGTATCCGAGGTAGCGCCCGCAGCCCGCCGCGCAGCGGTCGTTCATCTGGAAGCTCTCGACGATGCCGTGCGGATCGACCTGGATCGCCTTGGTGTCCTGCCCGCCGATGTCCAGCACCGTCGCCGTCCCCGGATACATCACGTGCGCGCCCAGCCCGTGGCACAGGATTTCCGAGCGGACGTGCTCCTTCGAGAACGGCAGCCGCGCGCGGCCGTAGCCCGTGCCGACGACGTAGGTCTCTTCCATGTCGGTGTCGAGGATCCCCTTGATCGGCGCTTCCACCTGGCCACGGCGGCTCGCCGTGTCCGGCAACTCGACGAACGTGCGCTCGAGCGCGGCCAGCAGATGCCGCTTGATCGAGTCGCCGTAGACGCGGTTCTCGACCTCGATGATCGAGCGGTCGAACACGTTGAGCAGGAAGTCGTAGCGAATGCCGGACTCCTTGGCGACCGCCTCCCCCGTCGCGAGGTACTGGCTGCCGGCAATGTCGCGGAAGAAGTCCGACTTGCGCTTGGCTCCCGGTGCGAACAGCGTCGGCGCTTCCGCCGTAAGGCGCTTGAAGACTTCGGTCAGCGCTTCGCCGACGGCTTTCGTCGCATCGCCGAACCGGGCGGTCGCGAGGCTCCGCTGGCACGTCTGCTCCAGATCGCCCAGCTGCTCGAGGTACTGCTCCGAGCGGAAATCGCGCTCGAGCTGGCCGAGGAAGCCGTCGAGCGCACCGTTGAGCGCGCCCGTGTTCGCGAGGGCCTGCCGGAACAGGAAGAAGCGCCCATTGACGAGCGCCTCCTGCTTCGCGATCGCCGCCGCGGTGTCGTAATTCGAGCGCGAGTTCGTGATGCCGCGCCCAAGCACGTTTCTGTTCTCGTCCATGACCACCGCCTTGGTGGTCGTGGAGCCGAGATCGATGCCGATGAAACAACGCATGTGGGCTTCTCCTCAGCGCCCCCCTCGGGGGGGTAGCGACCGCAGTGAGCTTGGTGGGTTCATCATCCTAGTGCGCGGCGGCAGCCGCCACGCGTTTCGCCTTGACCATCTGGAAGTAGCTCTCCAGCCGGTTCTTGACGTTGGCCGCCGAGAAGTAGCGCGGGTCGACGAGATCGGTCTCGATGAACGCGGCCGGCTTGCCCGTGCGCTTTTCCACTTCGCGCAGGATCAGGAGCTGTCCCGCCGAGAAGCTGTTGCAGCTCTTGATCGAATTGATCAGCAACCCGTCCGCCTGGTATTCGTCGATGTACTTGCAGATCATGTCGACGCGCGACGGCAGGTTGAGGTTCGTGTAACAGCCGAGGCAGTAGTCGGCGAGCGATTCCAGCGGGTGATCGGGATCGTGGCGGAAGCCGAAGTCGTAGACACCGCCGACCTTCGAGTAGGTCGAGGCGACCACGACGGCGCCTTCGTCATAGAACATCTTCCAGAAATCGCGGAAGCTGGTCCAGTTCGGCGGGCCCTCGACGACCAGCCGGTATTTCTCCTCGCCCATCTCGCCGTCCGGCGTGATCGGCCCCTTGCCTTCGCGCACGCGCTGCTCGATCTCCTGGCGCAGCACGCGGTAGTACTCGGACGCCTCGGGCATGCCCCGGAACGCAGTGAAGATCGGCCCGATGTAGTAGACGGCGCCGAAATACCCGTCGATCGGCGACGGGCGATTCTTCGCCGACTGCAGCACCGCAACGAGGTCCTCCTCGGCCTTCGCCGACTCCTTCATGTATTGGCGGAGCCGGTCGATGTCGAACTTGACGCCCGAAATGCGCTCGAGCGTCGGGATGACCGTCTCCTTCAGCTGCTTCACCACGTATTCGCGCATGTTCGGCGCGATCTTTCCCTCGCCCTGATAGGGGACGTGCAGCATCACCGTCTCGCAGCCGTACTTGTGCCGGATCAGCTCGAACCATTTCATGAACGTGAAGCAGCCGGTGTACGAGAGCAGCAGGATGTCGGGCTTCGGCAGCACCTCGCCCGTGGGGCCGATTTCGCCGCCCATCATCATCCCGAGGTCGGCCTTCACGTAGGTGCAGACGTCCTCGGACTGGCCGTCGCGCTCGGCGTCCATGATCATCTTTCCGGACTTCTTGCGCATGCCGTTCTGCAGCGCGTTGGTTTCCGGCAGGCTGCGCGCGAAGTCGAAGCACATCAGCAGCTCGTTCAGGTTGCCCGGCACGAACGTCGCCGAGACCTTGCGCCCGGTCTGGTGCGCGGTGGCGAGCTCGTGGTAGTTGCGGTTGATGAGTTCCTTCTGCAGCCACATCGCGTCCTCCTTCTGGACGTTCTGCGGTTTCTTCACGCTGGCGGGCATTGCGGCGGTGGTGGTCATGCAACGGCCTCCTTGCTATTGCGTAAATGGGTCAACGTCGAGCGTCGGCTGTACGCGCCGATTCGCCCCGGTCGCATCCCCGCAAGCGGGGCCCCTGCTCCCCGGCTCACGCCGCACTCCAAAGTTTGATCGAATCGGCGAAGGTTCCGGCCTGCTCGCGGATCGGGGCCATCTGCCCGGTGTTCTCGGCGTACTTGAACGCGGTGTGCGGAACATTGTGCTTGCCCAGAACGTCCTGCAGCATCGGCCGCTCGAGCAGCGCCGGGTCGCAGAACGACGGCGCGGCGAATATCACGCCCTCGGCCCCGCGCGACTTGACCTGCTTCAGCAGGAATACGCCCTTCTCTTCCCGCGTGGTTTCGTACTTCGCCGCTGTGGTCGCCGAGCGGTGCAGGAAGGCCTTCGACAATTCCTCGAGCGGGTTGCCGTCGGGCGGCACGTCGTCCAGCAGCCAGCGCGTCACCAGCATGAAGTCGTCGTCGACGACGTAGCAGCCCGACATCTCGATCGACTTGATCAGCGCGAGCGGCGGCTGCTCGCAAAACGCGCCGGTCAGCACGACGCGGGCATTGTCGCGCTTGGCTCGCGGGACGGCGTCGGCCGCGGCGATGTAGTCGCGGACGAGTTGCGTGTGCTCCTCGGGCGGCAGCACCATCCCGGCGCGCAGCACGAGATAGACCTCGGAGGTCGGCGCCTGCCAGGGCTTCGCGGCACGGTACGCGTACAGGTCGCGCACGGCCGCGCGGTTGTCGTTGAAGACGCGGATCGACGCGTTGAGCTCGGCGTCGGTGACCGGTGCGCCGCGAAGCCGCCCGAGGTCGTCGCGCAGGATCCCGAGCTCGTGGATGTAGAACGTGCCGCCGATCGAGTCCACGTAGTTCTGCGGCACGTCGAAGTACTTCACGTACTTGTCCTTGAACAGCAGCTGCCACATCCCGGACAGGTTGCGGATCACGTCGCAGATCGACGGAAACAGCACGCCGTCGAGACAGTCGAGGCGGCCGGTCAATCCGAGTTCGATCGTCGAGCGCGGAATGCGGCAGATGTAGCTCTGGTAGTAGGCGTCGCCCTGGATCACCTCGAGCTGGTCGCCGCCGCCCAGAATCCCGACGGAGAGCATCCCGGCCGCGTGGACCAGCTCGCGCGGCACGTAGACCGGCAGGTAGCCGATCGCCTTGCGCCCCGGCACCCTGGCCTTCCACTCCTTGACGACGGATAGATCGAGGTCGTCGAACAGCGCCTGGCAGCGCTCCACGATCGGGAGGACGGGCGGAATCGTCGACATCAGCGGTGCTCCCAGTGCGGTTTGCGTTTGGCGAGAAATGCGACCAGGCCTTCGTTGGCATCGCGCGTCTGCATCAGGCGGTCGATGTAGAGCCGCTCGACTTCGCCCAGCCGGCGGCGCACGTCGTGGATCATCGTACCGCGTGCCGCGGCAAGCGCGCAGGCAAGCGAGACGGCGCTCTTGCTCGCCAGATGCTGCGCGAAGTAGGCAAGCGCGGCCGCTTCCGGATCGGCGGCGACGGCTTCGACGAGGCCCATCGCCTTGGCCTCCTCGCCGCTCACCGAGCGGCCGGAGAACAGCAGATCCTCGGTGGCCGGCTGCCCGACACGGTACGGCAGGAGGCACGAGGCCGCCGGCGCGAAGACGCCGAGCTTCATCTCGGGCTGGCCGAGCTGGGCGTCCGGTGCGGCAAAGATACGCCCGCCCGCGAGCGCAACCTCCAGCCCGCCGCCCAGGCACTGGCCGCGCACCGCGACCAGGATCGGCGCCGGAAACTCGAGCATCGCCAGGATCAGCGCGTGCAGCGACGCGAGCATCGCCGCGCACTGGTCGGGCAGGTGCTCCTCGACGCTCGCGCCGAAGCTGAAATGCGGACCCTCGGCCGCGAGCAGCACGCCGCGCAGGCCCGGATGGCCGCGATACGCAACGAAGGCTCCGTGCAGCGCGGCGATCATCGCGGCATCGACCAGGTTCGCCTTCGGCCGCGCGAGGGTGAGGCGCAGGAGCGCGCCGTCGCCCTCGACCTGATCCTTCAGCGGAGACTCGCCGGCCACGCGCTACCTCTTGCCTTTGTTCCCGGGCTGGATCGAGTCGTGCAGCGGGCCGACCCAGCTCTCGCCGGCCGCGAGCTTCTGGCGCAGCAGCACGAAATCCACTTCGCGATCGTCCTTGGTGCCCTCGTTGAATGCCGTGAAGCCCGCGCGCGCCTCGGTCATCATGTTGAGCGCGAGCCACGCGCGCGAGTTCTCCTTGTTGCGATTCCACGCGTCGAGCTTGGGCTTGCGCAACTCCTCGATCGTCTTGGTCGTGCAGTCGGGGAAAGTGAGGAGCAGCTTCGCGCAGAGCTCCTCGACCTTTGCGTCGAGCAGCGACAGGTCGACCGCGCCGCGGCCGAGCAGCACCTTCCCTTCCTTCGCCGCCTCGCCCCCCTTCGGCTCGCCGAACACGAAGCGGCCGTTCTCGTCGACGACGCGCTGCGTTTCGACCAGCGGGTTCGCGACGAACTTGCCGTCGACCTTGAGCGCCGGGACGATGTCGGCGAGCATTCCCATGTAATACGCCTTGTGCGCCGAGAACGGCTCGCACAGCACGCCGGCAACCATCGCGCGCTCGTTGCCGATGATCGGCGGCAGGAAATCGGTGGCGCCCCCGATGGGCGCGGAGCCGTGCTTGGGACCGGCCTGGCCGAAGCGCGCGAGATCCTGCGCCACCGAGAAGTCGCAGGCCATCCCGATCTCCTGGCCGCCGCCGATGCGCATCCCGTTGACGCGGCAGATCACCGGCTTGTCGCAGACGAAGATCGCCGACACCATGTCGTTGAAGAGCCGCATGTACTGCCGGTATTCCTGCGGGTGGCCGGCGTAGTATTCCGCATACTCCTTGGTGTTGCCTCCGGTGCAAAACGCCCGGTCGCCGGCGCCGGTGAACACCACGCAATTGACGTCGCGCGCGTTCGACGCCGCACGCATTGCAAGTATCACGCCCTTCACCATGTCGGTCGTGTACGAGTTGAACTGCGTCGGGTTGTCGAGCGTGATCCACGCGTTGTACAGGCCGGTCGCGGTCTTCCCGTCCGGGGTTTTCGCCGGCCGCTTCTCGTAGCGGACACCCGGCTTCGAGATGTCCCCGACGAGGTCGTGGTTCTTGAAATCGCGCATGGGGTGGGGAGCGTTCATTGGCAGTTTCCTCAGTGGGCGGGAACGAGCACCGCGCGCTTCTTGATCCGGTGGTCGTGCACCTCGGCGAACACGCGGTTGATGTCGTCGAGCGGGTGCGTTTCGACGAACGGCTTGATCGCGACCTTGCCTTCGAGGACGAGATCGAGGGCCGCGGGGTAGGACTCGGGCGGGCAGCCCCAGTTGCCGATCGCGCGGGCATCGAACGCCATCAGGTTGGAGAGCCGGACCTCGACTTTGTCCATCGTGAACCCGACCACGGACAGCGTCGCGCCGTGCACGAGCAGGCCATAAGCGGTGAGCTGCCCGGCCGCGGTCCCGGAGCATTCGAAGATGAGCCACTCGGTCGCACGGAGCCCGTTCTGCCTGGCGAAGGCGTTGATCGCCGCCTTCATCGCCTTCCCGTCGAGAGCGCGCGCGTCGAGCGTCAGTGCGGCGCCGTGATGCGAGACGGCCTCCAGCTTGGCATCGTCGACATCGATCGCCACGACCTTGGCGCCGAACGCCCTGGCGATCTGCACGCAGTAGCCGCCGACTCCGCCGACGCCAACGACGATGGCAAGCGAGCCCGGCGCGACGCCGGCGCGACGCACGGCCTGGTAGGGCGTGGTGAGCGCGTCGGCGACGATGGAAACCTCGGCGAGCGTGAGGCCGGCGCGCCGCAGGCGCGCTTCGTCGACCTCGCACAGTCCGCGGCCGGGAACCACGACGTGGGTGGCGAAGCCGCCCTGGACGTCGTTGCCCGGCATTTTCTGGCCGCGACAGATCGGCGCCAGACCACGCCGGCACAAATCGCATTGACCGCAGGGCAGAACCGCAGGAATGATGACGGCCTTGCCGAGCCAGGCTTCGGCACCGGCGCCGGCGGCGACCACGTGCCCGCTGATCTCGTGCCCGAGCGCCAGCGGCAGCGGGGCATTGGTGCGTACGCCGTCGTAGTAGTAGCCGAGGTCGGTGTGGCAGACGCCGCAGCCGGCGACGGCGACGGCGACCTCGCCGGCCCCGGGCTCGGCGTTGAACGCCGCGCGTTCGAGCGGCGCTTTCGGCGCCGTCATCAGCCAGCGGTGGGCTTCGATGCTCATCGGTGTCGTTCCTCCTCGCGTGCGCCGCTTCGGGAAGTGCTGCGGCCACCCCCGGCAGGACTTGACGGCCGGGGCGCTCCGGCCTATTCTGGTATTACAGTACCACAATACCGGTTTTCTGGAAATAATGATGGAGCAGCCGGCATGAGGGCGCTTTGATCTGCGTCAATTGCAGCGGGGCGAAGAGCCGATCTACTTCGCTCCATCGACAGGCGCGGGCGCACGGCAACTCGACCGGCATTTGCGCGGCGGCTCCCGAGGGAGGAACAACGTGGACGCTAAGGTGAGCAGGAAAGCTCCGTTGCAGCGGACGGCAGCGAGCGTTTCCATCGCGCTCGCCGGCAGCGGCGGCAGCGGCGTGATGACGGCCGGCACGCTGCTCCTGAGTGCGGCGGCGAAGGCCGGTCTCTACGGCCTGATGGTGCGCACGAGCGGCCCGCAGATCCGCGGCGGCGAGGCGGCGGCGCTGGTGCGGCTCGGCGAAGCGCCGATGCACGGTCTCGACGACCGTTTCGACGTGCTGCTCGCGATCGACTGGCAGAACGTCAACCGGTTCGCCGATGAAATTCCGCTCGCTGCGTCGAGCGTGATGATCGGTGATCCCGACGAAGGCGAGGCCCCCGAGGTCTTCCGCAACGCCGGGGCTCGCTACTTTCCGCTGCCGCTGAAGAAGACGGCGAAGGGCATCGCGGGAAGCTGGACCAACATGGTCGCGCTGGGCCTCGCGGGCGCGCTCGCCGGGATCTCCGAGGAGGCGCTGGCTGCCGCCCTGCGCGACACCTGGAAGCGTTCCGAAGAGGCGCTCGCCGCGAACCTCGCCGCCGTGCACGCGGGCGTCGTCGCCGCCGCCGGCATCGACGGCGTGCCCAGGCTCGGCACGTCCGCGAAGACCGCCGGCAGGCGCTGGCTCATCAGCGGCAACGAAGCGGCCGGTTATGGCGCGATACGAGGCGGTGTCCGCTTCGTCGCCGCGTATCCGATCACGCCCGCGACCGAATTGCTGGAGTGGATGGCGCCCGCGCTGACGCAGGTCGGCGGCACCCTGCTGCAGGCCGAGGACGAGCTGGCGTCGATCAACATGATCATCGGCGCCTCGTATGGCGGCGTGCCGTCCCTCACCGCCACCGCGGGGCCGGGCCTCGCGTTGATGACCGAAGGCATCGGGCTCGCGGTCAGCGCTGAAGTACCGATCGTCGTCGTCGACGTGATGCGCGGCGGGCCGTCGACGGGCATCCCGGCAAAGACCGAGCAGAGCGACCTGTCGTTCGCGGTCAGCGGCCTTTCCGGCGACGCGCCGCGGCTCGTGCTCGCGCCGACGTCGATCGCCGATTGTCTGGCCACGACGCAATGGGCGGTCGAGCTTGCCGAAGCGCTGCAGGCGCCGGCGATCGTCCTCTCCGACCAGTTCATGGGCCAGTCGCGCGCGATCATCGATCGGCCCGCCGATGTCGCCTTCATCGGCAAGCGCCAGACCGTCGCGGCGAACACCCCGGACTACAAGCGTTACCGCAACACCGAGTCGGGCATTTCGCCGATGGCCATTCCGGGCACGCCTGGCATCGCGTACACGGCGGATGGCCTCGAGCACACGGAAGCCGGCATCCCCAGCAGCCAGTCGCGCGACCACGTGACGCAACTCGACAAGCGTCACCGCAAGCTCGCGCAGCACGACTATGGCCGCTTCTGGGCGGACATCGAGGGTGATGGCGACGCAGCGGTGATCACGTTCGGCTCGACGACCGCGGCGGTCCGTGAAGCCGTGGCGCGCGCCGCCAGGGAAGGCGTCACGGTGCGCTTGATTGCGATACGGCTGCTTGCGCCGGCGCAGCCGGAGCAGCTCGCGGCGGCGCTGGAGGGCGTCGGGCAGGTGCTGGTCATCGAGCAGAACCACAGCGCCCAACTCTACCGTTACCTCCGTTCGATGTACGACCTGCCGGGCAAGCCGGCGAGCTTTCACCGTCCCGGCCCGCTGCCGCTGCGGCCACGTGAACTGACCGAGGCGATCGTGGGCTGGAGGACGGCGTGAGCGGACTTTCGAGGAAAAGCTCCCATGACTGAAGTTGCCGCGCGCGCGCCGGTGACCGCGCAGAATTACAAGTCGGGCTACAAGCCGATCTGGTGTCCGGGCTGTGGCGACTACTCGGTCCTGAGTTCGATCACCAAGGCGCTGGCGATGGTGCAGGCGCCGCCCGAGGACGTCGTCGTCGTCTCCGGGATCGGCTGCTCGTCGCGGATTCCCGCCTACACGACCTGCTACGGGTTTCATGGCGTGCACGGTCGCGCGCTCGCCGCGGCAACCGGGCTCAAGGTTGCGCGACCCGAGCTCACCGTCCTCGTCGCCGGCGGCGACGGCGACGGCTATTCGATCGGCGGCAACCACTTCCTGCACGCGTGCCGGCGCAACGTCGACCTGACGTACATCGTGATGGACAACCACGTCTACGGGATGACGAAGGGGCAGCCCTCGCCCACCACGGAGCCCGATTGGGATTCGAAGCTCTCGCCGGGCGGCACCGGCGTGCGCTCGTTCCATCCGCTCGTCATCGCGCTCGCCTCGGGCGCCAACTTCGTCGCGCGCGCATTCTCCGGCGACCCGAACGGCACCGCGGAGATCATCGCGCAGGCGATCCGCCATCCCGGCTTCTCGTTCGTCGAGGTGCTCTCGCCCTGCATCACCTTCCGGCCCGATCAGCGCGACTGGAAGAAGCTCGCGCATCCGGCCCCGGTCGATCCGACCGACGATCCGGCGCGCGCCGCGCGCCGGATCATGACCGACGACGGCTTCAACATCGGGGTACTCTACGCCGGCAACCGGAAGCCCTATCCGGTCCTTGGCCGCAAGGCGAAGTCGACCGTTGCCGACCTGGAAGCGGAGTTCATGCAATGAGTCCCAAGACCACCGCCCGCGCTGCCGTGAAGACCAGGACCGCCAAGCGTCCCGTCGCCAAGACGCCGCGCACGGCGAAGACCGCCGCGTCGGTAACGAAACCGAAGACCGCGAAACAACCGGTCGCCGGAAAACCCCCGCCGGCGAAGTCCGTCACCGCCGTGAAGCCCAAGCGCGCCGCGAAGTCCGCCGCACCGCGCACGCTCGAGGAATTCATGACCCAGGCGCTCGTGATGGAGGTGGAAGCGGGGCAGCGCTACGCCGAGCTCGCCGACGCGATGGAAACGCACAACAATCGCGAGGTCGCGGCGCTCTTCCGCAAGATGGCCGACATCGAGGGGAAGCACGCGCAGCAGATCATGGCGGAAATGGGCTGGACCACGATGCCCGGCCCGCGCCCGGGCATGGTGTTCCCGGAAGGATTCGAGGCGCCCGAGACCACGCCGGGCGACGAAGTGCATTATCTGATGCAGCCTTACCACGCGCTGGAGCTGGCGCTCGCCAACGAGCAACGCGCGGAACGCTTCTTCGGACAGCTCGCACGCGCGGCGACGACCGCTTCCGTGCGCAAGGCCGCTCTCGAGCTGCAGGCGGAGGAGCGCGAGCACGTCGAACTGGTCCGCGCGTGGATGAAGAAGCTGCCGAAGCCCGATGCCGACTGGGCCAACGATCCCGACCCGCCGGTCTACACCGACTAGGAGATTTCCGATGCAGGCACTGCTTCCGGAAGGCTGGGCACCGCCGATCGGCTACGCCAACGGCATCGCCGTCGACGCCGGCCGCATCGTGTTCATCGCGGGACAGGTGGGCTGGGACGCCGGGCAGAAGTTCCACTCGGCCGACATCGCGCCGCAATTCGAGCAGGCGCTGAAGAACGTGCTCGCGGTGCTCGCGCAAGCCGGCGGCGAGGCGCGCCACGTCTGCCGCATCACCGCCTATTGCTGCGACAAGCCGGCGTATCTTGCGGCACGGCGCGAGCTGGGCGCGATCTGGCGCCGCCTGATGGGAACGCACTATCCGGCGATGAGCATGATCTTCGTCTCCGACCTTCTCGACAACCCCGCCAGGATCGAACTCGAGGCGACGGCAGTGCTGCCGAAATAACGGGAATAGGCGATGCAGCTCGACGGCAGAATCGCGATCGTCACGGGCGCGGCACAGGGGATCGGCGCCGCCGTTGCGCGGGCGTTCGCGCGGGAAGGCGCCCGTGTCGGCGTCGTGGACCTCGCGCTGGATCGCGCCGATGCCCTTGCCGCCGAGTTGCGCGGGAACGGGGCAGACGCGATCGGCCTCGCTTGCGACGTCGCGAAGCGCAGCGACGTCGACGCCATGGTCGCCGCGATGCATGCACGCTACGGGCGCATCGACATCCTCGTCAACAACGCCGGCATCATCCGCCCCGCGATGCTGCACAGGATGACGGCGGCGCAATGGGACGAAGTGCTGGCCGTGCATCTCACCGGCAGCTTCAGCTGCCTGCAGGCGGTTGCGCCGGGCATGATGGAGCGCCGCTACGGTCGCATCGTCAACGTCACCTCGGCTGCCGGTGTGCTCGGCACCATCGGCCAGATCAATTACAGCGCCGCGAAAGCGGGCATCGTCGGTCTTACGATGTCCGCGGCGAAGGAACTGGCGAAGCACGGGATCACGGTGAATGCCATCGCGCCCGGCGCCGCGACACCGATGACCGAAACGATCCGCACCGACGAGCGCTTCAAGGACAAATACCTCGAGCGCATCCCGATGGGCCGCTGGGCGGAGCCCGACGAAATCGCGCCGGCGTTCGTTTTCTTCGCATCCGACGCGGCGAGCTTCGTCACCGGACAGGTGCTGGCCGCGGATGGCGGGATGACGATCCGCTAGCCCGCCCGCGGGCCTCGACTTTCCTTGCGGCCGGCCCTGCGGTCGGATCCGGCGGGGCCCTAGACGACGAAGCGTGCGAGCTTCGTGCGCAGCTCCTCCGTGAACGGCACGGGACGGTGCGTCTCGAGCGACAGGTAGACGAGCACGAGGGTCGCGCGCACCCGCACGATGCCACCCGCCGCCGCTTCGACCTCGGCGGTCAGCGACGAGTTTCCGATCTTCTTCACCGCCAGCGTGAACGTCAGCCGTTCACCGATCCGCGACGGCGAGAGGAAGTCGCATTCGAGCCGACGCATCGGGACGCCACGCTTCTGGTCGACGTGCAGGCGCGCAAAATCGATGCCGAGCCCCCGGTCGAACCAGTCTTCGACCAGCTCGTTGAACAGGATGAAGTACTGCGGATAGAACACGATTCCCGCCGGGTCGCAGTGGTGGAAGCGGATCAGCTTGTGGGCGGCAAACGGGGCAGGCGCGTTCATCGGGTGGCTCCTTACATCATGGGTCCTGATCGGGATTCGACCCGACATGCAATGGTCGATCGATTCGAATCGCGTTCCATCGGACGACCGAGTCCGGCGGGCTCCTGCCGGCGGAGTCTCGAGTCAGCCGATACCAAGGCATGCACGATGGCCCGCTCGAAGACCCCATCTCGGGCGCAAGAGGTCCCGCGCCTGCTTCCGGACTGATCGTCGACCCTAGTCGACCTCGACCTGGCCGGTCGCACGGGCTCGAATGAGCGACCAGGAAGTCGAAGTGTCCATGAAGATACCTTAGCACAACAGTCCCGCGGGTCGAACGCACATCCGGCCCGGTCGCCGTTCACTTGCGCCGGAATCTCGGCATACTCGAAATGCGAGGCTCGACGAACGGGTCGACACTTGCAATGCATCCGACAACTCCTCCGCGTTGCGCCACCGGCGACACATTCCTGAGCGCTCCAGATATCGGCAGACCTGTAAGATGATGCCGCCCCGGTGGACGTGACGGGGCTTGCGGCGGAAATGCCGAAACGAAAGGACACTGGGTTGGCAAGAGGCAGATACGAGGAATCGTCGATCCGCGTGCTCAAGGGCCTGCAACCGGTCCGCGAGCGACCCGGCATGTACACGCGCACCAGCGATCCGACCCACATCATTCACGAAGTTATCGACAACGCCGCGGACGAGGCGCTGGCCGGTTCCGCCACGCGTATCGACGTCCGGGTGAACGCCGATCAATCGGTCAGCGTCGAGGACGACGGGCGTGGCATTCCGGTCGGCATCCATCCAGTGGAGAAGGTCTCCACCGTCGAGGTAGTGTTCACGCGTCTGCATGCCGGGGGCAAGTTCGACAAGAAGGATGGCGAAGGCGCATACGCGTTTTCCGGCGGGCTGCACGGGGTCGGTGTCTCGGTGACCAATGCGCTGTCGCGGCGCCTGGAGGTGGAGGTCAAGCGCGACGGCAAGGTGCACCGCATCGTGTTTGCCGGCGGCGAGGTGGCGGAGAAGCTCAAGGTGATCGGGACCTGCGGGCAACGCGCGTCCGGCACCCTGGTGCGCGCCTATCCGGATCCGAAGTACTTCGATTCGCCGACGGTGTCGCTGCCGGACCTCGAACGGACGCTGCGTGCCAAGGCGGTGCTTCTGCCGGGTGTGAAGATCACGCTGCACGTCGAGAAGGGCAAGGATTGGAAGACGCAGTCCTGGTCCTATTCGGGTGGTCTGGAGGAATACCTGCGGGAGCTGGGCGAGGGCGTGACGCCAGTCGCGCCGATCTTCGCCGGCGAGAAATACTTGGGCAAGCCGAAGGACGGGGACACGTTCGCCGAGGGCGAGGGAGCCGCCTGGGCGCTCGCCTGGTATGACGAGGGCACCGCGGTCGCGGAGAGCTACGTCAACCTCATTCCGACGCCCGCGGGCGGCACTCACGAGGCCGGCCTGCGCGCTGCGCTGTTCGAGGCGGTGAAGGCATTCGTCGAGCATCACGGCCTGCTGCCGCGCGGTGCCCGCCTGCAGGCCGAGGACGTGGCAGCGAGGCTCCACTTCGTGCTTGCGGCGCGCATTCTCGACCCGCAGTTCCAGGGGCAGGTCAAGGAGAAGCTCACGAGCCGCGATGCGCTGAAGCTGGTCGCGCAGGTCGTACGGGACCCGCTCGAAGTCTGGCTCAACGCGCATGTCGACTACGGCAAGCGGATTGCCGAGCTCGCGATCCAACAGGCGCTGACCCGGTTGAAGTCGGCGCAGCGGGTCGAGAAGAGGAAGGGGTCCGGCGTGGCCGTTCTGCCGGGCAAGCTCACCGACTGCGAGTCCGACGACGTCGCGCGCCGGGAGGTGTTCCTGGTCGAAGGCGATTCCGCCGGCGGTTCGGCAAAGCTTGCGCGCGACAAGCAGTATCAGGCCATCCTGCCCCTGCGCGGCAAGGTGTTGAACACCTTCGAGGTGGAACGCGACCGGTTGTTCGCCAACACCGAGATCCACGACATCGCCGTGGCGATCGGGGTCGACCCCCACCGTTCGTCCGCGGAAGCCGACCTGAAAGGCTTGCGCTATTCGAAGATCATCATCATGGCGGACGCCGACGTGGACGGCAGTCACATCAAGGTTCTGCTGCTGACCCTGTTCTTCCGCCATTTCCCGGCGCTGATCGAACGCGGCCACGTCTGTGTGGCCAGCCCGCCGCTCTACCGCATCGATGTGCCACCGTCGGGCAAGCGCCCGGCGCGCAAGCTCTATGCGCTCGACGACGGCGAGCTTGAAGTCATCGAGGACCGGCTGTCCAAGGAAGGCGTGAAGGCCGGGTCCTGGTCGGTGGGACGCTTCAAGGGCCTGGGCGAGATGAATCCGGAGCAGTTGTGGGAAACGACGATGAGCCCGGAGACCCGCCGCGTCCTGCCGGTGCGCGTCGCGCCCGACGAGACCGACGATGCCCTGCGGATGTTCGCCAAGCTGATGGGCAAGACCGAGGCCGCGAGCCGCCGGGAATGGATGGAGCAGTCCGGCAATTCGGTCGAAGTCGATGTCTGAACCCCGCGGCGCCTCAGCCGCCCGATCGGAACGTTGAATGGCAGGAAAGAAGAAGTCCTCCCGGCAGATCGCCCGTCGCGGAGTCGACGCGCTGACCGGCGAGCTGTTTGCCGCGGACGGGGACGCTGCCGCCCCCGCGCCGCCACCCGTCAGCGTTCGGAGCGACGAAGGGGGTGCGGACGAGTCGTTGCCGCTGGCGCAGTTCGCCGAGCGCAGCTATCTCGAGTACGCGATGAGCGTGGTAATGGGCCGCGCGCTGCCCGATGTCGCGGACGGCCAGAAACCGGTGCAGCGGCGAATCCTCTACGCGATGCACGAGTTGGGCCTCTACGCGCCGACGCGGCACGTCAAGTCGGCACGCGTGGTCGGCGATGTGCTGGGCAAGTACCACCCGCACGGTGACACCGCCGCTTACGATGCGCTGGTGCGCCAAGCGCAGGACTTCAGCCTGCGCTATCCGCTGATCGACGGGCAGGGCAATTTCGGCTCGCGTGACGGCGACAACGCCGCGGCGATGCGCTACACCGAATGTCGCCTGACCCCGATCGCCGAGTTGTTGCTGGCAGAAATCGACCGCGACACGGTCGACTTTGCGCCGAACTACGACGGCGCGTTCAAGGAGCCGAAGCTCCTGCCGGCACGCCTGCCCATGCTGCTGCTCAACGGCACCTCGGGCATCGGCGTCGGCATGGCGACCGACATTCCGCCGCACAACCTGGGCGAAGTGGCCCGGGCGGTGGTTGCCGCGATCCGCAATCCGGGGATTACGCTCGTACAGCTGCTGAAGTACATCCCCGGGCCCGACCTGCCGGGCGGCGGCCAGATCACGTCCGAGCCCGAGGCGATCCGCGGCGTCTACGAAACCGGTCGCGGCAGCCTGCGCGTGCGCGCGCGATGGGTGGTCGAGGATCTCGCGCGGGGGCAATGGCAGATTGCGGTGACCGAACTGCCATTTGGCGTGTCGACCCGTGTGGTACTGGAGGATATCGAGCGCGCGACCAATCCGAAGCCGAAGGAAGGCAAGAAAGGGCTCTCGCAGGAGCAGCTCAATCTCAAGAACCTGATGCTCTCGTCACTCGATACCGTGCGCGACGAGTCGGACAAGACCTCGCCGGTGCGCCTTGTGCTCGAGCCGAAGTCGAGCCGCCAGGACCCGATGGAGTTCATGCAGCTGCTGCTCGCCAACACGCGGCTGGAGGCGAGCCTGCCGGTCAACCTCGTGCTGCTGGGACGCGACGGACGACCACGTTCGAAGAACCTGCAGCAGATCATCGTGGAGTGGATCGCCTTCCGCTTCGAGACCGTCACCCGGCGAACCCGGCATCGGCTGGGCGAAGTCGAGCGGCGCATCCACATACTCGAAGGCCGGGCGCTCGCGCTGCTGTCGATCGACAAGGTGATCCGCATCATTCGCAAGGCGGACGATCCCAAGGCCGACCTGATAGCCGAGTTCAAGCTGACCGGCGTCCAGGCCGACGATATCCTCGAGATCCGTCTGCGCCAGCTGGCGCGACTGGAGGGCATCAAGATCGAAACCGAGCTCAAGGCGCTCAGGATCGAGCGCAAGGGGCTGAAGCAGCTGCTCGCCGACCCGACGGCGCTCTCCGCGCTGATCGTGTCGGAGATCGAGGCCGACGCCAAGCGCTTCGGCGACAAGCGCCGCACGCTGATCGAGGCCGTCGCGCCGGTCGTCCTCAGCCGGACCGTGCCGGACGAGCCTCTGACCGTGACGCTGTCACGCCACGGCTGGATTCGATCACGGCAGGGGCATGCGCTCGATGCGACGCAGTTCGCGTGGAAGGCCGGCGACGGACCGCTGGCGATCCTCGAGACACGTACCGTGCATCCGGTTGTTGTGCTCGATACGCTGGGCCGCGCCTACACGATCCGCGCGTCGGACATTCCCGGCGGTCGCGGCGACGGCGTGCCGGTGACCACGCTCATCGAGCTGCCGCCGGGCGCGAAGGTCGCACAGGCGGTTTCGGGCCTGCCGGAGCAGAAGTACGTCGTCGCGGGAACGGGAGGCTACGGCTTCGTCGCGACGCTGGAGGACATGGTGTCGCGGCAGCGCGCCGGCAAGACCTTCATGACGCTGGATCCCGACGAGGGGCCCGTCTCGCCAGTCGCGCTCGCGCCCGGGCTGGACCACGTCGCCGCGCTGTCGTCGCGTGGCCGGCTCCTCGTGTTCCCACTCGCCGATATGCGCGAAGTGCCGCGCGGTCGCGGGGTCATCATCATCGGTCTTGACGGCGAGGAAACGCTCGTTGCGGTCGGTCTCGCGACAGCGAGCAAAGTCATCCTGCAAGGCATTAACCGCCTCGGCCGCGCAGTTACGGTGTCGCTCGAGGGCGAAGCGCTGGTGAAGCATCTGCATCGCCGTGCGCGCAAGGGCTCGCTGGTCGCACCTAAGATCAAGGTCACGGGTTTCGTGCACGACGCTTGAGATGGATTTCGTCACCGAAGAAAGGGGCTCGGCCGGCCTTGCCGGGCGTACGCAATGCGTTCACAGGTTTGCTGGCATAACCCGCTTTCGAGCCATAGTGGCCGACGACTGTCGCCCAGAGCGGACAGTCGCCCATTGCGACCGGGCCAGCCGTTCATGCGGACGCGCCGCGCGGGCCGGGCGCGGGCCGGTGCCGGAGGTCTGTCCATGATCAGCCTCTTTCTGGCAGGATCCTGGACCGGGGGCACTCCGATGAGGAAATCGCGATCCACGGATCCGCAGATCGTGACGATTCCGGAGGAAGGGGACGCCGCGGTACCGGTGGCGCGGCAGGCGCGGCCGCACGGAATCAGCGCGGCGAACCACTGCACCGCGATGCTCGCGCAATGAATCCCCGCGTGCGCCGGGCAGGCCGGGTGCTGCGGCATTGGTGGCTGCGCTCCCTCGAGGCGTACCGGCACATCGCCGGGCGGCGGACCGCGTCGGCCCACGCCGGATTGGACGCCCTCGCCCCTGGCGTCCGGGTGTATCGAGACGGCCTCATCTTCGCGGACGCGGACTGGTCTCCGGCTGGCGTCACGCTGCAGTTCACATCCGACGCGAAGACCTACCGCGAGCGCTACTTCGAGCGCCTCGACTTCGACCACCTCCTCGACCGTTGCTTGCGTGTGGCCGACGTCGACCGGGATCGAGCGATGCGTGTACTGGACATCGGCTCGGGCGGCGGCAGCAGCGTGTTCGCGGCCTGCCGCCTTATGCCGCGCGCGGAGATATTCGCCTCGGATATCTCACCGCAGCTGCTGCGGCTCCTCGCCGAGTTCGCGGAATCGCACAGCGAATGGCGCGACCGCATCAAGACCTTCCGCTTCGACCTCCATCGCCGCCTGTTCGCGCCCGAAGTGTTTGACCTCGTGATCGGCGCGGCAATCCTCCATCACCTGATCGATCCCTGGGCGGCGCTGGTCAACGTCGCCCATAGCCTGAAGCGTGGCGGCAGGATCATTCTCGTCGAACCGCTCGAAGCGGGCTCGCTTGTCCTTTCCGCGATCTACGGGCGGGTGCTCGGCGTCCTTGATGGCCTGGGGCAGGTGGACGGCGAGCTCGCCCGCGTGATGCGGACGCTGCGACTCGACATTCAAAGCCGGCTCGGGGTGCCAGTGGAAAAGCCCTGGACGGCGCGACTGGACGACAAGTGGGTGTTCGACGAGGCCTACCTGATCGGGCTCGCCCGAGATCTGGGTCTCGCGCGCGTCGAGGTCCATCCCGCACAGCTACAGCTCGACAACATGTTCGAAGGCGCGTTCATGAGCGTTCTGGCGGACATCGGCAGCCGGGAGGTCGCGATTCCCCGGGAGGTGATCGAGTGCGTGCGCGAATTCGATCGTGGAATCGCCGCGGAATTGAAGGCCCGGCTTTGCCCGACCGGCATCATCGTATTCACCAAATGAAGCGTGTGCCGCGATGCACGGCACCGGCCGGGAACCGCACGTCGACGCCCTTCGATGCGCCGATTTCGCCTGTTGCTGGCGGCAACTCATGGCAGGTCGGGAGTTACCGATCTCGGATGGTGCGAACGCGGATCGCCGTACCTGCGGCCGCGATCGAGGATCGGCTTTTCGAAGAAGTGCCACGACGTCGCGGCGGCGAGCACCGTGAGGCCGAGCGTCACGACCAGGAACTGCACCGGGGCGAGGTACTGCAGCCACAGGCACACCTCGATCGCGAACAGGTGCCACAGGTAGATGCCATAGCTCACCTCGCCCAGGTACCGGACGGGGCGCAAAGGCCAGCTCCATGCAACCGTCGGCAGGTGGACGGCCGCAGCGACGACGCAGAGGAAGAACGCCGCGAGGGACGTGCGCCAGAACGTGATCATCGCGGGCTGGTCCCAGTAGGACGTATTGGACCAGTAGAGGCCGAAGCACACGACCCCCGTCGCGACCGCAGCGACGGCCCAGAACGCGCCGTCGCGCGGCGACGGCGCCGGGCGGCGGTCGAGGAGCTTCGCGAGGAAGATTCCCGCACCGAACTCGTCGAGCACGCCCGGCAGCTGCATCACGCGCATGAACAACCGCGTTGGCTCGTAGTGGCCGAAGAACCAGACCATTGCGCCGCGCCACGCCCAGGCAATCAGGATGCACCCGACCCAGATGCGCCAACCCGGCGTGCGGGAGAGCCACGGAACGAACATCGCAACCGCGAGATAGAACTGCATTTCAAGCGCGAGCGTCCAGTTCACGCCGTCCATTGAGCTGTACGTCACCGTCCAGAAGCTGTGCGTGAATGTCACGTGCGACGCGATCTGCCACAACAGGTGGGTGGCGGCCTGGTCGAACCAGTTCCGCTTGAACAGCACGATCCACAGCGCGCAGGTCAGCAGGTAGAGCGGGACGATGCGCGCGGCGCGCCGCGCCCAGTAGCGCCTCGCGAACATCGCCGGGTCCTGCCGCCACAGCGCCAGCGCGCTCCGCGTGATGACGAATCCGCTGATCACGAAGAACAGGTCGACGCCGATCCAGCCGATCCGAAACGTCAGCAGCGGGCCGTTCGCCGGAAACGACGACCAGTTCGCGTATTCGATGACGTGGTAGACAACGACCGCCGTCGCGGCGAACGCGCGCAGCAGGTTGATGTTCTCGAAGCGATCGTTCATCGATCCCAATCCGGGCGCCCGGGCGGGGCGGCGGCCGCCAGTTTACATGGCGCGCCCGAGGGCCTTGCCGGCTGGCACGTCGCGGTTCTTCACCGTCGCTGTGGGGCTCTGCTGTTCAACCACCGGCCGGTTGCCTGCCGGAGATTTCGACGTTGACTGGCTCGGGCCGATGCGTGGCTGTTGAGGATCGGCCGAGAACCACCCAACCCAGCCATTGCGCCCTGCGAGAACCGGGCGTTCGATGATGCGAGCTAACCGGCGGGCCGGTGTGCGGGCGAAGCCCCGCACGCGGGACGTCCGCGTTGAGCGACGGGTTGGGCGCTAGTTGGCCTTGAGTTCGACGACGACTACATTCCCGCTATTTGTCGCGGCTTTGCCAGTCCATCCGGACGAAGCGCGGCTGATTTCTGCCGAGAAGGAAACGTCACACTTCGTAGTCGCGTCGAATGTGAGTCCTGTGTCTGTCTGCGTTCCGACGATCGGTAGGTTCCGAATGGCGCACTTCGGGTCAATGGTCCACCAAGTCAGGGATGCAGCGAAGGACTTGCCTGGCAGAGCTTTGATTTCCTCCAACGCAAAGGTCTGCGAGACGCCACGCTGGACCCATGTCCACCGACCGTTTAGCGAACTGGGCAAATCTGGTGCCTGAGCTGTTGCAATGGTGCAGGCAAGGGCCAAAGATGAAAGATACAGGCTACGGCAACTTGGCTTCACGTCTGTCCCCTTGGAGTTTTGGACCTGTGGATGGTGCCTAACGTGCGGCTCGAACGCGCCGTCTGGAAAAGGGGGCGGTTCCCCCTGGTTTGCTGCTCGAATGGGCTCGGACCAGGAACCGAAATTGGCCGCGAAGCAGCGCCGCTCGCTGCATTCATCTGTCCGCTGGCCACCGGTGGCCATTTCGTCCCATCGATGCGTCGCCTTCCCGCGCCCCTTTCCAGTTCACAATCAGACACCACGCTTGCCGCCGGATTGGATCCAGCACGCAACCTCGGGCCAGCACTGGCGCAAAGTCTTCAAGCCCATGAATAATCCGATGTGCCCACCCAAGGCAAGCTTCTTGATAATTTGTGCCTTTGGCGTCCCGAGATATCTTTCTGCGTCGAATACCTGTTCCTTCGTGGTTATGTCGTCGTCCGATCCTGCCAGCAAATAAACGGGGCAGACGATATCTTTCAACGACAGGCGTTTGCCAAGACCAACGAATTGCCCCTTCGCCAAACGGTTTTCCTTGAAGATCTGCTGAATTACTTGAAGATAATAGGCGCCCGGTAGATCAATCGGGTTTTCATACCACCGCTCAAATGTCTCATTGCGCTGAATGAAGTTCTTGTCCTCGATGTGCTGATAAAGCTCGAGATACTTCCCCAGGTACTGCTCTTCCGGATTCATGTTCTTCCATCCGGCGAGCATCATTTGGCCGCGCATACGGCCGCCGCCAGCGGCTACCATGTCCTCAAAGAAGGTGAGCGGCAACGTATGGGCCAGTCTCTTGATTGAACCATTACCGGCATCGGTATCGATGGGAGCACCAGCCAACACGAGGCTGCGTACTTTATGGGGGAACCGCGCAGCGTACATCGTGCTCATCCAACCGCCTTGGCACAAGCCGATCAGGTCAACCGTTCCTCCCAGGTCGTCGACCGCTGTATTGATGTCAGACAAGTACTTGTCGATGTCAAAGTTCTTCATCGCGTCGGTAGCGCTCTTCCAATCGGTCACCAGCACATGCTCGAGACCGCCTGCCTGAAGGGTTTCGACCAGACTCTGCCCCTTCGCATAGTCGGCTATCGAGGAACTGTGGCCCGCGTAGGGCGCGTCGATCAAGACCGGTGTCTGCGTAGGCAGGTGACCGACCGGCGAAAAGTCCCGCAGCCGCATGGTTTCGAGATTTGATAGAACATGATTCGACGTTGCCCATGCCGGCTTGGGTGGTGCAGCGATCTCTTCAACTTCTGCAACGTATCGCAGGTTATCTTGAAACAGCTTCATACCTGCCTCGCCAAGTTCGATTGCGGCGGCCATGGGCCAGAAGCAAGGGACGCTGTGCTCCTGACGAGGGTGGTGGGCGACATACGGCGGGGTAGTCATGGCTGGCGTCCGATGAAGTTCGATAAAGCGGTATCTGCTGTTGATTGGTCAGCGTGAACCTATGGTGGGCAACGAACAACTCCTCGTGAGTCGGTATCACGGACGCAACTGATGAGGAGTCGCCCTATGCCGTGTCGTCACAATTTCACCTTCTTGAAAAAGACCACCTTCACCATCTCGGCCGACATAATGTAAAGCACGACGATCATTGCTATAAGCAGCAGGAACGAAGGCGGCACACGGCTGAATCCGAAGAGCGGACCAAGCGGCGTGTAGGGCAGAGCCACGGTTACGGCAACCGTTGCCAGCGTCGCGATCAATAGGTACTTTGCCGGCCTGCTCTTAAAGAAGGGCTTCCGGCTTCGAATGACCAACACGATCAGCGAGGCCGAAATAACCGATTCCAGAAACCAGCCAGTTCGAAACTGGTCTTGGGTCGCATGCAGAATGAGCAAAAGGGCACCGAACGTAAGAAAATCGAACACCGAACTCACCAGGCCGAAGGTAATCATGAACTTGCGAATGGCCACGATGTCCCAGCGCCGCGGATGATCGACCATTTCGCCATCCACGCTGTCGGTGGCGATGGTCATCTCGGGGAAATCGGTCATCAGGTTGGTGAGCAGGATCTGCGCCGGCAACAACGGGAGATACGGCAGGAAGAGCGATGCGCCGGCCATGCTGAACATGTTGCCGAAATTGGCGCTGGTGGCCATGAAGACATACTTCAGCGTATTCGCGAACGTCGTCCGGCCCTCGCGCACCCCCTGGACGAGTACCTCCAGGTCCTTCTCGAGCAGGACGATGTCAGCCGCTTCCTTGGCGACATCGACGGCGCTGTCGACGGAAATGCCGACATCGGCGGCATGGAGCGCGGAGGCATCGTTGATGCCGTCTCCCATATACCCCACGACGTTACCCGCCTTCTTGAGCGCAAGGATGATGCGCTCCTTCTGGTTAGGTTCGATTTCGGCGAAGACATCCACGCCGACCACCTGGTGGAGCAACGCACCGTCGCTCAGCTGGTGGAGCTCCGGCCCGGCGAGGATTCTTGTGCTCGACAAGCCCATCTGCTGGCTGACACTGGCCGCGACCAGGCGATTGTCTCCGGTGATGATCTTCAATGAAACGCCGAGGCGTTTCAGGCTGGCGATGGTCTCGACGATATTGGGCTTGGGCGGATCGAAGAGGACGAGGAATCCCACGAACGTCATGCCGGTTTCGTCGGCTTTGGTCGCCTGCGTTGCAGGCCCCATGTCCTTGCACGCGACGCCAAGCGTGCGAAAGCCCTTCTTGCTGAACTCCTCCAGGTGCTGCTGTACGTTTTCGCGCACGAGCGCGATATCGACGACGGTTCCCGCCGCGGTTTCCGCCTTTGAGCAGGCGTCGAGCACGTTTTGCAACGCGCCCTTGGTCACCATTAGGTGGGTATTGTCATGCGCAACGAGGATGCTCAAGCGCTTGCGCAGGAAATCATAGGGGATCTCGGCGACCTTGCTGTAGCCGGCCAGATCGAACTTGCGATGGGTGCGAATTGCTTCGTCGATCGGGTTGGCATAGCCGGTCTCGTAGAAAGCGTTGAGATACGCTTGCAGAAGTACCTTGTCGCTGGGATTGCCTTCCACATCCAGCGCGGATTGCAAGCGCACGACGCCTTCGGTCAGCGTGCCGGTCTTGTCGGAGCAGATCACGTTCATGCTGCCGAAGTTCTCGATGGAGGCCAGCCGCTTGACGATCACCTTGGCTTGCGCCATCCGCTTGGCACCCTGAGCCAGGTTGATGCTGATGATCGCCGGCAACAATTGCGGTGTGAGCCCGACTGCGAGCGCCAGTGAAAAGAGCACGGATTCCAGGACCGGACGGTGGAGGTACAGGTTGATGGCGAAGATGACCATCACCAGCACCAGCGTCACTTCCATGAGGAAATAGCCGAATCGGCGAATGCCGCGTTCGAATTCCGTTTCCTCCGGCCGCAGTTTCAGCCGTTCCGACACCTTGCCGAATTCGGTCTGCTTGCCGGTGACGACGACCAGCGCTTTGGCGCGTCCGCCGACCACATGGGTTCCCATCCACAGCGCGTTGGTCCGCTTCGCCAGCGGCGTTTCCGCCGCCAGCACGCCGACCGATTTCTCCGCGGGGTAGGTTTCACCCGTCAAGGTAGCTTCATCGACGAAGAGGTCGTTGGATTCGGCGACCAGGCAGTCCCCCGGGACGAGATCCCCGGCGTTCAGGATGACGATATCGCCCGGCACGATCTCTTCAACGGGAATGTCCTGGGGCTTTCCGTCGCGAAGCGCGGTGGCCTTGACTTGCACCATGGCCAGCAACTTCTCCACGGCGCGGGTCGCACTGTGCTCCTGCCAGAAGCCGAGCAGGCCGCTCGCGAGGACTATGGCGAGAATGATGAAAGCGTTGACGGGATCGTGCAGGAAGAACGACAGCCCTGTGGCAAACAGGAGAAGGAGGACGATCGGACTCTTGAATTGGCCGAGCAGGAGCGTGAGCGCGTTCGACCGAGCTTGCGGCTTGAGGAGGTTCGAGCCGTAGCGGGCGAGGCGCTGCCTGGCTTCCTCGCCCGCCAGCCCTTCCCGGGCCGCCCCAAGCTGCTGGAGCATCTCGGCCGCAGAGATGCTCCAAAAAGCCGAAAAAGGTTGATCCATACTGATTGTCGAACTGGCAAGCCTACTTTCGAAAGTGACCGCGAACTTTTGCCGCAATCTGCGGAGCGGACATGGTCAACTGCTTCAAAACCGACGATGCGTCCACCGAGTTCTTTGCTCACGAGACGTCGTTCGAGCTCTCCCTTTGCCTCGCCCGGACCAAAAAGGAGGATTGATTCTGCGTCACCGATATGCGAGATCACCTCGTCATAGTATCTGTTGAGATGAGCCGCATATTGTCTATCCTGTTGATTGCCGGCTGAGCCGTCCTCTGGTCTATTGCCACCGGAAAATCGAACATGCTTCTCCATCCCAGATTCTATTCGTCTGATTTCTTCGCCGTCGTCTCCAACATAAACTATGGACGTCTCGCTGTGGTCAATCCACAAGCCTGCGTGTCTTCTTACACAGCCCTCCGTCGTCTACGCAATCTGGCCGGGCTGGTTTCCTCCCTAGCTCCTTCTAGAAGTCTGCGTACAGAGAATGCCTCCGGGAGGGATGTGCGAAGTGCGCGCGCACGTGGTACTGCCTAGCTCCGAGTGTAGACGATCACGCAATTCCAGGCGATGTCGGCGTAAGCTTTCCTCCTCGGTGGACGCCCTAAGCGTAGAACTTTCTGGCAGTATTTTGGGGTCAGCAGAATCCGGGGCACGATTCCGCGCAAATCAACAATCGGTAGTCCGCGATGAAGGCAAGCCACACGGCCTCGCGGAAATTGAAACCATGTCCATCAATCCCAAGAACCATTCCATGGCGATAACACACCGAGCCGGCAAGGATGAACTCCAGCGCATCGCGCACGAGGCGATGCTCCAGCGCGGACTGCTGCCGGACTTTTCACCCGCGGTCATTGCCCAGAGCAACCAGATCACGCGGGCCGCTGCGGCGTCGGGCGCCGCGATTCGCGATTTGCGTGGCCTGCTCTGGGCTTCAATCGACAACGACGATTCCCGCGACCTCGATCAGCTCTCGGTTGCCGAACCCGCCGCGAATGGGGTGGTGAAGATCCGCGTCGCCATTGCCGATGTCGACGCGTTGGTAAGAAAGGATTCGGCGATCGACGGCCACGCGTGGACCAACACGACCTCCGTCTACACCGCGGCCCAGATCTTTCCCATGCTGCCGGAGAAACTGTCGACGGATCTCACATCGCTGAGCGAAGGTCAGGAGCGGCTGGCAAACGTCGTGGAGATGGTGATTGCCACCGACGGGACAGTGATGGCTTCCGACATCTATCAGGCGATCGTCCTCAATCGCGCCAAGCTTGCCTACCGTAGCGTCGCCGCGTGGCTCGAGGGCACAGCGCCCGCGCCGCCAAGGCTTGCGGCAGTTCCGGGGCTGGATGAACAGCTCCGCATCCAGGATCGGGCCGCGCAGGCGCTGAAACGCGTGCGCCACGCGCACGGCGCGCTGCGACTGGAAACGCTGGAAGTCCGGGCCGTATTCGACGATGGCGCGCTGGCGGATCTGCTGCCGGACGAAAAGGACCGGGCAACGGAGCTGATCGAGGACTTCATGATTGCGGCCAATGGTGTGACCGCAAGGTATCTGGAAAACAAGGGCTTGCCATCGCTGCGCCGGGTGCTGCGTACCCCCAAGCGCTGGGACCGCATTGTCGCGCTGGCGGCTGAGTCAGGAGAACGGTTGCCGCTGACGCCGGACGCCGCCGCGCTGGATGCCTTCCTGACGAAACGCCGTCAGGCCGATCCGGAGCGTTTCCCCGACGTTTCGCTTTCCGTCGTGAAGCTGCTCGGCTCCGGCGAGTATGCGCTCGAAGTACCCGGACAGCCGTCCGAGGGGCACTTCGGACTGGCTGTAAGAGACTACACACATTCCACGGCACCAAACCGCCGGTTCCCCGACCTCGTCGCCCAACGGCTGTTGAAGGCGGCGCTCACCGGGCAGCCGTCGCCATATACCAACGACGAACTCACGACCCTGGCGCGCCACTGTACCGACCAGGAAGACAATGCGACCAAGGTGGAACGGCAGGTCGCGAAATCTGCGGCAGCACTGCTCCTTTCATCGCGGATCGGCGCGCGGTTCGATGCCATCGTGACCGGGGCGGCGGACAAGGGAACATGGGTGCGCATTTCCGGGCCGACGACCGAAGGCAGAGTCGTCCGCGGATTCGAGGGCCTCGATGTAGGTGACCGGGTCCATGTGGAACTTGTTCACACCGATGTCGCGCGCGGCTTTATCGACTTTGCAGCAGTCCGCGAGAGAACATGACCTCAATCAATCAGCTGCCCAAACCAGTCGCCTACAAGAACGAGGGGTTCCTCGACAGTGACGATGCGCGCCCCCTGCGCATCCTCGCCGAATACCTCGAACCGATGCACGCATTCCACCGCGAGCATGTTTGCGACACGATCGTGTTCTTCGGCTCCTCGCGACTGACGCCCGAGGGTCCGCTGGGCCACTACTACGACGCCGCACGCGAACTGGCGCGTCTGGTCACCACATGGTCGAAGAGCCTTCCGTCGCACGCACATAGATACGTCGTTTGCACCGGCGGTGGCGGGGGCATCATGGAGGCTGCGAACCGCGGCGCTTCTGAAGCCGGCGGCAAGACCATCGGCCTCAATATTGGATTGCCGCAAGAGCAGCAGCCAAACCCTTACATTACGCGCCAACTGACATTCGAGTTCCATTACTTCTTCATGCGCAAACTCTGGTTTGCGCATCTGGCGCGTGCGCTGGTGGTGTTTCCAGGCGGCTTTGGCACCCTTGATGAGTTGACCGAAATCCTGACACTGATGCAGACCAAGAAGATCGATCGTCGAATTCCGGTGGTGCTCTATGGGTCAAGCTATTGGAATGAAATCATCAATTTTGACGCCCTCGTCCGGCACGGCATGATCAGCGAGGAAGATCTTGCGCTGTTCCAGTTCGCCGACGATCCGGCTACCGCGCTTGGACTGTTGCAGGCGGGAATCGCGGCGGAGTTGGAGGAGGCAACGCCGGCCATCGCGCACTCGCGAACACCGCACGGCTAAGGCGCGGTTTCAGCGCAACTCACGTGACGCCGCCTACGCGAGGTGTGTGGTGCCAGCGCGGGCAGAAGCGGCCTTGCAGCAGTGCCAGTGTACTACGCCGGCAATTCAGAAGTAGACCCTCACGAGGTCCTCGCACAGCCATTCGATTATCATCGCTATGATCCGTACACTATTGCGATCGCAACCAGCATTGGCCACGAACGAGTGACGCCATCCCGAAGGGAATCGCGTCGCTGTCAACATGGCCTAAAGGGCGTTGAATTCCCCGTTTTCGAACAGGAGCCAGAATCGTGTCCGACGAGAAAGACAAAGCAGCCAAACGAACCGCGAAGAAGGCGGTTGCCGTTACGCGGGCGCCCAAGTCGAAGAGGCGCGCGACAGCCGCAATGACGAAAGGCACCACCAGCAGGAAGACCGCCGGCATTGCCTCGGCCGACGGCGCACCGGTCTCGGGGAAGGCGGTCAGCAAGGCCCCCATCGCGAGGAAGACCATAACGACCGGGCGAACCACCAAGACTGCGGTTACTGCGTTGAAACCAACCGAACCGAAGAAAGCTACGGCTGCTCGCAAGGCCACGAGTCCGGTTTCCGAAGTACCGAAAGGCATTCGCAAATCCACTGGCACGTCCGACCCCGCCAAGGCGGTCAGCAAGGCGAGCGCTGCGCGCAAAGCTGCAACGACCGGGATCAAAGACGAGGTCAAGCGATCACCTCGCGCCGCGAAAGAACCAATTGACAAGGCCACTCAACTTTCCAAGGAAGAGCGTCGGCGCCGGATCGCCATAGCGGCCTACTATCGCGCAGAGAAACGCGGTTTTGCCCCAGGTTACGAAGTGCAAGACTGGCTTGATGCAGAAGCAGACGTCAGCGAACTGTTTGGCGAAGCCAGTTCCAGGTAGTCAGGCAGATCGAAAGGCGCGACGCGAAACTGCTACCTCGGAGTTTGCCGCCCGATCAGCAGTCGAACCGCCCGTGTCAACGACATCAACGTGCTGCCGATGTCGCATGCGGACGGAAGACACGATCGAACGACGGCATTGAACCGAAAATGCGAGGCGGCGACGATGGACTGCTTGAGGCCGATCGCGGTCCAGCAGGCTCACGGCCGGGTTCGACCCGTACCTACACCTGATTCGCCAAACGCGCGGTCGTTCGCCGACTTCGCTCATCCGCCGAAATCAGCCAATCAAGGACCGGCCGATGAGCAGGTAGCGCTAGCCTGCCTCCCATCGGAACCCGGCAAACGTCAATCGATGTGCCGCCGCCTGAGCGCGTGGAGCGAAGCGACGCCGACGAGGCTGATCAGAGCGATGATCCCCCATTCGGTCAGCGTCGGTATCGCGCGGTCCTCGACAACGACGACGTTGTCGATCACCGGTCCAAATGCGTTGAGACCGGTCAGCACGGTCGTCGTGCTCGCAAACGACAGCGTCGTCGAGGCACCGACGGCGACGAACGAATAGGTCTTCATCACCCATCCCATGTCGGTGAGTGTGTGGCCGGTCTGGTCGAACTGATAGCCAGTCGTCGGGTTTCCGGTCGCAGTCACGTCGAGGGTCTTCACTACCGGGTCACCATTCGTGTTCGCGGCCATACAGAACGAGACGCGATAATTAGCCCCGGGGGTCGTCGCAAACGATTGGCTGATCGTGCCGTTCGTGTTGCCATTGAGGTCAACGCTCCGGCTGCCTGCGCATGCGGTCGCTGCCTGGGCGGAGAACCAATCGACGTTTCCGCTGACAATCGTCCAGCCCGTCATGCTCGTGTCGCCCGGGCTCAACCGGGTCCAGTGCGTCCCCGCACCATCGTTGGGGGTGCCCGACTCGAAGCCGCCGTTGACGACATCCGCGCTTGCGGAACCCATCCCCAAAATTCCAACTACGATCGCTAACAGGAAACGCTTCATGGTCCCCTCCGTGCTCCCCTACGACCGCGACAGGAAAACCTCGTCCGACGTGCCTCTCGTCGCATTTCCGCGCAACCGCTTACCAGCCTGTGGCAGCCGATTCGCAGAATGCCATTCTGCTCTCGGGCCACCTTGTCGTATTTTGACTTGTCGCAACGAACATGCGACAGATGACTGCCCCCCCAATGCGATTGCCTGGCCGGGGCCCAATCAACACACGCAAGCGGAGCGTGCGCCAGCAACGTTCACGATCGGCCCTCGAGGTGGCGTCTCGTGGAGTGGCCGAATGCCGCAAATGGCTGTGCCGGCAAACGAGGGCCTGCATGGGTCGTCGTGACAACCCGGCACCACCACCTCGCCCTCCCATGCCGCGAGATTGCGAGAGGCTGGCTTGCGCCGATAGTGCGATTGAATGTCGGCTTTCTGGCAGATTAGCTTGTGATGGTTGTCGGCCGACTGCGGCCGCACGCGGTACGCGTTACCAGACATTCGCGCGACGGCACCGGCAAGACCTTGCTTTGACGGGGGGATGGGCACGGTGATACCGTTCTTCTTGCCAAGGACGGTCGTTTGAATTTCCGATTCACTGGACAGGCTCATGCCCATGTGACGAGGCGCGTTGCACTGTCACCGGAGGCCCCATGTCAACAAGACTCGATTACTCCAAACTCACACTGATGGACGCCATCGATCTCGCGGCTCTGATCGAGATCGAAGCGTATAAGCGGTACAAGCAATTCGCCGAACGACTCGGAAGCCGTGCTTCTGACGACGCCGGCGCGGTATTCGAATCGATGGCCGTCAACGAGGGTAAGCACGGTGAGCAGCTCGCCGAGCGCAGGCTCGCACTGTTCGGCGATAAACCCCCAACGGTCAAGCTCGACGACATCTTCGATGTGGAGGCCCCCGATTTCGGCGCGCCCAGCATGAACATGTCCCCGCTGAAGGCGTACCAGGTGGCG
>Ga0209048_10000380_pt1 | contig 47765 bp, 43 predicted proteins | sample FrelakmetCRP12CR_FD_187146 | JGI IMG/M metagenome (GOLD analysis project Ga0209048, IMG submission 187146) | Freshwater lake sediment microbial communities from the University of Notre Dame, USA, for methane emissions studies - CRP12 CR (SPAdes)... | ecosystem: Environmental > Aquatic >...
CGCCGCACAGCGCGCCACCTCGGTTCGCACAGGGAGATTGCCATGCCGTTGCGCCCGCTCGGAAACTCCGGTCTGATGGTCGCGCCGCTTGCGTTCGGCGGCAACGTGTTCGGCTGGACGGCCGATGAGGCTACATCGTTCAAGCTTCTCGACGCCTTCGTCGACGCAGGCTTCAACCTCGTCGACACCGCCGACGTCTATTCGCGCTGGGTGCCGGGCCACAGCGGCGGCGAGTCGGAGACGATCATCGGCAAGTGGCTCGCGGCGAGCGGCAAGCGAGATCGCATCGTGCTCGCCACCAAGGTCGGCAAGGAAATGGGGCCGGGGCTCGGCGGGCTGTCGAGGATCTACATTCGCAGCGCGGTCGAGGCGTCGCTGCGCCGGCTGAAGACCGATCGCATCGACCTCTATCAATCGCACGACGACGACTCGGCGACGCCGATGGAGGAAACACTCGCGGCCTTCGCCGAACTGATCCGCGAGGGTAAGGTGCGCGCGATCGGGGCGTCGAACTTCAGCGCGCCCCGCTTGGCCGAAGCGCTGGCGGTGAGCGCGCGGCTGGGCCTGCCCAGGTACGAAAGCCTGCAACCGCTCTACAACCTCTACGACCGCACGCCCTACGAGACCGATCTCGAGCCGCTGTGCCGTGCGCAGGGCCTGGGCGTGATCAATTTCTTCGGCCTGGCCAAGGGCTTCCTGACCGGCAAGTACCGCAGCGAGGCCGATCTTGGCAAGAGCCCACGCGGCGCCGGCATCAAGGACTATCTGAACGCACGCGGCTTTCGCATCCTCGCCGCGCTCGACGCCGTCGCCGACAAATGTCATGCAACGCCGGCGCAGGTGGCACTGGCATGGCAGATGGCGCGGCCGGGCCTGACGGCCCCGATCGCCAGCGCGACCAGCCTGCGGCAGTTCGAGGAGTTGGCGGGCGCGGCCCGGCTGACGCTGAGCGTGCAGGCGTTGGCCGCTCTGAACCTGGCCAGTGCACCCGCTGCCGTGCTCTGAGCTCGCCGCGCGATACCCCGGTGCGACTCGCGCGCGCTGCCGCATGACGACCACAGGCTTCGCGCTCTTCGACACTGCGCTCGGCCAGTGCGCCATTGCCTGGGGCGAACGCGGCATCCGCGGCATGCAGTTGCCCGAGCGCAGCGCCGCGCAGACCGCTGCCCGCATGCGCCAGCGATTTCCCGGCGCGCAGGAGGACGCAGCGCCGGCCGAAGTTCAGCGGGTCATCGATGGCATCGCCGGGCTGCTGGCAGGGCAGGCCATGGACCTCGGCGCCGTGGCCATCGACGAGGCCGACATCGCCGAGTTCGACCGTCGGGTGCATGCGATCACTCGCGGCATCGCGCGCGGCGAAACGCTGAGCTACGGCGAGATCGCCTCGCGCCTGGGCGATCCGGCGCTGGCGCGGGCGGTAGGGCAGGCGCTCGCGCGCAACCCGTTCGCCGTCATCGTGCCCTGCCACCGCGTACTCGCCGCCGACGGGCGGATCGGCGGCTTCTCGGCCGGCGGCGGCGCTGTCACCAAGCAACGCTTGTTGTTGATCGAAGGCGCGCGCGTCAACAAGCTGCCGGGTCTTTTCGACGACTTGCCGGACGCCTGAGCAGGCTCGATGGGCGAGCGGCAGGGAACTTGCGCCGACATGACCGCTCTATTGGCTGATGCCGCTTCCGGCGCGATTTGGAGCTGATGCCGAGTCAACGGCAGATACATGGTAGCCGTTCAGTAGACATGTGATTTCGTGATCGACCTGCTTACGCCATGCGCATATTCGCCGTCACTGTCCTGTTGGTTGCCAGCGCTATCTCCGGCCCGAACAGCCAGGCCGCACCGCCTCCGGGCGGAGGGGGTGGCTATGCGGGACCGGGTAACGGCCATGGTGGTGGAGCCCACCACGTTGGTGGCCCTTACCGTGCCGGGTACGGACCGGGATATGGCTATGGCGGCTGGCGGTACGGATACCCGTGGTATGGCTATGGGTACGGATGGGGTCTTGGGCTCGGTTACGGTACTGGCTGGGCGCTGTCTGTCGCCTCGCCCTGGTACTGGGGTGCACCGGTCTACGCTTATGGTGTGCCAGCGTACTATCCATACGGCTATCTGGCCCCGGCATACCCCGGCCTGGTCGTCAACGAAGAACTGAGCTACGTTCAGCAACCCCAGCCCGAGGCGGCTGCGCCCGGGCCTGCGCGCGCGGGCACGACCTTCTGGTATTACTGCACCCAGCCGGCGGGCTACTACCCCTACGTACAGCAATGCTCGCGGCCATGGGTTGCCGTGCAACCACAGATAACGCCACCAGCCGGCAGCGCCCCCGCGCAATAGGGTTCTCCTCGAGGCAAAGGATTGCAATGAAGTTTGCTGGGTTCACCGCGACGCTGGCGAGCGTGCTCGCGCTGTCCGGATGCGTGACGATGCCGCAGGGCCCGACCGTCGCCGTCATGCCTGGAACAGGCAAGAGCCTCGACCAGTTCCGTGCCGATGCCGGTGTCTGCCAGCAGTACGCGCAATCGACCGTCGCCGGCCCGAGCCAGGCCGCTCAAGATAGCGCCGCGGCCAACGCCGCAGGCGGGGCGGCCGTGGGCGCGGCTGTCGGAGCGCTGATCGGTGCCGCCTCCGGCCAGGCCGGTGCCGGAGCGGCCTGGGGTGCCGGCACCGGATTGCTGTTCGGCGGGGCCGCGGCCGGCAATGCCGGAGCGGTATCTTCGTACACATTGCAGCGGCAATTCGACATCGCCTATATGCAGTGCATGTACACGCGCGGCAACCAGGTGCCGGGCCAGATGGCCAGGCGCACGGTGCCCATGCAGGGCGCTCCGTCGATGAGCTACGCGCCGCCACCGCGCTACGCCCCGCCACCGAACGCCGTGGCGCCGCCGCCCGACACGCCACCGCCGCAGGGATACGCGCCACCAGGCCAGAACTGAGCCGCGGTCGGCCAGGGCGGCCGTCTCGTAGACCCGATGGTCGACCCGCCGCTGGGCGATGCGCTGACGACCCGCATCGGTGGGACGGGCATGGCGATTCCCCCGACCTCACCCTCCTCGGCGGCTTCAAGACCGCGAGCCCGAATCCGGTTCACACTTGCGAATGACGCAACCGGAGACAGCCATGGATCACCTGAGCGGCCTTGACGCCACCTTCCTGTACCTCGAAACACCCGAGAACCCGATGCACGTCGGCAGTCTCAGCGTCTACGAACTGCCACCCGGCTACAAAGGCGATTTTCTGGCGGACGTGCGCAAGCACATTGCCGGCCGCATGCACCTGGCACCGGTGTTCCGGCGCAAGCTGCTGAACATGCCGTTCGAACTGGCCAACCCGATCTGGGTCGCCGAGGACGACCTCGACATCGAATACCACATCCGCAGCACCGTGTTGCCCAAGCCAGGCAGCCGCGAACAGCTCGACAAGCTGGTCGGGCGCCTGCATTCCAGCTTGCTCGACCGCAGCCGCCCGCTCTGGGAGTTCTACTTGATCGAAGGCCTGAAGACTGCGCCTGAGGCACCGAAGGGGGCGCGCCACGTGGCCATCTACAGCAAGCTCCACCACGCAGCGCTGGATGGCGCAGGCGGCCAGGTCTTGGCCACTGCGATTCTGGACGCCGGCCCGGTGCCGCGCGAAGTGCCCGCGGCATCGGCGTCGCGCGAGGCTGTTGCCAGCGCCTTCGGCATCACCGAACTTGCCGCGGCCGGTGTGCGCCATACCGCGGAGCAGTCGGTCAAGCTCGTGCGGTCGCTGCCGACGCTGGCGCGCACCGTGTGGCATCGCCTGCGTCCCACCGCCGCCGAGGCCACCGTCTATGGCAATGCGCCCAAGGGCAACTGGTTTGCGCCGCGCACGCCGCTGAATGTGGCGATCACCAACCAGCGATCTTTCGCCAGCCTGTCAGTGCCGCTGGCCGAGGCGCGGCGGATCGCCAAGGGCAACGGGGTCACGATCAACGATGTGGTGCTGGCGATCTGTTCCGGCGCGCTGCGCCACTACTTGGCCGACATCGACGCCCTGCCGGACGACCCACTGCTGGCGGGCGTGCCGGTGAGCCTGCGCGAAGCCGGCAACACCGAGATGAACACCCAGGCAACGATGATGCGGGTCAGCCTGGCGAGCCACATCGCCGACCCTCTGGCCCGGCTGCAAGCCATCAAGCTGTCGACCGCCTCCGCCAAGGCCACGGTGACGAGCATGAAGTCGGTGATCCCGACCGACTTCCCTTCGCTGGGTGCGCCGTGGCTGATCAGCGGCATCGCCGCGCTGTTCGGCCGCTCCAAGTTCGCCGACCGCATGCCGCCCATCACCAACGTGGCAATCTCCAACGTGCCCGGCCCGCCGTTCGCGCTCTACCTCGCGGGCGCGAAGATGCTCACGTACTACCCAGTGTCGATCGCGGTCCACAGCGTAGCGCTGAACATCACGGTGCACAGCTATAACGGCTCGCTCGAATTCGGCCTCACGGCCTGCCGCAAGGCGCTGCCTGGCCTGCCTCATCTGGCGCGCTACATGAAGGCGGCACACGACGAGTTGCTTGCACTCACTCCGACCGTGGCGGCGCACAAGGCGCCAGCGAAGGCGCCGACCCGGCCAGCGCAGCGCAAGGCCGCATCGTCGATCAAGCTCAGCGCTCCCGCCGCAAAGACCACTGCTCGAGCTGCTCGCCCGCGCGCGCTTCGTCGCGCAGCTTGAACAGGTGCGCCTTCAGCGAGCGCATCGCCATCGCGTGCATGCGCTGCGGAACGTCGTCGTAGACCCGCGGCAGCAAGGCATCGGCCGCGGCCGGGCCGAGTTCGCGCAGCGCATCGACGACCTTGGCCTCGCGCCGCAAGCGGTGGTCGATGATCGATTGAAGCGCGCGTCGGGGCTGCGCCATCAGGAAGCCGTGCCCGGGCGCCAGCCAGTCGAGATCCTCGACCAGCAGCTCGCGCAGAGAGGCGACGTAGGCCGCCATGTCGCCGTCCGGCGGGTTGATGACCACGGTGGACAGTTGCATCACGTGGTCTCCGGTGAACAGCGTCTTCTCTTCCTCGAGCAGGTAGCACAGATGGTTCGACGCGTGGCCCGGCGTGTGGATCGCGCGCAGCGTGGTGCCGGCATCCAGCGCGATGCGCTCGCCGCCGGCGAGACTGTGCTCGGGCGCGAAGCTCGCGTCCTGCCACTCGGGATGGGCGGTGACGCGGCCATGGACCACGGCACCGGTGCGTGCCTTCAGCAGCGCCGTCGCCGGGGAGTGGTCGGGATGGGTGTGGGTGGCGAAGATCCAGCGGATCGTACCGGGCGCCGCCGCGAGCACGTTCTCGACATGCGACGCGTCGAGGGGGCCGGGGTCGATCACCGCCCACTCGTTGGCCGCACCGCCGCCCACCAGGTAGGTGTTGGTGCCTGGCCCGGTCATCACGCTGCCGTTGTGGGCAGTGACGCGAATCACGCGCGCCGACAGCCGAACCGGCTCGCCAGGCTGGATCTCGTAGCAGCCCGTGCCTCGGTATTCGGGGTCGATGCGGCGCAACTCGACAAACGCCGGCTCGTCCGGGGTGACCGGCCGCAGGCCCTGGCTGCCGACGCCGATGTGCGGCATCGTCAGTTCGATCTGTCGCGGCGAGCGCGCCCACGCGAGCAGCGAGCGCACGCTGTCGAAACGGGCGATCGCCTCGAGCGTCTTCAGCGTCGGCGTCATCAGCTTGAGCGCTGCGCCCTTGGCGAGCGCATCGGCCGGGCGCAACCACTGCTGCTCGACGAGCTCGGTATCGTCGTGGCGTGCGACCTGGGCGACCGGCGCCTCGGCGATGAAGAAGCGGGTGTCGAAACGCTTCGCCCGTACCGGCGGCGTGAGCCAGTGGCTGAGATAGACCAGACCGTCCATCGCGAGCCTCAGATCGTGCTGCGCGCAGAGCTCGGAGAGATGGCGTTCGCCACGGTGCATCGGGCCGCGCCACGCCGCGATATCCGCGGCGCCCGACGGGTCTGTGCGCATGTCGAGCAAGACGCCTTGCGCATCGATCGCAAGCAGCAGGCCGGCCTCCTCGAAGCATTCGCGAACCGCGGCCACGTAGTGGTCGAGCCCGCCGTGCGGCAGGCCGAGCCGCGCACTGGCGGCGGCATCGTCGAGCCCGGCGCACCACGCATGGCACTGGCGATCGCCCGGCTCGATCATGCCGCCGGGGAAGACCCAGGCACCGCTGTTGTGGTCGCCACGTTCGGCGCGGCGCAGCAGCAGCACCTCGATGCCGACGGCGGCGTCGCGCACCACCACCAGGGTGGCGGCAGCGCGGGGGGTGCCGTGGAGCACGCTCGCAATCGACGCAGAAACGGAGGAGGCTGGCTTCATCGTGGGTGGCGCGGTCGGTGGAATCAGGCACCAGTGTAGGGACGACGATCGGCCGAGCGCCGTGCGGGGGGGAATGGCCTCGCCAGCGGACGCCGCCAGTTCCGGGCAGCCCCCCTGAAGCGTCATCCGCCAGGCCCACAATCCTGACCGCGACCCGAGGAGACCCATGTTCAGCCTGCCCAACTTCATCGCCCCGGCCCGCTTCGACGAGCCCGCGGCCGCACTCGCCCAGGTGCGCGCCATCTACGACGGGAGCATCGCGCACCTGCGTGACGCGCTGCAGCGCTTCGTCGGAGGCGAGGACCTGGCGCGGCGCGCGCGCGGCTGCTACCCGTTCGTGAGGGTGCACACGGACACCGTGGCGCGCGCCGACTCGCGCCTGAGCTATGGTTTCGTCTCCGGCCCCGGAACCTACGAGACCACGCTGACGCGGCCCGACCTGTTCGGCACCTACTACCTGGAGCAGTTCCGGCTGCTGCTGAAGAACCACGGCGTTTCGCTGGAAGTGGGCACCAGCGCGCAGCCGATCCCGGTGCACTTCTCGTTCGCCGACGACGACCACATCGAAGGCTCGATGACCGCCGAGCGACGCCTGCTGATGCGCGATCGCTTCGACCTGCCCGACCTGGCGGCGATGGACGACGGCATCGCCAACGGAACTCACGAGCCACGCCCCGGCGAGGCGCACCCGCTGGCACTGTTCACCGCGCCGCGCGTGGACTACTCGCTGCACCGGTTGCGCCACTACAGCGGCACGCGGCCCGAACAATTCCAGAACTTCATCCTCTTCACGAACTATCAGTTCTACATCGACGAGTTCATCCGCCTGGGCCACGAGTGCATGAACGACGCCGCCGGCGAGTACGCCGCGTTCGTCGAGCCCGGTGGCGTCGTCACTCGCCGTGCCGGCCTGGCCGCGCAGCCCGGCGACGAACTCGGCAACGCGCCGCCCCGACTGCCGCAGATGCCGGCCTACCACCTGGTGCGCCCCGACGGCGCCGGCATCACCATGGTCAACATCGGCATCGGCCCGGCCAACGCGAAGACCATCACCGACCACATCGCGGTGCTGCGCCCGCACGCCTGGATCATGCTCGGCCACTGCGCCGGCCTGCGCAATACGCAGCAACTCGGCGACTACGTGCTTGCCCATGGCTACGTGCGCGAAGACCACGTGCTCGACGAAGACCTGCCGCTTTGGGTGCCCATTCCGGCACTCGCCGAGGTGCAGCTGGCGCTGGAGGCGGCCGTGGCCGAGATCACGCAATTGAAGGGCTACGAGCTCAAGCGCGTGATGCGCACCGGCACCGTCGCCTCGACCGACAACCGCAACTGGGAACTGCTGCCGCACCGCGGTCCGGAGCGCCGCTTCAGCCAGAGCCGCGCGATCGCGCTCGACATGGAAAGCGCCTCCATCGCCGCCAACGGCTTTCGCTTCCGCGTGCCCTACGGCACCCTGCTGTGCGTGAGCGACAAGCCCTTGCACGGCGAGATCAAGCTGCCCGGCATGGCCAACCAGTTCTATCGCGAGCGGGTCGACCAGCACCTGCGCATCGGCATGCGCGCCGTCGAGTTGCTGCGCGCTGCCGGCGTCGACCAGTTGCACAGCCGCAAGCTGAGGAGCTTTGCCGAGGTGGCGTTCCAGTAGCCGTCGGTCCGGCAGACGCGGGAGCGGACCGGTTCGCGCGAGAGGGACGCACCCCGGGGTTGGCTATCATCGGGTTTGAAACGGCACGACCCCTGAGGACCCTTCCATGCCAAGCCCAATGCCGAACGGCACCACCAGCATCCGAACCCTGGCCCTGGTGGGCCCGGCGGCTACTGGCAAGACGAGTCTCGCCGAAGCGCTGTTGTGCCAGGCCGGAGCCATCGGCGCACCCGGCAGCCTGGAGCGCGGCTCAACCGTCAGCGACTTCGACCCGCTGGAGCGACGCGCCCAGCATTCGCTGAACACGGCGCTGATGCACATGCACCATGCCGACACGCGCATCCACCTGATCGACACCCCGGGCACGCCGGACTTCCTCGGCCAATCGCTACCCGCGCTGGAAGCGGTGGAAACGGCGGCGGTGGTGATCGGCGCACCGACCGGCGTCGAAATGATGGCCGAGCGGATGATGAGCTACGCGGCGCAGCGCGAGCGCTGCCGCCTGGTCATCGTCAACAAGATCGACGCGCAGGGTGTCGACCTGCCGGCCCTCGTGGCGCAGATCCAGGCCGCGTTCGGCAAGGAATGCCTGCCGCTGAACCTGCCTGCCGACGGCGGCGAGCGCGTCGTCGACTGCTTCTTCAACCCGGGCGACGCGAGCGACAAGGTCGACTTCTCGTCGGTCGCGCAGGCTCACCGCGCGCTCGTCGAGCAGGTGGTCGAGGTGGACCCGGGCTTCGTCGAGCGCTACCTCGAAGAGGGCGACGTCGATCCTGCCGAATTGCACGCGCCGCTGGAACAGGCGCTTCGCGAAGGCCACCTGATTCCGATCTGCTTCGTCTCGGCGCGCAATGGCGCGGGCGTGGCCGAGCTGCTGGACGTGATCGTCAGGCTCCTGCCGAACCCGAACGAGGCCAACCCGCCGCAGTTCCTCAAGGGCGAAGGCGCCGAGGCCAAGCCGCTCGTCGCGCTGCCCGACCCGGCGCTGCACGTGCTGGCTCACGTGTTCAAGGTCACGCAGGATCCGTACGTCGGCAAGCTGGGCATCTTCCGAATCCACCAGGGCACGCTGTCGCGCGACAGCCAGCTCTACATCGGCGATGGCCGGCGCCCGTTCAAGGTCGGCCACTTGTTCATGCTGCAGGGCAAGGAACACGTGGAGGTGAATCGCGCCTACCCGGGCGACATCTGCGCCGTCGCCAAGGTCGACGAGGTTCATTTCGACGCCGTGCTGCACGACGCAGCCGAGGACGACCACATTCACCTGAAGCCGCTCGACTTCCCGGTGCCGGTGCACGGCCTGGCGATCGAGCCCAGGCGGCGCGGCGACGAGCAGCGGCTGTGGGACATCGTGCAGAAGCTCGTCGACGAAGACCCCTGCCTGAAGGTCGAGCACATCGTCGTCACCAACGAGACGGTGATCTACGGCCTCGGCGAGCTGCATTTGCGCATGCTGCTCGAGCGGCTGACCGAGGTCTACAAGTGCGAGGTCAACACCCGACCGCCGCGCATCGCCTACCGCGAGACCATCACCGCCGCCGCCGAAGGGCACCACCGGCACAAGAAGCAGACCGGCGGCGCGGGCCAGTTCGGCGAGGTGTACCTGCGCGTCGAACCGCTGCCGCGAGGCGCGGGATTCGAGTTCGTCGACCAGGTCAAGGGCGGCACCATTCCGGGCCAGTTCATCCCGGCGGTGGAAAAGGGCGTGCGCCAGGTACTCGAGACCGGCGTCATCGCCGGCTACCCGGTAAAGGACGTGCGGGTCGTCGTCTACGACGGCAAGTACCACACCGTGGACAGCAAGGAGATCGCCTTCGCCACCGCCGGCCGCAAGGCCTTCATCGACGCGGTGAAGAAGGCAGGGCCGATCGTGCTGGAACCCATCGCCAACATCGAGATCACTGCGCCCGAGGCGGCGATCGGCGACATCACCGGCGACCTGTCGGCCAAGCGCGGCCTGGTCAGCGGCACGCGCACCGCGCAGGCGGGCTCGCTGACCGTGGTCGGGCAGGCGCCGCAGTCGGAGCTCAACGGCTACCAGTCGCGGCTGAACGCGCTGACCAGCGGGCAGGGCCGCTACTCGCTGGCGCTGAGCCATTACCAGGCGGTGCCTCCGAACGTGCAGCAGCAGCTCGTCGGGCAGTACCAGGCGAAGGAAGAAGACTGATCTACCCGTTCTCGTAGGCGTACGCCAGCCGCAGCACCGCCAGGTCGGCCAGCGGTGGCCCCATCAGCTGCATGCCCATCGGTAGGCCGGCGGCGCCGAAGCCGACAGGCACGCTGATCGCCGGCAGGCCGCCGAGGGTGGCGTAGATCACCACTTCCATCCAGCGGTGGTAGGTGTCCATCGCGCGGCCGTTGATAGCCTTCGGCCAGTCCCACTCGGCGTCGAATGGCCACACCTGCGCGCTTGGCAGCGCGAGAAGATCGAAGCGCTCGAACAGCCCGAGCAGATGCTGGTAAAAAGCCGTTCGATCCAGGCTCGCGGCATAGGTGTCGGGGCCCGTCAACCCCTGGCCCTGCTCGGCCTCCCAGCGCGCATCGGGCTTGAGGCGGGCGCGTTGCGCCGGATCGGCGAAGTACGCAGCGAGCCGGCCTGCCACAAGCCAGCGCCGCCAGGTGAGCCAGGTCTGCCAGACCTTCTCGGGCGGATAGCCGAGCGCCGCCGGCTCGACGATGCCGCCGAGCGCGGCCATCCGCTGCAGGGCCGTTTCGCACAGCTCGACAATGCCGGGCTCGATCGCCAGGTAACCACCAAGGCTGCCGAGCCAGCCGATGCGAAGGCCCTTCACGGGCGACGCCAGTGGCCGCGCGAACGCCTCGCCTCCCTCGGCGACCGACAGCGGCACGCGCGCGTCGTAGCCGGCCTGCACCGAAAGCAGCATCGCCACATCGGCGACGCTGCGGCCCATCGGCCCTTCGGTGGAGAGCTGGCTGACGAACTGGTCGCCTGCGGGCCCATGGGGGACACGGCCGGGGCTGGGGCGAAAGCCGACGACGTTGTTGAACGCAGCCGGATTGCGCAGCGACCCCATCATGTCGCTGCCGTCGGCCACCGGCTGCAGTTGCAGCGCCAGGCTCACTGCCGCGCCGCCACTCGAACCTCCGGCGGACTTGCCGACGTCGAACGCGTTGCGCGTGACCCCGAATACCGGGTTGTAGGTGTGCGAACCGAGGCCGAACTCCGGCGTGTTGGTCTTGCCGATGACGATGCCGCCGGCGGCCTTCATGCGCGCAACCACGATCGCGTCTTGGTCCGGCACATGATCGGCCAGCAACGGCGAGCCGCAGGTCGTGCGAACGCCGGCGGTCGCCGCCATGTCCTTGATCGCCATCGGAAAACCGTGCATCCAGCCCATGCTTTCACCTCGGGCGAGCTGGGCATCGCGCGCATCGGCCTGGGCGAGCAGGAGTTCACGCGGCTGCAGACTGACGATGGCGTTGTGGCGGGGGTTCAGCGCGGCGATGCGGTCAAGGTAGGCCGTCATCACCTCGCGGCAGCTCAGCTTGCGGGCATGCAGATGCTCGCTGAGAGCGCATGCGCTCAGGTTCACGATGGGGTCGGCGGCGGCGTGGTGCATGGTGTGTCTTGGCTGAGCGTGTGCTTCACTCTAGCCGGTACGGCGACGCCGAGACTGGCGCACACTCCAGGCTTCGTCCATCAGGAGCGCGATCATGACGTCTGCCTCGTCCGGCCTTCTCGTCCAGCGCGCCGACCTGCGCAAGACCCGCTGGGTCGACGACGAGGCCATCGCCGGCGCGCCTCTGTCGCCCGGCAATCTGCGCTGCCGCATCGACAGCTTCGCGTTGACCTCGAACAACGTCACCTATGCGGCATTCGGCGAGGCGATGAACTACTGGCGCTTCTTTCCGGCGGACGACGATGCCTGGGGCCGCATTCCCGTCTGGGGCTTCGCGACCGTCCTCGATTCGCGCTGCGAAGGCATCGCCCCGGGCGAACGCTTCTATGGCTACTGGCCGCTCGCAACGCACGCGGTGCTGCAGCCGGAGCGTGTCACGCCCGGCGGGTTTGTCGATGGCGCCGAGCATCGCCGGGAGCTTCATGCCGTCTACAACCAGTATGTGCGCTGCAGCGCCGACCCGGGTTACGACGGTGCCCGCGAAGCCGAGCAGGCGCTGCTGCGGCCGCTGTACATCACGTCGTTCCTGATCGATGACTTCCTGGCCGACAACGCCTTCTTCGGCGCGCGGCGCGTACTGCTGTCCAGCGCATCGAGCAAGACGGCCTACGGCACCGCCTTTTGCCTGTCTCGGCGGCGAGGCTCGCCCACCGCCGTTCAGGTGACCGGCCTGACTTCGCCGGGCAACATCGCGTTCACGCAAGGCCTCGGCTGCTACGACCAGGTGCTGTCCCATGCCGACGTCGCTCGACTGGCCACCGACGAGCGAGCGGTATATGTCGACTTCTCCGGCAGCGCCGCCGTGCGGGAGTCCGTTCACGCCCACTTCGGCGACAAGCTGGCGTACAGCTGCTCCGTCGGCGGTACCCATTGGGACGAACTCGGCAGCGGCAAGGGGTTGCCCGGCCCGCGCCCGGTACTGTTCTTCGCGCCGGCGCAGATCAGGAAGCGCATCGCCGACTGGGGATCGGCGGGGCTGCAGGAGCGCCTGGCGCAAGCCTGGCGTGCCTTCATGCGGCCAGTCACCGACCCGCAGCACCCCTGGCTGAAGGTGGTGCGAGCGCAGGGTCGGCCTGCCGTGGAAGAGGTCTATGCCGCGCTGCTCGACGGTCGCACCCAGCCACAGGAGGGGCACGTGCTGAGCCTGTGAGGCTGCAGGCCGGTGTCCCCACGCCTCAAGCTCGGGGCACGGCGGCCGACATCCAGAGACGACCCCCCTACGCCGCCCACCATGGATCGCCCTGCCGACGCCCCGTTGAGCCGGCCTCTGCCGGACCTGGCCGCCTGGAGCGCGCATTTCCAGGTGGCGCAAATACCAGTGCTGGCCAGCACCGCTGAAGCGCTCGAGGCATTGCGGGCGCGAGAAGACGACGTCGACGCCAACCTGATCGGCGAGATGGTCGCCGGTGACCCGCTGATGACGCTGCGCGTGCTGTCGCATGCGGCGGCGACCCGCTCGCCGCGCATGCTGACCGACACCGGGACCGTCACGGCGGCGGTGGTGATGATGGGCATCCTTCCGTTCTTCCGCGCCTTCGGCCCGCCACCGATCGTCGAGGACCGGCTGGGCGGGCAGCCGGCCGCTCTGGCCGGAATCCGCGAGGTGCTGTGCCGTTCGCACCGTGCGGCCACTTTCGCCCTCGCCTTCGCGGTGCATCGGATGGACCCCGATGCCGCGCTGATCCACCAGGCCGCCCTGTTGCACGACTTTGCCGAATTGCTGCTGTGGTGCCACGCGCCCGCGCTGGCGCTAGAACTCAATGGCGCGCAGAAAGCGGACCCGGCACTGCGTTCGTCCGTCGCTCAGCGAATGGTTCTCAACGTCGAACTCGGCGATCTGCAGCAGGCGCTGATGCTTGCCTGGCGCCTGCACCCCCTGCTCGTCAAGACCGCCGACGAACGGCATGCGGAACATCCGAGCGTCAGAACGGTGGCCCTGGCGGTCCGCCTGGCGCGCCACTCGGCGCAGGGCTGGGACAACGCTGCGCTGGGAGACGACTTCACCGACGTCGCGAACCTGCTCAACCTTTCGCTGGGCGCTGCACGGCAGCTCGTTCACGACATCGGCGCGTAAGAGCCTTTCGGGCTCCCAGACCGCATCATCCGCCGTGCACCGCGGCGCGCCAGCGGTTCAGCCGTGCCTGTTCGCCGATGGCAGCCAGCATGCCCGGACCGATGGCTTCGAGCGCGGTCGATTCGATGCCGAGTTGCTCCAGCCCCGGACCCTGGCCGCTGGCGACGTTCGCCACCTGCATCGAGCGGACGTTGTCGATAGACATCAGCGGCTCGCCCGGCAGCCATTCCATGATCCTAGCCTGAAGGCGGCCCAGCGCTGCGGGCAGCGCGAGCACCGGCCGTTCATGGTCCGACCAGCGGCCGGCAAGCCTTACGAGTTCGGCCAGCGTGTAGACGCGCGGCCCGACGCATTCCAGCGTCTTGCCGACCGTCGCCGGGTCGGCCAGCGAGCGCACGATGGCCTCGGCCACATCGTCCACCCAGACGGGCTGGAAGCGCGCGCCCGCGCAGGCCAGCGGCATCACCGGCAAGACCGCCTGCAGCCGCGCGAACAGGTTCAGGAAGCTGTCACCGGCGCCGAAGATCACCGACGGCCGCAGGATCGTTACCGCCAAGGCGGGTTGCTGCAACGCAACCTCGCCGGCCGCCTTGGAGCGCAGGTAGATCGATGGCGCATGCGCATCGGCAGCGAGCGCGCTGACGTGCACCACGCGCGGCACGCCGGCCGCCAGGCAGACCCGCGCAAGGCGGCGCGGCAAGGCCACGTGCGTGCGCTCGAAATCGGCCTCGCTGCCGTGCAGGATCGCCACCAGGTTGACGATGGCGTCGCGTCCCGCGACCAGCCGGGCCAGCTCGGCATCGTCGTGCACATCGGCCTGGACGACCTCGACGGTGGGCAGGGTCAGGAGGTGCTTGACGCGCGCGCTGCGACGGCTGGGCACGCTGATGCGCCCACCACCACCGCCCGAACGCCGGACCAGCGTTTCGCAAAGCACGCTGCCAACGAAGCCGCTGCCGCCGAGGATCAGGATATTGCTCATGGCGTCGTGTGTTCGTGGATCGATCGAGCGGCGCCGGCCCCGCCTACGGCAAGTCCTTGTCCACCGCGGCGGCGGCTTCCTTCGGGCCGATCTGCCGTCCGAGGCGAGCCCTCAGCGAGGGCGATCCGCCACTCAGCAGCGCTGCGTAGAAGGTCGCATTGGAGAGCACCTTCTTCACGTAGTCGCGCGTTTCGGTGAACGGGATGTTCTCGGCCCAGATGGCGGCTTCGAGCGGCGGCCCCTCGCGCCACCGGCGTGGCCTGTTCGGCCCGGCGTTGTAGGCCGCGGCAGCCATCGGCTGCGACCCCGCAAAATCGTCGAGCACCAGCTTCAGGTAGTTCGTGCCGAGCTTGATGTTGGCGTCGCGGTCGGTCAGCAATCCGGGAGAGTACTCGATGCCTATCTTCTTCGCTGTCCACTTCGCAGTGGCCGGCATGATCTGCATCAGGCCGGACGCACCGACACCCGACCGCGCGTCCATCACGAAGCGCGACTCCTGCCGGATCAGCCCGTAGACGTAGGCGGGGTCGAGCCCGATGTCGCGCGACCGGGCGAGGACCTCGTTGCGGAACGGCATCGGGAAGCGTTGCTCGACGTCGACTTCGACGCGCGTGCGATCGCTGGTGTTGATGCAGCGATCCCACACCTCGCGCTCGCAGGCCAGCTGAGCCGCGGCCAACAGTTCGCGATCGCCCATGCCACGCAGCGAGAAGTTCCACTCGCGCACGCCTTCGGGGCGCAGCCCGATGGCGATCAGCAGCAGCGCGCGCGTCAGTCCGGCGTGCTGCAGCGCCACGTCGCGCTCTTGGTCGGTCAGCGGCGCCGGGCGCGGCGGCAGGACGATCTGCTGCCCCAGATCCTCGGCCGCCAGGGTTCCATAGAAGTGCAGTTGCCCGGCAATCGAGCCGAGCAGTGCGCTCGCCTGTGCGCGCTGGGCCTCGCCGTCGGGCACGGCTGGGTCCGCGGCCAGCGCTCGCATGGCGCGGGCGCGCCAGTACACCCAGGACGGTTCGCGTTGCTCGGCGGGGCTCATCGCGACGATCGCCTGCATCACCTGCGGCCAGCGCGTTGCGCCGTCGCTGCGAAGCGAAGCGCGAGCCTGCCAGGCCAGCGTGTCCTCGGGTCCGTCGAGCTGCAGCCCGGCCTTGGCCGCCACCTGCGCCGCGCGCTGGAAGTACTTGGGCGCGTCAGGCAGGAGCTTGAGCGCGCCCTGCTTGCCGGCAGCAGCCCAGGCCCATGCGGCCAGGTCCGGCGGCAGATCGTGCTCCCATCGTTCGAGCAGTTGGCCCGCTGCCACCTCGGGGTCGCTTGCCGCCAGGCGCGTCAGTGCCAACGTCGCCATCTCGGCGTGGCTGCGACCATGCAACCCCGCCGAGCGGACCAGATAGCGTGCCGGCGTGTCTAGCGCTGCGTCCAGGCCGCTCGCCTGCTTCGCGCCGAGCAGACCGACAGCCTGTCGTACGGCGCGCGGCCGGCTGTTGTCGGCCGCGAGGCGTGCCTTGCGCCATACATCGGCCGCTGTGAATTGCTTGGCGTCGACCAGGGTCGCCGCCAGCAGCGCACAGCCTTCGTCGGCATCGCGCTGGGCAAACCAGGCCTCGCGGGCCGCATCGCGGACGTCGCTGCCCGCCAGGTGCTGGGTCAGCAACGCATAGCAGCTGACCTCGCGGTCGTCGTTCATCTTGAAGCGTGGATAGTCCGCCGCGAAATTGCGCCAGTCGCGCCGGTGCCCCAGCTCGAGCAGCCAGTCGTTGCGCAGCCGGTCCTCGACGTAGGTGCTGCTCCAGCGGGCATAGAACGCATCGACCTCGTCCTGCTGCACGCTGGCCAGGCGATTGCTCAGATCCCAGTACTCGACCCATTGCGCGAGCGGATGATGATCGGCCTGCGCGGCCGCGCGCGCGGCCGCGAGCCGGCTGCTGTCCTTCTTGCGCAGGGCCTCGCGCGCCTCGAGTATGGTCTGACTGCCGCTCTGCGCCACGGCCCGCATCGCCGGGGCCAGAAGGCTGCAGGCCATGAGCAGCACGCCCATCACTCGACCATATACTCGGTTCGTTCTCTTCATCGTTTCCAAAGTCCATCGGAGTCATGGCCTCGCCGGCCCCCCCGAACGCAGGCTCCGCCGCCGTCCATGCCGCACGAATCGCGCGCCAGGCGCTGAGACGCTGCCTTCTCGCCGATCGCGAGCAATTCGCTGCCGGCCCCGATGCGCTGGCAGCGCACGATGCTCTGACCGCCCATCTTGTACGCCTGCTGCGCGAGATCGAGCCCGAGTGGCTGGGCATCTACTGGCCGGTGCGCGGCGAATTTAACGCAATCCAGGCCTTGGAGGCCATCGGCCGGTCAAAGTTGCCCCTGGCGCTCCCCTATGCGCAACGCGAACCGCACGAAATGCACTACCGCGCCTGGAACGGCCTGGCGCCCGAGGGCATCGACGAATGCGGCCTGCCTTCGCCCGGCCAGGGACCCGCCGTGGTGCCGGATGTGGTCGTGGTGCCTTGCGTCGGCTATACGCGAACGGGTTTCCGGCTGGGCTACGGCGGAGGCTACTTCGACCGCTGGCTCGCCCGGCATCCGCACGCCACGGCGATAGGCGTAGCGTGGTCGATCGGCGAGGTCAGCGACGACGCCTTCGAGCCGCAGGCGCACGACCGGCCGCTGACGCTGGTGCTGACGGAGCGCGGCGTGGTCACCTGATATTGCGTGCCCGGTGCTGGGGCGGGGCTGCACACCGGCCTCGGCGGCGGGCCTGTAGCATGATGAGCGCGGTGTCCAAGTCAGGAGAGGCCGATGCTCGAACTGCTGCAGTTCCGTCACTCGCCCTACAGCGAGAAGGTGCGCTGGGCGCTCGATATCAAGCACGTGCCGCATCGCCGGCGCAGCCTGTTGCCGGGCCCGCACATGGCGACCGTGAAGCGCTTGACCGGCCGCACGCACACGCCGGTGCTGCTGCACGACGATATCGCACTCGACGGGTCGGCCCGAATCCTCGATTGGCTCGAAGCGCACCACGGCGCACCGGCGCTGATGCCGGCCGACCCCGTGCTGCTAGACGAGGCGCTGCGCATCCAGCGCCGGTTCGACGACGACCTCACGCCGCGCATCCGGCGCGCCGTGCTCGAGGCCCTGCTCCAGCAACCCGGCTATTTCGCCAGCATCTTTGCCGATGGAGCCCCGGCGTTCAAGCGCCGGGCCTATGCCTGCGCCGTACCGTTCGCGGCTCCGCTGATCCGCAAGGGCAACGGCATCACGGGTGCCGATGCCGTCGAAGACGGCCTTCGCGCAGGCAACGAAGCGCTTGACTTCGTCGTCGCGCGCGGCGCCGCCACCGGCTACCTGTGCGGCAACGCGTTCAGCGTCGCCGATCTCACGGCGGCGTCGACACTGGCGGTGCTGATCCGCCCCGTCGATTCACCGATGTCCTGTCCGCAGCCGGTGGCGCGCCGGACGCGCGAACTGGTGGACCGCTATGCCGATCACCCCGGCGCTGCATGGGTGCGCCGCATGTACGACCAGCATCGGGGCGCGCGCCGTGACTTCGACGGCCCGAGTGCGGACGGTGCGTAAGCGCCGAGCGGATCACCGGTCATTTGCCGCGCTGCGCCGGCGCCTGGTGGTCGCGTCTCGGATGGTTCGTGGCGGCTTTGCCGCCCGCGCGCGCAGTGCCGCAGCCTGCGCCAGCCGAGCCCAGGGCAGCATCAGCGCTGGCGATTCGGTCGTTTCCTCGGGGGCAGACCAGTAGCCAATCGCGACCACCTGCTCCGCCTTGCCGTAGACGAAAGGCCGGCAGCCCGCCGCCTCGAACCGTGGCCGCGTCTCGGCATCGACCTTCAGGTACAGCTGGCCGCCGGCGACGATGGCGATGAAGAGGTCGTCCACGTACAGGCCGTGTCCGCCGAACATCCGCCTCGCCCGCGCGGTGCCGAGCACGCCCAGCAACTCTGCGCAGTAGGTGGCAAAGGCGTCTCGGGTCATGCTCATGGGCCAGTGTAGGGCGGTCCTTCTTGCACAATCGGGCTCCGCCCTGGTCGAGATTCCGTCATGCAGCCTCATATTCCCGATGACGACCGCGCGCGCTTGCGGCAGAAGCTGATCGCCGCCCGTGAGGCCCTGCCTGACCGGCTCGAGCGGGCGGTGCAACTGCAGAGCGTGCTGCGGGCGTGGCTGGTCGGCCGCGGTGTCTCGACCATCGGCGCCTACTGGCCGATCAAGGGTGAGTTCGATCCCTTGCCAGCCCTGTACCGCTGGAGCGAAGGAGCCGGCGAGCCCGATCAGCGCATCATCGGCCTGCCGGTCGCCGACAAGGTCAGCGACTCGCTGCAGTTTCACATGTGGTTCCCGGGCTGCCCGATGGAACCTGACGCCTACAACATCCCGAAACCCAAGGGCACCCCGGCGTTTCGGCCCGAGATGCTGCTGCTGCCCTGCCTCGGCTACGGCCCGGGTGGCGTGCGCATGGGCTACGGTGGCGGCTTCTATCACCGCACGATCGCCGGCCTGTCGCCGCGGCCGCTCGCGGTCGGCGTGGGCTACTCGACCGGCTTCCTGCCGCTGCTGCGCCGGTGCCCGCAGGATCTGCAACTCGACGCGATGCTGACCGAGGACGGCGTGATGTGGCAGCGTCCGTAGCCACTCGAGGTCACGACGAAGAAGGTGCGAGGCCGAGGCGCTTGCACAGCTCGACGGTGAGCGCCGACTGGTTCATCGTGTAGAAGTGGAGCCCCGGCGCGCCGCCGGCGATCAGTCGCTCGCACAACCCGGTCACCACGTCGAGTCCGAATGCGCGGATGGCCGCCGTGTCGTCCACGAAGCCCTCCATCTTCAGCGCCACCCAGCGCGGAATCTCGATGCCGTCGCGGGCCGCGAACTGCGCGATCCTGGAGAAGTTGTGAAACGGCATGATGCCCGGCACCACGGGTACGGTCGCGCCCAGCCTGCGCGTCTGCTCGACGAAGTGGAAATAGGCGTCGGCGTTGAAGAAGAATTGCGTGATCGCCGAATCGGCGCCCGCAGCGACCTTGTCCACGTAGTGACGCAGGTCGCGCGCGACGTAGCGCTGCTCGGGGTGGTACTCCGGATACGCGGCGACCTCGATCTGCCAGTCGGGCCCCTGCGATTCGCGGATGAAGCGCACCAGCTCGGCGGCATGGCGGAACTCGCCTGCGGTGGCGGTGCCGCTGGGCATGTCGCCGCGCAGCGCGACGATGCGGCGGATGCGCTGCGCCCGGTAGGTAGCGAGCGTCTCGCCCAGCCCGGCGCGCGTCGAGCCGACGCACGACAAGTGCGGCGCGGCTTCGAAGCCCGCCGCGGCGATGGCCTGCACCGTGTGAAGCGTCTTCTCGCGCGTCGAGCCGCCAGCGCCGTAGGTAACGCTGAAGAACTCGGGCCTCATCGCGCCGAGCTGCTGCACCACGTCCTTGAGCTTCTCGTCGCCGCCCGGCGTGTTCGGCGGGAAGAACTCGAAGCTGATCGGCAACTTGCCGCTTGTCGATGCATTCATAATTTCTCCACGGCGCGGGACCGCACCCCCGGTTCGGCCCCGGCCCAGACGAAGAACTCGGCGTTGCCGTCGCCACCCGTGACCGTGCTGGCGAAATAGTCGCGCACGCTCCAGCGCACTCCGGCGCAGGCCTCGCCGAAGATCGCCTCGACACGCGCAAGCTGCGTTGCATCGCGCACCAGCCCGCCCTTGCCGACATGGGCACGCCCGACCTCGAACTGCGGCTTGGCGAGCAGCAGCGCGTCGCCGCGCGGATTCAGCCACGGCGCCAGGTGCGCCAGCGCCCCCGCGAGCGAGATGAACGACAGGTCGGCCACGATCAAGTCGAAACCCCCCGGTGGAGCGTGGGTCACCAGCGCCGAGCCGGGAAGTTCACGCACATGCAGGCCCTCGAGTGCCACCACGCGCGAATCGCCGCGCAGCCGCTCGTGCAGCTGGTCATGACCGACATCGAAGCCGACCACCCTTGCCGCACCGTGGGCGAGCAACACGTCGCTGAAGCCGCCCGTGCCCTGCCCGGCGTCGAGGCAGACACGGTTCGTCACGTCCAGCCCGACACGGGCCACTGCAGCGTCGAGCTTGAGCCCGCCACGCGACGCCCAACGCAGCTCGGCGCCGTCGGTGACGCGCAGCAGGGCATCAGGCGCAAGATCCTCGCCGGCCTTGGCGCAGACGGCCCAGCCCTGAGGGCCATGCCACTGCACCGCCCCGCAAGCGATCAGTCGCTGGCCGGCAGAGCGCGTCGGCACAAGACCCTTGGCGAGCAGCAACTGGTCGGCACGCATCGCGAAGCCGCACACTTGGCGGGACTCAGTAGCGATACGAGTCGGGCTTGTACGGGCCCTGCTTCGGCACGCCGATGTAGGCAGCCTGCTCGTCGCTGAGCTCGCTCAGCATCGCACCGACCTTCTTCAGGTGCAGCCGCGCCACCTTCTCGTCGAGGTGCTTGGGCAGCACGTAGACCTTGCCCACGTCGTAGGCGTCGGCATGGGTAAATAGTTCGATCTGCGCGATCGTCTGGTTGGCGAAGCTCGACGACATCACGAAGCTCGGGTGTCCGGTACCGCAGCCCAGGTTCACCAGCCGCCCCTTGGCGAGCAGGATGATGCGCTTGCCGTCGGGGAAGATCACGTGATCGACCTGCGGCTTGATCTCCTCCCACGTGCACTTCGCCAGCGACGCGACGTCGATCTCATTGTCGAAATGGCCGATGTTGCAAACGATCGCCTGGTCCTTCATTGCCGCCATGTGGGTGTTGGTGATGACGTTCTTGTTGCCGGTGGCGGAAACGAAGATGTCGGCCTTGTCGGCGGCGTACTCCATCGTCACGACCTTGTAGCCTTCCATCGCCGCCTGCAGCGCGTTGATGGGGTCGATCTCGGTCACCCAGACCTGCGCCGACAGTGCGCGCAGCGCCTGCGCCGAGCCCTTGCCCACATCGCCGTAGCCCGCGACCAGGGCCACCTTGCCGGCGACCATCACGTCGGTCGCGCGCTTGATGGCGTCGACCAGCGATTCGCGGCAACCGTAGAGGTTGTCGAACTTGCTCTTCGTGACGCTGTCGTTCACGTTGATGGCGCGGAACAGCAGCGTGCCCTTGAGCGACATCTCCTTTAGACGGTGCACGCCGGTCGTCGTCTCCTCGGTCACGCCGATGATCTGCGCGCTCTTGCGGCTGTACCAGGTCGCATCGACCGATAGCCTGGCCTTGATCGCCGCGAAAAGGCAGGTCTCCTCCTCGCTCGTCGGCCTGTCGAGCAGCGAGGCATCCTTCTCGGCACGTCTTCCAAGGTGCATCAGCAGGGTGGCGTCACCACCGTCGTCGAGGATCATGTTGGGGCCTTCGCCCTCGCTCCCCTTGGCCGCGAATTCGAAGATGTGGTGCGTGTAGTCCCAGTAGTCGGTGAGCGATTCGCCCTTGTAGGCGAACACCGGCGTGCCCTTGACCGCGAGCGCGGCAGCGGCGTGATCCTGCGTCGAGAAGATGTTGCACGAGGCCCAGCGCACCTGCGCGCCCAGCGCCTGCAGCGTTTCGACCAGCACCGCGGTCTGGATCGTCATGTGCAGCGAGCCGGCGATGCGCGCGCCCTTGAGCGGCTGCGACTTCGCGAATTCCTCGCGGATGGCCATCAGGCCGGGCATCTCGGTTTCGGCGATGCGGATTTCCTTGCGGCCCCAGTCGGCGAGCGTGAGATCGGCTACGACGTGATCGGCTGCGGGTTTGAGGACAGCGTTCATGGGCTTCTCCGGTTCAGTGGGCGGGCACCACGGGCCGGGGCGACGCTGCCAGGGGAGCTGGCTCGCCGCACCGTACAGTGGGGACGAGCGCGGTTTCGCTAAGTTTCCGAGCCTGGGACACACGCCGCAGTGATGCGGGGGTCTCGCAGCGCTCCTCGGAACCGGGCGGATTATAGCGAGCCGCGACGCAGATCCGGCTCCGTCATCAGGGCGCCGCAGCGGGGACTGGCCCGCACTACGCAGAACCGTTGGCGGGCATGAAATCGTCGGCCCGATCGTGCGCCAGTGCAGCCCGGCCGACGAGCAGCGGGTCGAGCGCGCCGATGCCCGCAAGATCCTTGTTGGTGTAGGACAACCGGTGCAAGACGTAGCGCAACGCATTGAGGCGCGCGCGCTTCTTGCAGTCCGACTTGACCACCGTCCACGGTGCGTCCGCGGTGTCGGTGTGCATGAACATCGCCTCCTTGGCGCGGGTGTAGTCGTCCCAGCGGTCGAGCGAGGCGAGGTCGATCGGGCTCAGTTTCCACTGCTTGAGCGGATGGGTGCGGCGCTCCTTGAAGCGGCGGCGCTGCTCCTCGCGGCTGACCGAGAACCACAGCTTGATCAGGTGCACGCCGCTGCGCACGAGGTGGCGCTCGAACTCCGGCGTCTGGCGCATGAACTCGAGGTATTCGTCGTCGCTGCAAAAGCCCATCACCCTCTCGACGCCGGCGCGGTTATACCAGCTGCGATCGAACAGCACGATCTCGCCGCGGGTCGGCAGGTGTTGCGCGTAGCGCTGGAAATACCACTGGCCGCGCTCGATCTCGGAAGGCTTCTCCAGCGCCACCACGCGCGCGCCGCGTGGGTTGAGGTGCTCCATCACGCGCTTGATGGTGCCGCCCTTGCCGGCGGCGTCGCGTCCCTCGAAGAGGATCACCACGCGCTGCCCGCTCTCCTTCACCCAGGCTTGAAGCTTGAGCAACTCCACCTGCAGGCGGTACTTCTGCTTCTCGTAGCTCTTGCGCGAGAGCAGGTTCTTGTACGGGTAGCCGCCTTCGCGCCAGGTTGCCGACAGCTCGATGTCCGGGTCTCGGGGGCCGGGTGCCAGCTCGGTCTCGCGCTTGAACAGCGCGTGTCGCAGTGCCTGTGCATCGTCGGGCGATGCCCCGGCGATCACCGCCTGCAGTTGTTGCATGACGTCGTGACCATCGCCTCCGCGCGCATGCGCGAGCACGTCGCGCATCGCGGCCGCCTGGGCCTCCTGCGCGGCCAGCGTGGCCTCCTTCACCACATGGCGCTCGATGCTGCGCGCGCCCAGCCGCGGCGCGATGTCGCCGGCCTCGGCCGGCCGGGCTGTGTTTCGCGGCCGCGCCGGTGTCGTGACGGCACGTCGCTTGGGCGCACCCTTTCCGGCCGTGCCGGCCTGGGAGGAAACGGCTTTGCTGGTCATCGATGAAGGATCCTTGGAATCGGCGTTGCTTTGCACGTGCATTATGAGAGCTTGCTCGCGCCTGGGCATGACTCGCTTCAGCCTCGGCGAGGTCGTCGCCAGCGCCATGCGAGACTGTGACGATGTCCGGCCTCCGAATGAAACCCGTCGCTGCGCTCGAAGCGCGCCGGCTGCGCCGCGTGCGCGGCGTGCTGACCGACATCGACGACACCTTGACGAGCGATGGCGCCATCGAGCCGGCCGCGCTGGCTGCACTGCACCGGCTGCATGCGAGCCGCCTGCCGGTGATCGCGATCACCGGCAGGCCGGCCGGATGGAGCGAGCCTTTCGCCACGCAGTGGCCGGTGCAGGCGATCGTGGCCGAGAACGGCGGCGTGATGCTGCGCCCCGGGCCCTGCGGGCTGCAGCACGAGTTCGCGCAGGGCGAGACCGAGCGAGCGCGCAACGCGGAACGCCTGCAGGCCTGCGCCGCCGCCGTGCTGCGCGAGGTACCGGGCGCACAAGTGGCGGCCGACAGCGCCGGGCGCCTGACCGACATCGCGATCGACCACAGTGAATTCACGCACCTGGGCGCCACGCAGATCGAGCAGGTGGTGGCGCTCATGCGCCGCCACGGACTGAACGCCACGGTGAGTTCGATCCACGTCAACGGCTGGATCGGCGAACACACCAAGTGGACGGCCGCACAATGGGCCGTGCAGCGCTGCACCGGCGCGGCGCTTGCCGCCGAGGAGTGGATCTATGTCGGCGACTCGACGAACGACCAGCTGATGTTCGAGCGCATCCCGCTCTCGGTGGCCGTGGCCAACATTGCGCGCTTCGTGCCGCAGCTCGAAGTGCTTCCCGCCTATGTGACGCGCGGCGAGCGCGGCACAGGCTTCGCCGAACTGGCGGATGCGCTGCTCGCGGCGCGCGCAGCCGCACGGGCCCGCCGGGTCGCGCCAAGGGTGCACCATTGATCCGTGACGCCGCGACCACGCTGCGCGCGGCCGCCGGGCTCGCGCTGGCCGCGGCCGTCTCGCTCGGACTGGCGCGGTTCTCGTATGCGCTGCTTCTGCCGCCGATGCGCGCCGACCTCGGCTGGAGCTATCTCACCGCAGGGGCGATGAACACCGTCAATGCCGCAGGCTATCTGATCGGTGCGCTGCTCGCCCCGCGCTGGCTGGCGCGGCACGACGCGCGCGCGCTGCTGCTGGCCGGCAGCGCGGCCACCGCGTTGCTCCTCGCCGCGCACGGCGCGGTGCGTGGCGAGGCGGCGCTGTTCACGCTGCGGCTTCTCTCGGGCGTGGCCAGCGCGGCGGTGTTCATCTCCGGGGGTCTGCTTGCCGCGCGTTTGGGCTTCGGCGCGTCCATCGGCTCGGCGAGCACTGCAACCGTGTCGCCCGGGCTCGTGCTGGGCATCTACTACAGCGGCACCGGCGCGGGCATCGTCGCCTCGGCGGCGATTGTTCCCGCCGCCACCGCCCTGCCTGTGGCACATGCCTGGCAATGGGCCTGGCTCGCGCTGGCGGCCGCGGCGTTGCTCGCCACGGCCGTGATGACGCGCGCGACGCGCCGGATCGCGTCCTCGGATCCCGCCGCCGGATCGGGTGCGAAGTTCCGCTGGCATCGATTCGCGTTCGGTCTGGCCGGCTACATGATGTTCGGCCTCGGCTACATCGGCTACATGACCTTCGTCGTTACGTTGCTGCGCGAGCAGGGCCTCTCCAGCGCGCAGATCGTTGGCTTCTACATGCTCCTCGGCGCCGGCGTGGTCGCGTCGTCCTGGATCTGGGCCGGGATGTTGCAGCGATTCCGCGGCGGCGAGTCGCTCGCCTTGCTGAACGCGCTGCTCGCGTTGGCGACGCTGCTGCCCGTGTTGAGCGCGCACCCCGCCACGGTGTTCGCGTCAGGAGCGTTGTTCGGCGCGGTGTTCCTGTCGCTCGTCGCGTCGACCACGGCCCTGGTGCGGCACAATCTGCCTCCGTCGGCCTGGCCGGGCGGCATCGCCGCGTTCACGATCGTCTTCGCGGCGGGACAGATCGTCGGGCCGAGCGCGGTCGGCTGGCTTGCCGATGGCCCGGGTGGCCTCGCCCGTGGGTTCGTCTGCTCGGCGGCGGTGCTCGCGCTGGGTTCGCTCCTGGCATGGCGGCAGAAGCCGTTGCCTGCGGCCTGATCACGGCCCGCGCAGGCGTTGCAGTGCGCACGCTCAGCCCGCCAGTCCGAGGAAGCGCTTCATGCGATCGAGTTCGGCCTCGAGCTCGCGCCGGAACGCCGCCTCTCGCGGCGCGCGCCCAGCGACGTAGCCGGGCTCCGCAATGAGCCGCCCGCTGTCGACCGACAGGTTGCCCCAGCCGATCACCCGGTCGCGCCACAAGAGCGGCAGCGCGTAGTAGCCGCGCACGCGTTGCGGCGCGGGCGTGTAGGCCTCGAAACGGTAGGCCCAGCCCCAGAAGATCTCGAAGCGGCGGCGGTCCCACACCACCGGGTCGAACGGCGCAAGCAGGCGCGCGACATCGTCCGCTGCGTGGCGCCTGGACGCCGGGTTCTCACCTTCGGGCCAGAACCACTCCACGCCATCGACGCGCGCCCGCTGCAGCCGCAGCTTCGCGCGCGCCAGTGCGGCGCGCCGGTCATCGGCCCACTGCGGGGCGGCGCAGCGCAGCCGGCTGACCAGTTCGTTCAGTGAGCGCATCGGCAGCGGTGCGTACTTGCGCACGACCACATCGACGAGCGCATCCAGTGCTGCCGTCGGATCGGCAGCCGGCGCTTCGCGCGCCGCGTACAGCCGCACGCCGCCCTCGCGCCCGGCGATGCGCACGAGACCGCGGTAGTGCATGCCGTCGAGCAACTGCGTGCTCGCATTGCTCGAACCACCGAACCAGTTCTTCACCTTGCCGCGCGAGAACTCCGCATCCACCTCCCGCGGATGCACCTTGCCACGCTCGCGCACGAACTCGAGCACCGCGTGGGCCTGCGCCCAGCGTGCCTGGGTCCACGCGGTCTGCGGCTCGCGCGGGTGCATCAGCGCGTGCGTCGCGCGCGGCAGGAAGCCGTAGTTGACGAAGTAGTCCTCCTCCACATCGAGCCTCGGGTAGCGGCGCTCGAGGTCGCCAGCGCGGTAGTCCTTGACGCGGTGGCGCAGCGTCAGGTCCTGCGCCCGCGCCGGGGCGCGGATCGGGTCGGCCTGCACGAAGCCGAGCTTGCCGATCGCACGCGCGAGCGTGGTCGGCGCGAACAGGGTGCGGGCAACGGCGTAGCGGCGCAGGGCCTGAAGGTCGATCGTCATGGGCGCATCATGCCCAACGAGCCCCGCACCTTCGCGCGACATGATCCAGATCGTCCGTCGATGCCGCAACGAGGCCAGAATGGCGGCTCTGGTTCCCCGCAACCTCAGGAGAGTAGCATGATTCGACCCGCAGCCTTCAGTGGCGCCGCCTTCGTCCTTTCCATGGTCGCCTTCGCTGCCGGCGCGCAGACCGGCACCGTCAAGCCGCCGCAGGCCCAGGCCTGGATCGACGTGGCCACCTTCAGCGGCATGGGCATGCCGATGGGTGGCATGTCCGGCGCCGGCGGCAACCCGATGTCGGCGCTGGGCGGGTTGTTCGGAGGCGGCGGCGCGAAGAACAGCTTCGGCCACACGCAGCAAATGTCGGCCGGGCGCTGGGTCGACGTGACCCTCTACAGCCGCGACAACCCGTCGCTTGCCGAGGCGCAGCAGGCCGTGCCGGCCGGCTTCATGAGCCCGGCGCTGAAGCTGCAGGCGCCAAAAGACGTGAAACCGCCCCCGCGCGAGGCCGACGACAGCATCGTCGAACCCGAATACGAGAAGCCCCGGGGCCGGCTGCTGCTGTACTGGGGTTGTGGCGCCACGATACGCGCTGGGCAGCCCAAGGTGCTCGACATGGCGAGCGCGACCGCGGCCGACCTGGCGAAGTTCTTCGTCTCGCGTCGCGCGACGCAGCGCGGCACCCACAGTGCCACGGGCCGGCCGGTCTGGCCGAGCCTGGCCGATGCGCGCATGGTGCCGGACGGCGCCTCGCTGGTCGGCGAGCATGCCTTCAGCGGCGCGGGTGTGCCCGAGGGCTTTCGCTTCCAGATTCCGGCCGCGCAGGACCTGATGCCGCCATTGCAGGTGAACCAGAGCGACCAGGCCGGCGCGACCACGCTCAGCTGGGGCGCCCTGCCGACGGCACGCGCCTATTTCGCGGCCGGCATGGGGGCCGCGAAGCGGGAGGAGATGGTGATCTGGACCTCGAGCGAGCTGCCCGACATCGGCTTCGGGCTGATGGACTATCAGACCAACAGCGCCGTCGATCGTTGGCTGCGCGAAGCCGTGCTGCTCGGGCCGACCACCACGCAATGCACGGTGCCCAAGGGCGTGTTCCCGGGTGAGGGCGCGATGCTGCGCCTGATCGCCTACGGCAGCGAGTTGAACCTGGTGCACCCGCCGCGCCCGGCCGACCCGAAGGCGAACTGGGAGCCGGTGTGGGCGGCGAAGATACGCGTCAAATCGGTCGCCAGCCTGATGCTGGGCGTGCCGGCGATGAGCGAGCCGCGGACGAGCGACAAGTCGAGTGACGCGCCGGCCGGCCAGCCCGACACGACCGAGAAGACACCGAAGCCGCTCGATCTGCTGAGAGGCATCCTCGGGCGCTGAGCCGCCGCGCATGGGCAGATCGGCTCGGCGCGTACGATGACCGCATGCCCGCCAAACTCGAAGCCTTCTCGCAAAGCTACGCCGAAGCGCGCGGCAAGTTCCTCGGCGCCGCGCGCGACGCCGGCATGGCGCTCGTGTCGTATCCACTGGACCTGCCCGGGCGCGACGGCGAGACGTTGGCCGTCGATGCAGCCTGGCAGGGCCCGCGCGATGCGACGCGTCTGCTCATGCTCAGCAGCGGCTGCCATGGCGCGGAGGGCTACTGCGGCTCGGGCGCGCAGGTGGCGCTGTTGCGCGACGCAGCCTGGTGCGATCGGGTCTTGCGCAGCGGCGTGGCGGTGCTCTACGTGCACGCACTCAACCCCTACGGCTTCTCGCACACCCGCCGTGTCACGCAGGAGAACGTCGACCTGAACCGCAACTTCCTGCCCTCAGATCGCGCACTGCCACGCAACCCCGCGTATGTCGAACTGCACCCCCTGCTGCTGCCGCCCACCTGGCCCCCGACGCTCGCCAACCGGGCCGCAATTGCCTGGCTGATCGTCTCGCGCGGCCTGCGCAACCTGCAGACCGCCATCTCCGGCGGCCAGTACGAGCGCGCCGACGGGCTGTTCTTCGGCGGCACCGAGCCGACCTGGAGTCACCGCACGCTGCTGCGGCTGCTGCGTGAGCACATGGTCGGCGTGCTGCAACTCGCCTGGATCGACCTGCACACCGGGCTCGGCCGCAGCGGCCGCTGCGAGCGCATGCACATGGGCCGGCCCGACGACACGGCCGGGTACGCGCGCGCCAACGGCTGGTGGGGCGGCAGCACGCCGCTGACGCGCGTGGGCAGCAAGGCTTCGGTCTCTGCCGACCTGAGCGGCCTGATCTGGAACGCCGCGCTGCGCGAATGCCCGCAAGCCGAGATGACCGGCATCTACATGGAGTTCGGCACCCGGCCGCTGCTCGAAGTGCTGCACGCGCTGCGCGGCGCCCACTGGCTGCAACTGCACCCCGAAGCGCCCGCCGAGCAGGCGGCGGCAATCAAGCGGCGCCTGCGCGATGCGTTCTACGAAGACACGCCGCGGTGGAAGCAGGCCGTGCTGGCCGAGGTGCGGCAGGCGGCGGGGCAGGCGATCGACGGGCTGGCGCCTTGACGCGGCCAGTCCAGCCCTGCCATTCACACCAGTGCTGCGCGGCGCTTACGGCCATGCAAGTTCGCGGCGTACCGCGAATTCGTCGGTACGTGGGCTTCGGCCGGGCCTGCGGCCCTTGACTTCACTGCGCGAAGTCAGCCTGCGCCGAAGAACGGCCACGCCGCAGCTGCGGCGGCAGAGACTATAGCCCTGCCAGATCGCGGAGTACCGCGACCTTGTCCGTTCTCTCCCACGTGAACTCGGGTTCTTCGCGGCCGAAGTGGCCGTAGGCGGCGGTCTTCTCGTAGATCGGGCGCAGCAGGTCGAGCATCTGGATGATGCCTTTGGGGCGCAGGTCGAACACTTCGCCCACGATCGCAGCGATGCGCTCGTCGCTGATGACGCCGGTGCTTTCGGTGTAGACCGTGACGTTCATCGGTTTCGCCACGCCGATCGCGTAGGCGACCTGGATCTGGCACTGGCGGGCGATGCCGGCGGCGACGATGTTCTTCGCCACGTAGCGCGCGGCATAGGCGGCCGAGCGGTCGACCTTGCTCGGATCCTTGCCGCTGAACGCCCCGCCGCCATGCGGGCAGGCACCGCCATAGGTGTCGACGATGATCTTGCGCCCGGTCAAGCCGCAGTCGCCCTGCGGTCCGCCGACGACGAAACGCCCTGTCGGGTTGATTAGGTACTTGGTGTTCTCGGTCAGCCAGGCCTTCGGTAGCACGGGTTTGATGAGCTCTTCGCGAATCGCTTCGTAGAAGGCGTCGGTCATGCGGTTGCCGAGGCTCATCTCGGGCGAGTGCTGGCTCGACAACACCACGGTGTCGATCGAGTGCGGCTTGCCGTCGACGTAGCGCATCGTCACCTGGCTCTTCGCGTCCGGACGCAGGAACGGCAGGCGGCCGTCCTTGCGCAACTGCGCCTGGCGCTCGACGAGCCGGTGCGCGTAGTAGATCGGCGCCGGCATCAGCTCGGGCGTCTCGTCGCAGGCGTAGCCGAACATCAGGCCCTGGTCGCCGGCACCGGTGTTGAGGTGGTCGTCGCTCGCATGGTCGACACCTTGCGCGATGTCGTTGCTCTGCTTGTCGTAGGCGACGAGCACCGCGCAGCCCTTGTAGTCGATGCCGTACTCGGTGTTGTCGTAGCCGATGCGCTTGATGACGTCGCGCGCGACCTGGATGTAGTCGACATGCGCGTTGGTCGTGATCTCGCCGGCCAGCACGACGAGGCCGGTGTTCGTCAGCGTCTCGGCCGCAACGCGTGAGCGTGGGTCCTGCGTGAAGATCGCGTCGAGAATCGCGTCCGAGATCTGGTCGGCGACCTTGTCGGGGTGGCCTTCGGAAACGGATTCGGATGTGAAGAGAAAGTCGTTCGCCACTCTTAAACTCCTGTCAGGTTGCAGATCGCGTTGCCGGTCTGTGCCCTTCGGAGGAGCGGCGAACGCTTTAGCAGGATTTCTTGAGCTGCTTTCGCAGCCCGGCAGGTGCTGCGCTGGCAACCCCTGCATCGCCCCGCAAGTAGTTCATAACTCGGCGATGGAGCCATTATAGGAAACATGCTGAGAGTCGTTCGCTGGCTGTCCCGCCGGCCGCTGTGGCTTCTTCACGCAATGGGGGCCTTCGTCGGCTGGCTCACCTATGCCCTTTCGCCAACGTACCGGCGGCGCTTCGCGGCCAACGCGCGCCTGGCCGGCGCGTCGAAAGGCGCGGCGCGCAGGGCCATCGCCGATGCTGGCCGGGCGCTGCTGGAATTGCCCTACCTCTGGCTGCGCCCGCCGGGGGCGAAGCTGTCGCCGCCGGCGCGCTGGGAAGGCGCAACGCTGATCGACGACGCGCATGCCCGCGGGCGGGGGATCGTCTTCCTGACGCCGCACCTGGGCAGCTTCGAGGTGACGGCCCAGGCCTACGCCGAACGCTGCGCCGCTGCGCACGGACCGATCACCGTGCTCTACCGGCCGGCGCGCAAGCCCTGGCTGCGCGAACTGGTGGACACGGCCCGTGCCCGCCCGGGCCTGGCCACGGCGCCGGCCACGCTGGCCGGCGTGCGGCAGATGATCCGCGCGCTTCGCCGCGGCGAAGCGGTCGGCCTGCTGCCTGACCAAGTGCCGCCCGCAGGTCTGGGCGTGTGGGCACCGTTCTTCGGCAAGCCGGCGTACACGATGACGCTCGCGGCCCGGCTGGTGCAGCAGACCGGCGCCACGCTGCTGCTCGCCTGGGGCGAGCGCCTGCCGCACGGGGCGGGCTACGTGGTTCGCGTATCGGCGCCGGCGGAGGCGCTGCCGACCGAACATGCCGCATCGCCCGTCACCCAGATCGCGTGCGCCAGTATCGTCAACCGGGCCATGGAGACGCTGATTCGGCAATGCCCGCAGCAATACCTGTGGGGCTACAACCGCTACAAGACGCCCCGCGACGTGGTCGATCCGCGCGCCGACGGCTGAATGGCGCCCGGGGACGCCGATCGAGCCATACACTGCGCACCGTAGCACGCGAACAGGAGTCTCGAGCATGAAGGCCATCTGGAACGGTACCGTCGTCGCCGAGAGCGACGACGTCGTGGTCGTCGAAGGCGATCACTACTTCCCGGCGGCATCGTTGAGGAAGGAGTACGCCTTGCCCAGCAATACCAGGACGATGTGCTCGTGGAAGGGTCAGGCAAGCTACTGGACCTTGTTCGTCGATGGCGACGCGAAGCCCGACGCGGTCTGCTTCTACCCCGATCCCAAGGAAGCGGCAGGCTCGATCCGGGGGCGCGTCGTCTTCGGACAGGGCGTCGAAATCACCGAGTAACGATGGACTTCATGCGTCGCTCGCGGTAGCCAGGCGACTACCTGCCCAGGCACGCTGCACTGCTACACTCGCGCCGGCCTTCCGCGGCGTCGCCTGCGAACCGGAAACGGCCCCGCAAGGCGTTGATTTCCGAGAGAATCTCTTCACGATGATCCACCGTGTGCTCGCCTTCTTCATGGTCCTGTGCCTGGGCATCGCTGCCTTGCCGGCGACGGCGCAGGTACAGCGCAACTTCCCCGCCGACGCACTGCGCGGCGCGCTCGTCGTCGGCAACACACCCGAGATCACGCTCAACGGCCAGCCGGCGCGCCTTGCGCCGGGCGCGCGAATCCGTGGCCAGAACAACATGCTGACGATGTCCGGCTCGCTCGCCGGGCAGCGTCTGCTCGTGCACTACACCTTCGACATGAACGGCCACGTCAAGGACGTGTGGATCCTGACCCCCGAGGAAGCGAGCAAGAAGCCCTGGCCGAGCACGCCACAGGAAGCCGCGCGCTGGGAATTCGACGCGGCCAAGCAGACCTGGACACGCAAGTGACGACGGCGACCCGCAAGGTCTTCATCAAGACCTTCGGCTGCCAGATGAACGAGTACGACTCGGGCAAGATGGCCGACGTGCTCGCCTCCGCGCAAGGCTACACGCCCACGACCGATGTCGAGGACGCCGACCTGATCCTGTTCAACACCTGCTCGGTGCGCGAGAAGGCGCAGGAGAAGGTGTTCAGCGACCTCGGCCGCGTCAAGCACCTGAAGGCCCGGGGCGTGCTGATCGGCGTCGGCGGCTGCGTGGCCAGCCAGGAAGGCGCGGCGATCATCGAGCGGGCGCCCTACGTCGACGTGGTCTTCGGTCCGCAGACGTTGCACCGCCTGCCCGAACTGCTCGCGCGGCGCGCGCAGCAGCGGCGACCGCAGGTGGACATCAGCTTTCCCGAGATCGAGAAGTTCGACCACCTGGCGCCCGCGCACGTGGATGGCGCGACCGCCTTCGTCTCGATCATGGAAGGCTGCTCGAAGTACTGCAGCTACTGCGTGGTGCCCTACACGCGAGGCGAGGAAGTGTCGCGCCCACTCGACGACGTGCTGGCCGAGGTGGCCGGCCTGGCGGCGCAGGGCGTCAAGGAAGTCACGCTGCTCGGGCAGAACGTCAATGCCTATCGCGGAAGGATGGGCAGTTCAGCCGAGTTCGCCGACTTCGCGCTGCTGATCGAACTCGTGGCGGCCGTTCCCGGCATCGCGCGCATCCGCTACACGACGAGCCACCCGAACGAATTCACGCAGCGGCTGATCGACGTCTACGCCCGGGTGCCGCAACTCGTGAACCACCTGCATCTGCCAGTGCAGCATGGCAGCGACCGCATGCTGTCGGCGATGAAGCGCGGCTACACGGTGCTCGAGTACAAGAGCATCGTTCGCAGGCTGCGCGCGGTGCGGCCCTCCATGCGGATCGGCAGCGACTTCATCGTCGGCTTCCCGGGCGAAACCGGCGATGATTTCGCGAAGACGATGAAACTGATCGACGAGATCGGTTTCGACGCGAGCTTCAGTTTCGTCTTCAGCCCCCGGCCCGGCACGCCGGCCGCCGCACTGGCCGACGACACGCCGCAGGCGGTGAAGCTCGGTCGGCTGCAGCAGCTTCAGGCGGCCATCGATGGCAACGCAACGCGGATCGGCGAGTCGCTCGTCGGCACGGTGCAGTGCGTCCTGCTGGAAGGGCGCTCGCGCAAGGACGCGAGCGAGCTGATGGGGCGCACCGAGTGCAACCGCGCCGTCAATCTTCCTGCTCCGCCGCGGCTGGTCGGCCAACTTGCCGACGTCATGATCACCGAGGCACGCGCGCACTCGTTGCGCGGCCAGCTCGACGTCGCTGCGGCGTGAAGCCGCGTCGGCGCCGCGCCCTCAAACTCCCCTGAGCAGGCGATAGCGCGCGATCAGCGCGTTCGTCGAGCTGTCGTGCGCGAGCGCTGCGGCGTCGCCGCCGAGCTCGGCCACGATGCGATCGGCCAGCGCCTTGCCGAGCTCGACGCCCCATTGGTCGAACGGGTCGATGCTCCAGATCGCCCCCTGTGTGAACACGCTGTGCTCGTACAGCGCGACGAGCCTGCCCAGCGCGGCCGGCGTCAGCTTCTCGAGCAGCAGCGTGTTGGACGGCCGGTTGCCTTCGAACGTCCGGTGCGGCATGAGCGCGGCGGGTGTGCCTTCGGCCTCGACCTCTTCGGCCGTCTTGCCGAACGCCAGCGCCTCGCCCTGCGCGAAGACGTTGGCGAGCAGCAGGTCGTGGTGCCGGGTCAGCGGGTTCAGTGACTGGCCAAAGGCAATGAAGTCGCACGGTACGAGCCGCGTGCCCTGGTGGATCAACTGGTAGAACGAGTGCTGGCCGTTTGTGCCCGGCTCGCCCCAGTAGATCGGGGCGGTGTCGCAGCCCACCGCTGCACCATCCAGCCGCACGCGCTTGCCGTTGCTCTCCATCGCCAGCTGCTGCAGGTACGCCGGAAAGCGCTTGAGGTATTGCTCGTAGGGCAGCACCGCGACGGTCTGCGCACCGAGGAAGTTGCTGTTCCACACCGCCAGCAGCCCCATCAGGACGGGCAAGTTGCGCTCGAAAGGCGCGCTGCGGAAATGCTCGTCCATCTCGCGAAAGCCGGCGAGCATCGCGCGGAAATTTTCCGGGCCGATGGCGATCATCGTCGACAGCCCAATCGCCGAGCCCATCGAATAGCGTCCGCCGACCCAGTCCCAGAAGCCGAACATGTTGTCAGTGGCGATACCGAAGGCGGACACCTCCGCCGCATTCGTCGACACGGCGACGAAGTGCCTGGCCACCGCGCTCTCCTCGCCGCCGAGTCCGGCCAGCAGCCAGTCGCGCGCGGTGCGCGCGTTGGTCATCGTCTCCAGCGTGGTGAAAGTCTTCGATGCGACGATGAACAGCGTCTCCGCGGGGTCGAGCTCGCGCGTCGCCTCGACGAAGTCCGTGCTATCGATGTTCGAGACGAAGCGGAACACCATGTCGCGCGCGCTGTAGTAGCGCAGTGCCTCGTAGGCCATCACCGGCCCGAGGTCGGAACCTCCGATGCCGATGTTCACGACATTACGGATGCACTTGCCGGTGTAGCCCGTCCAGGCACCGCTATGAATCCGATAGGCGAAGTCGGACATGCGATCCAGCACCTCGTGCACCGCAGGCACGACGTTCACGCCGTCGAAGAGGATCGCTGTACCCCGCGCCGCGCGCAGCGCGACGTGCAGCGCAGCGCGGTTCTCGGAGACGTTGATGCGGTCGCCGCGGAACATGGCGTCGATGCGCTCGCGCAGGCCCGCTTGCGCGGCCAGCGCAAGCAGCAGGCGGATCGTCGTATCGGTGATTCGATTCTTCGAGTAGTCGAGGTAGATCCCGGCCGCCTCGAGGGCGAGCCGCTCGCCGCGACCCGGATCGGCCGCAAAGAGCTGGCGCAGGTGCAGCGACTCCAGCTGGCGATGGTGGGCCTGCAGCGCCTGCCAGGCGGCGCCCTGGGTGAGGGAGAGACTTTCCGGGTGGTTCATGCGATCAATCCTATCGTCTTCGACGCCACCCGGTGCAACCCGGCGTACGATGCGGGTCGATCGAACCACAGGGGAGAAGGCGCGTGAAGAGAATTGTGTGGGCAGCGTTGCTGGTGCTCGCCAGCGGGCAAGCGGCGGCCGACTGGGTGAACATCGGCAGCGACGCGAACGCGGAGTTGTTCGTCGACCGCAGCACCATCGCCCGCAGCGGCGACATGGTGACGATGTGGAGCGTGAGCGACTTGAAGATGCCCCACTCGGCGAACGGCGCCACCTACCTGTCGCTCAAGCGCCAGGACGAGTTCGACTGCGCGGCCTCTCGCGTACGCGGCCTGCAGATCTCGGCCCATCCGCAAGCCCTGGGCGAGGGTCAGGCCGTGGCCTCCGAGAAGGGATCAGGCGCGTGGATGCCGGTCACGCCGGAGTCGATCGGCGAGAAGCTCTGGAAGGTGGCCTGCGGGAAGGAGTAGCGAGCAGCTGCCTGCCGCAGCGCGCCGTCGAGATCGGGTTGACGGCACCGTTCCGACGACTCGCTTGGGCCCGCCCATTGGCCAGCGATCGGTGCTGGGTCAGTCCGATTCCTTGATCAAGCGCCCGCTCGCCTGCTGGATCGGCCGCGCGTTCATCGGGTACAGACGGGCGAAGATGCCGATCTGCTCCGGCGAGACCGGCACCGGCTGGCGCATCACCATCCACAGCACGCCTTCGGTGCAGGGCGGCGTCGTCAGCGAACCCATGTAGGTGAAGTAGCTGCGATCCTCGGGCAGCAGGGCGTTGAGGTCCAGGCTCGTTCTGGCGGCAACGTCCTCGCTCCGGTCGAGCGGCAGGTTGTTCCACACCGCCTGCACGATCGGATGGGCGCGGCCTGGCTCGAGCAGCACGGCAACCACCGCCAGGCGGCCGTCTTCGGCCCTGTGCACGAGGTGGGTGACCAACGCGAACTGGCGGCCGTCGACGCGCTCCTCCGAGGGGCGATGGAAGTGGAACTGCACCAGCTCGTAGCGCCGCCCGAGCACGGTTATCGAGTTGCCCGCCTCGACGTCGACCTGCACCGTGTAGCCGTTGTCGATGACGCGAAAAGCGCTGGCACGGTAGTCGAACTGCACCGGGTCGAGCTGCACCTTGATACCGTCGCGGATGTCGATCGGGCTTTGCCGCTTGCCGCTGGTGCAGGTGGCGAACTCGGGCTTGAGCTGACCCCAGTGCGCGGGGCCACCCGGTCCCTGGTAGTCCCAACGGGGCACCTCGCCGGACGCATGCGTATCGGCGCGGCGCTCGCGCTGCGCTGATCCGGACGGCGCGCTGGTACCGGCGGCGGGCGTGGCGGGACCGGTACCGCCGCCACGGTTCACGACGCGAACAAGGCCGGGGTCGGAACCGTCGACCTTGCCGCCGCTGAGCTTCTGGGCCAGGCGCTCGCGCAGCCGCTCCATCGGGTCCTGGAACCCCTTGCGGGCCGGAACCGCCGCCGAACCTTCGGCAGCGGCCGAGGCGGCCGCTGCCGGCGCCGCGCTGCCGCCTGCGGCGAGCGCGGTCTGGCAAACGCCGGACAGCGCTATGGCAAGGCAGGCCACGGACAATCGCATGGGGCTTCTCCGACAGGGTTGCGACACGAGGTGCCTGTCGGATATCGGCGCTTCGGGCCGGCGGTTGAGTCCTTCCCGGTAGCTCAGGTGACGCGCGGCTTCACCCACAACCAGGCGAAGACGCCGACGCTCATCATCGCCAGCGACGTCAGCGCGAGCGCCACGGTGGAATGCATGACGAGCGGCGCGATCACGCCGGCCACGATGCCGTTGGCCATGCTGCCGACGAAGGCCTGCACCGACGAGGCCATGCCGCGCCGCTGGGGCACGAGGTCGAGCACCATCAGCGTCACCACCGGCACCATCAGCGCCCAGCCGAACGAGTAGATCGCGATCGGCCACATCGCCCACCAGGCCTCGGGAACGAACGACAGGTTGAGCAACACGTTGACGACCGACACCGCGACCATGACGACGAAGCCGTGGCGGATCTGGTGCTTGGGCTTGATGCGTCCGGCCAGCCGCCCCGACAGCCACGCGCCCGACATGATGCCGCCGATACTGAGGCAGAAGAACCAGAAGAACTGCCCCGGTCCCAGCTTCAGGTGCTCACCCAGGAACACTGGCGCCGACAGCACATAGAGGAACATGCCGTTGAACGGGATGCCACTCGCCAGCGCCAGCATCAGGAAGCGCGGGTTCGAACCCAGGTGCCAGTAGCCGCGCAACAGGTTGGCCACGTTGAAGGGCTGCCTGTGCGTCCGGTGCAGCGTCTCGGGCAGCAGCCTGTAGTTGGCCAGCCACAGCAGCACGCCGACGCCGGTGAGAAACCAGAAGATCGCGTGCCAGCCGACGTGGATGAACAGGAACCCGCCGACCATCGGCGCGACGGCCGGGGCGACACCGAAATAGATGGTCACCTGCGACATCACGCGCTGCGCGTCGGCGGGCGGGAACATGTCGCGGATCACCGCCCGCGACACCACCACGCCTGCCCCGGCCGACATGCCCTGCACCGCACGCCAGAACACCAGCGCGGCGATGCTGTCCGCCAGCGCGCAGCCGGCCGACGCCAGCGTGAACAGCGCCACCCCCCACAGCACGACAGGACGGCGGCCGAGACTGTCGGACAGCGCACCATGGAACAGGTTCATCACCGCGAAGCCGAACAGATATGCCGACAGCGTCTGCTGCATCTGCACCGGTGTCGCCCCGATCGACGCCGCAATTCCGGAGAAGGCCGGCAAATAGGTGTCGATCGAGAAGGGCCCCAGCATGCCCAGGCAGGCGAGCAGGATGGCCAGTGCCCAGCGCGGTGCGCGCCAGAGGGAGCTTGCGTCCGGATTCATCGCCTCCTTCGTTCAAGGCGCGGCCGCCTCGAAGGGGCCGCGGCAATAGTGTGAAGCGAGCCGATAGGCCGGATTCTGTGCGGCAGATCACCCTTGCGAGCGACCCACCGTGACCGCCATTCCTCTGGGCCGTGCATCGCTGCACGGCTCGGTGCCACCTACCCGCACACTCGCCGGGCCGGGTCGCCGTGTGCCTATTTGGTGTTGCTGCGCGCAGAGATTGCCCGTTTCACCCAAGACGGGTTTCACCCGTCTTGGGTGCTGCGAGGTCCGGGCTTGCGCCCGGGGCCGCGCGGCCGAGCCGCACGTCCCGCCAGCTTGCGCCAGCGCCTCACAGACCACCCGCCACGGGCGTTGCCGCCCTGACTCGTCTCTGTTGCTCTGATCCTCGGCTCACGCCGGACAGCCGTTAGCTGCTGCGCCGCCCTGTGCAGTCCGGACCTTCCTCCAGTGCCGCCTTTCGACGCTCGCACCAGCGGCGGTCTGGCTCGCTTCACGGTCTGCATTATCCGCGCGCCGGACGCAAATCGTCGGCGACACGACGATCGTCGCAGTCGTCAGCGCGCTTCGGCCCCGATGAAGTGCACCTGGTGGGGTTGCTTCTCCGACTGCAGCGCGAAATACGCCACGTGCTTCTTGAAGAGCTTGGTCGACGCGGCCGTCTTACCGAGCAGCTTGGCCTTGCGCAGCGGCTCGGCCGCCAGGCGCAGTTCGACCCAGCCGCCGGCGCGAAGCTGCGGCACCACGTCGAGGATGTCCTGGACGTCCTTCGGCAACCGGGGCGGCGCCGGATCGGCTGCCGAGACGGGGGTTCTCTCTCGCTTCCTGCGCACTTCCACCGGGGTCGTGCGCGACTCGGGCGGCGCCGGCTCGGAGGCCGCCAACACCGCGCTGGAAGCGCGCCCTCTGCTTGCGCGTTTGGCGGCAGGCTTGGGCTTGAGCAGCGGCGCGGCCCTCGTCGCCGCGCGCGACTTGCCGTGTCGCAGGTCGATGAAGTCGTCGTAGACCGGCTTGGCGTCGTCGCCCGTCTTGCCTTCCTGGCCGATGCCCTCGACGCGACAGCCCTTCTCGCGCAGGCGGATCACGAGCGGCGCGAAGTCGGAATCCGACGAGACGATCACCACCACGTCGGGCCGCTCGGTGATGGCGAGGTCGATCGCGTCCACCGCGAGCGCGATGTCGGTCGAGTTCTTGCCGGTCGACAGGTTGACGATCGGGCGGATCGACAACTGCTTGAACAGCTTCAGATGCTTGACCGCCGACTCGGCCGTGCAGTAGGCGCGCCGCACGTGGATGGCTCCTCGCTCGCCCATCACCTTGGCGACGGCCTGCTCGACCACATCGACCGAGACGTTGTCGGCGTCGACGAGCAGCATCACGCGCGGGGTCGGGTTCATTGGAGCCTCCAGGTCAGGGTTTCACCGCCGCGCAGCGGCTTGAGTGTGGCGTCGCCGAAGGGCAGCGCTTCGGGCAATGTCCACGGCTCCCTGCGCAGCGTTACCGTGCCGCGGTTGCGCGGCAGGCCGTAGAACGCGGGGCCGCTGAAGCTGGCGAAGGCTTCGAGCCGGGCGAGCGCGCCGGCCGACTCGAACGCCTCCGCGTACAGTTCCAGCGCACTCAGCGCGGTGTAGCAGCCCGCACAGCCGGTGGCGTGTTCCTTCAGGTGCGCCGGATGCGGCGCGCTGTCGGTGCCGAGGAAGAACTTCTCGCTGCCCGATGTCGCCGCAGAGAGCAGCGCCAGGCGATGCTCCTCGCGCTTGAGCACCGGCAGGCAGTACCAGTGCGGCCTGATGCCGCCGAGGAAGATCGCGTTGCGGTTGTAGAGCAGGTGGTGCGCGGTGATCGTCGCCGCGACGAAGCGGTCGGCCGACTGCACGTACTGCACCGCCTCGCGCGTCGTGACGTGTTCGAAGACGATTCTCAATTCCGGAAAGTCGCGTCGCAACGGCAGCATCATGCGGTCGATGAAGACTGCCTCGCGGTCGAAAAGGTCGACCGTGGCATCGGTCACCTCGCCGTGCACCAGCAGCGGCAGGCCCTCGCGCTGCATCGCCTCGAGCGTCGCGTAGATCTTGCGCAGATCGGTCACGCCGGCGTCGCTGTTCGTCGTCGCGCCGGCCGGGTAGAGCTTGACGGCCACGACGCCGGCGTCACGCGCCCGCCGGATCTCGTCGGGCGGCAGCGTGTCGGTGAGGTAGAGCGTCATCAGCGGCTCGAACGCGACGCCTTCGGGCACCGCGGCCAGGATGCGCTCGCGGTAAGCCAGCGCCTGCGCCGCCGTCGTCACCGGCGGCTTCAGGTTGGGCATCACGATCGCGCGGCTGAACTGGCGCGCTGTGTGCGGCACCACGGCCCTCAGCGCCGCGCCGTCACGCACGTGCAGGTGCCAGTCGTCGGGGCGGGTGATCGTCAGCGTCGCGCTCATCGGGCAATTCTCGCATCCGGTTGCGCTCGCGACGGCGGCGGCCTCGGCGCGCAGCCCTCAGCGCGGCTGCAGCGCTGCTCGCTTTCGTTGCCGCTCGTCAATCTGGAATAGCAGGCGCCGCTGCAGCATGGCAAAGGTCGAAGTTCCTGTTCGACGTTGATGCCATTTTGATGCCGACGGGCCCGAATTTGCCGACATCTTGACGCGTCGATTCGTACGATTTCACCGTCCTGTGAAGGAGGGCCCTCCGATGGATGCCGCATATCTCGCGCTCGTCGTCCTGTTCTGGCTGCTGCTGGTCGGAATGGCGATGGGCTGCGCCAAGTTGGGAGGGCACGCCAAATGACCTGGATGTACATCCTCGCCAGCGTCGTCTCGGCGGGCCTGCTGGTCTACCTCGTCGTCGCGCTGCTCTATCCGGAGAAGTTTTCATGACCATCCACGCCTGGATCCTGCTGGCGGTCTACGGCCTCGTGCTGTTGCTGCTGGCCATTCCTACGGGCCGCTACGTCGCGAACGTGATGGAAGGGCGGCTGCGCTTTGCGGGCCGCGTCGAAGGCGGTCTGTACCGCCTGTGCGGCATCGAGGCCGAGGCCGAGATGGGCTGGCTGAAGTACGCGCAGGCCATCCTGTTGTTCAACGGTCTCGGCGTGCTCGCCGTCTACGCGCTGCAGCGCCTGCAGGTGTGGCTGCCGCTGAACCCGCAGGCTATGGCCAACGTGACGCCTGACTCGTCGTTCAACACGGCGGTCAGCTTCGTCACCAACACCAACTGGCAGGGCTACAGCGGCGAACAGACGATGAGCTACCTGACCCAGATGCTGGGCCTCGCGGTGCAGAACTTCTTCTCCGCGGCCACCGGCATCGTCGTCGTCGTCGCGCTGGTCCGTGGCTTCGCGCGCCACACCGCGGGCAGCATCGGCAACGCATGGGTCGACCTGACCCGAGTCGTGTTGTGGATCCTGCTGCCGATATCGTTCGTCTACGCGCTCTTCCTGGTGCAGCAGGGCGTGGTGCAGAACTTCGACGCCTACCAGGACGTGCAGACGCTCGAGGTCGTCAAGTACCAGGAGCCCAAGCTCGGCGCCGGCGGCCAGCCGCTGAAGGACGCCAAGGGCGAACCCGTGCTGGAGGACAAGAGCACCGACAAGCAGACGCTCGCGATGGGCCCGGTCGCCTCGCAGGAGGCGATCAAGATGCTCGGCACGAACGGCGGCGGCTTCTTCAATGCCAACTCCGCGCACCCGTACGAGAACCCGACGGCGCTCTCCAACTTCATCCAGATGCTGTCGATCTTCCTGATCCCGGCCGCGCTGTGCTTCACCTTCGGCCGCATGGTCCAGGACCAACGTCAGGGCTGGACGATCCTTCTCGCGATGTCGGTACTGTTCGTGGCGGGCGCCATCGCTGCGATGACTTTCGAGCAGCAGGGCAATCCACTGCTCGCTGCGCTGGGTGTCGATCAGACAGCGAGTGCCGCGCAGGCCGGCGGCAACATGGAGGGCAAGGAGACGCGCTTCGGCATCGCCGACTCGGGGCTGTTCGCCACCATCACGACCGATGCCTCCTGCGGCGCGGTGAACGGCATGCACGACTCCTTCACGCCGCTCGGCGGGCTGGTGCCGCTGGTGAACATGCAGCTCGGTGAAGTCGTGTTCGGCGGCGTCGGCACCGGCCTGTACGGCATGCTCGTGTTCGCCATCATGGCCGTCTTCATTGCCGGCCTGATGATCGGCCGCACGCCGGAATACCTGGGCAAGAAGATCGAGGCGCACGAGATGAAGATGACGTCGATCGCGATCCTCGTCACGCCGCTGCTCGTCTTGTTGGGCACCGCGGTCGCGGTGATGACCGAGGCCGGCCGCGCCGGCATCGCCAACCCCGGCGCGCACGGCTTCTCTGAGATCCTTTACGCGCTGACCTCGGCCGGCAACAACAACGGCAGCGCCTTCGCAGGCCTCTCGGCCAATACGCCGTTCTACAACGTGCTGCTGGCCGTCGTGATGTGGTTCGGCCGCTTCGGCGTGATCGTGCCAGTGCTGGCGATCGCCGGCTCGCTGGCAGCGAAGAAGCGCATCGCCGCCAGCAGCGGAACGATGCCGACGCACGGCGCGCTGTTCGTCGCACTGCTGGTGGGCACCGTGTTGTTGGTCGGCCTGCTGAACTACATGCCCGCGCTCGCGCTTGGCCCCGTGATCGAGCACCTCGTGCTCTGGAAGTGAGATCGATATGACGCGCAAGACATTCACGCTGTTCGACCCGACGCTGGCCAGGCCGGCGATCGCGGACGCGTTCAAGAAGCTGGACCCGCGCGTGCAGTGGAGCAACCCGGTGATGTTCGTCGTCTACGCCGGCAGCATCATCACGACGGTGCTCGCGTTGCAAGCCCTGGTCGGCCAGGGTGAGGCGCCCGCCGGCTTCATCCTGGCCATCGCGCTGTGGCTGTGGTTCACGGTGCTCTTCGCCAACTTCGCCGAGGCGCTGGCCGAAGGTCGCAGCAAGGCGCAGGCCGCCTCGCTGCGCAGCCTGAAGAAGCAGACCTGGGCCAAGAAGCTGGAGGAGCCGCACTACGGCGCCAAGTGGCATCCGCTCGAATCGTCCGACCTGCGCAAGGGCGACGTGATGCTGGTGTTGGCCGGCGACGTGATCGCCGCCGACGGCGAGGTGATCGAGGGTGTGGCCTCGGTCGACGAGAGCGCGATCACCGGCGAATCGGCACCCGTCATCCGCGAATCGGGAGGCGACTTCTCCGCGGTGACCGGCGGCACGAAGGTGCTGTCGGACTGGATCGTCGTGCGCATTACCACGAACCCCGGCGAAACCTTCGTCGACCGCATGATCGCGATGGTCGAGAGTGCGAAGCGCCAGAAGACGCCGAACGAGATCGCGCTGACGATTCTTCTGGTGGCGCTCACGATCGTGTTCCTCGGCGTCACGGTCACGCTGCTGCCCTACTCGCTGTTCAGCGTCGACGTCGCCAAGGCCGGGTCGCCGATCACCGTCACGGTGCTGATCGCACTGCTGGTGTGCCTGATTCCGACGACCATCGCCGGGTTGCTCTCGGCCATCGGCGTCGCCGGGATGAGCCGGATGATGCAGGCCAACGTGATCGCGACCTCGGGGCGCGCGGTCGAGGCCGCTGGCGACGTCGACGTGCTGCTGCTCGACAAGACCGGCACCATCACGCTCGGCAACCGCCAGGCGTCGGCCTTCCTGCCCGCACAGGGGGTCAAGGAGGCCGAGCTGGCCGACGCGGCGCAGCTCGCGTCGCTGGCCGACGAAACGCCCGAGGGCCGCAGCATCGTCGTGCTCGCGAAGCAGAAGTTCAACTTGCGCGAGCGTGACCTGCAATCGCTGAGCGCGCACTTCGTGCACTTCTCTGCCCAGACGCGCATGAGCGGCGTGGACCTGCCCTTGGCCTCGACGGCGCCAGGGGTCGCGGGAGGGCAAGACAGGCCGCCGCAGGTGCGGCAGGTGCGCAAGGGAGCGGCCGATGCGATTCGCAAGCACGTGGAGTCGCTCGGCGGCAGCTTCCCGGCACAGCTCGGCGCCGCCATCGACGACGTCTCGCGCCGCGGCAGCACGCCGCTGGCGGTGGCCGACGGCATCAAGGTCCTGGGCGTCGTCGAGTTGAAGGACATCGTCAAGGGCGGCATCAAGGAGCGCTTCGGCGAGTTGCGCCGCATGGGCATCAAGACGGTGATGATCACCGGCGACAACCAGCTCACCGCCGCCGCGATCGCCGCCGAGGCGGGGGTGGATGACTTCCTCGCCGAGGCCACGCCGGAGCAGAAGCTGGCGCTGATCCGCCGCTACCAGGCCGAAGGCCGGCTCGTGGCGATGACCGGCGACGGCACCAACGACGCACCGGCGCTGGCGCAGGCCGACGTGGCGGTGGCGATGAACTCCGGCACGCAGGCCGCCAAGGAAGCCGGCAACATGGTCGACCTCGACAGCAACCCGACCAAGCTGATCGAGGTGGTGGAGACCGGCAAGCAGATGCTGATGACGCGCGGCTCGCTCACGACCTTCAGCATCGCCAACGACGTGGCCAAGTATTTCGCGATCATCCCGGCGGCCTTCGTCACCACCTACCCTCAGCTCGGTGCGCTCAACGTGATGCGCTTGGCCAGCCCGTCGTCGGCCATCCTGTCGGCGGTGATCTTCAACGCGCTGATCATCGTCTTCCTGATTCCGCTCGCCTTGAAGGGCGTGAAGTACCGGCCGATCGGTGCGGCCACGCTATTGCGTCGCAACCTGGCTGTCTATGGGCTGGGCGGAATCGTCGTGCCGTTCATCGGCATCAAGCTGATCGACCTCTCGCTCAGCGTCGTCGGCCTGGTCTGACCCGGAGAACCCATGAAGACCCTGATTCGCCCTGCCCTGAGCCTGTTCGTTCTGCTGACCGTGATCACCGGTGTGGCCTACCCGCTGGTCGTCACCGGTGTCGCGAAGCTGGCCTTTCCGGCTCAGGCCGCTGGCAGCCTGATCGTGAAGGACGGCAAGCCCGTGGGTTCCTCGCTGATCGGCCAGAACTTCATCGATCCGAAGCATTTCTGGGGCCGCCCGTCGGCGACGAGCCCGATGCCTTACAACGCCGGCGGCTCCAGCGGCTCCAACCAAGGTCCACTCAACCCGGCCCTGGTGGATGCGGTGAAAGTCCGCGTCGAGGCGCTGCGGGTGGCCGATCCTGGCAATGCTGCGCCGGTACCGGTCGACCTCGTCACCGCGTCGGCCAGCGGCCTGGACCCGCACATCAGCGTCGCTGCAGCGCAGTACCAGGCGGCACGCGTCGCCCGCGCGCGCGGCCTCGCCGCCGACGCGATGCAGACGCTGATCGAGCGCCACACCGAGGGCCGCGTGTTCGGCATCTTCGGCGAGGCTCGTGTCAACGTGCTGGAACTGAACCTCGAGCTGGACCAAGCCGTTCGCCATTGATCCGACAGGCCGCCGTGAGCGACGGGCTGTCGCGCATTCCAGCATTCGATGACCCGCACGGGCCTTGTGCTGCGCCAGAATGGGACGACTCATCCCGGAGCGAGACACGACCATGCTGATCAACTGCGTCGCCTACCAGGAAGGCAAGAAACTCGCCGACATCGATATCGAGGACATCAGCAAGTACGTCGACCGGCCGGACTGTTTCGTCTGGGTGGCGCTGCGCGACGCGACCGAGGCGGAACTGGCGACGATGCAGCACGAGTTCGGGCTGCACGATCTGGCCGTGGAAGATGCGCGCCATGGCCACCAGCGCCCCAAGGTGGAGGAATACGGCGACACCTTGTTCGTGGTCATGCATTCAGTAGAGCTGGATGCGATCGACCAGTTGCAGGTGGGCGAGGTGAATGTCTTCGTTGGCCGCAACTTCGTGCTCTCGGTGCGCAACCGCAGCCAGCACAGCCTGCTGGGCGTGCGCGAGCGGGCCGAGCGCGAGCCGCATCTGCTGCGCCAAGGCGCCGGGTTCGTGCTCTATGCGCTGATGGACGCGGTGGTCGACCGCTACTTTCCGATCATCGATGCGATGGAGACCGAGCTGGAGGGCATCGAAGAGAAGATCTTCGAGCGCGGCGCCGCACGCAAGAATATCGAGCAGTTGTACGGCTTGAAGCAGCGCATCATGACCGTCAAGCATGCCGTGACGCCGCTGATGGAGTCGGCAGGCAAGCTGTGGAGCGGGCGTGTACCCGCGGTCTGCGAAGGCAGCCGGGAGTACTTCCGCGACGTCTACGACCACCTGATGCGCATCAACGGCACCCTGGACACCTTGCGCGACACCATCGGCACCGCGATCCAGGTGAACCTGTCTATGGTGACGATCGAGGAAACGGAAACCACCAAGCGCCTCGCGGCCTGGGCCGGCATCTTTGCGCTAGCGACTGCATTCGCGGGGATCTGGGGCATGAACTTCGAGCAGATGCCGGAACTGAAGTGGCAGTACGGGTACGTCGCAGCGCTGGGCCTCATCACCGTGGCATGCAGCCTGCTGTATCTGCGCTTCAGACGCATGGGGTGGCTGTGACCAGCGTCATCCGATGACAGACACCCGCCCCGACCCCGACCAGTTGCTGGCGCGCCTGAAGCAGGAAGATGCGCAGGCGCAGCGTGGCAGGCTGAAGATCTTCTTCGGCGCCTCGGCGGGTGTCGGCAAGACCTACGCGATGCTTGCGGCCGCGCGAAACGCGAAGGAGCAGGGCGTCGACGTGATCATCGGCGTGATCGAAACCCACGGCCGGGCGGAGACCGCGGCCCTGGTTGCAGGGCTGGAGCAGTTGCCCCTGAAGGAGCTGAGCTACCGTGACCGCACGCTGCAGGAATTCGATCTCGACGGGGTGCTGGCGCGCAAGCCGCAACTCGTCCTTGTCGACGAACTCGCGCATTCGAACGTGCCCGGCTCGCGCCACCCGAAGCGCTGGCAGGACGTGGAGGAGTTGCTCGATGCCGGCATCGACGTCTGGTCGACGATGAACGTGCAGCACCTGGAGAGCCTGAACGACATCGTCAGCGGCATCACCGGCATCCGCGTCTGGGAGACCGTG